>Ga0209011_1000060_pt1 | contig 71979 bp, 61 predicted proteins | sample BlaSpr_A8_OM1_M3_FD_187986 | JGI IMG/M metagenome (GOLD analysis project Ga0209011, IMG submission 187986) | Forest soil microbial communities from Thunder Bay, Ontario, Canada - Black Spruce, Ontario site 2_A8_OM1_M3 (SPAdes) (version 2) | ecosystem: Environmental > Terrestrial > Soil > Boreal...
GGTGCGCTACGACCGCTCGCTCACGATCTATCGCGCGTTCTTTCATATCGCCTGCTTCATGATCGTCTTACGGAGGGTTGTGCAATAGCTTCTAGCCAAAAAAACGAAAGGGGAAGCCGGGCGGCTTCCCCCTTTCGCTAATTTGCTGCGTCGTCTAGGAAGCGCTTGCCTTCTACTTCCCAGCGACAGCGCACCGCACGAGCGGTGTGATCAGCTTTGTGCTTTGCTCTAAGCCCGGTGGAGTCATGCTCCCCTCCGGAGCTCGTTGAGCTCACAATTTGCTTTTTACTCCTCAAATCTGCCGATTGCAAGTGAAGAGATAGAAAATCGAAGAAATTCCACAGTTACCAATTATTTTATAAACAGCGTTTCACGAAGCTGATCCCGCCCCACGAACGATTTCATGGTGCGATACCGGCTAAACAGATCTTGTATCTCCCGGTTCTGGTAGACCTTCTGCGCAGGAGTAATTGCCGGCGTCGGTATCACTTGCAACGTATTGGAGTCGAACACCCGGTACCTCTGGAATCCTTCCGGCTTCTTACTGTGAAACATCGCAAACAGGACCCCGCCCGCTCGCAACAAATCGGTCACACAAGACAGTGTCTGTTTGGCAAGCGCCGGTTCCAAGTAGTCCACAACATCCCACAGAAGAATCGCGTCGAATGACGCTGGTGGATATTTTAGATTCCCTTCCAGGAAGCGCGAAGCACGCCCGCTTGGCGTCGCGTCCAAGCTTTCCCGTAAAGCGCCATCCGCGCGCAAGCGGGCCTCTTCCTCGTCTAAAAACCCCTTCCAGCCGCGGAGGATATCCTCGGAAGAAACGCGGAAGCCCCGTTCGATGAAGAAATTAAGAGTTGTCTGCCAGGCTGGCCCGAGGTCTAAGAGTGTCCCACGCCCCAGTCCGTCCAGGTTCCACAAAAACTCTTTCAATCCATTGGAAACGCGAGTGGATTCATGACGTTCCGGAGTGCGACTCGCCGCGGCTCCGGCCATTGGAACTTTAACCAATCGCGAGGTTCCATTCGCAGGAAGGATCCGGGAGATTTCGCGGATCGCACCAATGCCGATCCCCAGTTTATTTAGTAGGCTCATGGTCAATCTGCCGCTGTTCCCGAATTAACCGGGGGCCGGGAATCGGATGGCTTGCTCGCGACCGGAGCCGTCACTGGCTTGCTGTCCGGCAACTTAGAGTTGGGCTTGCCTGCTTCGACCTTCCCGCGCAGGGATGCACCTTCCTCTATGGCCAGGCGTTCTGTTTGCACTTCGCCCAGGACTTGACCGGTGCTCCACAGCTGAACCTTGTCGCGGCCGGTCACCTTTCCTTCGATGCGCCCCCGCACAATTACTTCGCGCGCAGTGACATCCGCTTTCACGCTTCCGTTCGGACCTATCGTCAGGCTACCGTTGGCCAGGTTAAGCTTGCCATCCACATTGCCGTCGACAAAAAGGTCTTCACTTCCAGTTACCTCACCTTTGATCTTAATGCCTTGACTGATACATGCGGCGGCGCGACTGGAAACTGGGACAGAAGCAGTAGAGAATGGCTGCCCACTGCTAGGGAGTTTACTAGGTGTGGCGTTGGGGGTAGCAGGCGTACCCAAATTCTCAGAATCTCCCAGCGGCTTGGTATCTTCTTTCTTCCACATGACACACCTCGACGTCGAAATTTGGATTTCGAAGTCGCTTTTCGCAGGACCGGGCGGGAACCGCGACTTAGAGAGCGAAGATAGTACACCACTGATCGACTGTAAACAAGAATGCAGGGCGGCAAATCTAGGGTGTCCCTGAAAACGCTACACTGCTAATGGTAGTTCCGCTCCTCCCAAACCTACAGCGCCTTGTTGCTGTGACCCTGGCATCGTTGCTTCCCCGCAATTCCCAGATGGCCACCACCATGCCCGTAACTTCCCGGGCGAGTTCTTTTATGGATTTGCGCTTCTCCCACCAGTGCTCCGGGTCGAAGTCTCCATCACGCGCGCTGGCCACTCTCACGTCCATTGCCGCCGGAAGCGTGTGCCGGAAAATATAGCGGGCCCGGCGTGTATGGTAATTTGACGTCACAACAATTACGGAGCGCCACCTTCGATCTGCTGCCAGCTGCGCCAGTGCCTCGGCTTCTTCCCTCGTATTATCAGCGTCGTGCGCAATCCTTACGATCTTCTCCCTGGGTACGGCGCGCTCGACCAGGTCGTGCTCCATCAATTCCGCTATTCCAGCGCTCGGCCGTAGCCGCCGGCCGCTGGCCACTACCAGCGGCGCCAATCCTTGGCGAAAAAGTTCGGCCGCACGGGTGGCACGATCGGCGTAAAAATTATCGTCGCTCAGAACGATAAGCGCATCCGCGTGTTCCAGGGGATCTTCGATAATCCAAGTTTCTGCGGCTAACCGGAAGAGTGGATGTCTAAGGAAATATACCGCGGTACAGAGCATCACAATAAACAACAGCGCCACCAAGTTGACGATAATTCCACCGCATTGCGGGCGTCGCTTCCATTCCAAACGTCGCGCATTCATGAGGTTGGATCCAGCAACCGCAGTTGCTCCGCCGCCTGCTCTGGCAAGACACTGTTGAAATATACCTCTTTGATGCCGTAAGACTTGCTCTGCTTCTCCACGATCGGCAGAATCTCAATGTGCCAGTGAAAATCTTCCGCCAGCGTTTTCCAGTAGCCCGCTAACTCGCCTTTCTTGCTCTGCGTATTAGGCGCCGTGTGCACAACTAAGTGAAACGACTGGGTGACTTTCTCCAACCGGCGCAGCACACGCCCCAGCAACGCTGCCAGGTGTCTGCGGTTTGACCCTGATCGAGGTTGCTCAAACAGGTGATTGTGCCGCCGGTGAAGCAACCACATTTCATAGGGAACCCGCGAAGCGTACGGACAAAGCGCGTAATATTCGCCCTGCACATCCACGATGCGCTTCCCTTGCTTTTCTTCCTGTCGCACTACGTCGCAAAAAATGCAGCGTTCTCGCTCCTTGTACCACTCGTGCGAGGCCTTCAATTCGTACTTGATGCGTCGCGGCACGAAAACCGTTGCTGTTACTTGGGAATGCGCGTGCGTCCACTCTTGACCTGCCGGGGCCCCTTGATTCTTGAAGACGCTTACATACTTAAAGCGCACATCTTTTTTCAAATCCGCCAGCCGCGTGGTCCACACCGAGAGCACTCGCTCGATTTCTTCATCGGTGAACTGCGACATCCGCTTGTCATGCTGCGGTGTCTCCACGACCACTTCATGCGCGCCAATGGGTCCCATTCTGTCGTACATGCCTTCGGCTGCGCGTCCCAGCTCCCCTTCGATTCGATATAACGGATCGGGATGCGGCAACACGCGGACTTGCCATGCACCTTCCGCCGGCGAGCTAAAGATCGCAGTTTGCTTTTCTACCGCAGGAGGTTCAAACGGGCACACGCGCTGCGATCCGTCCGACGTCTCTTTTTGCCCCTGAACAACCCAGCTTTGCGTGATGGGATCTCGTCGGATTTCCATGCAGATGTCTTCAGCTCGTGTAATGCGCTGGTGTAGATCCTTGCTGCAAGCAATGCCGGTCCCAGGTGGCGCCGTCCATCGGCCCCTCCAGCGGGTCCAGCTTGGTAACCACGTTTTTCGGATTTTGCGCTTGAAAGGTGATCGTGAGTTCCTGACAAAAATGTGTCTGCAACAATCGCTCAAGAATCTCGCGCATGCGTTGTAGTTTGTTTCTCCCCTCCCTAATTGTCAAGCAACGCATGGCCGATGCTCATCCCGCTTTCTGAATTGGCGCATCGATCCTCAGACTGGCCGGCTCCTGGCCCGGCCCGTTAATTTTAGCTCGCCGCGCATGTTATTCTCGGGTATACCGTGCCTACCGATATCGAATTCATGCAGCAAGCTCTCGACGAAGCGCAAGCTTCTGCCGCGGCCGCCGAAGTGCCGGTAGGCGCCGTCCTTGTCTACGAAGAAAGAATAATTGCGCGCGGTGGCAATCGTACTATCCGCGATTGCGATCCTACCGCGCACGCTGAAATGGTGGTGCTTCGCGAAGCGGCGCGGCTCCTAGGCAATTATCGCCTCGCCGGCAGCACGCTTTACGTCACCATCGAACCCTGTAGCATGTGCGCTGGCGCCTTAATCCAAGCTCGTGTATCGCGCTTGGTGTACGGCGCCGATGAGCCCAGAGGGGGCGCTGTGCGCTCCTGTTTCGAAGTTCTCTCACACCGCAGTCTTAATCATCAGGTGGAAATCACGTCCGGCATTCTGGCCGCGGACTGCGCCTCCACCATTCAATCTTTCTTCGCCAGCCGCAGGTAGCGACGTGTGCCCTCAAAGTTGTACAGGACTTTCGAATGTGCAAGGGCTCCGGGTTCCATCGATTGCCGAGGATCGCAAGGCTCTGCTACGATCAATTCAGCTGTAAAACACGGAGAGGTGTCTGAGCGGTTGAAAGAGCTCGCCTCGAAAGCGAGTGTAGGGGGAACCCTACCGTGGGTTCGAATCCCACCCTCTCCGCCATTTTTTGGAAATAAAGGATCGCCAAATATTGCGGCGCTACATCCATTTTTCTTCGGCGGCCAAATAATCGATTTAATTAATACTCTCGTCGAAATATTAATGAATTGTGTGGAAAAGATAACCTCTGCTACCCATTAACAATTCTGGTATAAGCCCGAAAAATAGCCGGACGAAGATATTTCCCTCTCTCCGAAATTCTGCTAACAATAGTTTCATGCTGTGCGTCGGAGCCCATTTCGAGTGAACTCAAAGCCTCGCCTTTTGGTTGTCGATGACCATGAGCCGGTCCGCCGCCTGGTTCGCACTTTGCTTGAAGCCCAGGAGGAGTGGGAGGTCTGCGGCGAAGCCGTGAACGGCCAGCATGCCCTCGAGCAATGCGAGCTACTTCAGCCCAATGCGATAATCTTGGACATTACGATGCCGGTCATGAATGGTTTCGACGTGGCTCGCCATGTGGTTCGCAAATACCCCGAAATTTCCATCCTGTTCCTTACTATTGATGATTCTCTCCACGTTGCTCGCTCCGCCGCTCTTTGTGGTGCGCATGGCTTCTTGTCAAAAGCTCGCGCGTCAGATCACTTGGTAACCGCAATTACTTCCCTGCTCCGCGGCGAAAAGTATTTTCACACCGAACATTTGCAATAGCAGAGCTTCTCCTCTAGAAGTGGCAAGAAGATGCACCGCGTTTCTGGAGATATTTCTGGTGATACTCCTCGGCACGATAGAAGGTTCCAGCTGGCGTTATTTCCGTCGCGATGGGCCTTTTGAACTTTCCGCCCGCTTCCTGTGCGGCCCTCGACTTTTTTGCTAACGCCTCTTGCTCCGCCGAATGAAAGAAAATTGCCGTGCGATATTGTTTCCCGAAGTCCGGACCTTGGCGGTTCACCTGTGTCGGATCATGCGTCTTCCAGAACACATCCAGTAATTGCTCGAAAGTCACTTTCGCCGGGTCAAATGTTACCTGTACGACTTCCGCGTGGCCCGTGGTGTCCGTGCACACATCCTTATAAGTTGGATTGGCGGTATGTCCGTTCGAATATCCCACAGCCGTGTCGATCACGCCTGGCACTTCCCGAAACGCCTCTTCCACGCCCCAAAAGCATCCTGCTCCAAACGTTGCAATCTCGCTCATCATCATTCTCCGTTTTCTTCTGTCACTCTACATATGCCGGGACATTAATCCTTACACCGTATTTCGCATCTGGCTGCCGAATCCAGGACCAGCTGCTGTTAGATGCGCGGTGGCCTTTTGTCGATTCTACTCCAATGCGCTTGAACTTTAGGTAGCGCTCCTCCAGATCGCATCCCATTAACCCATCGAAATGCAGAAACCAAGAACTAGCGTCTACACAAGCATACTGTTGCATCCAGCGTGTCCAGCGTGTCCTGCGTTGACGCAGCCTCCATTTCGCGAGACGATGAAGTTTTTGACTAGGTTAACTGAGATGAATCTAGGACTTACCGATCGCGTAGCCATCGTCGCAGCCGCCAGTACCGGACTTGGCCGCGCTGTTGCTGCCGAACTCGCTTTTGAAGGCGCACAGGTCGCTATCTGCGCCCGGGGTCACGACGATCTGAAGCGTGCGGCCGAGCACATACGCCGAGCCACAGGTCGGGAAGTGTTCTTCCAGGTGCTCGATATCACCGACCCCGCCGCGGTGGCTAGCTTTGTTTCTGCCGTGGAACAACGCTTCGGAAAAATCGATATCTGCATAGCCAATTCAGGCGGTCCGCCGTCTAAATTCTTTAGGGACATAAGCGCTGAGGATTGGCAAGCCGCGGTAAATCAGCTGCTCATGAGTGCCGTCTTTTTTGCCCGGGAAACGCTGCCGCGCATGCAGAAAAACAAGTGGGGCCGCCTGATCACGATTACTTCTTATGCCGTTAAACAGCCTGTCGATGGACTGCTACTGTCGAACTCGATTCGCGCTGCTGTTACGGGCATGGCGCGCACGCTGGCCAATGAATACGCATCGCACGGCATTACTGTGAACAACGTTTGTCCCGGTTACACGCGCACGGAGCGGCTCAATGAACTTGCTAATGCGATTTCTTCGCGCGCTGGCATCAAGCCAGAAGAGGTTTTTACAAACTGGGAGCGGCAGATTCCCATGGGCCGCATTGGCACGCCTGAGGAATTAGCCGCCGTTGTCACCTTTCTCGCTTCCGAACGGGCAAGCTATGTGAACGGTACGTCTATAGCTGTCGACGGCGGCATCGTTAGGAGCCTCCTCTAGCCTTCATGGCCGCAGCTAATCGTATTTTGGAACTTGCTGTGCTCCCCGAGCGTTTCGCCATATCGCGGCTAGCCGCCGATTCGCCGCTGCCGGACTGGGCGCTCCAAGGCGGTTTCTTTTCGATCACGCGCACCACGGATGAACTTTCTCTGGTAACGCAAGCTTCTCAGGTTCCCGCCGGTGTTCAGTCCCAAGCGGGATGGCGCATTCTCAAAGTTCGCGGCCCGTTTGTCTTGTCTGAAGCGGGCGTTCTGGCTTCGCTCGCCAAGCCCCTGGCCGACGCCAGCATCAGCGTATTTGTCGTTTCTACCTTTGACACCGATTATCTGCTCGTAAATTCTGAGCAACTGCAAGCGGCGATAATCGCGCTTCATCGGGCCGGCCATAAAGTTCAAGACGCTGCATGAGTGTCTTAGCATTTTTTCCGCTTTCGTGAGAAAACCGTCGGGAGAACAGATGATCAGGACCTTGAAAAACGTAACCATTCGGCGCCACGCACACGTACTGCTGATGAGCTCGCTCGCCTTTATTGCCGCGGCACTTCCACTAGTCGCCGATGAACCCTTCGCTCGCACCCGCGACTACGATCTGCAACACTCCAAAATCGCACTGCGCTTCGACCTTGATCAAAAAAAAGTCTTTGGCGACGTTACCCACACTCTTTCCATCTTTCGCGACACTACCGCTAAAATCGCTTTCGACTCAGTTGGACTGACTATTGAGAGCGTTACTGTCAACGACTGTGCTGCCAAGTTCGAGACCACCGCCGACAAGTTGCTCGTTCCTCTTCCTCCTGGGACCAAATCGGGAGAGAAACTGGATATTGCCATCCATTACCAAGGTCAACCTACTAAAGGTCTATACTTCATCCTCCCAGACAAAGACTATCCAGACCGCCCCAAACAGATTTGGACGCAAGGTGAATCGGAAGATACGCGGTATTATCTCCCGACCTATGATTACCCCAATGATCGCCTAACCACCGAAACGATTCTCACCGTCCCAGCTTCCTGGATCACCGTTTCAAACGGCAAGCTCATTAGCGTCAACAACGCCGGCAATAACATGAAGACCTGGACGTGGCGGGAAGCCCTACCCAGCTCCACATACCTGATCACTGTTGTAGCGGGCGAATTTGACGAAGTAAAAGACTCCTGGCGCAACATTCCCGTCACTTACTACGCTCCTAAAGGGCGCGGCGACCGCCTCTACATCAACTACGGTCGCACACCCGCGATGATCGATCTTTTCAGCAAGAAACTCGGTGTTGATTACGCTTGGGAGAAGTACGCGCAGTCCATGGTCGATGAGTTCATCGCCGGCGGCATGGAGAACTCCAGCGCCACTACCAACACAAGCAGTTCTCTCGTTCATCCTAAGCTCGCACCGGAATATGCCACGGGCCAAGACGAATTGATCTCCCATGAGCTGGGCCACCAATGGTTCGGTGATCTGGTTACCACCAAAGATTGGGGTAACCTCTGGCTCAACGAAGGCTTTGCTACGTTTATGGAAACTGTGTGGATTGAATCAAACTTCCCCAAAGACCAAGGCGAGTACGAGCGATGGAACAATGCACGCGAGTGGTTTTCGCAGCCCACCCTCTACAAAAGGCCCATCGTCCGTCACGATTTTGACGACTCCAGCATATTTGACGGCAACTCTTACAACAAAGCCGGCTGGGTTCTTTACATGCTTCGCCATCAACTCGGCGAACACGCCTTCTACGCCGGCCTGCATCACTATCTAGAAGCAAACCGCGGCAAGAACGTCGTCACTTCCGATCTCGTCAAAGCCATCGATGATGCCACACACATCAATGTCGATCAATTTTTCACCCAGTGGATCTACAGCGCGGGTGCTCCAAAATTCGACCTGAGCTACACTTACGATGACGCCAAGCACCAGGTCTTGCTTACCGTCAAAGAAACTCAAAAGGTTGAAGGTCATGTCGGACTTTTCAGCGTGCCGGTCGATGTCGAAATTACGACTCCCACGGAAGCTCAGATTCATCGCCTCACTGTTTCAAAAAACTCTGAAACTTTTCCTCTTGCCTCGAATGCCGCTCCACTTATGGTGCTCTTCGATAAAGGCGGCCATATTTTAAAATCGGCGGAATTTAACAAAGACAAAAAAGAATGGCTCTATCAGTTGAAGAATGCCAGCGAATTTTCCGATCGCGCCGATGCCGTGGTCGCACTGGGAAAAATAAAGTCGGATAGCTCTCACGCGTCCAATCCGGAAACACCTGGCCAACCCGTGACTAGTGACGTCGTCCTCGCGCTTGGCGACGCACTTCGTAATGATAAAGCCTGGGGCGTGCGTGCTATCGCCGCTGACACTTTGGGTAAAATCGGAGGCGCCACCGCTTTAAAACATTTGCTCGGTGCTCTGGACTACGCGAAAGAGCCCTGGTTGCGCAATCGCATCGTCTCTGCCTTCGCAAATTTTAAAGACGATAAAGACGTGTTCGCCAAGTTGGACGCTATCGCTCGAGACGACAACTCCTACCGCGCTCGCGCCGCTGCCTTGCAAGCGCTTGGACGTCTCAAAGCCCCTGGCGCCTTCGCCAACTTGACTGCGGCCGTCGCCGCCGATTCTCCGGATGGTTTCCTGCGCAACGCTGCGCTTCGCACCTTTGGTCCGCTCGGTGATGACAAAGCCGTCCCGCTGCTGCTTCAATGGTCGGCCGCTGGCAAGCCGCTCAATTCGCGCAGTGCTGCCATCGACAGTCTAGGCTCCCTGCAAAAAGACAATAAGGACGTTACCCTGCAGATTGCTGCCTATCTTGCTGAGGCGCGTTTTTCCATCCGCATGGCTGCCGTTTCCGCGCTCGGTGCTCGGGGCGATGCCTCTGCCGTCCCGGCATTGGAGGAGTTGCTTAAGGGCAAAGGTCTCAGCATCGAAATGGTGCCCATGATTAAGGAGCAAATTGCCCACCTCAAGAAAGTCGGTGGAGGTAAACCTGGTGCGCATAGCGATGGAAACGAAGAAGGTGATGAAGCGGATGCGTCACATGCCGCGGGCGCCGCTGATCAGGCCGCGCTGACGGAGCGCCTCGATAAACTCGAACGCCTAATCCAGGAAATTAACGAGCGCCTAAAATCCATCGAAACGCGCCTTCCACCCGTTAAGAAGTAACTGAGTTTCGACCAGCGCACTCTAATGCATTCACACCGCTCGTTCTGAAGGCACTCTTCCGATACAGCTATACCTATTCCTCGTCCGGTCAAGGTTCCGCGATCAATATCCGCAAATCCCGAAGATTATTCCCCATCGGCCCGGTGACAATCGCATCATCCAATCGCGCAAAAAATGAATAGGCATCGCTCCGGCGGAACGCTTCCCCCGGATCCAATCCCAATGCCCGCGCCCGGGCAAGACTTTGCCCATCCGCTACCCCTCCCGCTGCTGGGCTATTCCCGTCGATGCCATCCGTGCCCGCACTCAGCACTGCGATGCGCCTCCCCGCAATCTTTTCCACGCACGCCAGCACAAACGCTGAATTTCTCCCGCCCACTCCATCGCCCGCCACCGGCGAACTCACTTCCCCATCTGCTATCATTGCCACGCGCCTGCCAGGATTCGCTTTCCGCAAGTCTTCCAGTTGCTGCAGCAAATATCTCGCGGCTTTTTCCACCTGCCAATCATCCGTCGTGTTGTCGCAGCAGGGCACGCAACCCGCCGCCGCTGCCAGACGATGCGCCGGATGAAACAAATCATCCATCCCGAGCAACAACCAAAAATGTGCGTCAAGAAAAGCTCCATCGTCAGCCTTCGACGTCTCCGGCATTTTTCCTTCGTCGATCCAGCGTAGCAATGCGGCTGGGAGTTTTGCGCGCAGCGAGTACTTCGCGACTACGTGGCGCACATCAGAGATTGTCGTGGGATCTGGCACCGTCGGCCCTGACGCCAGTGCCGATTCTTTCCCTAACGGCACGTCGGTCACGGCCATCGTAACTTTTGTTGCACGCCCGGACGCTTTGGCCAGCCGCCCGCCCTTGATCGCCGAAATGTGTTTGCGCACCGTGTTGATGGCATCAATGGGTGCGCCGCATGACACCAGCGCGCGATTCACCTCTTGAACGTCTTCCAGTGCCTGTCCCCAGTCCAGCGGAAGTTCCACCAAAGCTGAGCCGCCTCCGGACAGCAGAAAAAACACCAGCGTGTGTTCATCGCACCTGCCTAACAGCTCGAGTATGGCCACGGCTGCTTCCCAGCTCTGCTCGTTTGGCACTGGGTGACCCGCCACGAAATACGTCACGTCGCGCATGACCTTCCGCGGCGGTGTGGGCGCGGAAACAATTCCTTCGAACGTCACTGCGCTCGGCAATAGGTCCCTGAGTCCTTCCAACATGGCGTGTGCCGCCTTGCCGATCGCGATAATGTACACGCGCCCAAAGACGCTCAAATCTATCTTCGCTCCCCCACCATGCAGCAGCATCCCTTCGCACCGTAACTTCCGCCGCATCGTCGACGGGATATCAATGGCTGCCAATGTTTCTTGGAAAATTTGGCGGGCGAGTTGCTTTAGTTCCGCCATCGCTAATTCTCGCTACGTCTCACCGGGCCTGGAATGCTTCTGGATTCAGCATATTCGGCGGCCGGTTGCCCTTGATAAACACGATAACATTCTCCGCGGCAATACATGCCATCTTGGTTCTCGTTTCCAGCGACGCCGAAGCAATGTGGGGCGTCAGCACAACGTTCGCTCGTTTCAGGCCCGGATGGATCATTGGTTCTTTCTCGAAAACGTCCAGCCCGGCGCCCGCAATCGCTCCGCTCTCCAGCGCCTGTACCAGTGCTGCTTCGTCTACCACCGCTCCTCGCGCCGTATTGATGAAAAACGCCGCCCGCTTCATCAACGCGAATTTCGCGGCATCAAATAATCGTCGTGTTTCCGGCAACAACGGCACGTGCACGCTTACGAAGTCTGCTTCCATGAGCAGCCTGTCCAATTCGCGATATTCCGCCTTCAATTCCTTTTCGACATTTTCCGCTACTCTTTGCGCGTCGTTATAAATGACCTTCATCTGAAAGCCATTCGCTCGCCGCGCCATCGCGCGTCCGATGCGCCCGAATCCTACTAACCCCAACGTTTTCCCTGATACATCTGTTCCCACCAGCTGATCGAGATTCCATCCTTTCCAATTGCCGGATCGTGCCAGCGCCTCGCCTTCACCCAGCCGTCGCGCCACTGCCATCATCAACGTCCACGCAAAATCTGCTGTCGTGTCGTCTAGCACCCCGGGGGTATTGGTCGCCACCGCACCGTGCTTGGTGCAAGCCGCCAGATCGATATTGTCAAAACCTACTGCCACGTTAGCTACAATCCGCAATTTCGGCGCCTCGTTCAACAGCTCTTCATCGATGCGCTCTGTCAGCAGGCAAACGAGTCCTTCCTTGTCTCTAACTTGTCGCAGCAACTCTTCCCGTCTTGGCCGCTCCTGCTTCTCCCAATACTCCACGTCGCAACTCGCGTCCAAACTTTTTCTTGCAGCATCAAAAAGCTTATGTGTAGCTAATACCTTCGGTTTCGCCATCCGCTCCTCACCCTGAATTTTGGAAACTTACACTAGCACATCCGTCGCTGGCCGCGTACCCTGCGGTTGCGCCGCAGCCGCATGTCTCACTATAGTGAGGTCAGCGCAGCCACCTCCGCGCAATATGAAAAACCATCTCATTCGCGAACTTTCCAAGTTACTCGATACTTCTGCCGTCCTTCATCGGCCGGAAGACCTGCTTCTTTACGAATATGATGGTTCCGTCGAAAAAGGCCGGCCGGATGCTGTGGTGTTTCCCAGCACCACGGAAGACGTCTCCCGCATAGCGCAGATTGCCGCCAAGTTCAACGTCCCTATCGTCGGCCGTGGCGCTGGCACCGGTTTGTCCGGTGGTGCACTCGCCCGCACCGGCGGCGTCATGATCGTTTTTTCCCGCATGAATCGCATCCTGGAACTCGATTTCGAGCATCAACGAGCCGTCGTGCAGCCCGGAGTCGTGAACTCTGATATCACGCACGCAGTCGAACACCTAGGACTTCGCTTCGCTCCGGATCCCTCCAGCCAAAAGTCGTGCACCATCGGCGGCAACGTTGCCGAAAACGCTGGCGGTCCTCACACCCTCGCTTACGGCGTCACCACTAATCATGTCACTGCTCTTCAGTTGGTCCTGCCCGATGGAGAAGTCGTCCGCGTAGGCAGCAAACAGGGAGATCTCCTTGGCTACGATCTTACCGGCCTGTTCGTCGGCTCCGAAGGTACTCTAGCTCTCGTCACCGAAATCACCGTCAAGCTTTCTAAAAAACCCGAAGCCGTTAAAACTCTGCTCGCCGTTTTTGACGCCGTTGACGATGCTTCCGAAACCGTCGTGGATATTACCGCGCGCGCCATCACGCCCGCCGCATGCGAAATGGTGGATGGCTGGACTTTGTGCGCTATTGAGGATTACGTTCACGCTGGCTTTCCCAGGGACAGCGCCGCGATTCTTCTGATCGAACTTGAAGGTTTAAGCGAAGCAGTTAAACCACAAACTGCAGCTGTCGAAGAAATCTGCCGCGCTCATCACGCCCGCGAAGTTCGCGTGGCTCGCGACGATCATGAACGCGACCTCCTCTGGAAAGGCCGCAAGAATGCCTTTGGCGCCCTCGGCCGTCTGGCGCCCGCCAACTACGTCCTCGACGGTGTCATTCCGCGCTCTAAACTCCCGCAGGCCCTGCGCCGCATCCAGGAAATCGGCCAACGCTCTGGCTTTCAAATCGGCAACATTTTTCACGCCGGTGATGGCAACCTTCATCCCATCGTGCTCTACGACCCGCGCGATGCCACTCAGTTCGAACGCGCCATCCAAGTCTCCGCCGAAATTATTCGCTACTGCGTGGAAATTGGCGGCGCGCTCACTGGTGAACACGGTGTCGGCATGGAGAAAAACGAACTCATGCCGCTGCTCTTCTCTGACGCCGATTTCGATCTTATGCGCCGCGTGCATGATGCTTTCAATCCTCAGGCCGCACTGAATCCCGGCAAAATTTTCCCGCTCAGCAAAGGCTGTGGCGAAATCCGCGTTCGTCCCGCTTCCACCGCTCCCGCTGGCCAGCTTGTATGACCGCATCTACCTCCAACCTCGCTGCTCGCCTGGAATCCACAATTAGTGCACCGCACGTTACTGCTGACTTCCGCGCCTGCGAAAAATATTCTATCGACAACCTCATCCCCTCTGCCGTCGTTCACCCGGCATCCGCCGAAGAAGTCGCCGAAATCGTCCGCTTCGCCATCTTCGAAAAACTCGCTGTAGTTCCCTGCGGCGCTCGCTCCAAACTTGGCATCGGCATGCCTCCCGCCCGCTACCATATCGCGCTCGACATGTCCGGCCTTCGCCAGATCGCTCACTACGATCCTGGCGACCTCACGCTCAGCGTGGATGCCGGTATGCCGCTTGCTGAACTTTCCCAAATCCTTGCGCGCAAGAATCAGTTTCTTCCGCTGGCCGTCCCCTTCTTTGAAGAATCCACCGTCGGCGGCACCATCGCCTCTGGCGTCGAATCATCGCTGCAACGCGCATACGGTTCCGCGCGCGACTTTCTCATCGGCGCTGAATTCGTCAACGGTTCGGGCACGCTCACCAAAAGCGGCGGCCGCGTCGTCAAAAACGTCTCCGGCTACGACTTGCACAAGCTTTTGATCGGTTCGCTCGGCACCCTTGCTGCGATCACGCGCCTCAATTTCCGTACGTTCCCTTCGCCGCCAGGCTACGGCCATGCCGTCACAACTTTCTCTTCTTTCGAAGCGGCCATCAATTTTCGATCCTTGATCGTGAAGTCCCCTATAAAGCCTTCTTCGTTAGAGATTCTTGATCCAGCAATGGCCCAACGTATTTCGTCGGTGAAGAAATCCTCGGCAGCCACCTCATCTTCGGCTGCTTGGTTCGTAAAGGGCCGCTGGCACGTTTCTGTGTCCTTCGAAGGAAACGATGCGGTTCTTCGACGCTATGAACGCGACCTCACTCGTTGGGCCAGCGAATCCCGCGCCGCCAGCTCGCGCTTTTTGGATCCGTCAGAGGATGAGCTTCTCGGCTGGAGCTTGCGCGAAATGTTGCAGCTCCTGGAATTCGCTACACCCGGCGCCACCATTTTCAAGCTCAGCCTGTTATCTGCTCTCGATGCGGACACGCGGCGCTTCCGCGCCATCGCCGACCAATGTTCAATTCCCTCTGCGCTGCTTTACCGCGATGCCGGCGCTCTATATTTCGTTCTTCTTCCGGAAACAGACGAAGTCGGCGACCTCACGCAACTCGCCCGAGCCGCGCGCGCCATCTTCGATTTCGCTTCCTCCAAACGCGGCCACGCTTCTATTATCACTTGCCCAACCTCGTTAAAACGCAACGTCAATGTCTGGGGTCTGCCGCGTTCTGATTCCGTTCTCATGGGCCGCGTCAAGCAAGCTTTCGATCCGCAAAACATCTTCGCCCCCGGTCGCTTCGTCGCCGGCATCTAGGTTTCTCAACTCACCATTCCATGGTTGCGAACCAAATGAAGTAAAATCGCGTTGCATGACTCTCGGCACCGCACCTGCCGTGGCTCCTTCGGGCATTGGATACGCCATTCGTATCCTCGTTGGCACTACGATCGTTTGGCTTGCCTTGGCGCGCATCCAGGGTGTGAATCCACTTTGGGCTATCATTTCTGTCGTGGTTGTGTCGGAGCCGGAACTCGAGGACGCCGTGCTGGCTTTCAAGTCCCGAGTCGCAAACACCCTCGTTGGCTGCGCTGTCGGCTTGAGTTTTCTCTTTGTGTTGGGGCCTGCCGTTTGGTCCATTCTGCTGGCGATGGTCGTCGCGGTCGTGATCTGCACCAGTTTTATTCGAGTGCCGTTGAGCTGGAAAATCGCTCCCATTACGGTCGCTCTTGTGATGACGCCCAGCGTTCTCGATCACTCTCGGTCCGCGGGTTTATCCATCGCACTGCACCGCACTGCGGAAGTACTGTTCGGCAGCGCCGTTGCCGTCGGCGTCTCGCTCGTCGGTTCAAAGCTGCAGCGCGGTCGCTGACGATAGTGCGACTCCTCTCTCGTTCTGTTGAATTGATCGGATATCCTCGGCCTTAAAACAAGCCAGTTCCAAGAGTGATACACTCTGCATGCTTGCGATTGCGGATGAGGCTGGTATCCGCGACGTGGAGAAATTGAAAGTGGCGACGGCGGCCCTTGCCGACCCGCGTCGCACCGATCGCGCATCCCCCGAACAGATTATCGCGACTTCGCGACTGGTTTACTATTTCAATGCCGCGCTACATTCGGACGAAACAGGCTCGACGGAAGCCATGCTGGAGCTGGCCGATCGCATAATAAGTACACCGTCAATCGCCAGCGGAAAGGAATGGCCGCATCTTCGGGTAGCCGAGTACATGAAGTCGACCCATTACCACTGCACTAATTCAACTCGCCGGTTTTTTACTCGACCAATTTCCGCTTCATTCGATGCGACCGGCGAATAGAGGCCACAGCCGAACGCATCCAGCCGGTTTGCAGCTATGCCGTATTTAGTGGTGAGTTCTGCTAGGACGTTCGCCGCACGCCGCCGGCTCAAATCAAGGTTATAGTCGGGCTTTCCCTGATTGTCCGTATGCCCCACTACATGCAAACGCAGAGCTGGCTCGCTCTTCAACAGCTTTGCGATTTCGGCCAGTGTAGGCTGCGATTCGGGCTTAACAGCATCCCTATCTGTATCGAAGTAGAGACCGTAGATTGCCACCTTGCCGGAATCGTGAATTGCCTGTTTCATGTCGTCAGCATTTACGAATGTCATTTTCTTTTCCATGACATCCGGCGATATGACCACAAGTTGTGCGAGCGCCCGGCCCGGTGCAACTCTACCGCCCAAACGCTCCGGAATGACGCCGTCCTTGTACACCGTCACAAAAACTACGTAGTAACTGGGATTGGGATCTCGACTCTTACCAACCAGGAGGCGTTCGTCTGCTTCGTCATAACCAAGGATCTGAGAGAGATCAGTGTCACTGGCGATCTTGTCAAAGGTGGGACCAAACCAGCCACGTTGCCCGGCGTTTTTCTTGTACTGTACCTCTATGCCCAGGCGCTGAAACTCTTGCTCGTAGTTGCGAAAAAGTTCCGCTGGCGATCGTCCCACTGGAGCAAGGTAAGTGTAATAGCTTACTTGGCCCTCTACCGGCTTACTCTTTTCGTATGTGGGGGGAGCCACATTCGTAGGCGGCCCAAGCGGCAATACATACTCATCAAATTGAGGCGCGCGATAGCCGATGAGCTCACTTCCTTCGTAACGCTTCATGCCGGCAGGATCTTTGGAGTTTGGCAGGTCCTGAGCTGCACTTATGAGAACTGCAACAGACCAGAAGATACAAGCAACAAATATTGGTTTAAGAGTTCGGGTCATTACGCCTCCGAGTCCATATCTTTCAGAACCGAAATTGTTATGTATTGGCAATTCAGCGCTCGTAGCCATCTCTCGCACACTCCTTCCGGAGATGAGTGAGTTAGGGTTATTGTCGGTCCAACGAGGCAAGTCCGGAAAATTGTCATCTAGCTAGGAAGCACTGTCAACGCGAAAAGCTCCATGATCGATGTCGCGAACAACGTTTTCTGATCGACAACAATTCTTGACTAAACGCCAATTTCCCGATAGTTGTAGCTTTTGCCGTTCGTCCCTAACGGGGAGCTCATGAGCCGCCATCGATCAGGATTGGTACTGGCACTTTCGGTCTGGTTTTGCTCCGGTTGCCGGCAGGAAGCAGTAGACACGCGAGTTCAAGACGAGCGCGCCATCCGCGAGGCCGACGCCGCAACGCTAAAAGCAGCGCAGGCCAAGGATATTGACGGCGCCGTTGCCAATTACGCAGAGGATGCCTCTTGGCTTCCACCCAACGCACCCATGGTCACCGGCCGAGCCGCTATTAGGGCAGGCTGGGCCAAGTTGCTCGGCAGCCCGGGCTTCAACATCGATTGGCAGATCAGCAAATTGGAAATCGCTCGGGCGGGTGACCTCGCTTATGCGATCTACACCTACGAGTTGGCCCTTGTGGGTGCCAATGGCACGCCGATCAACGACCACGGCAAGGATCTGGCCGTTTGGAAGAAGCAGCCGGATGGCACTTGGAAAATGGTCGCCGACACTTTTAACTCCGACCTCCCGCTAGTAACCATCGTGAAGCCTCCTGACACGAGGCACCGCACAATCAAACACCCTCCAAACAAGAGACATAAGAGGCATAAGGCCCGGTAGCTGCATCCACGGTGCCTCTCTTTTCAGATACAGCGGTTGGCATAGCTCCCGATCTGTCGCTTCATCTCCGAGACGCTCATTTTGAGATCGAGCCAGCCACGATCTTCCAGTCGTCGTTCTTCTTGAGCCACACGCGCATAAACTTCAGCGAAACACTGGCCTTAGGGCTTTCATAAGTTCCCCGGCACGTCACGACAGCCGCTGTGCTATGGTCGTCGATCTTCATGTCGCTCATCTCAACACGAGTGAACTTCGGCCCCGCACCGGGTTGGTGAGCGCTCACTACCGTCGACTTCGCAAGGAAGGGTTGGCCGTCCTCAGAGACGATCACCAGGTCGTTATCTAACACTCCTCAAAGAACTTGGATCTGGAGCCAGCTCGGCCAGGCGCAGACGTTCCTTGAGCCCCGCAATTTCGGCCTCGACTGTACTCATTGGACCTCCTAAGGATGTGTCTCCTATAGATGCGGAAGGGGACCTGTGAACGCCACCTGTCCGACTAGTGCGAACGGTCCGGAGACGGGAACTATTTTACTCCCGCGGGGGAATACCTAATGAAGCCACACAAAACGTCTTATCAGGAGAGATGAGGATCGCTGAGCAAGAGAGAGACGAAGTTCTGTTGCGGCGGGCCGTCAAGGGTGATGATGAAGCTTTCACGCTCCTCTACCGTCGGCACCAGGCGGCTATGTATCGCTTTGCGCTGCGCATGACCGGAAACGCTTGGGCCGCGGAAGAGATTGTGCAGGACGTGTTCATGATTCTCATGCACCAACCGAAGAAATATGATGTGCATCGCGGAACGCTGGGAGCATTCCTCTACGGAGTTGCGCGAAATCGCGTGATGAAGCACCTCGAGCGTCTGCCACAGGAAGTTTCCTTCGAGGAGAAAAACGAAGATGGTAGTGGCGAGGGCGTTGTTTTGCAGGATGCCTTCACTCCGGCCATCTGGGCGGAAAAACGCGAGCGAGTGAAGCAGGTGAGAGCTGCGGTGCTGGAATTGCCCGCGGAGTTTCGTGAGGCGATAGTGCTGTGCGAGTTGGAAGAGTTGAGTTACGAAGAAGCGGCACGCATGGCCGGATGCCCGATCGGCACCATTCGTTCCCGTCTGTATCGCGGCCGGGCTCTGTTGCTAGCGAAACTGGAGATGCTGCGGGATCTGCCGCGGCGCGCGAGCGCGGCGCGGTAAACAAATTTTGCGATACGTTGACAGCTCGGCGGTCAACGTGAACATGGGAGTGCGAGATGAGGTGTGAAGAATTTGAAGCAGTTGGATTGGACGCCGAGCGCGACTCCTCTTTGAACGATGCTAAGCGCACGGCGGCGCGGGAACACGCGAACACCTGCTCACGATGCGCGGCACTCCAGGATTCCTGGCAGGCGGCTCGTGTTGAGTTGCGTGCTTTTCGAGAAGCGACCGTTGAGGCACAGGCGCCAGCGCGCGTTGAGATGCGGTTGCGGTTGGAATTTCGAACGCAACACCGGACATTGAAATTGCGGCGCACGGCTGTTATTGCCGCCTGGGCGCTGGCCACGGGGGCACTGCTGGTAGGCGCAGTGAGCTGGAAGAATTGGAAAAAGAATCAGCAGGTAGAAGCGACGAGGCACGGAAGCACTGCGCCCGGCGTGCCATCGCGGAATTTGATTCGCCCTGATGAGAGTGGCTCACGCGTGGAAAACGCTACCCTCAACAATTTGTATGCTGTCATACCCAGCGAAGACGGCGCGGGTGACTTTACTCTGCTGCCGGGAAGCTTGGCGGCCCAAAACGAACAGGCAGCCATTCTGCGGGTGCGGATGCAACGCGGCGCGCTGGGGGCGCTAGGTCTGCCGGTGAATGAGGAACGGGCCGGCGAATGGATCCAGGTTGATCTACTGGTTGGTGATAATGGCCTGCCGCAGGCCGTGCGGCTGGCGCGTTAATAAAAAAGAGGAATGAACAAGTTTTGGAAGTTCGGGGAAGGAGAAGTAATGATGAATCGCAGATTCTGTATGAGCTTGATCCTTGGCGCAACGATGGTACCTGGCGCTGGACTTGTGCGTGCACAAGTGCCACCGCCACCTCCTGGCGCGGACGTGATGATCATGCACGGCGGGCCTGGCGGCGACTTCATGGCCCCGCCGATGGGCGAACGGATTGAATTGCTGGGCTTCGAAGGAATGCACGGCGGAAAAGTTGTGACGGGCGCGCCGTTCAGTGCGGTCGCTGTTTCCGAGTCGACGCAAACACTCGCGGATGGGAATCACATCTCGCGCAAAACGGAGGAGAATCTTTTTCGCGACAGCCAGGGGCGTTTCCGCAAGGAAGTGACGCTTCCCGCGATTGGGCCGCTGGCTACAGCGGGACAGCCGAAGTCGTTTGTCATGATCAACGATCCGGTGACGAACGCGAATTTCATCTTGCACGCCGACACAAAAACTGCCGAGCAAATCGGGAGGCGCTTCGAAGCGATGAAAGGCCCGGCGAGTGGTGCGATGAGAGATGCGATCAAGGGCAAGATGGAATACCACCAACAGCAGCTGACGGCGGACGGTAACTTGAAAAAGGAGGACTTGGGAACGCAGACGATCGCTGGCGTGAGCGCACACGGAACACGAATTATTCACACCATTCCCGCCGGACAGATCGGAAATGAAAAACCCATTACGATTGTTCACGAACATTGGTATTCCAACGATCTACAAATGGTCGTCATGAGCAAGCGGAGCGATCCGCGCTTCGGCGAGACTACCTACACGCTGACGAATATCCAGCACTCGGAGCCGGCTGCATCGCTCTTCACTTTGCCGTCGGATTACACGGTGACGCAAGGCCGGCCCGACCACCACGGCAATGTGATATTCAAGCAAGCGCCATGACCTCCGCCGGAAAATTGATTCTGCAACTTCTTTCTTGGCGACCGTGAAACGGTCGACGCCATCTTCTCTCCTGAAGACGGCGTGCCCTTTTCGCAGCAGCCCCGTCGCTGCGGGAAGGGCGCACGCCGTTTCTGAAGATGCTGAAAACGAATCTGTTCTACCCAGGAGTCCTAACGCCTTTTTTCAACATCTCAATGGCTTTTTCTACGGTAATCCAGCGGCAGTATTCCTTGCGATGCGTGTAACTCAGTTTTTCGAAAAACGGCAGCAACCCTTCTTTCTTGATCAATTTTTCCAATTCAGTAGGCACTTCGAGCGTTCTTAACTCTTCATCTTTCCAAACCACGACTTCAATCGTATCGCCCGGCCCTTTCCCTGTTTGCTCCCGGATAGCTTTGAGCACAACTAGCATATGGTGTGGATCACCGTACTTGATGAGAGAACCCATGTAAGACAAACCATTGAAGGTCGCCTTTACCGGCACCTTCCCTTTGGTGCCGAATTCCTTCTCAATATCGTACGGAAAAAACACAAAAGCCCCTCCGCCATCTGCTGCTTTTATCTTCGCTTTGAATTTGTATTTCTTCATGGTCTTACCAATCTCCTCGCGCTCAAAACGTAATTCGTTCAGAAGTTGACTAGCTTCGGGCCTGTTTTTTGCGTTTACTTACGAGGATGGAAATTAGAGCTGCCATCGCGGCGACAATCAGTCCGATAACTGCAATCAGGACCGGATGTCCATGTTGCGAGATGATCGTGAGCACGTGCCGTCCATAACGAGCTGCCAAGAACGCCAGGATGGAATATCGGACAATTCGGCCTAGCGTCAGTGCAAAGAGAAATTGTTTCACGGAATATTGCATCGCGCCGGCGGCAAGCACGAAGGCAACCATGGGCGTAGGAGGTGGCAGCACGGCGGCGATTGCGATGGCACCAAAACCCCATCGCTCGAAGATCCTATAGACCTTCTCTAGCGTCTTGGGCGGGACCTTGCGTTCGAGCGTTTCCTTCCCCCCTTTGCGAGCAAGCCGGTAGGTGACAAAGCCCCCCATCACCGAACCAACCGTCGCCATCAACGCGTAATAAAGCCATAACTCTTGTTTGCGCGCGGACAAGAAGATCGTCAGTACATCCATGCTTCCCGGAACCGGAATGACCGAGCTGTCCAGGAGTCCCAGCGGGATAAAACCCAATCCACCGAGCCGGAAGATCCAGCGCCGCACGCTCCGCGCTACCGCGGGTGCTACGAACGCGAAAATCTGGCGCGTGAGCATTTTTTAAAGGCGGCATCCATTCTCGCACGCAGAATGCGCCCAGCCCTAAAGGTTGTCCTAAAAGCTGATCTAAACGCTGAAGATTACACCCTCGTCCGCCGGGAATGAGAAGTTCGGTTAGACCGGCAATGGGACTTCTGAGCACGCCGTAAAATCAATTTGAGAGCAGACCGGGAATGGCATCTTGCAGGCGAGCCCGGTTGAGGGTAGCTTCATAAGAGCATTGGACGTGCTGTGACTTCGATTGCATCCAAAACTTGGGACATGCTGCGGCTCATCCGCGGCGGCGGTCCTGCTCTCTGCAACATCGCCGTTACGAACTCCTGCAATGCAGCCTGCGATTTCTGCAATTTTGCTCGTGGCAAAGTCGCGTCCCGCGACTTGCGCTGGATTGACGCTGATCAGTTCGGTCGCGCCCTGGACATCCTGCACAAACGCGGGGTTCGCTATGTCAGTTTTTTTGGTGGTGAAACTCTACTGCACCCGCGTCTCGCCAACATGATCGAGATGTCCGTTGCGAGGCACATGGGTCCTGCCGTCATTACAAATGGCTGGCTCCTCTCGATGCAACTAGACCGACTCGCGGCGGCCGGTCTAAAGACAGTGTACGTTTCAATCGACGCTCCCGCAATGGCCGTCCACGAAGAAAACCGCGGCCTCAAAGGTCTCGGTGATCGCATCCGCGCGGCCACGGCACGGATGCCGAGCTTAGGTATGACGGCACTCGCCCAGGTAACGATGAGTAAGTTGATCGGTGACTACCGCGCGCTCGTGCCGTTACTACGAAGCCTCGGTTTTTCGGCTGTCGCTTTCTCCTATCCCCAACAGGCGCGTCTTGGCTCTTCCTCCCTCGCTTGGTCCTCTGACTCGCGTCTTGTCAACTTCAAATCCACCGAGCTGGTCGAAGCCTTCGACGCCGTCGATGACTTGCGCAGCGTTTTTCCCGTCAACAATCCGCGAGCCTCGGTCGCCGATATGAAGCAGCACCTACGCGGGCAGCCAGAGCGATTCGTTTGTTATGGTGGCTACAAGAGTTTTTATATGGATTGGAACTTTGATATGTGGCGTTGCGATGCCTGGGACAAACGTATGTGTTCGGTGTGGGATTTTGCGGAAGCACCGCTGATTCGCGATGGCTGCACCGCGTGCATAGCCGACTGCTACCGCGATTCCAGCGTCATGCTGCATTTCGCGGTCTCTTTGGGCGACGCAATCGACCACCTCGGGGAGGGACGCGTGCTTGCCGCGCTAAAGACTTTAGCGACAGGGCGCAACCTCTCTTCGATACGGGCCATCGTCGAAAACGCAGGCGTCCTCTCGGGCCTTGCCAAACTGGGTTGAGCGCTCCGGTAAACTTGCGTCAAGGTAGCGACCCGGATCTGGCCGTTCATCAGGTGCAGATTCGGGCCGGAGTATCGGAATCTGCCGGTCCGCCAGCCGTGCAGCCACATCCTGCAAGTTTCACTTGTTCCGGACTGAAATTTGAACTATATGATTTTGCAACCAAAGGAGGTCGAATCCCATGTCGAATCCTCCCTATCGGGCTTTGCGAATCATATTAGGCATTATTTCTCTGATCGGCGCGGCGGTCGGCCTGTTGCTAATATTTACTGGCAAGCCCCTCGTTACGCGCTTGCTTCTCTACCCTCCTGACTCTGAAGTCTCCACCTTGTTGCTATTCGTGATGAAGGAATTAGGCGGACTAGCTGTCATGCTCAGTGTCTTGTTCTTTTTCGCATCTCGTAACCCGGTTCGCAATGTGGCTATCGTGAATGCGCTCATTGTGGGCCTTTGCGTCCTGGCCATCACACCATTGCTGTCGCTTTACACGCTGGACATTCGCCGACTCTATCCCGGCTACCTGATCTGGGGCCGCTCGCTAATCCGGTTGGCACTGGCCGCCGTGCTCTACTTCCTGCGGCCGCGAGAAACGCTCGGAGGACAATCCTAGGGATGCTTAAGCTTGCAAATAGTGCTACAACGAGCCCAGAGAGGATGAGTTTGACTAGCCACCAGAATCCAAGCCCGGCACAGTCCACCAAAATGGAAGGAGAACCATGAGCACGAGAATCGCTGCCATTTGCCTGCTTGCTGTTTTCGGGTTCTTTGCATCTGCGATTAGTCACAAGAGTCGGGCTGCACAGCCAGCGCCCCCGGAACCAGGCCCCGCAAAAGCCTCTCCTGCCGAAGGATACAACGTTCACGTACTCGCACCTCACATGGTAGACGGCAAACAGATGGGTCCGTACCATCACTACTGCAAGGTGATCGCACCAGACCCGCAGATACAGTGCCTAATTTACGACTCTACCGAGCCCAATGCCAACCTCGTGCAGGTGGAGTGGATTTATGCCAAAAGGCTAACGCGGACTCAGGTCCCGCTCGAGGAATGGAACAAAGACTGGCATGACCACAAGATTGAAATCGCAAGCGGTAGGGTGCAGGTTCTTGACTTGCCGCCGGATAAGGCAAAGGAGGTCGCCGATCTTGTCGCCACCACCGACGGAATGATCTATCACTTCTATTTTGGCAGCACGCTGCCCAACGGCAAGATGAGTATCGCCCAGGCGGTTGGACACAAGCCCATCACATCTGCGGAATACAAAAACTACGAGTCGAAGTAATAGATCGGCCGGCTGACCCATGCTTTGACGAAAAGATGAAGTTGAATTCGGAAATTCCGAATAAGGAAGAGCTAGGTGTGTGGCAGGGCTTGCCTTATCTAAGGCAGCGACCCAGGAAGGTTAATCAAGAATAGGTTGACAGCTCTTCCCTATCGCAAAGAGTTGACATGTTGGGGGGTGTTTTATGAATGTTACAGGGCGAGTGTTTTCTAGGCGGGGTGCGCTGAAGATGTTTGGAGCGGCGAGTGGCGGAATCGCTGTCAGTCGATGGCTAGGACCGAACGTGACAATCGCTCAGGCGGGTCACGGGGGCCAGGAGCCGGCCGCAGAAAAAGCGATAGAGACTTTCACTGGCCCGGGCGCAAATCCGCATTGGAATTCCGTCGGTTTCTATGTGACCGAGCCCCAAAAAGTTCCTTTGATTCTGCTGACGGACCGGCCTGTTCAGCTCGAAACACCGCGCCATTATTTCCGCACGGCATTCACAGCCAACGAAGCTTTTTATGTGCGCTGGCACCTCGAAGGTATTCCGAACGTTGTGGATCTGGACAACTGGAAGCTCCAAATCGAGGGGAACGTCAACAAACCACTTGCGCTGAGTCTTCCCGAGCTGATGCAGAAGTTCAAAGCGGTCTCAATCGCCGCGGTAAATCAGTGCTCAGGCAACAGCCGCAGTCGGCTGCAACCACGCGTACCTGGCGGTCAATGGGGCAATGGCGCGATGGGGAACGCGATGTGGACCGGAGTGCGGCTGCGCGAGCTTCTCGATATGGCCGGTGTAAAGAGTGGCTCCCTGCAGGTGCAGTTTCAGGGCCTTGAAACCGGACAGGGGCCACAGGGCCTCGGCTCAAGTCTTTTTCTTAAATCGCTCGATCTTCGGAATCCGGTCCTGGACGAGTGCATCGTAGCGTATCTGATGAACGACGAGCCGCTTCCGATGCTGAATGGATTTCCGGCGCGACTGGTGGTTCCCGGATATTTTGCGACCTACTGGACCAAGTGCCTGACGTGGATTCGCGTTCTCAACGCGCCGGACGAAAATTTCTGGGTGAAGATTGCATACCGTGTCCCGGATACCCCGCGTGGGAACACGACCCCCGAGGATGTGGAAGCAAGCAAGGTAAAAATGGTGCCGATCGGGCGGTTCCCTGTGCGGTCTTTCATCATCACGCCTGATGGATCTTTGAAGATTCCTTCGGGAATGAATGTCGCGCTACGCGGCATCGCTTTCAGCGGGTTTGGCCGCGTGAACCGGGTGGAAGTTTCGGATGACTTGGGAAAGAGCTGGATGGCGGCAAAACTCGGAGAGGACCATGGCGCGTACTCCTTTCGCACGTGGGATGCGGTGTGGACTGGAAAGTCGCCAGGGCGTTATTCGCTGGCTGTACGCGCGACGGATGAAAAAGGTAACACGCAACCTGATGAGCCGGTCTGGAATCCAGGAGGGTACCTCTGGAATCGGATCGAGAGGCAGGAAATCGTTGTGGGAAATGCGAGCTAAAGGGAGAACTACTTTGAGAGAAAGAGTCCGCGGGATTTTTCTTGTGGTGTGCAGCCTGCTGATGGCGGCGGGCGTCATTTATGCCGACTTGAAAAAGGGCTACTACTCTCCAGCGAAACTCGGGAACTTACAGCAGGCCGCACCTATCGAGCTGTTGCCGGATTCGAACTACCAGGTCGCGGCGTATCCTGTGCCTGCGCCGGATCTCGCTCCCGGAGCCGGCCTCCAAGATGTCCAGATTTACTGCAACACCTGCCACAGCCCGCGCTACATCACCATGCAGCCGCCACTTCCCGCGGCAACATGGGAAGCCGAGGCGAACAAGATGAACAAGACTTTCGGCGCAGGAATTCCGGAGGACAACACGAAGAGAATCATTCGGTACCTGCAAGCCAACTATACGGTTGAGAATCGCAAACAGTAGAGTCGAAATGGGGCGCAGCATATTACTCCCCGAGGGCAAAACACCAGTTAAGTTGAAATGAATTAACTGGCGGGAACGGGATTTCTCCACAGCTGTCCTGTCAGTCCGATTTCTAAGAAATCATGACGCCAACTGCCGGGATACTCTGCCGGGCTGCCCTGTTCCAAGTCCCTTAGATACACTGGTTCCCGTTATTCGACCATTCCAACTGTACGGTGTACTTTCCCATTTGCCTGGTCTTCCAGGCACAAATATCGCCGATCTCTCCGTTGGAATCGTCATACCAGCCCTGTCCGGGGATGGGATCGGTAATGGCCTCGCACAATTCATGTGAACTTGTCGAGGTCAGCGCATCAAACGGTTTCAGCCCGCCGGTACAACCCGCGCAGTTCGGGTATGGCATAACGGCATAGAAAACCTGCTCATTGATGTCGTTGTGATATCCGCAGAACGCCTGACAGGAACTAGCACCGCCTTGTACCACTTTCACCCCTGGAGGCGTGAACACGAAGTACAGCGTGTTACCGCTCGGTTGGGGGAAAGCGTTATTGGACGCAATTTCGGTTTCGAGTTCATGCTGAATTGTTTTGTCGTTCACGGAAGTCAGCGCCGCCGGTGTGATCACAGCGGTTCCCGTGCGTTTGCCGTGCGAGATTTTGTAGCTCGCCACGTTATACTCGACCAATTGATCGATCAAAGCGCTCGTCAGGATGTAATCGAAAAACTGGTTTATCTCTTGCATCATAGCGTTCAATGGCGCGACATTCCATTCCGTGCTCCAGAACACCGTGAACACCTCCGCAGCCGCCATTAAAGGACCGTTTCGATAGGTAAGTTGTGGCGACGATGCCTGCAAAGCTTGAGGATGGTGCAGCGGCACGATGCGGATTGCGTCTGAGCGGCCAGCCACCAGCTGCCGGACTGATTTCGGTCGAGTAAGCATGGAAGTCTCCTTTTAGCCTAGCATCCACCGTTTCGAGCGACAAGACAATGCCAAGGACCATTGAGTGGGTTGCCCGTTACTTTTGTATCCGATAAGTGCTGCTAGCTCTCCTCATCAAAAGTTATTCTGGATGGTCCACGGCGCTGAACATTTTGCCTCGCGCTGGGTCAACTCCTAGTGCCGGATATGTCGGAAAGCGTTCTGGCATAGGCGTGACGACATGCGCGATGGGATCAAAGAAACGGAATGTTACCCTGACACTTCGAGAAGTCGACCCGACGTCAGACAGGAGGAAATGTAAAACGCGAATTGACACTTCGGATGGTACTTACGCTGGCCAAACGAGCACTTGCTGGAGTCGTCGGTTGAAAATCCCATTAAGCGGTCTCACGTGGGCCATGATCAATCGATTGTTGAATAATTCGCGGGCGGTTCTTGAAAACTCGGGTTCCAGGCACCGGAAGGGACAGTAGGCCAAACTGCTGAATGGTGAAGCCATTTGATGGATGGAGGTTGGGACCGGACAAATGAAATTCTCCTCCCAAGCTCGCCGCGTACTTCGCTTCCCTCCCGCAACACGCCTCCAACCGATTTCCCGATCCACCCGCGACGGCCGTATGATCTTTACTTCACAGATTATGGCGCATACCGCTATTCCTGGTCTCCACCCTGTCTATGAGGACTATGCTCGATGCATCCATTGCGGCCTATGCCTCAACGCTTGCCCCACTTACCGCTTGTGGAACCTCGAAGCCGATTCTCCTCGGGGCCGCATCCGCCAGATGATCCCCGTCGAACAGAACGAATTGCCAGTCACCGATTCCTTCGTCGATCACATCGACAAATGCTTGGACTGCCGTGCGTGTGAAACCGCCTGCCCCTCCGGCGTCGAATACGGCAAGCTCGTCGAGCATGCCCGCGCGCGCATCGAGCGCGACTATAAACGTCCGTTTTTCACGCGGCTTGCGCGCAACTTGGTGTTCCGCAAACTCCTGCCCTATCCCAGGCGTATCGCCGCTGCAGCGCGCCTCCTGCGCTTCTATCAACGCTACGGGCTGCAATCCCTCGCTCGTGCGAGCGGCGTCCTCAAACTTTTCGGCCTTGCGGAACGCGAGCGCCTGCTACCGTCGATTGACGATTCGTTTTTCTTCGGCCAGCTCGGGCAAACTTTCCCGGCCACTGGCGAACGTCGCGCCCGCGTAGCCTTCTTCGCCGGATGCGTCGCCAATGTCACCTTTACGCAACTCAACGAAGCGACCATCCGCGTGCTCACCGCCAACGGCTGCGAAGTCGTCGTGCCCGATGGCCAGTTATGCTGCGGAGCACTGGCCGCCCATGCCGGAGTTCGCGATGCGGCACGTGACCTTGCGCGCAAAAATCTCGCTGTCTTCGTGGACGGAAACTTCGACGCGATTGTTACGAACGCTGCCGGCTGCGGATCCACGCTCAAGGAATACGATCATCTCTTTTCATTCGACGAACCGGAGCACGGCGTGGCGCGCGCATTTTGCGAAAAAGTTCGTGATGTCACGGAGCTTCTCGCCACTCTTGGTCTCTCCGCGACGCTGAAGCCGCTTCCCTTGCGTGTTACTTACCAGGACTCCTGCCACCTCCTTCACGGACAAAAAGTCCGCGAAGCTCCTCGTCAGCTTCTGCGCGCTATTCCGTCTCTCGAATTTGTGGAATTGCCGTACTCAGAAATTTGCTGCGGTTCTGCAGGAATCTACAACGTCACGCAAACGGAAGCGTCCATGGATCTACTGACCGAAAAAATGCAACATGCGCAGTCTACCGGTGCCGAGACAATCGTCACCGCCAATCCCGGCTGTCTTCTGCAACTTCGCGCGGGGGTTCAGCTCCACCACACCAAGCAGGAAGTTGTGCACGTCATTGAATTGCTCGATCGCGCTATGCAGCACCCTTTTCTGCCCACAAAACGGGAAGCTTTGAACGACTGAATGCCTCAATCTCCCTGTGCGCGCCACCCGCAAAGTCCTGCGCATGGGTGATTGGCTCATTCTTGCCGTGCGGCCACATGCGAAGTTTAACGCGCACGGGCGATTGCTCTTTCTTGCTGTGCTGGAGACCGCCGATGTATCAGTCGGTTTTAGGTGGCTTGCTTTTTCGGCCGGAACAATCGTGCGGCAATGCTGGTCACTACACTCCGGGGTACCAACCGCTGTGACTGCGCGCCCAGATAGTTTCCCACTCCGGAAATCACATAGCTTTTGCCGGCCGCGAGTGCTCGCAAGCCGGTGCGCGCCACTTTTTCCGCTGTCTCGCGCTTCGCGTTCATCGCGGTTATGTGAGTTTGCCCGGCAACTTCGTGAAATTCCGATTCCGTCGAACCCGGGCACAGCGCGCATACCCGAATTCCGTAAGGTTTCATCTCTTCCGCTAACCCTTCGGCTAAAAATAAGTCAAAAGCCTTGGTCGCTGCATACGTGGAAATATACGGGACGGCCTGAAACGCGGCGGTCGATGCGACAATCAGTACGTCGCCGCTGCGGCGCGCAACCATCTCCGGCAAATACAATCGCGTCAAGTGCACAACTGCGGCGCAATTTACCTGAACCATGTCCAGCAAGCGTTTCGTTTCCGTGGAGTGAAATTCGCCGTACTGACCGAATCCCGCATTGTTTATCAGCAGGTCGACGGTAATTCCCTTCTCGCTCGTTAACGCAAATATTTTTTCCGGCGCGCTCGCGTCTGTCAAATCCGCAGGAAGGACTTCCGTGCGTATCTTGTGTTTTTCCGTGAGCGTCCGAGCCAAATTCTCCAGCCGGTCTTTTCTCCGCGCCGTCAATATCAGATGCGTGCCGCCCCTTGCTAATTCTTCCGCCAAGGCAACGCCGATCCCGGCGCTCGCACCTGTTACCAATGCCCATTTCCCGTGCCACTCTTCGCGCCACTCGTCCGTCATTTGCCCGCCTCAGGTTCGTATACACCACGACAAATTCTAGTGGAAAGAAGAGGCCAGCGGCGAGAAAGAAAGAAGCAGATGCGGTAGGTATCCGCAACGAATCGAGGGGATCTATTCGCTTTGCATGCTTAAATTGTGTTTGCACCAGCGAAACGCTCACGGCTCAGAGGCACGTGAACGTAGCGTAGCCTGGTGCCGTTTCACGAATGTCATAGCCACGATATGTGCTCGAATGGAAAACGCTTAATTTGGCCTCTCCAGTGCTTCGCGCACCTTTCGTGCAAGCATGTCCATTGGAAATGGCTTCTCAACGAGCGTCCCGGGCCGGTATTTAGCGCCGCGGGGCGCGGCCGAGTATTCTGAGTAACCAGATAAATAAAGAATCTTGAGTTGCGGGCGACGACCAAACAATCGATCAGCCAATTCCCAGCCTCCCATCCTTGGCATGACTAGGTCGGTTACCAATAGGTGGATCTGCCCATGGTGTTGTTCAGCAACTTCTAGGCCCTCGATGCCATCCTTGGCTTCCAACACTGTGTAGCCATTCTTCCGCAAGAACTCTCCCACCAAATCCCGAAGATCTTCTTGATCTTCCACAAGCAGGATCGTTTCACTTCCACCCAAGTTCGCAACGGCATTTTTCCGAGGCTCCGACAATTCAAGCACCTCGTCTACGCATGGGAGATAGATCTCGAATTTTGTCCCTTGGCCAGGTTCGCTGTAGACCCATATGAACCCACCACTTTGCTTGACGATGCCATACACGGTTGCTAATCCAAGCCCCGTTCCTTTGCCCTGTGCTTTGCTTGTGAAGAAGGGCTCGAAGATGTGGCTCTGCGTCTCTGTATCCATACCGTGGCCAGTGTCACTTACGGTAAGCATCGAGTATTGGCCCGGGGTCGCAGGCGGATGTGTGTGCGCGTAGTCGGCATCCATTACAAAGTTCGTGGTCTGAATCACGAGCTTTCCACCGTGGGGCATGGCATCCCGAGCATTCGCGGCCAAATTCATGATCACCTGCTCGATTTGCCCAGGGTCGGCTTTGACCCGCCCCAGATTCGGTTCGGGTGCAAAGACGAGTCCAATATCCTCACCGATAAGACTGGGCAGCATTTTGCTCAGCTCCGCCACCACAACATTCAGATCGAGCACCTTCGGCTGCAGAAGTTGCATCCGACTGAAAGCCAAAAGCTGCCGCGTCAAAGCGGCGGCTCGTCCCGCCGCTTTACCGATCTGCTCGACGCTTCGTCGGGGTCTTTCATTCTGTTCAATGAAACTTGACAGAATCTCCGTATGGCCGCTGATAATGGTTAGTAAATTATTGAAGTCATGTGCAATTCCACCGGCCAGCCGCCCAACTGCTTCCATCTTCTGTGCCTGCCGAAGCTGCCTCTCCAACTCCCGCCACTCGGTAAGGTTCTCGACAATACCTTCAGTTCCGAGCAATCGGCCACGATCATCGTGCAGAGTTCGACCATTGATGCGGACGGTTATCGGTTTCCCGTCCTTACGTTTCCATTCGGCCTCAGCTTCCTTTAAGCGGCCGGATTGGCGACTAAGTTGGATCAATCGCGCGCAATCTTCCGGATTGCGATAGACGTCATTAGCCAGGTTCAGACGCAGGAGTTCTTCCTTCGAAGGATATCCGAGCATGCACGCCAATGCTGGGTTAACCTCGAGCAACTGGCCATCTGGCGCGCAGTGGTAGATGCCGTATGCCGTGTTGTCAAGCAACTCGCGATAGCGGGTCTCAGACCGTCGCAACGCCTCTTCCATGCGCTTTCGTTGTGTGATGTCGGTGGCAATACCGGCAATGGCATAGATTTTCCCGTCCGCGTCCAGCAGTGGAAACTTGCACACAATACTCGTGTGCGGACCGTCTTCATGCAGGGACACTTCTTCGAATTCCATGGCTGCACCCGCTCGGAGCACCTGCAGATCGTTAGCTCGAAACGCAGCAGCCTGCCCCGGCGGGAATAATTCGGAGTCTGTTTTGCCTCGAATGTCTTCTTGGCGAACCCGTAGCAATCTTTCTAATTGTTTGTTCACCATAACGTAGCGGCCTTCGGTATCTTTAATGAAAATCGGACTCGGACTGTTACTTAAGAACGCATGGAATCGCTTGTCGATTTCATGCAAGGCTTCTTCGGCACGCTTGCGCTCGGTGATGTCCTGGACTTGGGAAAAGAAGAAGAGAGGATTGTTACTGGCATCGCATACCAAGGTGACACTTAATAACACCCAGACCACGTGTCCCTCGTTGTGAAAATAACGTTTCTCCATCTGATAGGAGCGAATTTCTCGCGTCAACATTCGGTGGACATAGTTGAGGTCCGCATCTAGATCATCGGGATGCGTGATGCTTTGGAAATCCGTGGCTAGGAGCTGCTCTTCGGAGTAGCCCACGATCTGTCGCAGTGCAGGATTAATGCGAAGCCAGCGACCGTCCAAACCAACGTGGGCCATGCCAATCGCAGCTTGTTCAAAAGCGCTCTGCAAACCACCCTGCCACCCCTCAAGTGAGTGATGCGAAACTTGCTGGTCCTTTTCCATTTCCATCAGGCAAAGCTCCACTCATGGCTTTATCAGCTCTGGCCTCAATGAGATGTGTCGGTTTTTGGGGCCCGATTTTTCCCACAACGTTTCCGGCAGACCTGACTCGTTTATCGTACTAAACGATCCAGATACCCTATATTGATATTCAGAATTAATTGTCAAGAAAGTTAACGGGTACGCGTGAGCACGCGATAACTTCCAGCTAAGTTAGTTCACCGTGACGAGCGCGAGCGCGTGGGGTGGCAGGGTGAGTGTGATCGAGCCATTGATGAGCGCGCGAGGCTGCGCGGCAGAAAGAGCAGCGGCTTTCCGGAGCGACTCGATTTGTGCCGGCGTGGGATTTTGCGGCCGACCCATCTTTTCCCATACGGGCAGTGGCGAGCCGTGATCTTGGTCCACGGTGGTCACGTGCGCTCTTCTTGTCCCTGATAAACCTTTGAAATTGAGCGTGACCGTCTTTGAAGTCCCCGGCTCCTCCGGCAAGAAAAGGTTCCAGACGGTAATTGCGAGGGAGCCGTCTTTGCGACGAGTGACGAGCACCGAGTCCGACTTCACATCCAAGCGCGTGTCACCCAGTTGATGCAGTATCGCAAAATCATTGAAGGCCGCCTTGGGAATGCTGTTCTCAGCGAGCAAGCCGAAGCCACCATAAAAGGGTGTTTTGACCACTCCCTGCTCTTCGAATACGTCGGAGAACGTCCAGTAGCTCATACTGTCAACCAATCCATCACACTGTCGAATGGTGTCGGCTAACCAGGGCCCCATGAACGGGCTATCGGTCACTTGTGGCTGATTGCTGTAATCGGCGTTGAATTCGCTCCAGATGAGCGGCAGCTTGGGATAGGGTGAAGCGGCGATTTGCTCATGCACTTTCTTAACAGCGCGGCAAACCATCTGCGTGCGGGGAATGTCTTCGTGCGTGCCGAAGACGTCTTCAGCTTTGTCGTTGCCGTAAACGTGAGTGGAAACGAAATCGACAGGGACGTTTTTTGCTTTACAATGCGATAGGAATCGATCTGCCCAGGCAGCCTGGGCAGTCGCTGGGCCGCCAACGCGGAGACGGGAGCTGACCCGCTTGACGGCCAGAGCCGCGCCATCGTAGAGCTCGTAATAGGTGCTTTCTTTAGGATTACCAACCCAGAAGTCGATGTTGGGTTCGTTCCAGACTTCAAAGTACCATTGGGACACTTCGTCCTCGCCGTACCGTTGCACGAGGTGGCGAGTGAAATTTTCGATCAGCTGTGCCCACTTGTCCCAATCTTTGGGAGGAGCGACGTTCTGTTTGTACCAGAAAGCATGTAATGCGTTCGGTTCAGAGGTGAGCTTCTTGGGCATAAAGCTTAGCTCGATAAACGGACGAACATGATTCTCCAATAGGCCGTCATAGATTTGATCGACGTAGGAAAAGTTGTAGATAGGTTTCCCATCTTTGTCTTCGTCGTAGACTCCAACCTCGTCATGAAAGATCGCGTGGAAACGCACGTATTCAAAGCCGGTGATGCGTTTCGTCTCCCGGAGGTCGTGGCGATAGCCCTCGCGTAGCGACAGAATGGCGCGACCTGAACCGAACATTTGCTCCCAGAAATGCGGAAAAGGATGCGAAGGACCCGCAGCATCAATTTCGATTCTTTGCCCCGGTGTAGAGGATTGGGCGCGGAGTTCCTGAAACGGCAAAAATACCAGCAGTGCTATCGTGAAGCGCATTAGAATATTTACAACCGGCAAGCGATGATCCGAGTGGCGCATGACGCCTCTATAACAGGTTTGTGAACAAAAAGAGTAAATTAATCGATTCACTTGTTTCGCTTGATTAAAACACTCCTTGAGCATCTTTTGTCAAGCGCTGTTCGTCTTCCATTTACTCGTTCCCTGCTCTTGTGCAAGACTACGATGGCGGAAAAACCAATGCCAAGATCAAAGTCGGCTGCGATACGGCTTTCGCCCAATGCCTCTGCAGTGTCTGGCGTGAGCTTGAAACTTCTGGCCAAACACCTCGGGCTTTCCCAGGCTGCAGTGTCTGTTGTCATAAATGGTTCCGCGGCTGCGAAGTCAATCCTTCAATCCCCAAGCACACACAGGAAAGGGTTCGCGAGGCAGCGCGCGAGCTTAATTACCGCCCGAATTTCATGGCTCGCTCGCTACGGCGGCGGCGGAGCTTCACCGCGTAGGGGTTGTAGTTCCTGAGATCAGCGAAGGATACGCCGCGCTTGCGCTCTCCGGGATCGAGGATCACCTGCTGGATGAAGGGTATTTTTATTTCGTGGTGAGCCACCGCCATCGAAAGGAGCTCATCGAGGAGTATCCACAGCTGCAGCAGCAACGCGCAGTTGAGGGCTTAATCGCGGTAGACACAGTGTGTCCGGAAAGTGTGGTCTTACCACTTGTGGCAGTTTCGGGACACCGTGAAATTGCTGGCGTGACAAACATCGTCTTGAATCATGCGCTCGCCGCGACATTGGCGCTCGAACATCTGACAAAGCTTGGCCACAGTAAGATCGCTTTCATTAAAGGAAAGACGTTCAGCTCGGACACAGATGTGCGCTGGAAAGCTGTTCATACTTCGGCGCGGAAGATGGGACTGGAAGTCAACCGATTACTGACTGGACAGTTGGAGGGCGAATCGTCATCACCCCAGCTGGGTTACGAAGTCACTCGAAAATTACTTGAAGCCAACGAACCGTTTACGGCGCTCTTTGCATTCAATGATATCTCTGCGATCGGTGCCATTCGAGCGCTGCGGGAAGCGCGACAGCGTGTGCCTGAAAATGTTTCGGTCGTCGGCTTCGACGATATTCAAAGCGCGGCGTTCCAAAATCCGGGGCTGACAACCGTCCGGCAGCCGTTCCGGGAGATGGGCGTATTAGCGGCGGAAACGCTCTTACAGCGAATTCAATAGCCCCGCAGTTCCTTACCCGAAAACAATTACCATTGATCCGGAACTCATCGTGCGCGCGACCACGGCGCCGGCACCTGCCCGATAAGAAAAATGACCGTGGTCTTCTCACGCAGGATTTCGCGAAGATCGTTTATGCAATCGACGTCGCTAGCGACTGCATTTTGCCGCTTACCACTTTGGCGGATCAGCGATATTCAACCTATTTGATCGTCATATAGTGTTATTCAGTTCACGCGGGAACAGACAGTCATTGAACTGACTGAAAACAAAAGGCAAAAAATGGCGGAGAGGGTGGGATTCGAACCCACGGTAGGATTTCTCCTACACACGCTTTCCAAGCGTGCTCCTTAAACCGCTCGGACACCTCTCCCGTGGTGCGCGCAACCCAACCAATTTAGCAGAAAGCAGTTGAGCGTGCACATGCGACGCGGAGAAGACCGCGGTGGTCGCCGCTCTGAGGACGTCTTACGCAACTTTCCGAATTGCCGAGTCGGTGGGGCGAAATTAGCGAAGGAGTGATTTTGCCACTGTTTGCCCTTGGGAACGAACGGAACGAGCGTACCAACCGGCAGAATAAACTGCGCCCCAACTTCCAAGCCTACTTTATGAAGGGAACGAGGCCCGCTCTAGGCGTCCCAGTACTTTTGTTTATACTTGACAACGCAAAATGAGGCAGTCAGAATCTCGGCGCATTGTGCGCTAGTCAAGGCTAGCCACAAGTCCCCAGTACGCCATTTCAATTAATTTCGCAGATGATCGGTGCAGCGCTGGAGCGACATTTCATCCAGCCACTTCGGACGAGGTCATGTCTAGCGGCAGGAGACACAAAATGAAAAGATTCACAGAAGTGGTCGTAGTGCTCGCGATCATGTTAGTGACGGCCTCCACGTGTTGGAGCCAGTTCACGACCCCACCGAGCCCGCCGTTTACTCAGGCGACATTCGGCACCAGCACGTCATTTCTTGGAGGAGTGGCATTCGCGCCTAACGGCGATGTGTGGGCGGACAACTGTGCGTTTAGCGGTGGAACTATGTTTAGGTTCCCGCTGCAAGGCCATCCGGTTGCTGTAAACAGCGGGACTCCAGGTCTTACCGGGTGCGGGCTCACCAACCATCCCAATGGCAAACTGTATTCGAATACGGACCTCGGAGTCGCCGAGTTGTCGAACCCCATGGCAAGTACAACTGCGCCGACATTGTTGCGAACGATAGGATTAGCAGGCAACGCGTTAGGGATCACGGTCGATCCGCAAACCAATCACCTAGTTTATGTGGGGGCTGATTGCAGATTTACGTCCACCTGCACCATTTATGACCTGGACCCCACACTGTCCACGCCGACTTCGACGCCGATTGTCTCACTGAGCAATACAGTCGCGTCGTATGTTGACGGCATCGCCTTTGATCCCAGCGGCAATTTCTTATTTCTGTCTACTCGCTCCCCATCAAAGGCGCTTACGATCCTCAGGAGAAACGGAAACTTTGTGCAACAGGTTATCAACGACATATGTAATGAGGGTTGTCTCCGTGAGCCTGACGGCATAGCCTTTCACGCGGCGTCGCCGCAGTTCGTGGTCACGGACAACACCGATGGCGATATGACACGCTTCGATTTTCCAAGTGATGATTTCACACAACCTCCGATCAGAAGCAGTTTCGCCAGCGGCGGTTTGCGCGGAGATCTCTCGCAGGTGGGCCCTGATGGGTGCTTGTACATAAGTCAAGATCTCCGGTCTTCGCCTGCGGCTCCTTCGGATATTGCCCAAATCTGCGGCGGGTTTGCTTCGTCAGCAAACTCGCAAAGTGTAACCCTTACCTTCAGTCCCGCTCCGGGTGGAAACACTCAGACCGCCACTTTCCTGACAAATAACAACCTCAGCGATCCCGCGTCCCATGCGATGTCCCTTACCATCACTAGTGTGCTCAATACGTTCGATGTGGTACTAACGGCCCACTACGTGCCAACGGAATTCTCCACGGGAAGGACAGGTCCCGGGATTGCCGACGGAATCTGCGAACTCGGCTCGGGTACACCCACTGATGACAACATCGATTGCCGTCTGTCAGCCGGTGGATTCGTCTATCCAACCAACCTGATAATTCCAGGCAACAAACTCGTACCTCACTGTACCCCATACCACAACAATATGTGCGTATGGTATAGCGTTAGCACTGCTGCAAAGGCTACGGACCAGGGCGGCACCGATTACACTGGCCCCGTGGTCGAAAAGATGGGGTGGAACACAAATGTTGATCTTGCAAACCCGTCAACTGCGGGAACACCAAACCGCGAGTACCTGCCGGGATGGAACAACAAGATTGAGAGGCTTTATGATCGGCACGGGGAAGATCCGAACCCCTTCAAGTACGACATCACTCTCTTCTTCGATGTGACCTGCAACATTTTTTGTGTCATACCACAGGATCAGGCCGGAACTGGAATTACCAAGCATTTGAACGATTTCGTTTGGGCTGATGTGCCCAACCCGCCGACGGGCACTGCCCCGGCCACGTTCGAACCAGTGGTGCCGGTGCCGGGCAGCTCTCCGTTCACGTATCTGAGCGGCTTGCCGATGCTGGTTGCATTCGAACTGGAAAATGAGAGCACGGATAGGTCCATCGCGAACGCTCTGACGAAGCCTAATTCGGTGAATATCTCCACGTTCGACTCGAAGGGGACACAGATACTAGTGCAGTACCCCCCAGGCTTCCCGACGACCTTCACCTACAACCCGTTCTTCAAGGTTTACTACATTTTTCTGTCGCCCGCGCCTTATCTGGCGGATGGGACGACGGTGTATACTATGCAGATCGGCTCCACTCTGTTCCCGCCTGTCAACATGAAGTTTGTGGTGAAAAAGTTCCAATTCCAATTTTAATCAGATTGGATATTTACAGGAGGAGAGCCGGATCATACCTGAGATCCGGTTCTCTTTTTCCCCCATTTCGTTTTGGTTAAGAGCTATCTGTCCCTTCGAGATTTTGACATTGGCGTCGTTCAAGGAAACGCCGGCTGTTAACAAGGGCGGGGACTGACCAAAAAGAAAAGATTTACAAACCGGGTTATCGCATTGCCAACTACCGGTGCTCGCGCAGCCAGCGATCGGATTCGTCGTAGATGGCTTTGAAGTCGGCGCGCTCCATGATCTTGTCTGCGCCAGGTTCTTTGCGGAGGCTGTCCAGCAAGCTCAGCGCCTGGCGGTAATGCGACGCAGCATCGGCCGTAGCCCCTTTGTCGCGGGACCATCTACCGAGGAAGAAGTGGGCTCTGAAGAGCAGCGGTCGCAGTCCCAATTTTTCACTCTGCAAAACAGCGCGTTCCAGTTGCTGCCGGGCCCACGAGTAATCTTTCAATTGCATTCTGCCTTCAGCTTCGTAGATCGAGCACTCAATAGAAAGATACTTTAGAGCGAGCGCCTCCGCCTCATCGGCAACGCCTTTAAGCGTTCTCATCGCGGCCTGAGGTTGTCCTTCCTCAATGGTGATCTTTGCAGAATTGAGCCTGGATACCAGCAGCAAATGGCGATCAGTCGTTTTGGATGCAGCCTGGAGAGCTTGGTCATACGACGATTTGGCGGACCTGCGGTCCCCACGGTAGAAAGAATTGTCGCCTTGCCAGTTCAACGCTTGGGCAACCTGAGCGTCATTCTTGAGTTCGCGGGACAACTTGAGGGCATCATCCAGCGTCTTCGACCCCTCGTCAAATTGTCCTGCCTCGGAAAGGGCGTTACCATAACCGCTGAGTGACTCCGCCATCCAGAAACTACGGTCCTGCGTGTCGCGAAAATCCTGAACCGCTTGCCGCTTGGAGCTCACCGCACTGCCATAGCGGCCCTGGTATTCAAACACCGTTCCCATGGTGTAGCCTTCCATCGCGGCTCCATGCTTGTCCCCCGCGCTTCGGTATAGATCGAGCGCGCGCATGTGGTGCGCCAAGGACTGCTCGTACTGCCCGGTTTTCGCAGAAACCTCCGCCAGGTTATGGACGGTTAAAGCGATGTCACTCGAAACATTAATCTTTTCGCGCAGCGGCAAGGCCTGCTCGAAATATATGCGGGCGTCATCGTAGTCACCCTTGGAAAAGTAGGAGCTCCCTATGTTGTTCAAGCATAGGGCTTCATTATTGGGGTTATGCAAATCCCTTTGAATTTGCAGCGACTCCTTAAAAAGTTTAAGGGCCTCATCATATCGGCCGCGGTCATTGTGGAAGTGTCCCAAGTCGAGCAGAACATCGCCTGTATCCTGTTGGTCGCCAATTTCACGGTAGATCTGCAGTGCATCGTTATAGTTTTTCAACGCGAGGTCGGATTTTCCTAGTCCGTCGTAGGTTTGAGCCATCATGCTCAAACCGTCGGCAATGCCCTTTTTCTGTCCCAAGCGTCGTCTTATTTCCAAGGCCTGTTTGTAGTTCTGCAGGGCGTCGTCCGGTTTGTTGAGAGAGGAATAGGCAGCGCCAAGGACGTGCAGAATCGTTCCCTTCTGTTCCTGGTTGTCAACTTGAATGGCCAAACTTAGAGCGCGGTTCAAGGGATCGAGACTGGCTTGGGGATTGCCGCTGAGGATCTCGACCCGTCCAATTGCCAGAAGAGTTATGATGTCCTTTGGATTGGCCGCGAGAAGCTTCTGATAAAACTCCCGAGCCTTGGCAAAATCGCTGGAGTTCTCGTAGATGACTCCCAGAGCGGCCTCTATGTCGGGATTATCCCGCAATACCTTGGCCAGGTTCTGGTAGGCCTCGATAGCTCGAGGGTAGTCCTTAGCGATGCGGAAATGATTGGCCGCGATCAGGTATTTTTCGGTTGTCGGAAGATTCTCGCTCAACTGCACGGCCTTGGAAGCGGAATGTTCGGCTTCGGTATCATAGCCAAGCCGCGAGTAAGCTTCCGCCATCTTGGAGAAGGCCAACGCGAACTCGGCATCATCTTTCGTGGAGTTCTGGAAATATTTCAGCGCGTCCAAATTCTTGCCTTCACGCAGCAGTTGAACCGCCTGGTTGTACGCGTGAAGTGCCGGCACGGATTTTGAAGTTGGTTGGAAGGAACTGGCCTTCAACTCTTTCAGCACATCGGGGGAAACTGCAAGGTTTTTGCGGATGAGCTCGGCAAGCCCATCCACGGTTTTGGGGATCTCCTTCTCACTGGCGGCTTCGATTTTCAAGGGCGCGCGGCGGTTGTGCTTCAGATCGAGCAGCGTGGCGTCGATGCGAATCTGGTCACCGAACTTGGCGTATTGGCCCCAGACGACGGTATCCGCGTTGCTGAACTCAGCAATGCGGCCGACGATAGTGGGATCGATGGCGGAACCAGGAGTGATCCGCAGGTCCGAAAGGACCTGGTACAAGCGGTCCGGAGAAACGGTACGCAGGCGTGCGGACTGGCCCACATCGGTGCTGAGCATGTCCGCCAGACTCGGGCCAAGCCAATCGAGCGAATTATCGCCTGACGCATTTCGGAAAGGGAGAATAGCGAGAGAAGCTTGCTCTACGAGAACGCCCGGTTTCGCGGTAACCCCGGAGAAAATTTTGCCGCGAAAAACAATTCCTAGTGCTGCCAACAAAACGACCGCGGCAGCTCCAACGATCCAAATTCGATACTGCCGGAAAAGTGAGACCTCGGTGGGCTTGGGAGGCGCGGCCATCGGCGGCAGGGTGGGGGCTACGGTCCGAACGCTCGTTGGCATCTCATGGCCAAGATCCTCGAGAATCTCTCTGGCTATGGAATAACGATGGTCGCGATCGATTTCCAGACACTTCATAACGACGTCGCTGATGGCCTGCGGAATCGTGGGATCTACTTCCGCGGGGGGCTGAGGCCGCTCTTGGGTGCGTTTCAGAAGGGTAGCTAGAGCTGTGTCAGCCTTATACGGAGAAATGCCGGTCAGCATTTCATAAAAAATTATGCCGAGAGCAAACAGATCCGAGCGTGCGTCGACCTTGAGGCCCTTGGCCTGCTCGGGTGACATATATTCCGGCGTGCCCATCAACGCGCCGGTCTGTGTCATGCCCGGTGTTTCGAGGGAATGCGCGATGCCAAAGTCCATCACGTAAACGCGGTCTTTCGCATCCAGCATGATGTTTTGAGGTTTCAGATCACGGTGGACCACACCGGCAGCGTGGGCAGATTCCAGTGCGCGGCAAACCTGGGCGATAATCTGTACCGTTTCGTCCGGCGAAAATTTTCCTCTTTCACGGAGTACCGCGCGAAGATCGCGGCCTTCCACGAACTCCATGGTGATGAACTTGAACCCCTTGGCCTGTCCCAGATCGAAAATGCGAATGACGTTCCGGTGGGTAACTTCGCGGGCCAGGATCAGTTCCTGCTTGAAGCGGCGGAGGATTTCGGGATTGCTGGCGAGGTCGGCGCGGATCAGCTTGAGAGCAACGAGCCGTTCGAGCTCTGTGTCGCGCGCCTTATAAACGGCTCCCATTCCGCCCTGGCCGAGCAATTCGAGAATTTCGTAACGTTCGGCTAGCATCATTCCTACAAGCTCTTCACCCTGGGCGTAGGGAGCGCCGGGCGGCGGAGTGACGGCGATTGACCATGCGGAAGTGCCGCGGGGAGTGGTTGCTGCGGGCGGGGTGCCGCCGGAATCGGCTGCGCCGAGCGTTTGGTCATTCAAGGGCAGCGGCGTGCTGCACTTCATACAACTGGCGGCGGTGGGCGGGTTCTCCGCCTGACAAAGAGGGCATTCCATGAGAACACCGAAGATAACGAAACAGTGGGCTTCATTATGGTGAATTCCCCAGCAAAATCAAGGCTTTCCGAGACTGTGGCATCTGCGAAAAGGAAAGACAGAAAATGGGAGGTAGTGCTCGAACCGGGCAGATTTGTTTCCTGGGGCGTGTGGCTGGAATTGCTTGCGCCGGCAAGGGATCAACGACAGAAGTGAAGCTCCTGCGTTAGTGGGCATCCTCTAATTCGCGAAGGCGAGCGGCAGCGGTCTCTGGCGTGATGTCACGCTGCGGTGTGCCCAACAATTCGTAGCCCACCATGAATTTTCTGACAGTCGCAGAGCGCAGCAACGGTGGGAAAAAATGCGCGTGCAAGTGCCATTGCGGATGAGCCTGGTTATCGGCGGGGCGCTGGTGGAAGCCCATGGAATACGGAAACGAGACTTCGAATAGCTTGTCGTAGCGGGCGGTGAGACGTTTGAGGCCATCAGACAGGCCATCGCGCTCTTGGTCATCAAGATCGACTAAGGACGCAACGTGGCGCCGGGGAAGCACTAAAGTCTCAAATGGCCAGACCGCCCAAAAAGGCACGACCACGGAGAAATGTTGGTTTTCAAATATGATGCGTTCTCCGATCCGGCGTTCGAGCGCTAAATAATCGCAGAGCAGACAGGACTTTCGCGCCGAATAGTGTTCGGTCTGAGCAAGGTGTTCTTTGGACGGCTCGTTGGGGATATTGACATTGGCCCACATTTGACAGTGCGGGTGTGGATTGCTCGCGCCCATCACGGCGCCGCGATTCTCAAAGATTTGAACATAGTTAATGGAAGGACGAGCGTCCAATTCGGCAAATTGATCGGCCCAAACATCCACGACTCGGCGTAGTTCAGCGACGGTCATCCCAGCTACCGTCAAGTCATGCCGCGGGGAGAAGCAACCGACACGACAGATTCCAGATTCGCTTTGCGCCACAATCAGGTTGTCCTGATTGATGCGGCCTTCGGGAGCATTTGGCAGTAGAGCCGGGTAATCATTGTCAAAGACAAAAGTATTTTCGTAGGCGGGATTACGAACTCCCACTGCGCGCGTATTTCCAGGACACATGTAACAGGTGGGGTCGTACTTTACGGAGGATTCCATAGCGACTCTTTCCAGTTGCCCCAACCAGGGCCGCTGGGTGCGATGAGGAGACACCAATACCCATTCTCGATTCAGGGGATTTAGACGCCGGTGAGGATGTTCTTTTAAGTCAAAAGGCATGCAGCCAGCCATCTATCACGCCGAGGTAACCTCAGCGGCTCCCTCGGCGGCAGAAGACACAAATATCTGCGAAGCGATGCCCGTATCTTTTTCGTAGCCTTGCGCCACACGATTTCGAAAAGCTTGCACGGACCGCGCGTTAACCAGGTTTATGGTGCAACCACCAAAACCACCGCCGGTCATGCGCGAGCCATACACGCCGGGAGCCTTGGTGGCGAGGTCCACCATAAGATCGAGCTCAGGACAACTGACTTGATAGTCATCGCGCAAACTACGATGAGATTCACCCATAAGTTGGCCTAAGGTCGGCAAATCTTCTTGCTGCAATGCGGTGGCGGCTTGTTCGACGCGTGCATTTTCCGTTACGACGTGACGAGCACGCTTGAAAATGGTTGCAGGTAACTCGCTCGCGTGACGGTGTAAGTCGTCGGGCCGGACGTCTCGCAGAGCGCGGATGTTAGGCAGCGAGCGGTGTAGCAGCGATACTGCCTCTTCGCATTCCTTGCGTCGCGCGTTGTATTGGCTAGTTGCAAGGTCGTGTCTGACCATAGTGTTGCAGATGACCAGGCTGACGTCCTGTGGCAGCGGCAGCAAGTGATATTCCAGAGACCTGCAATCGAGCATGAGCGCGTGTTGCGCATGACCAAAGCAAGAAGCAAATTGGTCCATGATGCCGACACGCGCTCCGACGAAATCATTTTCGGCGCGACGGCAAATCTTGGCCAGTTCGACTCGATCGATTGGCACGCCAGAATTTTCCAGCAGGGCAAGTCCGGTGACAACTTCGATGGCAGCAGAGGAACTTAAGCCAGAACCTATCGGGACATCACCACTGACCAGAAGATTAGCGCCTTGCAGGGGCTGCTGCGCGCGCTGCAGCATCAGCGCTACACCTTGAACGTAATCACTCCAGTGGTTGCGAGGTCTTGGATTTTCCTCATTGAGATTAATCTCAGCGCTTTCATCGTAGTTCAGAGAGTGGACCACCAATTTCCGATCGCGGCGTGGCGCGATGGCGAGCCAAACATAAAATTCGATGGCCGCGGGCATAACAAATCCATCGTTGTAATCGGTGTGCTCTCCTATCAAGTTGACGCGGCCCGGCGCACGATACACTCGAGCGGGCACGCGATACCGCTCGCGAAATTTGTCCTGCATCTGTGATGCTTTAGTCTGCAGTGGTGTCTGCATCTTAGATGATGACTCGTGCTATTTTAATGGGGACGCTGTTGCGAGGGCTCACGGTCCGCTGATTCCAATTGAATTTCAGCATTCTTCCGGAGTGACCCACGCCGGCCAAGAACAATCATGATAAGACCAAAAGCTAACATGACCAGGCCCCAATCCAAGTTTACGTTGATCCCCAAAGAATGCTGGTACAGAGTTGGATTGCTGAGCAGGCCATAGGCGGCGAGCAAGGCGCCCAGAACAGCGAATAAACCGCCAATCGGCAGCCGGATATCGAGTCCCATCACAAAACTCCTTCTACCAAAAGATGAGGTTCAAGAGAACTGTGAGCGCGATCACCAATGCGCCCAGGGTTGCGGGCCGCTTGTACCATGATACCTGTCCTTCGTCGAGACGTTGTGTGAGGGAATAGACCAGGCCTACGAGTTCTTTTTCTTCCCGCGGCCGCGTAAACAAGCTGACGACGATAGTGACGATAAAACAACTAGACCAAGCCCAAATAGCGGTCCAGAAATTCTGGGCCATCTCACTCGGGTAAACGTGGATTACAGTCCCCAACCACGCGCCTTTGATGCCCGGCACGGCGTCCGCGGAGAGAGTAACGCCATGATGAATGGCGGCAGCTACCATGCCGGAAATCAGACCGAGAAACGCTCCGTGCCCGGTGGTTCGCTTCCAGAACATGCCGAGAAGAAACGTGGCGAATAAAGGAGCATTCACAAAGGCGAATACCAACTGGAGCATGTCCATGATGTTGTTGAAGCGCGTGGCTGCGTAGGCAGCCACCATGGACAAACCAATCCCAAAAATCGTTGCCAGCCTCCCCATAAATAGGTAATGCAAGTCGCTGGCGTTAGGCCGAATGTAGGATTGATAGATGTCGTACGTCCAAACAGTGTTGAATGCCGTGACGTTTCCAGCCATGCCGGACATAAAACTGGCCAAAAGCGCCGTGAGACCAAGCCCAAGAAGTCCGGTAGGAAAATAGTGTAGCAACATGTTGGGGATGGCCAAGTCATAGTCGAGGACAGGCTTTCCGTGCTTGTCCAGCTCCAGCCGACCGGTGTGGGAGTCAATCTTGGCAGGAATCAGTCCCTTGCCTGCGGCACGAACCTCTTCCGAGACGGCAGACGGCGAAACTGTCGCGCGTGCCGGCTGCGTGGGCAGGGCGATAGCGATTAGTCCTGGCAGAATCACTAAAAATGGAAACAGCATTTTGGGGATGGCCGCGATCAATGGCGTGCGGCGCGCCGCACTCATGGAATTTGCAGCCATGGCGCGCTGCACGACAAGAAAATCAGTGCACCAATAACCGAACGAGAGAACGAAACCCAGCCCCATCACCAAGCCAAACCACTCGACGCCGAGAAGATTAGTGTGCGGGTTGCTCATACCAACCCACGAATGCGTGGATCCGGCAGGAAGGTTTTCCTTCAGCCCGTGCCAACCTCCGACGTTTTTCAGGCCTAACCAAACGAGGGGTAGAAATCCTGCGACAATCAGAAAAAACTGCAGCACTTCGTTGTAGATGGCGCTGGAAAGCCCGCCGAGAAAGATATATCCGAGCACGATGAGGGCTGAGAAAATGATGCTGACATGAAAAATCCATCCCGACGAGATGTTCATTCGCTGAAATGGCGCATCGAGAATATGCAGCGTCTGAATCAGGCGTGCCATGGCATACATGGAAATACCGGAAGAAAAGACGGTCATGATGGCAAAAGAAATGGCGTTCAATCCCCGCGTTTTTTCATCGAACCGAAGGCGCAGATATTCCGGTACGGAACGCGCCCTCGAACCATAGTAAAACGGCATCATGAAAATTCCGACAAACACCATCGCAGGTATCGCGCCTACCCAATAAAAATGACTGGTGGCGATTCCGTACTTTGCACCAGAGGCGGCCATACCAATGACTTCCTGTGCGCCAAGATTGGCGGAAATAAACGCTAGCCCGCACACCCACGCGGGAATAGCTCGGCCTGCAAGAAAGAAATCCGTGCTGGTCTTTACCTTGCGCTTGAGCAGAAACCCGATGCCCAGAACAAAAGCGAGGTAGACCAGCATGATGATCCAATCGATGCTTGCAAGGTTCACGGATTTGTCCTCGATTCAAAGATTAGGAGCGCCCGCGCACACTATGCGACGTAACTGGCCGAATGAATTCACGTTTATAGACGCTACTCTCATGAATCAAAACTCAGGGCCCGACAGCCAGGGTTATCACGGAAACCGAATGCTTTGGTAGTTCAACTGCAAAAGATGTTCCGGCCTCGAGTGTTTTCTTCTGCAACGACACGGCATTCGGCGTTGCAAAACTGTTGGCCGCGGTCATGGAATCCGCATTGATCGTTTCCAAGAGTGCGTGTGGATCTAAGTTAACTCCGTTCACGCGGACGTCCGTGCGGATAGGTCGTTGCGCGTCGGTATTAACAATTTTGATGAAAATTTGCTTACCATCCTGCGTTCGGGTGACGACCGCATCGAGATAAGGTATGCCCTTGCCTTCGCGGGAAGTGTCGAACGTGGGACTCTCAACACGTGCGGCAAGGCGTTGCGTTCCCAGATGCGTGCCATAGAGCGCGTTTACGAGATACGTTGGCGTTAAAAAGACGTCATGGCGACTCGCCTGGATCACACCCCCGGACCACCCATTGACCATATCGGATACGGCGCTCATCGCTACAAGGTCAGTGCGCTCGAAAACATTCATGAGCCGCGCAGCATATAACGCCGACTCCATGGAGTGTTGACGCGGCAATGGCAGCGAAGTATTCCATTCGTTGATGTCCAGCCTAATGTCGCGACCCGGAACAATTTCATGGATCAGCTTGCTGACCTGCTGATAGAAGCGCTCGTAAGCCAAAGGGCGCGCCATCAAGTTCAACGGATCGCCCTGCATTTCGGCATCGCCATAATAATGATGGATCACCAGATAATCGATGTGTGGCCCGGCGATTTGCAGCACCGTGCGGTTCCAATTCATGTCGTTGTCGCCAACCGCGGCCAGACGAACGGAAGGGTCCACAGCTAATATGGCAGCAGCATAACGATTGTAATTTCGCGCGTAGGTATCCGCGTCACTATGTGCACGCACCCACGTGCCCCAGATCTCGTTTCCAATTTCCCAATACTTGACGTGGAAGGGTTCCGCGCTGCCGTTGGCGGCCCGCAAGGCACCGAAATGGGATGACAGAGGTCCATTCGTGTATTCCACCCACGCAGCTGCTTCCTCGGCGGTGGCGCCACGTCCCTCCACGTTCAGGGTGATGGAAGGCTCGGCACCGACGCGCCGACAAAAATGAAAAAATTCATCGGTACCAAAGTCAGAGGGTTCGGGTTCGTTCCCCCAGGATAAATTCGTCCACGTGTAGCGTTGATCGCGGGGGCCGATGCCCCACTTCCAGTGGTAATCCTGAGCTACGTTCCCTCCAGGCCACCGAATGAAGGCCGGATGCAATTCCTTTACCTTTTGGAAGACATCCGCGCGCACACCATCGAAGGCGTCGCCCGGCAAAAGGGAAAGTTTGTCAAGCCACAGACGGCCGCGGCCGTAAAAAAGGACCACGAACTTAGCGAGCGGATCGGCGTGCGTGGGGGTCAGCGTAAATTCGTATCTCTTCCAATCGCCAGCGACATTGTTAATTTCCGCGGCTGCATACGTTTGCCCGCTTGTCCAATCCGCTTCGAGCGCCACGGTGATATGACCGCTGAAGCCGGTTGTCTTCAGCCATAAATATCCTTTGTACGTGATTCCCTGCCGTATCGGTATGTCGCCCTGACGAATTCCACGTCGCTGACCATCATCGTGCGTCAGATCCGCACGCAATGAATGTTCGGTTTGCTCGTTTATGAATTCTTGTGCAGATGGGTAATACACCGAATCATCCCAGTGGAAATGTAAAGCGGGATCGTCATTTCGATCATCAGGATCGCGGTCCCAGTAACGAGGTAGCCCGATGGCGTTTGGTGCTGCCTCAAAGTCCCGATCGCGAAGGAGTTCCGCGGCAACGCCGCCTTTGACTGCTTCGAACATGAATTCATCGAACTGGCCATAGAGCATCGGGCTAATGTGACCCTCAACCTTACTGGCGTCGATGGTTACACGGGCGGTCGATGCGCCGCTACTCGCTTGGGCGCACCATGCGGAAGCGTTGATGCAGATTCCGCAGATCAGCAAAAAAATCCAGCGCCGGAGAACTGCCATCCTCCACGGAATCTCCGTATGCATCAAGGTGTTCCGCCCTTAAGGGTGATCGTAAGTTTAGGTGCAAATGCGGAAGCAGACGTGTAACGAATAAGCGAATCGAAGAGGAGCGTCGCGTAGGGATCTTTTCCGTAATCAGCGAATCGAAAAGTAGTAAGAAACACTTTGCCCTTCCTCATGGACGCTTGCACGGCGAGGGCGGCATTACGATTCAGCCAACCGTAAAAGATTCCAGAAAGCACGTCGTCGTAGTTCTCAGCATTCACGCCGTCGATTATGTATTCAGGGACCACGCTAGTCGATTCGACGCCTACCAATCGGTTAAGCGCGACGCCTTCAAATGGAGCGGCATTTTGGCGAACCCAATTAAAATTCGTGACCCAATTTCCATCCAAGTCCGAACCAGCGCGCGGGACCAGTTTAAGTGAACCATTGGCTGGCAGCCCATCCGCGGAATCACACAATAGGAGAACGCGACCGCCTTGTTGAACTAAGTTTTCAACTCGGGAATCGTACTTGGTAGCGATCATGAGGGCACTCGCGTTGCCAGATGGATCGGACAGAACCGTATAGCCAGCTTGTTTCAATGCCGGCGCTAAATTTTTTAAGCGGCCGTCGGGATCATCTAACGTAACTTCCACGTTCGCGGCCGGCTGTGGCTTTGGGTAAACGAAAATCTCGTAAGAATTCTCGGCCAGCAGTTCCCCGTCTCTGCTGCGCAACTCCATCCATACTCGTTCGCTCCGCGGCTTCATTACTATTGGGATAGTAAACGAGAAGGCCTCCAATGATTTAATCGTGGTGGGTGCAACGGAATCTTGAAGCTCGGAGTGTCCTGCTGCGCCTGATTCGGTCCACCACGCGAGCCTCGCTCCTTTCAGCTCACTCGATCCGTAGTGCGATATCTGACCTTCGAGGCGCGCTACGTCCCCGCCGTAAAAGTTGTACTTCGAAGGCTTAGCGAGCAGCACGTCGGGCTGCTGAATGTGAGCCAGCTCTTTCGCGTACACCTTTGGCCTTCGCCACATGTCCATTAGCCCATTCACTTCCCAATTGATGTCCGTGAACTCGGTGATTACGTAGCCTTGAATCGACGCATGCCCACGAATTTCTTCAATCTCATGCTTCAGCGACGCATACTGGTGCCACTGACTCTCCTCCGCTAACGTGTCGAATTGTCCGAAGAGACTATCCAGGTGATATTGACGGAACCGCTCCAGCACACCTGCGGGACGTGTTACTTCGCGGCCGCCAAAATCTCGGCCATACCACCACGGCCAAATTTTTGGTGGCTTGGGCAATCCCCAATTGCCGAACTCGGAAAGAATTAAAGGTTCTTTCCCGGAGCGCTCGGCGTCCCCAAAAGGGCTAAAGCTCCACTTGGGGCGCGTGGCGAATTCCGCGGTCCATTTATCCCACCTATCCGCGCTGTCGGGGATGGAAAAGTACTGGTGAAAGTCGTCCAAGTCGCTCTTAACGTGGAAATTGTCGCAACACGCGCTGTTATCGTCGATGAGCCTGCCAAGTGGAGCGGTGAGTTGTTTGGCGCGTTCGAAAGCCGCGCGGAGCCAGCGCCGCTGTTCCACTTGTTTGAGATCCGCACCCCAAGATTCGTTGATGATGCTCTGAATAACAATCGACGGATGATTCCAATCGCGCTCCACCATTTCGGCGAAAGTTTTCTCGCCGCGCTCGGCGGCTTTTGAAGTGAAATGATGAGCATCATTCCACGAAGGTATTTCATACCATACGAGCATGCCGACTTCGTCGGCGGCCTCGAGATAGGCCGGGTCAGGGACTTTGATGTGGCAACGCAGCAGGTTCAAGCCCAGACGTTTTCCTTCGATCATCATGTCGCGCATGTATTGCTTGGATGGCGGCGTGTAGATCGTTTCTGGGTAGAAATCCTGATCGAGCGCAGACCGCATGTAAAAAGGCTCGCCATTGAGGAACAGTTTTCCATCGCGCGCTTCGAAGCTGCGAAAACCAAAGCGATCCCGAAGAACATCGACAGAGGCATCGCCCAAGCGCGCTTCGATCGAATACAACACTGGATGATCCGGACTCCAGAGACGGGGGGAATCGATGCGGCCCTGGAAACCTTTGGCGCCCGGCCCTTCGACCGTTACAGTTTCCGTGAATTGAGTACGACCAGTTTCGTCGCGAATCATGACGGTCAATGGGAGCGCATGGCTGGACATGTTTTGGGAACCACCCACGCGCACGTCGGCTTGGACCTGGCCATCAACATGGGTTGTGACGTGCACGCTTTCGATGTACAGCGCCGGTCTAAACTCAAGTAGAACAGGTTGCCAAATTCCACTTGTCTGTACATACCAGTTCTGTTTACCGTGGGGAATTTCATCGTATATCCACTCCGGAAATCGAGCGCGGTTCTCTTTAGGATCCATCGGCGGATCCACAACGCGCACCAGCATTTGATTCCAACCAGGACGTGTGGACCGCGTGACGTCGAGAGTAAACGGAGTGTAGCCACCTTCGTGAGTGCCTACCGATTTGCCGTTCAGAAAAACTTCACAGAAATAATCCACCGCACCAAAGCGCAGCAATACGTGGCCGGGTTCAACGAATTGCGGCACTTCAACAGTGGTTCGGTACCAAGCAACTCCGGCATAATCGCGAAGATCGTCGAACTGCGCATTCCAAGACAGGCCGACACGAACATCGCGCCAACCAGGAGCATTGATGACCTCAGACGAGCTGAGCTCTCCGTTCGAATCGGGTAAGAATTTCCAGCCCTGTTCCAACGGCGTGACCTGTGCCGCAGCGCCGACAGTAAAAACCAGCAAAACAACAAGCAGGACCAATGAACAACAGTTGGCCCCGAGAATAGCTTTCGAAGGAACCATGTGGTCTAAATTCCGCATTCGTCTTTGAAGTGTCGAGAATATCGGCACAACTGCTCTCAAATATTTCACCGTCGAGATTGTTGCACGGTTACAACGCGCACCGAACTCCAGTTATTTTCTGAAGAACCGAAACCATAAAGCATGATCCAAAACTCGTTCGGAAGATTCTTTACCACCTTTTGGAGTCCCATTTGGCCGTTGAGCATGAAAAGGAATTCATCGCCGCGACGAACAATTCCAAGCGTAGGGTTAGGAGTTTTTGTTGCAAGCTTGCGATTGTCGATTCGCTCATCTTGGCCGTTCACCACCGCCCAGGCTTCGAACGTGCCCTCGCTCGTGAGAATCCATTCCACTCGATTGCGTCCGGAATCATCAAACAGGATCGTAAGGCTGCCGAAGCCCAGCGGAGATATTCCCGCGCCGGGGTCTGATAAAGCCGGACCAACCTTGGCCAGCGTAGCTTCTACGATGAAGCGTTCTCCGCCGAACTTCTGCTTCGTGCGCACGCCAGAACGCGCTCCATTCACACCGCGCATTCGCAATTCGCCGCCTTCGACCTTGAGCGTGCCGCCGCTGCCGCCCGCAAAGGTGAAGCGTTCCCATTTGTTGAGATCAAGTGAATCGCCGTCGAATTTGGCGGTCCATTCTTGCGTAGCTGGTTGCGATTGAAGAGGAGCTTGCAGCGGTAAGGCTGCCGCGGGCACTAACGTGAGCAATACGCTAAAAACAATGGCTAGCCGGCCGCGCTGTCGAAAACTTTTTAACACTTTGCGCCTCCTTCTAGTTTCAAAAGCGAACTTCGGCGAGGCGACGTACAATTTCTCGCCGTTCATCCTCCGACTTTTTCTTCTCTGCGTCGCTTAGCTGCTCAAATTTCGACATCACTACTTGAGCGTCTTCTTTGCGCTTCAAGCGCATGTAAACCCGTCCAAGCTGGTAGTACGCCTCGGCCATTTTCGGGTCTGCTTGTATTACTTCCTCTAGTTCGCGAGCTGCGTCCTCAAAGCGATTGGTGCGCGATAAAAGCTTGCCGAGTGCGAGATGAGCTTGCTGAAATTTCGGATCCACGGACAATGCTCGTTTCAGATGTTCTTCCACGCCAGGTTCATTGGGGGGAGTCAATTTTCCTAAAGCTTCAGCCATTAAGAAGTGTGCTGCGGCGGAATGCCCATTAACATCCAGCGCTTTTTTGTAGAAGGCAACGGCGGCTTCGACTTTTCCTAGATCGACGTCAATCATACCCAGGTAGGCAAACGCTGCGGACATCGTGGGATCCAGCTGGACGCACCGATCGAATGATTGCGCCGCTTCCTCATTCTTGTTGTCTTGAAGCTGCGCGATTCCCATGGCAAACCAAAGCTTCGCGGAATTCGGAAATTCGTTGAGGGCTTCGCGCAAGCGGATCACGGCTGCCTGTGGAGCGTTGGTATCTGTCAGCAACATCGCGTAGCGAAATCGATAGGCCTCATTCTTGGGATCGAGCTCGATAGCTCGTCGCATAGCCGGGATGGCATTCTCCACGCGCCCTTCGGCTTCGTAAATCTCTACCAACGTCAAATAAATTGGTGCAGCTTCCATTCCCCTTGCAATCGCCGATTCCAGGACGCGACCTGCAGCAGGGAGAGTTTTATTCGCTTGCAGGGCTCGAGCCAGCAGCACGACGTCGTTCACGTTGGAAGGTTGCGCCGCGACTGCGGCCTGAAGCTCCTGAGCCGCCTCCCATGACAGTCCCTGTTCCAACAGAGCCGCTCCCAGTTCGGCGCGGGCCGCGGGAGCGGACACGGATTGGGGAGCGTCGAGCATGCGCGCGGAATAATCATGAAAGTCAGAACCCGCTTGCTCCGGTTCATGCAGCTGGAGCGCGATAACTACGAGTGCCCGAGCCGTCTCGGCGTCGGGAGCGAGTGCTTGGGCCCTTCTGAAGAGCTCTCTCGCTTCCCGTAAGCCGGCTGGGGTTCCGGAAGAAAAGCGTATCTGTGCCAAATTTACGAGCGCGCCAGGTTGTCTTTGATCGAGCTGAAGTGAAGCCTCAAACTGCACAGCCGCCTGGCGTTTGCGACCGAGCTTTAGAAGAATCGCGCCGTAATTGTTGCGCGCTTCGGGCGATTTTGGCGCAGCCGCTGCCGCGGCAGCAAACTGGCGTTCGGCCTCTGCCAACTCACCGGCTTTATCAGCAAGGATGCCGAGGTAAGTGCGCCCAGCCAGATTTTTTGAATCAACGCTAAGCGCGCGTCGGAAGAAAATTTTGGCCGCCGCAGAGTCGCCATGTTCCATGGCCGCGACACCTTTTGAGACCAGCGTAGCAGCACGATCCTGGCCGGCGGGGTCTTGGCTAGGATCGCGTGCGGGTTGCGCGGGCGGCTCCAAACTGCAGCTCATGGTAAGCATCAAAATGACCGGAATCATCGGGAGTTGCGGAAGCCGCCTCATGGCCACCAGATTAACGCGAAACAAGCTGCGGGGAACCACCAAAGCCCCGCAGCCTGCTCAAAAGCTTCGATCAATAAATCAATTTCAGACCAAACTGGATGACGCGTGGATCGTAGATATACGGCACGTTTACGACGCTGGCCTGACCGAAGTTTCCCGCGTCTCGCAGGTCATTGTTCGGCTGAAAATACCGGTGACGATTGAATGGGTTGAAGAATTCTGTGCGAAATTCCAAAGTGAGTCTTTCCGTTAGCGTTGTTTTCTTCAACACGCTTAGGTTCTCGCTAAAGTACGGCAAGGCTCTCGCGCCGGCGATCACGGGCGGCGCAGTTCCAAAAAAACGCGTTGGATCGGCGTAATAGGCCGCGTAGGCCGGATCTCCGGGTTTCGAGAGCGGAGGAACTTGGCTAAATACCGGCGGGAGCGAAAATGCCGCCGGATTCAAGAGCTGGAAAATGGTGCCGCTCGGCGTCGTGGTTGCAAAAATGGGCTGCCCAGTTAGGTTCGGGCGAATACTGCTGTAATACCCAACCAGGTTTAGGAAATTATCGGTGTACGCGGGACCCGAGTTCAATACTGTCGTCGGCAGGCCTGATTGATAACGGTGGATCCCGTTAACTTGCCAACCACCAACAATCTTATCCAGAATGCCGGGTTGCGACAGCCAGGCTCGGCCTTTGCCGAACGGTAATTCATAAAGGTAGCTGAATACCGCCACATGCGCCGCATTGTTGGGCGACACACTTCGCAAAGAGCGAACGTCGAATGGGTTTTGAACAACGTTGTCGATGGGAGATCGACCCAATAGATCTTCTGCCGCGTCGGTAATCAGCTTGGAGAAGGTGTAAGAGAATCCAAATTGGAGACCCTTGGAATAGCGCCGGTCAAGCTTCACTTGCAAGGCGTCGTAAAGGCTGCGCCCCTGGCTTTCCAGCTGTTCGTTAATGCGCCCGTACTGAGGAAACGGCCGCAGAGCCTGTGCGACAGTGCCAGTGAAGCCCGGATACACCGCGGCAGGACTGCTGGGTAGAGTTACACCCACGCTGGTCGCATAAGCAACATGGGCTGGATTTGCAAGCGCGGCAGCTAGTGGCTCATTCAAGATTGTGTAACCCAGTTTTAGATCGTTCAGCGGGATTGCATTCAGCCGCTTAAAGTTCGAACGCAGCCGCGTGCCATGACTGCCGATGTACCCCAAGGTTAAGGCGAAATTGCCAATTAACTCGCGCTGGTAGTCAAAGCTATATTGCACAGTGCGGCCGAGCTTGAAGTTGGGATCGAAGTAATCTACATCGCTACCAAGGAATTGTCCGTTGGGGTCAGGTACTGGCGCTGCGGGATACGTCGCTAAAAAGCCTCTTGATAGTCGGCCATCCGGGGTAAGCAGGCGGGTGGTATTGTAGCCCTGCAGTCCGGAAGTGATGTCGCTGGCCAAAAGAGGAGCGTAATAGAGACCGATTCCTCCGCGGACGACGCTCTTATTGTTGATGGAATACGCGAACCCGAGGCGTGGCCCAAAGTCGCTGTAATCGGGCTTTACAAGTCCTCGGTAGGGTGCTTGCAAACCGCCCTGTCCCCCGGCACCAACGAGCGCGCCCGGTCGTGTTCCAGCAATTTGCGGGTCAGGATTGGCAACCGTGGGATCAAATCCCCTAAGTTTATTATTTGCCTCGGTGCGCGGATAAGGAATCTCATAACGCACGCCCACATTGATTGTCAGCCGCGGCGTCACCTTGATGTCGTCGTTGGCAAAGAACGCAGGAGCGAAATAGCGCCAGGCGGGCTTTACCGAGTGGATGTTGACGAAAGAAAATTCCGTCGCCCCGGTGAGCAGGCTGGCGATGGGCCATCCGCCCCCTCCTCCAAATTTGTTTGGACCGACATCGGAACCCGTCTGGTCGCCCCGAAAATTAAATGTTCCCCCAGGATCGATAAACTGGGTGACGTTCAGTTGTTGCCACTTCACATCGCTTCCAAATTTTAAGGTGTGCCGCCCCTTGACCCATGTAACCGTATCGCTGATCTCCGCCGTGTTATCCGGCAGGCGATCGGTAAAGAAAGTGGATCCAATGTTTTGCGCAGCGCGTGGATCTGCAGACGTCTCAATGGGACCATAACCGGGAAACCCCGCTCTCGGGAACGCAGCGTCTTGCGTGGCGTTTGCGGGCAGCCCTAGTTCCACGGAAGGAATGTGGCCGACACCGGTGTTCATATTGGCCACAACCGTCCGGCTCCATCCGAGATTCAGGTGGTTTAAGAGTCTGGGCGAGATCGTGTAGTCATACTGCGCCCTGGCAAAATGAGAGTTAAAAGTTTGGTGCCATACGTCCTGCGCAATGAAGGGTAGCGGGAAGCGCGGGAAGCCGCCCTTCATTGTGACTTGGGTTCGGTAAGTATAGCTACCGGATAGATGCTGCCTGTCCGTTATGACCTGATCGACCTTTGCTACGTAACTGTCCATCGTCGTTGGAATGAGCGAGGCAGCAAGATAGTTATGAAAAACGCCAGCGCTAGTTGGGGCCGGAAAGTGATTCAAAATCGCCTGCCCAACTGGATCGATTACCGATTTACCCGTAGTCGGGTTGGTATAGAGATCAAGCCGATTACCAGGAATAGGGGTTGTGCGTTTATCTGGTGCGATGGTCGGATCATAGATCGACACCGGGCCGCCGAAGAATCCCAACACATAAGGATCGGTGAGCAACTCTGAAAAATCGCCGGTGCGCATCTTGGCTGTCGGGACGGTTACGCGAACATTTTCACCTTGCGTGAAACGATATCCTTCATAATTGAAAAAGAAAAAAGTACGGTTCGTTCCTTTGTATAACTTCGGAATCCATATAGGCCCGCCAATGTTGGCGCCGAAATCATTTTCACGATCGATGTTGCGAGGCAAATTGTTCGCGTTGTTGATGAAGCTGTTAGCATTAAACGCGGTGTTTCGCAGCAAGTCGTATACTTCGCCGTGATATCCGTTCCCTCCCGATTTGATTGTGAAATTGACGACACCACCCGAAGAACTCCCAAATTCCGCTGAGTAGCTGCTGGTGCTTACTGTAAATTCTTGGAAGGCATCTGGACCAGGCGCAACTTCGGAGAAAAATGTTCCATTTTGCGCACGTTGCGTTCCCGCTCCGTCAATTAGAATCGAGGTGCCGAGTCCCTGACCCCCATTAACGCGAAAGTTTGCTGCGTCTGTGCCCCGGCCGGTTGTACCGCTGCCCGACGTGACGCTGCTGTCCAAAAATATGAAGGAAAGAGGAGTCCGCCCGCCAAATTCCGCACTTACCTGCAAAGGCAGCTCGCGCACCTGTTTTTCGCTTACGTTGGTCTGCTGCACGGGGCTTTCGGCCTGCAGCATCGGCGCTTCGCTCGTAACGGTAACCGACTCACCTTTTGCGCCGACCACCAAATGGAAATCCACACGCAGGGTCTCCTGCACCGGGAGGATCACGTTTTGCGTCGCGGTCTTAAATCCTGCAACGTCTACGGTGATTCCGTACGGCGCAGCCGGCAACTCCGAGAACGTATAACTTCCTTCACCGGTGGTGGTGGTTTCGCGAACCTCGCCCGTCCTGGAATTCGTGGCGCTAACACTTGCGTTAGCAACCACACCGCCGGAAGGGTCGGTGACGGTCCCGGTTATGCTTCCGCGATCGCTTTGGCCAAGAGAAGGGAGTGCGCAAACACTTGTAGACAGCAGCACAGCTGCTATTGCCACTTTCCAGGATTTCATACCTCACCCCAATGTGCTCCCCCAAGGAGCACTGCTATTTACATTCAACAATTCCTTATGTAAACGCTTACATAGAGGAATAAACTGTGCGTGACGATACTCCTCACGGCGTTAACTTGTCAAGATTTTAATGATCGAGATCAGAATTGTGGATTATAAAGATGCCGTACGGCGAACAGGCGACATATCTTGTAAACTTTCGCGCAAGTCCATGAACATCACGCAAGTTGCCAAAAAGGCTAGAGTCTCCACCGCGACAGTCTCTCGCATTATGAACGATTCCGCCGCCGTGCACCCTCGTACTGCTCAGAGAGTCTGGCGCGTCATTCGCCGGCTGAACTATTACCCGAATACTCATGCGCGCACCCTGGGATCAGGACGCAGCCGTATCCTCGGGCTCATCATCTCGGATATCTCCAACCCGTTTTTCCCCGAACTGGTAAAAGGATTTGAAGATCTGGCCTTGCAAAACAACTATGAAGTGATTTTGACGAGCACTAATTATGACGCCAAGCGTATGGCCTCCTGCGTGCGGCGAATGCTCCAAAATAAAGTGGATGGCGTCGCTATCATGACGTCCGAAATGGATACTCGGCTAATCGATGAACTGGCCAAGCGCGGCATCCCCATCGTCTTTCTGGATGTTGGCAAGGTACGCAAGCGCATTAGCAACATTTGTGTCGATTATGCCCAAGGAATTCATGAAGCCGTGGACCATTTATGCGCTCTGGGACATCGGCGCATTGGTTTCATCAGCGGTCCGATGAATCTGAAATCCGCACGCACGCGCCGGTCAGCCTTTCTGCACTGTTTGAATAAACATCATCTAGCCGAGGATAAGGGTCTAGTCGCGGAGGGAAACCACAAAATCGATGGCGGAGAAATAGCCATGTACCGGTTGCTGCAACTAAAAGAAAGGCCCACGGCAGTTCTGACTTCCAATGACCTCACTGCCTTCGGGGCATTGCGCGCGATTAACCACGTTCATATGCGGGTTCCGGAAGACTGTTCTATCGTGGGGTTCGACGACATTGAACTAGGGGAGTTTACCCAGCCTCCGCTAACCACAATCCGGCTCGCACGTGCGGAACTCGGCAGAGTTGCCTTCGACGCCTTGTCTCGGCTGTTACATGGGGATTCCAAACGGGGTGCTGTGTATCACATCCCCACGCACCTGTTCGTCCGCTCTTCAACAAGCAGGGTGCCGGATTTGCACAATTCGAATGAATTCCGTTAGTTTCCGTATAGAGATTATCTGCGGACGCTTATAACAATGTGGCTTTGCAGCACTCATTGAATACTTACGAGTGATGCTTACTGCGGAAAGTTTGAAGGCACTGACGAGCGGTGTCCAGTTCAGAAAGCCTGCTGCCTTCCTGTTCCATTAGGTAATACTCTACGCCACCAGTTTTTTCCGCGGCGTCAAAGATATTCTTCCAATCCGCCGCGCCTTCACCAAACAATACGCTATACCCCTTCGCTGAATCCGGGGACCAATCTTTGCAATGGAGAGATCGGATTCGGCCCGCGTTAGCTTTAATCCACGCCACCGGATCAGCGCCCGCCTCCAAACAAGTACCCACATCAAGCTGGAGCATTATCGATGGTTTTGTATTCTTCGCCAAAATTTCTATCGGGCGACGGCCATTAACAGCTGTGAACTCCGGTTGATGATTGTGATAGCCCACCTTCAATCCCGACGGTTCGAGCTGCTCGCTGGCAATATTTAATGTATCGGCCACCCCTTTCCACCCATCGGATCCCGGTCTTGGCTCGGCACTCGCCATCACCATGTATTTGCTGCCTAAAATTAGGTTCATGTCCCGCGCACGAGTAATATTTTGCGCGTTGAAGTACTTGCTGTCGTTGTGAGTCGAGAAGCAGCGCATGCCAAGTTCGTCCAAGAGCTTGCGCATCAGTTTCGCTTCGGTCTCCGTCCAGTCAAAGTAGGGTGCATAAAATTCCACGCCCTGGTATCCCATTTCCGCTATGGCGCGCACCGTGCCAGGCGGATTTTGCTTCAGTTCCTCGCGCACGGAGTACATTTCGAGTCCTATCGGTATCGCGGCCGAAGCGCGAGCACGAAGTGCCCACGGAAGCATCGCTGACCACGCGAGAAAAGATCGACGAGACGACCTTGCCGAAGCCATTGTGAGATTTTACCCGAGGCCCACCTCAATTTCATTAAAGTAAAAGATGTGGCGCGCGGAAGGTTGTAGCAATGTAAATTCGCGGTTGAGAGTGCGGGAATTATGGAGCTAAGGCACGAAAGTTGACGATAGTTTTGCCAATTGCTGCAATAGAAGTAAAATATCTTGCTGTTCCGGGGTCGTCTAATCGGTAGGACTCCAGACTTTGAATCTGGCTATCGTGGTTCGAGTCCACGCCCCGGAGCCAATCTTTTCATTATTCCAGAAGTAGGCGCTTAATCATTCCGGTAAGGCTTGGCCCCGGCGTAGTAGGCCGGAGCCGACCCGCATTCGAGAGGGCTGCCTGTTTCGCTTAACGACTTATTTCCCTGCTCATTCACTCTTACTTTTGTTCTGGATGGAAAGCAGTTCCACCTCGAAAATGAGCGTAGCGTTGGGACCAATCTCGGGACCTGCGACGCGCTGGCCATAAGCAAGCTCGGACGGAACAAAAAGTTGCCACTTCGATCCAACCGGCATCAGTTGCAGCGCCTCCGTCCAGCCCTTTATGACCTGACCAACCGAGAATGTCGTTGGCTGGCCGCGTTTGTAGGAGCTGTCAAATTCCGTGTTGTCCAGGAGTGTGCCTCGATAGTTGCAGACGACGGTGTCACTGGCGGTGGGTTTTGGGCCCGTGCCTTCTTTCAAAATCTTATATTGCAGACCGCTGGGTAGCGCGACGACGCCTTCGCTCGTTTTGTTAGCGACCAGAAACGCTTCGCCTTCTTTCTTGTTTTTTTCTCCGGCCGCTTGCATTTTCTCTTCCTGCTTCTGGCGCAGATCGTTCTGGAGTGTGGTCATCGCGGCCTTTGCTTCATCGTCCGTCAAAAGCGTCTTGCCGCCGGCCAATCCATCCTTCAAGCCTCTGACAAGGATGTTTGGGTCAACTTCTAACGAATCCTTGTGCAAACTTCTCCCGATATTCAATCCGATGGCGTAGCTGACCTTATCTGTTTGCGTTTTGAGCGCAGGCGCTGTCTGGCTTTTCGCCGACGTGGCTGAACGAGTCTTCGCCGTCGGTGCCTTCTGACCTTTTGCCGCCGGAACCTGTTGTGCCTTCTTAGCCGGATTCTGCTGTGGCTTTGCAGCCGGGGTCTGTTGCGGGTTCGCAGCCGGTGCCGGACTCTGCTGTGCCATGGCAATTCCATGCAGCATCATTCCAGCCATTAATGTAGTTACCGTTGTGGTGAATAGTTTTCGCATAACCTATTTTCACATTGGTGCGGCATATCCGCAAATCGGCTCAGCTAAGTGATCTCCGGCCGATCCAGCCAAGTTTTTGCAATTAGGTTGGTGCGCGTCAGTTGTCAGGATTGCCCCTGAGCGCGACTTCCTGCCTTCTCACCACTTATGTAGTCAGTCCGTGCGCTTTTTTTCGTGGCCCAACCATTCCAGGCTGTGGCGTAAGCAAAACTGTATTAAACTTCACGCTCGTACTTCGCCGCCACTTTATGAGCAATCCAATTATTCGTGAACCTCGATGGCCCGCGTTCGTGGCGATGTTGGCTGCCTCTTGTGTGTACTTGTCATTGCCGAAACCTCTTTCCATAGGTCCAAGCTGGCTGCTGCTCGCGATCATCTTTGTTTTGCTAATCCCGACGGTCGTGTCCTACCATCGCGGTCGCAACGACGTAGTTCGCATTCTCACGTTTGCCGCCAATGGCGCCATCACCCTGGCCTTGATTGCTTCCTTGATTTTTCTGATTCAGGGTATACCGCTGCACCGCGAGCTCCCGAAGGACATGCTGCGTTCGGCGAGCGCACTTTGGATCACCAACGTTTTGGTCTTTGCGCTCTGGTACTGGAAGCTCGATGCGGGCGGTCCGCTGCAGCGCGACCGTACTCTCGGCCGCATAGATAGTTCGTTTCTTTTCCCGCAGATGTTTGTCCAGGATGACCGCTATGCCTCGTGGTCGCCCCATTTCATGGACTATCTATTTCTCGCGTTTAACACCAGCACGGCTTTCTCGCCGACCGACACCGCGGCGCTCTCGCGTTGGGCCAAAGTGGGCATGATGCTGCAGTCATTGATCTCTCTAACCATTGTTGCGCTGCTGGCCGCGCGAGCCGTGAACATTCTCTAAGATTGAAATGAGCACATCGTCGATCTACCCGGACCTCGCCGAGAAAATTGTTTTCATAACTGGCGGAGCTAGCGGTATCGGTGCGGCCTTTGCGCGTGCCTTCGGCTTACAAGGAGCGCGGGTCGGTTTTGTGGATATTGCGGAAGCCGCAAGTCGTGCCCTAATTGGTCAGATTGAAGCTGCGACTGGAAAAACTCCGCTATTTATTCCCTGCGACATTCGCGATGTCAACGCTCTGCAAGGCGCTATCGAAAAAATGCGTACCGACCTTGGCGATATCGCCGTGCTCATCAACAATGCCGGCAATGATGATCGTCACACCGCGGAAGAGGTCACGCCTGCTTACTGGGACGATCGCATCGCCGTCAACCAGCGTCATATGTTTTTCGCTGCGCAAGCTGTTTTGCCGCAAATGAAGCGCCTCGGTGGCGGCTCCATCATCAATCTGGGATCCATTGTTTGGAAGCTCAAGCAGACCGGTCTCCCCATCTACGCTATGAACAAGGCTTCCGTGCATGGGTTGACGCGCGCTTTAGCCCAAGATTTTGGACCATTTAACATTCGGGTAAATACTTTGTCGCCCGGGGCTGTTTGGACCGAACGCCAGATAAAACTGTGGTACACGCCGGACGTCGAAAAGCAAATCATGGCGGGTCAATGTCTGAAGACGCGCGTTTTTCCCAGTGACGTTGCTGATATGGCTCTATTCCTGGCTTCCGATGCCGCGGCAAAATGTACAGCGCAAGAGTTCATCGTGGACGGCGGCTGGAGTTGAAATGGTCTCGTTGTTCTTTCCGCCAGATCCATACCCGCTCTTTGCGCGCCATAAATTCTCGCGGAATCCTGCAGACAATTAAAAACGCGCAGAACGGAAAAATCCGTATTCTGCGCGTCGCGAATTCCTAAGTTGAAAATTGCTCAGCTTCTGCCTACTGTTGTTGCCGCAATTCGGCAATTTCGGATTCCGTGGCGATATCAGATTCGCCGCGGTCACCGGGTTCCTTGGCATTGCGGTCCACTTTTCTCTGTGCGCGCTGTTCTTCCTTCATCTTGCGCTTTTCCATCCGCTTCATTTCCTTTTGGCGTTTCTGAAATGTCGTCGTCATAGCTTCCCCTTTACAGCAGAGTGCGGCCCGAAAGTCATCGGGACCGTCCAGCTTTCCTTTGGAAACGAAAATTACCAGCGTGGTTCGCGCGGCTGTCTTGCTGATTCGCGGTAATCCTCATTGGAAAAGCGATCGCGTCCTCCGCCACCGCCTTTACCACGTCCCCCACCGCCACCTGGTCCGCGCCCGCCGCTCGGACCGCCAAAACTCTTCGGTCCGCGTGGTGGGCCGCCTTCGCCCTTAGGTCGGGCTTCGTTGACCTTCAGGTTGCGTCCGCCCAATTCTTTCCCGTCGAGGCCGGCTATGGCCTTCGCAGCTTCCTCGTCGTTCGGCATTTCGATGAACGCAAATCCGCGCGCCCGTCCCGTTTCCCGGTCCATCGCCATGTGCACCCGCGTGATCTGTCCGAAAGGCTCGAATAATGCACGCAGGTCGCTTTCCGTCGTCTGAAAGCTCATATTGCCCACAAATAAACTCTTCATCTTAATTCTCCCGAGAACTCTTCGAAGCCCTTTCGTTCTAGCACACGGCAACCGCTTCCCGGCACCTCAAACTACTAAGCTGAAAATTGCTGAATCCGTGGAGGGAGGGCCGCAAAGCGCGCCCTTCAGCTAACTCAGGCAATCCTACTTCGGGAGTCTACCCATCGACAGTATCATACCTGTCCACGAATTGCCGAACGCTCATTTTCGCCCCAATCTGGACGGCCGCGCCTATGTTCACACCTCACAGCGGTGCTCAACTGCACGCCCCAACTCTTAGCCGCGCAAAAGTTCCCCCACCGCGCGCCATGCCTGGTCGATGGCGACATCTGTATAAGCGCTGGCCCCGGCATCCGAATTCGCAATCGCCACGCGTTCAAATGGCTTTCGCCCGATCACCCAGGGCTTCTCCTCTTCTTTCCATTCCGGATCGAAAAGTGGATTCGGCGTGAACGCATACCCGTGCGCCCAGCGGTTCACCGTGATGCCCTCTATGTCCCGGGCCGGATCAAATCCTGCGCGGCCCAGCATTCTCGCCAACTGATCGCGTATGTTTCGCTCAAATGTCGAAAATGGAGTATCGAAGAGTTCTCTCCGCCCCGCGCGGTTCTGCTCTCGTGCCGGTAGTCCAGGTTTGCAGGGCGTGCGCAACATGAATAGCACCGCTGGCTCGTCGGGCTTGCTCGGAAAATGGTATTGCCCCAGGCTCACCGGAAAATCCAGGGCCGTAAAGTTGTGATACCCGCCGGGTGCCAAAATCTGATGCACATTTAGTTTCGCAAATGTTGTCCAGTTTCTCAGCGCGACATGCGTATAGACCAGCGGCGCCTTCACTAAATACGACAGGGCCTCCTTTTGCTTCTCCGGCAACTCCGGACAAATGTATGGAATCATCCCGTTATAGCAAGCCAGCACGCAATTCTTGCCGGTCACCGTCTGCAGCTTTCCGCCGCGCATGTACGACACGCGCACTTCTTTCGCCGTCCCACCCGCTTTCGATTGTTCTACATGCACGACCGTACTATTTAGGCGTATCCGCATAGGTGCATCGGCGACATCCAGCTTGCTGTAGTCCGCGCGCGCCGTCACCACATCGTCCATCGTCGTGCCCGGTACGGCTCCCGGAATCAGTGACCGCACCAGCAGCCGCGCCACCGACGCATTCCCATCCGGGAAATGAAAAATGTACGGCTCTTCCTTCCCTTCCTCCGGCAAGCCCAGCCCCTGAAAGCCCCCATATTCGAACGACCCGTAATCGTCTGCTTCTGCGTAACACGCGATCGCCGGCACCGCGTCGATTCCCACGCAGAACAAATCATGCGTAAAAGTCTGAAAAAATGGCAACGCTTCCGGTGTCACCTTGCAATACTTCGTCAGATACTCCGCGTAACTGATCTTCGTCAGCTTCGCGATCTTCTCCGGCACAGACATGCCTGCCAGATAATCCTTCTTCTCCGCGTAAATCCGGGCGACATCTTTGCGCGCTGTCTCGGAAAGTGGCGCTTTTGCCAGAAATTCCGGCCACGGCGTCTTATTCATTCCTGTGAGCAGCCGGTCTTCCCCAAATGTCTCCTTATCAAAAAATGCCGCCGTCCCCATTTTCGAATACAGCTTCTGGTCATACGCTTTGTAGAATCGCTCTGTGCGAATTCCAATGTCCTGCAGCAGCGCCTTGGACACATCGCTGTACTTTCCTGGACTCTCGATCGATTGCGTACCTCCGTAACTCAGCACCATCCTGCCGCCCGCGCGAAATTCGTTGCGTTTCGCATGCCCGCCAAAATCGTCGTGGTTGTCCAAAATCAGGATGCGCGCATCTTTTCCCTCTCGCTTGCGGTAAAAATACGCGGCTGCCAGACCGCTGATTCCCCCGCCGACAATTACCAGGTCATAGGTCTCGCCAGTCTTGGCCGCGGAACCCAGCTCGCTCCATTTCTGCCCGTCCCGCAACAGATGTGCGAACGTAAACGTTCCGTCATGGTTCCCGCGCATTCCGAGCTTGGCCGGTGGATAGTAGTCCGCGGCCTTTTCTGGCGTATATTCATCCAGCGCGCCGGCCGCCAGCAGAGTCTCGGCGCCAAATCCGCTGCTCCTGACCGCCGCACCCAGCGCCGCATTCCCCAAGAGCGAACCGCCCACGCCAACCGCAACGCCATTCAGAAAATCCCGTCGCGTAATCTCGCGCCCCATCCCCAATTCTTGGTCTCGCTTCTCATCAAGCTGCGCATTTAGCTTCTCGTCGCTCATCCTCAACCTCTCTCAGCAACTACCCTGGCCCTTCCAACATTTCTTTAGCGCTACTCCGCAACGCAGTGCTCCTCAAGCAAAATCTATTCCCACTCTTCTGGCCTCAACGGCCATTTCGTAGTCCCGGTTCAAAGTCTGTACTCGTACCCGGGGCTCGTAGTGTGGGTACAGACTTTGGTCCCCAAATTCAAACACACCTGCGAATTACTGGCAAACAGTGCATGCCTCTACGCCCTCCCGTGTCTACGCTGTTTCCCCCGTAGACTTTCCTACATTTCTATCCAATACTTTTTATTGGGGGGGTGGCGTCCATGTTCCTTGCGTTCGAATACTATTTTCTCGCAGAACGAACCCGTAGTATCGGACGATAGTCCTCGCGTCATGGCCTTTGGCTTACCAAAATACCTGGATGGAAGGTTCTCGTGCGGAAAGAAGCGTCAATCAAATGCCTTTGGATCCTACTGACAGTATCATTATGTTCCGCATGTTCCGCATGTTCCGCAGTTGGCGCGGCAGGACAAACCGGCGATACAATTCGCTCGACACAGACCGCTGAGCTCCTGCCGTTTCCCGAGCCTACACCTAGCGACGACCGCAACTCCTCCAAACTGATATTGAACCATCCAGCGGCGCCGAAATTTCAATGGCGGCCGGCCATCCGAGAGGCGTGGTTTTATACCGGTGCCATGCATGTATTCCGCTTCGCGACCGAACCGGGTACGCGTGCAGCGCTTACTGGGCCGTGGATGAAGAACTACCGGGACTCCGTAACAGCCTTGCGCGGTTGGGATGATGGAGACTCCTTCGTTACAAGCTATGTGGCCCATCCGATGGAGGGCGCGGTCTTTGGCTACATTCAGCAGCATAACGATCCGCAATACCGCGGAATCGAGTGGGGCCATGGGCGGGCCTATTGGCGTAGCCGCGTGCGCGCACTGGGTTTTTCGACGATTTGGAGCACCCAGTGGACGCTCGGCCCCGCCAGCGAGGCCTCTCTCGGAAACGTGCAAATACACGAATCTCCCGGCTTCGTCGACCTGGTCGGTACGCCTATCCTGGGCGCCGGCTTGATGATCGGCGAGGACATTGCCGACCGTTACTTGATCGTAGGCCTGGAAAACCGCACATCCAATCGCGCGGTGTTGCTGCTGGCACGCAGCTTTCTGAATCCCACTCGATCTTTCGCAAATCTGATGGCTTTCAGGGAACCCTGGTTACGTGAGTCACGTATCGGGTTGTTCAAAGAAAATTATGCGCGGCGGAAACAATTACTAGGGAATACAAAGCGGGCGGCGAAAAACCCTTCACATTCGTTAAGAGCGAATCAAACAATGACCCCAGCCTTTATCCACTCCTGGCGCCTATCGAAATCACCGCCTCCGCCCAGTCGGAAAACTTCTTCCTCCATGGAACCTGTGCCGGAGGCGGCGGCGAGGGGGCAGTTCGGCTCACCCCCGCTTGGCAAATCGTCGCCGAAGTAAATGGATGCATGCTGGTCGACATGCCAAAAAATGAAAGCGGTGATTCCCTTAGCTATCTTATCGGACCTCGTTGGACGCCGCGCGCTTCCAAGCGTCTCTCCCCGTACGTGCAATTATTGCTGGGCGGCCGCCGGATTACGCACGAGACCGATGATCCCGATAAGAGGAAGGAGTTGATGGACGGGTGGAATAACGGCACGTTGCCGCACTACCCGATGCGCCGCGATTGGGCCGTGGAGAATCAGGCCAATGGCTTTGCCATGGCGATGGGCGGCGGCCTCGATGTTGTAATGAACAGCGCCCTCTCCTGGCGTGTCGCCAGGCTCGAATACACGCACGCATGGCTCCCAGACGTCGATCAGATCCATGCTTCCGACGGAGCGCAGTTTACTTCGGGAGTCATCCTGCGCATCGGCTCATGGTGAGCCGACCCTTACTCCTGCCCTAATCGCATTCACGTTTCAACGCTTCCCGACAACAATCACTTGATCCGTCCACTTGTCTCGGTCCTGATGGTCGACATGCACATCGCCGAATCCGGCTTGCCGCATAAGATCGGCTACTTCGTGCGGCGGGAACAAACGGAAATCGTACTTGGTCACCGCATACTTCTCCATCTTCTCTTTCGACCGATGAGACACCGCTGTAAGGCCCCCGGCTTTGAGAACTCTACGGATTTCGCCAAGCCCTTGAAGAGCATCCCGCCAGAAATAAATGGTGTTGATCGTAAACACACGATCGAAAACGCCATCTGGAAACGGAAGGCGAGAGACATCCCCGATTTGTACCCGCAGGCGCCCTCCCGCAATCTCGCGGCGGAATCTGCCTTTCGCTTGCTGCACCATATCAATGGAAAAATCGATCCCTGAAACCTCGCCTTGTGGCAATCTTTCGAGAAGTTGTCGCAGTCCGGAGCCTCCGCCAAATCCTATTTCCAAAACGTGATGCTGCGGGCTCAGCTCCAGCAGTGCGACCGTTGAATCGATGATCTGCTGGTTGACGCGATTCATCACCCGGCTCAGCACCAGCGAGCCAAACCATCCGTGCGGCTTGCGCAATTGCGACGCCATGAATCGCTTCACAGACATGTAATCCTCGGCACCCTCATTTTTCTGTTGCTGGCGCCGTAAATGAATACACTGCCTGTCTCGCATTAGCAACCAAGAAACGGCAACAGCAATGAACAAAGAGTATTGGTGCTGAAGTCGTGATAACGGTTTAAACAGTCCCACAACTTCTTGGCTGTTTAAGGGTTAATCTATAAGTGCGGACTTCCTCGCGAGTACGCATTTTGGTGGAGTGTCTCATGAGATTGCAGCATAGCGCAGCCCTGCGCGTGGCCATCTTGAGGGCTGCGAGGTCATTGCTTTCCGTTGTGCTCTCTATTGGTTGCGTATTGGCGCTTGACGTCGATTTTGTCGCGCCAGCCGTAGCGGCTGGGCATGCCACTGGCGCTAGGGACAAGAGAAATAGTCAGGATCCCACCCTCAAAGGTTTGCCAATTACCGAACTCACCACTGATGAAGCCATTCTTCATGCACTGAATCGTTTGGCGTATGGTCCGCGTCCGGGAGAAATCGAGCGCGTCCGTCAGATGGGGCTCGCAAAATGGATCGAGCAGCAACTCAGTCCGCAGTCGATTGACGACAGCACGATGGAGGCGCGGCTCGAAAAATTTTCGACTCTTAAGATGTCCACACCCACGCTGCTTGCTGAATATTCGCAACCCAAGCAGGACGGAAAACAAGTAGACGACAGTCAGAAGCCGCAGCGCATTGTCGAAGAGCTCGCGATGGCCAAGGTCACACGCGCAATCTATAGCGAGAGGCAGCTTCAGCAAGTGATGGATGATTTTTGGTTCAACCACTTCAACGTTTTTGCCGGCAAGGGCGAGGATCGCTGGTATCTCACCTCCTATGAACGCGATGTGATCCAGCCGCACGCCCTCGGAAAATTCAAAGACCTGCTGGGCGCCACGGCTAAGAGTCCCGCGATGTTGTTTTACCTGGACAATTTTTTGAGTGCCGACCCCAAAACGGCGGAGCGTCAGACTGCGCTGCGCGCTATGCGGCAGCATGCGCGCCACGCTCGATTCGGGCGACCGTTGCCGCCGCGCCCTCCGCAAGCACCGCAGAAAAACGTGCGAGGACTCAACGAAAACTACGGTCGTGAATTGATGGAATTGCACACCCTCGGCGTGGATGCCGGATACACGCAGAAGGATGTGACCGAAGTCGCGCGCTCCTTCACCGGATGGACAATAGAGCGGCCTCGCGAAAGCGCGCAATTTAAATTTGATGAGCGAGTGCACGATCCGGACCGGAAAGTTGTGCTCGGCAAAAAGATTCATGCTGGAGGCGTGAAGGATGGAGAAGAAGTGATTCATCTGCTCGTACAGCATGCCAGCACGGCGAAATTCATTTCTACAAAGCTGGCACGGCGTTTTGTCTCGGATAATCCTCCGGCCGCGCTGGTGTCGCGCATGACGCAAACGTTTCGCTCGAGCGGCGGAGATATTCGCGCGGTGATGAAGACCATGATCTACTCTCCGGAGTTCTGGTCGCCAGACGCGCACCGCGCCAAAGTCAAAACACCCTTCGAGCTGGTGGTCTCGGCCGCTAGGGCGCTCGGAACTGACGTGGACTCGCCGATGCCGCTGGTGCAGTGGGTCGGGCGAATCGGCGAGCCGCTGTATCAGTGCCAGCCGCCCACAGGCTATGCGGATAGGGCAGATGCATGGGTGAACACCGGGGCGCTGCTGAACCGCCTCAATTATTCGCTGGCACTGGCGGAAAACAAGGTGCGCGGCTCGCGCAGTGATGTGCCTGCGCTCCTAGGTATCGATTCGGTCAGTGATGCCAAAACCGCGCTCGATCGTGCCGTGCGGCTTTTTTTAGGTGGGCAAACCGCGCCGACGACACTGGAAACACTCGAAAAGCAGCTCGACAATCCATCCGTTGTGCGGGCAAAGCTGGATGACCCGGTAAAGCAGGTGGATCTCGGAGTGGTAGCAGGGCTCGTATTAGGTGCGCCGGAGTTTCAGCGCCGATAGTTCTAAAGTGCGCGAATGTGCCGCAGCTTAGCGGAGTCGAATATGATCTATCAGTGTTGCGAGGGTGCAAAACCATTGAAGTTTTCGCGGCGGTATTTCTTGAAGCAGAGCGGTATCGCCATGGTCGGCCTCAGCGCGATGCCGGCATTCCTACAGCGGGCAGTGGCGTCCACGCCCATGCTGAACAAAAAGCAATTTGTTGTGCTCTTTCAGCGTGGTGCGGCTGACGGATTGAACATCGTCGTGCCGTTTGGCGAGGCAAATTATTACCGCATGCGGCCGACCATTGCTATTCCGCAGCCCCGGCGCGGTGCAAGCGATACAGCGATTGATCTGGACGGATTTTTCGGGTTGCACCCCAGCCTCGCGCCGCTCGAACCGCTATTCCGAAACAATGAGCTTGCGATCGTTCACGCGGCCGGTTCCCCCGATCCTACGCGCTCGCATTTCGATGCGCAGGACTTCATGGAATCGGGCACGCCAGGCGTGAAGGCCACAGAGGATGGCTGGCTGAATCGCGCTATCGAGACAGCCTCCGAGCGGAACGCGTCGCCGTTTCGCGCGGTGGCCATGGGGCCAAACTTGCCGCGAATGTTGCACGGCGCTGCCTCGGCTGTTGCGCTCCCGGACTTGAAGCAGTTCAAAGTGATGGGGCAATCGCCCGCCATGGCGGCGGCAGTGGAGGGCGGGTTCGAGGCCATGTACGCGCAAACAGTGGACCATGCGCTTCACGGCACTGGCACGGAAACATTTGAAGCCATCGACATGCTGCGCAAAATTAATCCGAGCAAATATGCGCCGGAACACGGTGCGCAATACCCGACGAGCCGGTTGGGGCAAAGCCTGCAGCAAATCGGCCAGCTTCTGAAAGCTGACATCGGCGTTGAAGTTTTGTTTGTGGATTGTGGCGGCTGGGACAATCACGTGAACGAAGGCGGCACGCAGGGCCAGCTTTCGAATTTGCTCAGAGACTTGGCGCAAAGTCTCGCGGCA
>Ga0209011_1000061_pt1 | contig 70856 bp, 65 predicted proteins | sample BlaSpr_A8_OM1_M3_FD_187986 | JGI IMG/M metagenome (GOLD analysis project Ga0209011, IMG submission 187986) | Forest soil microbial communities from Thunder Bay, Ontario, Canada - Black Spruce, Ontario site 2_A8_OM1_M3 (SPAdes) (version 2) | ecosystem: Environmental > Terrestrial > Soil > Boreal...
CGATGCGGATGTGCAACGCCGCGAACTGAACGAGAAACGAGCTCTCAGAGTTGTCGGTATCTGCTTCCTAGGTTTGGCAGCCTACATCGCCTATGAATCTGCCGTGGATCTATGGTTCAAGCGAGCTCCTGAAGACAGCGTGCCTGGAATTGTTCTAGCTTGTGTCTCGCTGGTCGTAATGCCCGTACTCTCAAGAGCAAAGCGAACGGTGGGGCGTGTTTTGGGAAGCGCCGCTATGCGCGCGGATGCGAAACAATCGGAGCTTTGCGCCTACCTATCGGGTATCCTGCTGGTCGGGTTAGCGCTCAATGCCATCTTCGGCTTGTGGTGGGCCGACCCCGCGGCAGCCCTCACTATGGTTCCCGTCATCGCAAAAGAAGGAATCGAAGGATTAAAGGGCGACGCCTGCCATGAATGCTCAGGGACGGTGAGGTAAGTTACTTCGTCGGAAGTACGGATTCCACGTTCAATGTGTCAGACTGCGAAATCACTCCATTTTGATTGTAGCTATGGCTGCTGAGGCGTCTTCACCTTGGCGCCGAAATGAACCCCATTCGCCATAAGCTTGTCCCCCATTTTTTCGGCGTGGACAACCACCCGGTCGCCAATTTTGAGATCTTTCATCGAGGCGGCTGCACCGCTCTTTTCGTACTTTGTCTCGGGCATGGTATAGATCGTGACGGTGCCCTTGGCTTTTGTTTGTACCGTTATAGAGGTATCCGTCATGGCGGTTACGGTTCCCATAACGTGTTGCTCTTTGCCGTGGGCAAAGACGGGTCCCGCGGCCAGTGCAATTGTTGCAACCAACAGAATCATTCGTTTCATTTGATATCTCCTTTCTTTAGTGCTTCATTTTCATTTCTGGTGCTTTGCCTTCGTTGAGAAAATTTTGTTCGTTGTCTTGCTCCGATCGGTCTGCAGGGCTCTGGGGGTTGAACTGTTCCATCTCCTTCATTTCTTCTGGAGTCATCTGAGGCAGGTGGCGAATAAAGAGAACGAGTTTCCAGCTGTCGTCGTCCTGGCCGGGGCCGCCCCAGGCGGGCATTCCGGTGAGGCGGATTCCGTTGTGGATGATGTAATAGGTCTGGCCGTCGGTGAGGTTCTGTGTTTCGGGCTGGCGCATGTCCGGCGCCTTCGGATAGAGGTTCTGTCCAATCTCCGTTTTCCCGCTCCCGTCATTGCCGTGGCATATGGCGCAATGGTCGGCGAAGTGGACGCGCGCCTCGTTGAGAACTTCAGCTGTCGGCGTAAATCGATTCTTGGCGTCACGCTCCGAGGCTGGGATAGAAAGTTTCCGTGCCGTCTTTGCGACATAAGCCTCAATCGCCGAAGGGTTATCGCGGGCGCTGAAGCCGCGCTGAATTACACGCCACGCAAGGAAGCCTCCCACCAGAACTAGCATCAGAAGTACAACCGCAACCTTTTTCCACGTTTTCACGGAGAATCGACCTCCTAATAAATGAGCTATGCAGCATCTTTGGATCGCGGACAGGCGTGGGAGTAGTGGATATGGATAATCTTCCAATGCCCATCCGCCTTCTTCCACGCTTGGGTTTCATTTCCAGTTGAGTCGATAGCCTTCCCTTGAAAGGTCCCTCGCACGCGGTATTGGCGCGTAACGACTGCAAGTTCGGAGCTCGCGGTGACGCGAAGGTCGGAAAACGATAACTGCAATCCGTCCCCTTCAAGGATTTCGGGTTTAAGATGATTTTCGAATGCGTCTTTAGCCCCGTCGTTGCGTACGCTGTGTTCGTACAGGAGAAGCTCGGGTGCGAGCATCGACCGAACGGTTTCTACGTCTTTCCGAACAACAGCCTAGTCATAAGCATCCAGAGCGTTCCTGACGGACGCTTCATCGGCTTGGGCCGATACACTAACAGCGACCACGGCTAATAGAAGGACCGCTAGAAACAGCCTTTTCACAAGCACGTCTTTTCTCCTGTGCATTGCGATGAATGTTTTCATGCTCTTCTCCTGCGTATTGCTTTCCTTTCGGCCAGCCGCATTTATTGTTGGGGACTTATGCCCATCTGGAATGGAATGTTTACCTCACGCACCGGTTGGTCGATTCCGCCTGGCTGCGAAGGAGCTTCCAGGCCGTCCGTGAGTAAGTAGGACTGTAGAGAAACTGAGCTCGTGGCGAAGTTCTCCAGCGCATTGATGTAGGAGACTTCGAGCTGCATCAGAGTCCTCTGGGAGATGAGGACCTGAGGATAAGCTGCAGCCATCTCCTGGTATTTCTTGGTATACATCTCATACGCTTTTTGCGCCCTTGGTATCATCTGGTTCTTGTAGCGGTCGACCGCGGTTTGCGAGAACGTGTAGTTCTGGACCACACTTGCCGCCCGTTCCCGCAAAACGAGCTTCACGCGTTCCACTTCGCGCTTCGCCCTCTCTGCGTCAGCCTTCGCGGTTGCAATGTTTCCCTGGTTGCGATCAAAAATGGGAATTCTAACCCCCACGTCGGCAAAGCCCTGCAGTCCCACAGGTCTCCCGCTAGGCGCGGACACCAACTCGTTGTTCTGCTCGATGCCGCCGCGGAGTTGCAGGTCGGGAACCGGTTCCCGTTTCGCGCGAGCCAAGGCTGCTTCGGCTCGTTTGACGCCGACTTCGGCGATTCTTACGGCAGGACTCTCGTTGACGATTTTCTCCACGAGTTCATCCGCATTGATCGGTGGAGTGTCCTCGAGTTTACCTTCGAGCTTCATCAACAGAAGCCGAGGATTCCCCACGACGGCGGCCAGAGCTTTCCAAACCCGCTGTTGGTTCTGTTCGGCCATGGTGACCGCAAGTTGTGCCTGCTGCGCTTCCACTTCCGACTCAAGTACGTCGGGAGCGTCGGCTTGGCCGACATTCGATAGCTGATGGGTGGTCTCAACGGCGTCATCGGCAAGCTTGCTGAGGTCTTGTCGCAACTTCAGCGTCTGCTGCGCCGCCTGCGCTTGGATGTAGGACATCCGAACGTTTGCGACGACGCGCAGTTTTTGCTCTTCGGCCTCTGTTTCTGCCTGTTTGAGCTCCTGGTCAAAGATGTTCCGATTGAGGCGCAGCTTTCCGCCCAGCACGATGTCCTGCTGAACGAAAAACCCTTGTTCACCCCCGTGAAACGATCCGCCTCGGATCTGTTCGCCCTGGTAGCCGACGGTTGGGTTCGGGTAGGATCCCGACTGCCTCTTCCGGCCTTCTGCCGCTCGGATGTTGGCGGCCGATTGCGCGAACGTCGGGTTGTTCTGTAAGGCCATCTGTTGCAGTTCTTCGAGGGTGATCGTCTTCTGCTCGGAAGCCGGAGTTTGCGCTACGCCCGGTAAGGCGACTAGGAACAAAACCCAGGAAAGGCAGAATACGGATCGGGTTACACAACGGAGTCGTGACACTGTTTCAACCCACACTTCCATAAACTTCACCGGCATAGTCAGGTTATTCATGTTTGTGCTCCATTCCCGGCATGTCCATCTTCATTGGCTTTTTGCCTTCCTGCTTTTTTCGAAGTTCCATGATTTGGTCGTACTTGTCGGGAGGCAGAACACGAACGAAGGTCATCATTCCCGCCATGAAACCGCTCCATCCAGGACGCAGCCCGAAGTTTTCCGGCTTATCAACCATCTTATCCATCGCCATCATCGGGCCTTCCATGAAGGCGTCCTGGGGAAAGCCCGGCACGGAATTCGCATCCTTGCTGATATTGGGCTTGCCCATTTGCATTCCTGGCTTGCCTTCTTTCACGCCGGGCATATTTTCGTGCTGCATCGAATCGCCGGCTTTCAGTGGAGAGTTAGCCAGCCTTTGCTCCGCTGTTGAACCGACGCCCAATCCGCGGCCTAGGCTCGGACCGTTTTCCTCGGAAGTCGCACTCCCTTGTCGCAGCATTCCCATGCCTCGCTCCATGTCGAGACCCGCCGGCATTCCATTCCGGCGCGACATCGGCCCAACCATCGACGACATCTGGTTCATCATGTGGTGAGGAAGATGGCAATGCAGCATCCAGTCACCGGGATTGTTTGCGACAAACTCGATGTCGCGTGATTGCGCCACGCCCACGAGCACCGTGTTTCCCCGGCCCCAGGTCGTCTCTGGTTGCCGTCCTCCTTCCGTTCCAGTGACGGCGAACTGATGTCCGTGGAGATGGATCGGATGGTGGTCCATGCCGAGGTTGATCAGGCGAACGCGCACGCGCTCGCCGTTCCGCACAATCAGCGGAGTGCTGGCTGGACCGGATTTTCCATTGAAGGTGAGCCAGTTGAACTCCATGTTCATGGAGTTTGGGACATTGATGTTCGGCAGGACGGCGTATTCCTGCATGATGATGACGAAATCCTTATCAACGCGAGGCTTGTACGCGTCCTTCGGGTGCATGATGAACGCGCCAATCATTCCCATCATTTCCTGCATGGCCATGTGGGAGTGATAGAAGTAGGTGCCTTCCTGGTTGAGCGTGAACTCGTAGACGAATCTGCGACCAGGTGCGATGGGGTCCTGGCTTGATCCCGGCGCTCCGTCCATGTCGATTGGAATTTCGAAGCCATGCCAGTGCATGGAAGTCACTTCCGGGAGGTGGTTGTCCACGATGATGCGGACGCGGTCGCCTTGGTTCACTTGAATCGTCGGTCCGGGCGCGCTGCCGTTATAGCCCCACAGATCAACGATTCGGCCAGGGATAATCTCCTGTTTTACCGGCTCGGCGATGAGGTGGAATTCCTTCACAGCTCCGTCCATGCGCCACGGAAGGTTGGGTATATCCGGAGTCTCGACAGGCATAGAAGAGCCGTGGTCATGCACGGGCTGCTTCTTTCCTTTCATCTTCATTCCGGGCATATCCTTCATGTCTTGCATGTCATTCATTTTTTGCTGAGGGAGGGCCGCCGCCTCGCGCGTGGCCACGAGCCCCGCGCCGACAACGGCCGCACTCTGAATAAAAGCTCTTCTTCCTTTGTTCATTTCCGTTTCTCCTGAAAACTGAATTCTTGCACCCAGCCTGGGTTGGTGCAGTTATGGCGTTTCTCCCGGTATCGACAGCCGTTCCTTGGAAAGAGATTCAATGCTTCTGACTTTGTCGTAGATGAATCGCACCGCCTCCCTTGCCTTGGCCGGAAGCAGGGAGTCATCGAGCAAGAGCAATTCCTCGCATTTCGCATGAATGAGGAATGCTGGTTGCACGACCTCGCGATGAAACCTTTCGTAGATCTCAGCGAGGCGGCGAAATTCGCGCTCGCGTCTGCTCCTCGTCCACAGTGACCAGCCAAGAGCTAGTCCGAATGCGATAAAGAAAAGCCGATAGAACAAAGTGCCCCCGTGGACGTGAACGACTTCGCCCCAGAAACTCCCGCCTTCTTCCTGTGCGTGCATCATTGCGTCGATGACCCACGCACCTGATCCGAGAAGTAGCCCGTAGAAGATTTCCTTGTAGCGGTTGAGCAAGTGTCACCTCCCATGGCAACCATTGGCCCTGGAACTGGTTTAAAGGAACGGGAAGCGCCTGTGACGGAGTCACAAGTGCCCGCACTACTGCTTATCGTTTGAAAAACGGACAGACAGGGAGGAGAGAATCAGATTCGAAGAACGGAAATTTGCTGGTAGAGAGGAATACTCGAAATAAGAGGTGGTGCATGGTTCGGAGCTTGTTTATTGGTAAAGCTTGCGACCAGCCCGTGTATCGAGGAATAGGCTATGACCGAAGCGTTCGCGTCTCCCGTGACGCTCAGCTGAACTTGGGACAGATCGCCGGACTTCGTTACAAACAAACCCTGCTGTGCGTGTTGCGAGCAATCGGGATTATTCGGGGACGGATTCCTTGATTGGTCTGAATGATGCGAGGGCATCTGATCACAACCGTGGCCGGCCGCCTGCTGAACTTGGTTAGGAAAGACGTCAACCGCACAGGTCATCGAGCAAACCGAAGCGTAGAACACGGCTATCGTAAAGACGGCTGCGGCCATGCGAGCGCAGTTTGCTCTAATTTTCATACCTAAAATTAGACTACCACTTTGTCCAGCGTATTCAAAGTCGAGTCCTTACCAGAGCTTTAGCGCCACGGCATAGCCGGTCAGCAGTCCATGGAAGAATGCCTGACGCGCTTGTTCGTCAGAACCCAAATAGCGCTGGGTTGCGTCCTCGAGCGCGTGAAGAAGTTTCCTGCGGCGCAGTTGATGTGTGCTTTCATTCACCAATTTGTCGACGAGAACCCGTACTGCATCCTCGTCACCAATGGTGAACTGGAGAGTGTGATGAATCATGATCGCACCTCCTCTGTGGAGAACATATCCGAGCGAAATTCGGCGTTGGGCACATGAGGCCAAAACGACGTGTTGAATTTGACAGCGCGCGCTGTCTATAGCAATACGGCATCTCCACCTGCGTCCCTTCTGCCGTGGCCTGCGCGATGGCGATGGCGGTTGAAGTGAGATGACAATTCGTTAGGGCTGTCTACTAAGAGTAATCGAACTACCGCCCGTATCGCGCTTACCTTTCGGCGACATCGAGAATCATCATCAAACCTCCGCCACCCTTCTCTTCCACGTTGTCGTTTTCGGTGTGATGTGGAATGTGGCAGTGGACCAACCATTTCCCTGGACGCCGTGCGGGCCAAATCACATCGTATCGCTGGCCTGGCCCCAAGTTAATCGTGTCCGCGTCGTAACGCGCGCTCGACGTAAGTGTCACCCCATCGCGCGCAACCACGGTAAACGGACCTCCATGCACGTGCATCGGATGGATGAAGTTGTTGCTCGTGCCGATGAAGCGAAGCTTTACGCTCTGCCCGACTTTCATGTGAATGACGTCGGTCGCTGGGTACGCCCGCCCATTGATCGTGAAATAGTTGGGAAGTCCTCCTTCCATGAGCATGGCCGGATACGTGAGGCCTTCGCGCAGAAGCCATTCCTGAAGTTGAATCACATACTCAAGATCGGCTTTTGGTTCATCCTTGGCCGGTTCTCGCGGATCGATAATAAATGCTCCGTAGAGTCCGAGGGCCTGCTGGCGGTCTGGATGATCGTGACTGTGGTAGAAAAACGTCCCGGCTTGGTCTGCAGTGAACTCGTAAGCGTAGGAATCTCCGGTGCGGATGGGATCTTGGGTAATATGCGCAGGTCCGTCCATTTTGTTCGGAAGAACCAAACCATGCCAATGCACAGTCGTGCTCTCCGGGAGACGGCTGTGGACAATGATCCGGACTTGATCACCCTGAGAAACACGGATGCGCGGCCCCGGAATCTGGCCGTTATAAGCGAAAGCGTCCGCGGCCACGTTGGGGAGAATGTGCCAACGGATCACGGAAACTTCCAGGTTGAAAACCTTGACTCCGTTTTCCATGCGGGGTTTGAGTGGCTGGTCGCCCGTTGTATCGTTGCCATACTCGCGGGTAACCAGTCTTGGATGGACGGCGGCCATCTCCTGCATTTTTTCTGCTGTGGAATCGCGCGGCATGATCATCCCGGGCGGCATGATAAGACCTCCCACTTCTCTTGCGCTGAGCCGAAGATTGATCCAGTTTGCAGGCGCAATTAGTCCGAACAGAAGAAAAAGGAACGATAGCGCCGTCACGGCGAGAAGTTGCGGAGCCGTAACGTCGCTTTCCATGGAATGGTGCTCGTGGTCTTGCTTATCATGGCCCGACTTGCTGGGCGATTCGGAGTGGTGTTTCTCTTTCGACTTTTCGTGCTGGGCATGCAGGTTGAACTCGGTGCCCCTCTTCCGTTCCGTCATCAAGCCGTGCTTCAAGTTTTTCAATACCAGCCAAACGTTGAAAGGATACGCCGTCGTGAACCCAACAATCACCCCCAGAGACATTACTCCCCAGAAAAGCAACTCCAGAGGGTCCATCGCGCGCATGTCGCGGCCCATCATGAGAAAGCTCATGAGCGAGCCCATGCCCGCCATCATCGCGTTCATGCTGATGAACTCGGGCAGAAACGTGCGCCGCACGTTTTCCCAGTACGTTCCGCCCATTATGTTTTTCATGAACAAGGACTGGAAGATGAAGAGACCGAAGGCGAATCCCGTTGCATATTCCACGATCAGGTCGAGCCACATCGGCAGACCCAGAGTCGCGGTGATGACCGCGGCCAGAATGATGCCCGTTGCATCACCGGCAACGCAGTGAATCGTGCTGCCAACGCCTTGCTTCCATAGAGGACGAATAAATTCTTCGTGGGTTCCCGGCCGCGGCTCCTTGTCGGCAAGGACATACAGCAAAAGCCCAAGGGGGCCCATGTAAAGTGTGACGAGCACAAAACCCGCACGCATGACGTTGGGTTCCGGATTATTATGCCACTGGTCGTAGGCGACGTAAGCCGCTGACGCGAGCGCGAGGCCGAGCCAAACTACCAAGGCGTAGTCGATCGGTTGTATCAGCATTTCCTGGCCTCTCAAGCAACATGGGCTTTGACGTCCGAGCGACAGAGGTTCTGTATCTCTGCACTTCTCAACAATAAAAGATAAATTGCCTGCTTCGCTACCAGTAAGCCCAGAAATCTCAGTAAAAGCCCGAAGATGGTAGTAAAGCGTTGTTTAGGTTGTCCACGCAGTGACCAACGTTACGTACATTACGTTACGCGGTTGTTCGCCAGAAAACCTAGAAGGGCTTGGAACCAAACAGTATCGCCGGTAAATGAGAAATCTGTGCGCCACATTTTCGACAGGCATCGTACTGTGCCGGCCCTTCATATCCACACTCGCACACAACATAGAATTCCTTGCGGATGATTTTATACGTTGACTTCGCACGTTCTTCTGCGCGTATCTTTCCACAAATATCGCGAGATCTGCGCAGACTTACAGCCGGTCTTCCTGCCACGGATTCCGCGATGTATTTAATCTGAGCTTGTGCCCTCTGCGGAAATTTAGGCTCTTTTATCAATTTGAAGATGTCTGCAGCGAGGTGTGGCACAAACTCCTGGGCATACGGTTGCGCATGATTCTCAAATGCTTCGGTTACATCTTCCACTCGCTGGGACCTCAATAGTGGGCCACGCAACTCTGGCCATGCTAGAGACAGACTATCTCTGTAGTTCTCCGCACGCCCCCACACCTCCGCGTAACGTGCTAGACGTGGCCTTCCCCTCTTGCGCTTTTTTTCTGAAAACTTGTCAATAGGCTGGTGCGGATTCAAATCTGGGCTTTTGCGTTTGGGCATTTTTGCGGAAACCTCCCGGTGTTTTCGGATAATTATACGGAATTATACCCATTCTCCTATTTACGCGGAATGTATTTTTCAGTGGCGAGCCCTTCGAATCAACCGGAATTAAGTAGTTCTACTACATAGCCTTATGATCACAGGTGGAGATCCAGGCTTTCGCAAGACGAAGATTGTTATGCTCGATTTAAGCGGAAAGCAAATGTTCCCTTGCCCGGTATGCGCCAGTCCGTGTCTGGTCAAGCAAACCAAGAAAGCCAAGCCGTACATCATTTGCCATCCCTGCGGTATTCAGGTCTTTGTTCGGGGACCCGAAGGGATTGCCGCCTTTAACAGACTTGTTGAGCGCGCCGATGTCGAAGACCTGTGGGCGAGGATAAAGGAGCTGGAACCACGCTACCGCTTGAAATGCCTCCAGTGTGGCCACCGATTCTGGATTGAACCAAGCCTGGTCAAGACAAGCCTCTTCGATGGATCGCTTCAAGGATTTCAATGCCCGGGTAAAAACTGTGGTTCCACCGTCCCATGGGAGAAAAAATCATGAAGGTCACGATAGTGGGAGGAATTCTGATCATGGCCGCGGTCTTGGCGGTCCTGTTTTTTCTCGAACGTTTTATCGGGAAACCATCTCCAATCCCTCGAAACAAAAATTTCACTGGGACGATGCCTTAGGCCAGCATCGCAATGTGCTTCAAACCCAATCCGCTGGAGAAGTGCAAAGAAACCGGGCAGGTATGTCCAGGCGGATCGGTGACAGAGATTAGTCGCAATGCTATTGTTGCACCCGCTACGCCACTGCCCGTGCAGGCAGGAAGGGTAGCCTTGAGAAGAAGGTTTCAGAAAGGAACCTTGATTATCCGGGGCAAGAAGCCAACTCGCTGTGGCGTCTACCGCGAAGATGTTCTGCAACCAAACGGAACATTCAAGCGGGTGCAGCGGTGCATTGTTCTTGGTCCGGTCAGCAGTCTATCGGAACGTTCAGCGCGGAAGATGTTTCAACCGTATCTTGACCGGGTAAATGGTGCTGCTATGTTGCCGCCTAAGTCTGGGGTGACCCTTGAAGTGTTCGTCAAAGAGTGGCACACCAGTGTGGCGGTAAATTTGAAGGCCAGCACAACACGAACAGCAGAATCACATCTGCGTGCCCACATCATTCCAAAACTGGGCAGCCTACCGTTGACAGAGATAAACACGAAGACGGTGCAAACCTTCGTGGCATATCTGGCAACTGGTGGACGGTCAAAGAAAACGGTTGAGAACGTGTTGCTGACTCTATCTTCCATCCTTCGCACAGCAAGGGCTTGGGAATATGCCTGTGGGAATTTGTCGCTCACGGACATCACCATGCCCCGTGAAGGAGTAAAGAAAGAACAGCGATGCTTCACTGACGCGGAAGTTGGGAAAATCCTGTCTACAGCACCGGAACCATTCGGCACCATTCTTGCGGTGACGGCTGTTCTGGGTCTGCGCATCGGAGAAGTTCTCGCGCTTCGTGTCAGTGACATAGACTTCGCGCGGAAGATACTTCGTGTACGGCAGAGCGTCGACGCTGCCACGCGGAATGTCCAAGCCGTAAAGTCTCAGGCCAGCAGCGCAGACGTTCCCATGCCAACCCAGCTAGAAGCACGGCTGCGTGCTCACTTAAGGAAGCATGACGGCAATACTGACCTGCTGTTCGTCAATCGCCGTGGGCGTCCATTCTCAGCAAACAAGCTGCGTGAAAAACAGCTTCACCCGTTGTTGGTGAAGTTGGGTATTCCACACGGCGGTTTTCATTCCATGCGTCACGGTGCAACCAGTGCCCTGCTCGCAGACGGTGCAACACCGGCTGTGGTGCAGAAGCAACTGCGGCACAGTGACCCACGCATCACGCTGGGACTCTATGCGCACGTGATCGGAAGTCAGCAGCGTGATGCAGTTGAAAACCGTTCGACGCGGATTGAACAGTTTGCGGTGAATTGGACATGACAACATACCTCTTTCTGGGCATGGGCATTTGGTGCCTCTATCATGCTTGGCGTGGCATCGTTCCTGATATATGGAACCCCGGCGGCAAGCTTGAAATTGGCAAACGAATGCGCAGCAGCACACGTACCATCTTCTGGGCAGGGGGAGCGGTGTTTGTAGCTTTGGGACTGCTTCTTTTGAAGCATCCCTGAAACTGACAAACACCCTGAATTAGTTCAATTGTTGTTAAAAGGCTTATTGTTGTTAAAAGTAAAAATAAGCCGTTGCAAATGAAGGAGATTGGTAGGGGCGGTGGGGATCGAACCCACGACCTTCGGCTTAAAAGGCCGCTGCTCTACCACTGAGCTACGCCCCTAGCTGGTTGAAACTCTGGCGGTTATTCAGTTTCACTCGCCTCGGAGGAACGGCCTGGTGTCAGTTGTGGTGCAACCAGCGAAACTTCGTAAGTCTAGCATTCTTCAACGTTCCAATCCATGTACACCAATTCCGATTTGGCCTGGCCCTCGCGTTGGTCACGATTAGGATTGCCATTCCTCCAGGTATTTTTGAGCTTGCCACGTAGCCAATCCATAGGTTCTAAACCGGCGGGACAGCGCGGGGTCGCGATCGCTTGCGTTTCCATTGGTAATCTTTTCGCAGAAGCGATTGGTGTTTCTTAACCTGTGACTCCAATTCACTGAACGACTTCTTGCAGCTCGCACGCACGTTTTTCCCCGTGCCTGTAGCGTGCAGTGTACCGGTTGGCAAAGACAAATTTAGCTTGCATGAGTGTTCTTCTTTGTGCGGGTTCTTCGCGAACACGCCGTGCAACTGCACGAGATCCGGCGAATAGCTCTGCAATAGCTTTTTCAGCTTGCCAAGATGACGTTCGACATCAACCTCCACCGAATCTTGCGACTGAACGTGCTTGTAGCTGATGGAAAGCTTCATGTACGCACCTGTATCGCGATTTGTTGAGGAGGACGCGACGCAGATTTTCAGACCTGCACCGCTCATGACACAAGAATAGCAGCCGCTTACGCAGGCAGCAATTATGATTTTTCACTCTGTTCAATCGTGGATTGACAGCTTGTCGCAAGCCAACCTACCCTGCTAAAGCTTAGTAGCGCACTATTTAGGCAAGGAATCACAAGGTAACGACGACCGTCGAGATAAGCTGCCGCCATGGCCCGAACACCCCCCCACCAACAAAACTTCGCCTCAGATCTTCGAATTGGTCCCGCAGGGTGGTCTTACCCGGACTGGGTGGGTTACGTGTACCCAAAATCCCGCCCTAAAGGATTTCATCAGGCAACTTATCTCGCCGAATATTTCGATACCCTGGAAATTAATACCTCTTTTTATCAACCGATCGAGCCGCAACGCGCCTCGCAGTGGCTCCATCGCGTCGCACTTAACCCCAGATTCGTCTTCACCGCGAAGCTCTGGAATAAATTTACGCACGAATCCACTGCTACCCTTGCAGACGAGCGCGCCGTGCGTAGCGGTCTTGACGTTTTGCGTGCCGCAGGCAGACTGGGTGCTCTTTTACTGCAATTTCCTTTTTCATTTCACCGGGTGCACGAAACAATCCTCTATCTCCAAGCACTGCTGCTGCGTTTCGCCGATTATCCTCTCGTCGTTGAAGTGCGGCACTCCTCCTGGAACGTACCGGAAACCTTTGAATTACTACGCGAACATCACACGGCCTTCTGCAATATCGACCAGCCGATCATTGGCCGCTCTCTTGGCCCTTCCAAGGAAACTACTGCTCCCGTCGGTTACGTTCGTCTGCACGGGCGTCGCTACGACACATGGTTTACGGATGACCCGGCCGTCCCTTCGCACGAACGTTACAATTATCTGTATTCCCTTGAGGAACTTGCACCCTGGGCTTCGCGAATTCGCAAAGTGATTGAGCGGGCCAAAACTGTGTTCGTAATTACCAATAACCATTTTCAAGGCAAGAGCGTGGTCAATGCCCTTCAACTCATCAGTATTCTAAAAGACGCCAAGGTCAATGTTCCGGAATCGCTCCGCCAACGTTTCCCGCAACTAGACTTGGTCGCCTCAACTCCACCTGTCAATTCCCTTCTTTTCCCGACGTGACTACTTCGGCGAAAACGTGCAGACAGAAGGTTGCGTAAGAAGCCGCTCGTCTGGGGGGAATCGTGCGGAAGCCGTGAAACCAGGAAGATATTGTTGTGATCGGCTGTCTTTAGGAACCGTACGAAGGCTTACTTCTTAAAAAGATTCTCGAAAGCTTGGCGTGCGTCGGTTGGTCGGGCGGCTGCGGGAAGTGTCGTGCTGGCCGCTGACGGCTGCGCGTAGGATGTGGGCGCCGTGTCTTTCTCAATAGTCATTCGAAACTCATAAAACTTGCACTCATTCTTGGCGTCTTTAGGCGTAATACGGTCCGGGATGGGCTGCGTGCATTCGAATTGTGCGGCAGAATCGAAGAACCGGCACTGTTTGCAAGAATGCAGTTCGAATTGGCATTTCGGACATGTCCCGTTTGGATCGAACCCAGGCGCTAGAACCGCTCCGCAATTCGAACATCGACCCCGGGTGACGGTGCCCACCATTCGCGGCGTGCGCGGTCCGAACTGATCCGCGCCTCGCGGGCCGCCCGATGACGGCTTCCGGTCGGTTCCTCTTTCCTTCTTGTCGCTCTTCTCCGCGTCGCGGTACCCGCGGTGGCTATACTTTCGATCCACACACGCCTCCGTCCGTCGCCTTCACAACGGATTGAAAAATCACAAAACGCTACAATTTTGCGCTTACGCGTACGATGTTCCAGCTTATATCCGCTCGGATTGCTACACTCAGCCGGAGCAAACAATCATTCCCAAGAGTTTCGTTAGAGAAAGCGCGTAGGCCCGGTAGCAGGAGATGGGACATCTATGTTTTTAGTCCTCTGTTCGAGCGAAGTCAAGTCGCCTTATTAAGAACTCTTGGTATCAGTCATAGCCTTGTCCATAGCGCAGTCAGTCCGTCAGGCGGCAGGTCAGGTTGCAAAAATTTCTGGGGTACCCCGGCCGTACGCATAACCGCCTCTGCCGCTAGGTACCCGCTGCGCACGGCCCCCTCCATCGTCGCAGGCCAGCTGGTGTCCGTCCAATCTCCTGCGAGGAACAGCCCGCGCACACTCGTTTCCTGCCTGGGCCTCCAACGGTCAACGCCGGGCTCTGGAGAAAACGTGGCTGCCACTTCTTTGATCACTGTGGCCTTCAACAGCTGAGCGACGCGCGCCTGCGGCAACACGTGTCGTACTTCGTTCAAACAGAGGTCGATAATCTCTTGCCGCGGTCTGTTCAATAAATCGTAGGACGCGCTTATCACCAACTGCAGATACTGCCCGCCGGTGGCGCAGCTCCCATTCAAGCTCGTTTTATTGAAGATCCACTGCGTAGTCGTGTCCAACAGGGTGACGAATGGCTCCACCATCACCGGTCTATCAAACCAAAAATGCACTCCGGTAATCGGAGCCACCTTTAATTTGTCCCACTTTTGGAACGCAGCGTCACCCTTCTTAATGCTCTCCGGCAACAATTCTGTCAACTCTCCGTGGGGCACCGCGAATACGTATGCTTCCGCTGACTCTTCGCGGCCGCCGTCAAAACGCACGCCAGAGATGCTCCCATTATCAATCGTTAATCCTCGGACCGGCGTTCGCAGCGTCACCTCGCCACCTTGGCGTTCGATTGCTGCTTTGCAGCCATCGTACAACTCCGCCAATGGGACCACCGGCACGCCCATGAGATATCCACTGCGATTGGAAAGAAACGCTTTCCAGAAGACATCCACTCCGTATTTGGCGTCCGTTCGGTCTAACTCCTCGTCAAGTGCACTCACGAGGATCACGCGCCAGAATCGCTCAATCGCACCTGGCGTCTGGCCACGCCGCTTAAGCCATTCGAGCATGGAAATTCGTTCGCCTTCATCGCCTGCGGCCAGTTTTCCTTTGGCCCAGAAAATAGCCACCATCGCTCGGGCAATTGCGACCTTGTCTCTTATCCTGAGTGGCGCGAACGTCGCAAACGATGCTGCAAGGTGAAACGGCGCAGGCAGGATGCTGGCATAAAGCTCGCCCCGCCGGCGCAGCGAATCGAGAAAATAAAGACGATCAAAGAATTTTATCTTCCCCGTGGAGCCGACACGCTGGTAGAAATCCGCAAGATTGGTACAGCACCCCAAGGTCACATGCTGGCAATTATCGATGTGTTCCCCGTCAGGCAAAACATACGAAGTGGCCCGGCCGCCAAGGAACGGACGCTGCTCAAACAATCGTACGCGCCAGCCTGCTTCAGCCAGCGCGACGCCGGATGCCAGCCCCGCCAGCCCGCCGCCGATCACGATCACGCTTTTCAAGAATATTCTCTTCCGTCAGGCGACCAAATCGCGCCTTCGCAATGAACACCATCTTCTCCGCGCGCGAAAGTCGCACACGCTCGTCGAACACGGCGAAATCCATCGCTTCGATTCGAGACAACAATGCGCTGTACGTATGCACCAGCAACCACAAGGCGCCTCGAGCGTCCGCGTCAATCAAGCGTAGCAGCGTTGCTCCTTGTTCATAGAATTGCCAGGCCCGCTCCGCCTGGAATCGCAGCATCGTACGAACACCCAGGGTCACTTCGGTGCGTCCGAAATCCTCTGCCGCAACTCCAAATCTTTTCAGATCTTCCGCAGGGAGATACACGCGCCCAAGTTTGTAATCGTCATGCACATCGCGAATGATATTTGTTAACTGAAACGCTAGGCCGAGCTTCTCCGCCAAGTCCAAAGCAAGGGAATCGCGAAATCCGAAAACGTGTGTGCACGTTAGCCCCACAGTGCCGGCCACGCGGTAGCAGTATTCTCGCAGTCGGTCAAATGTCGGATAGGTCTGCATGGTCAAATCCATCTCCGCCCCAGAGATGAGGTCATGCAGATATCGCGAAGGCATTTTGAACCGCTTCATGGTATCTACCAACGCCGGTAGAACAGGGCTTGCTATCGGGCCGTCATCGTTCAAAGCCTGATCAAGCGCAGCTCGCCATTTCGCCAGTCCGCGTTGTTTGCAGGTCAGATCGTCTCCTTCGTCCGCAACGTCATCCACTAGCCTCATGAACGCGTAGAGGGCCGCCATCCCATCGCGCTTAGGTTTGGGCAGCAGGAAGAAGGCGTAATAAAAATTACTATGTGCCGCCCTCGCGACACGATGGCACTCTTCATAGGAATCGGCGACCGGGATTGCCGGATGTGGTCCGCCTGCGCCATTTGCTCTGGAATCCTTCGAAATCAAGTGAGTAATTACGGCGCGTCCCAACAAACGCGCCTGCTTCCCCTTGCCGACTGCCGGACGCCTATGCAGCGTGTCATAACCGATCGCTTCGATGGCATGCAGTACCGCCAATCCGCCTTGGCTAAACATCTCCAACTCCACCCTCAAGCGCCCATCCACCATTTTTGCGAGCGGCATTCCTTGTGCAAACAATGACCTGGTCCGGGCGATTAAGTCTTTCATCAAACTAATGTATCGCTCATCGAATCGCCGCTCTATGATGTCGCTCTCGTCGAGCCCATGCGAGGCTGCGGCATCCAGTGGAATATAGATGCGCCCTTTTTCTAGATCGCGCGAAACGTCCTGCCAGAAATTCGCGAGCTGCAGTGCGCTACACGTTGCATCCGACAATTTCTGACGCTCTTCGTCCTCGTACCCGCACAGATGCAGAACGAGCCGACCCACCGGATGTGCCGAATAAACGCAGTACTGGAGGAGCGCGTCCCAAGTCGGATACCGCTTCACTGTCTGGTCCTGGCGGAACGCTTTTAGTAAATCGGCAAAAGGCTGTTTGGGAATATTCTTCTCTCGGACGGTTTCTCGCAGGGCCACAAATACTGGATGCTTTGGTGTCCCGTCGTAACACGCGTCTAATTCGTCTTTCCACCAATTCAGAAGTTCGATTGCCCTGGCAGTCTCTGGCACTTCGTCGCCAAGATCGTCGGCCCATCGGCAATACGCATATACGTTGTAAAAGTGCTGATGTAAATCTCTGGGCAGCAGCCACGAAACGACATTGAAGTTTTCATAATGATGAGTTGCCAGCCAGTGCGTGTAGTTCTGCGCTGCTTCCGGCGTGCACCCGTTCGAGGGGATTTTTGCCGCGATTTCGAGTTCGTCAGGACGCAACATCAGAAAAGGATTTCCCCACTCGGTGGAATTGCTTCATTGGTCCGAAAGGAATGCGCACACCAGCCCGCAGTCAAGGCCGTACAGCGAGCTTAATCTCTCCGCTACGCGTTTTCATCCGCTGGAAGGCTTGCGGCAAGTCTGCCAAGCGAATTTCCTCGGTGACGAAGTCGTGCCCCGAGATATCGCCGCGCCGGATGGCTTCCAGTGCATCGCGAATGAATCGTGGCGTGTGATGAAAGGGTGATATGAGTTTAATCTCCGAATAATGAATAGCGGCCGGCTCAATTTCTACGTGCGTGCCGCTCGGTAGGCCGCTGAAGAAATTCACCACGCCCCCACGTCGTACCATGCCGAGCGCTTGACGCCATGTCGCGGGGTTTCCGGCTGCTTCCACCACCGAATCCGCCCCGCGCTCGTCTTCCGTCAAAGCCTTCACCGCGGCGACTACATTCGTTGCCTGGTTTACGTTAATCGTAGCAACCGCGCCCAGCCGCCGCGCTACTTCCAGGGGCGCCGCACGTCGTGCTAGCGCGATTACCCGTACGCCGCGGCGCGAAAGCATGCGCACAAACTTCAAACCAATCGGCCCGCAGCCAATTACCGCGGAAGTATCGCCGGTCCGGACTTCCATTTCATTGATTCCGCGCAATACACACGCCAAGGGCTCGGATAGCGCGGCGCTCGCATCATCCACGGAGTGCGGAACCTCCAGCATGTTTTCCATCGCGATGCGCCCAGGAATCCGCATGTATTCCGCATATGCACCGTTATTAAAGAGCAGATCTTCACAAAGGTTTTCCTGTCCCCGACGGCAATGGTAGCATCGCAAACACGGCGCGGAATTCGCGGCAATCACGCGCATCCCAATGCGCCACCGCGCATCCACTCGTTTACCAACCGCAGCAATCTCACCCACCACTTCGTGGCCAAATACCGCCGGTGGCTGGATCATCTTGGCGTGATACCCGCGCTTCCACACCTTCAAATCGGTGCCGTCCGTTAAAGCCAGCCGCACCCGTAGAAGCACTTCATCCGCGGCGATCGAGGGCACATCGATTTTCTCGACACGCAAATCTTCGCTGCCGTACAGCACGGCCGCCGTCATCTCCGACGGAACAACCATCCGCGGGGCAACAACATTCGCTTCCTCGCCGATTTCCGTTTTTTTACTGGTAGTCGTCCTCATACGTGTGTAATCAAAATTTTCAGTGAATCGTTCCTAGGCCGTGCCGCCAGTTCTAAACCGTCTTGGATTCTATCCAATGGAAAGCGGTGGGTCACAATGTCCATGACCGGCAATTTCTTCTTCAACACTAGGTCCGCTGCCGCCGCCTGGATGTCCGCCGCCGCACTGTAACTCCCCAAAATCTCTTTCTCATCGATTCCGATAGCTGCCGCCGGAAACTCAATTTTCGTTACCGGATCATTGGCCGCAAACAATAACACACGCCCGCCGGGCCGCACCGCCGCTAACGCATCCTCCACGACTGACGGATGCGCCACCGCAACCAACACCGCGTCCGCCCCTCGACCCTCGGTTCGGGCTCTTATCTCTTCTGTTAGCTTACCACTGCTCGGGTCAAACGCCTCCAGCGCTCCCAACTTGAGGCTCTTCGCCCGGCGTACTGCCAAGGGATCGCTGGTATACAGCTTGGCGCCCTCCAGTTTTGCCACCATCAGTAATTGGAGCCCGATTGGCCCGCAGCCTGCCACCAGCACGGTTTCGCCTGCCCGCACTCGCGCTTTCTGCAGGGCCTTCACAATGGTGTTAATCGGCTCGATAAAGGTTGCTTCCTCATAGGTCACATCATCCGGGAGAGCTACTACCCCATTTCCCGCGACCCAAGACATGGCCTTCACATATTCTCCAAAGCCTCCGCCGTTTGGTGTAAACCCGCCCGTTAATCCAGTAGTCTTATATTGGCGACACTGCGAAAATAGCCTCCGTTCGCAATAAAAACACTTGCGACATGGAATGTGATGAAAACTCATCACGCGGTCGCCCAGCTTCCATTTTGTTACCCCCTGCCCCACCGCAACGATGGTACCTGCTAGCTCGTGTCCAAAAATCTGAGGCGGCGCCACATAGCCATGAAAAATTTTTTTGATATCCGTCCCGCAGACCCCGCATGCCGCCACCTTAATCAACACTTCGCCGACGCCAACCTCCGGAACCGGCACCTCCTCTACGCGCACCACGCCCTTTTCACGGTACACGCCAGCGCGCATCGTCTTTGGCACTGGCTGTAGTCCGCGCACAGCCTCCACCATGATTTCTGTTTTCGTCACGTTGCAGAGACCTCTTCGATATCAGAAGCTCGCATTCCCTGCCATTTCTCCGCGACCTCAGGGATATATCCATCTAGAAAGTCCGCAAGCGTAACGGCGGCCGCCCGACTCCGAAAACCAAATCGGACGAGCAAAGGAAGCCGATACGGATGCACCGCCAATTCCTTCAGCAACCCGCCAACTTTTACACGACCTCGCGAGTCGGTAACGCACTCGAAATCTACAGGCAGATCCTCGTCAGCCGCGTCGCTAATAGCTCGCACGGCTACGACGGGCACTCTCCAGGCACTAGCCGCCGAGAGGATATAACTGCTTTCCATATCTACTACGTGGCCGAACGCACTCAATTCTTCCTTCGCGCGTGCTGTCGCCATAATTCGATCTGACGTTGCAAAGACCTCTGCCGCTCGAGCGCCACTGGCCACCGCCAGCTCTACCATGTCCACATCGCTTGTCGTCTTTAGCTTCAGATCAGTCGTTTCACATCTGTGCGCGACCACAATCGTTCCACGCTTTAGGCTGCGGTCCAGCGCTCCCGCCAGTCCGCTGGAAATGCACACATCCGGCATCTCCAGGTTCACCGTCCGCATTGCGTTTTTCGCGTTCTCCCCGCCCATGCCGGTCAAAAGAACGGTGACTTCATTTGAACCTATGTTCGCTCGAAACAAATCGAACTCTCTTCTGTGTGCTCTGTCATCAAATTCGTACGGCACAAACGGGTGTCGAGCACTCCAGGGAGCGAACTCCGCAGCTACCGCGAACGTGATCAGGAATCGCATGCTTCTACTAGTCTATGATGCTGCCTCTTACATTGACGACCAACTCATTCTATGCCGCAACAGCGTACACAATCCGCTTCGCTCGGCCTGGCCGGACGTAGCCGTTGCTTTGGTACCATCGCACCGCGCGCTCTAACGCCTCTGCCACCGGGCGCGGCTGAAACCCCAGTTCGCGCTGCGCCCGCGAGCAATCTACAAACATCATGTGCTGTGCAATCCTTACACCTTCCACCGGAATCTGCGGCGCGCGTCCCAATAAACCCGAAAGCGCCGTTTCTGCATAGGCTACGCTCAGCGCCAATCCGTGCGGGATCTTCCACTTCGGCGCGGGTAAACCAGTTATATCCGCCAATGTGTGCAGCAACTGCTGCAACGTCAAATTCTCACCGCCCAGCAGATAACGTTCGCCGATTTTGCCTTTAGTTGCCACCAACAAATGACCTGCCGCACACTCTTCCACGCCGACAAAATTCAGCCCTGTTTTTACGTAACCTGGCATCTTCCCATTCAAAAAATCCAACACGATTTTCCCGGTCGGCGTCGGTTTCCAATCCCACGGTCCCACGGGCGTCGTCGGCATTGCTATGACCGCCGGAAGTCCAGCCTTCGTCGCCTCCAGTACCTCGCGTTCGGCCATCCATTTTGAACGTTTGTAATGGCCCACCATCTCGTCCAGTTTCGCGTCCGTGAACTCGTTGGGCCATACCGCCATGTTCGTTCCGTTTTTTTTTGTTTTGTGCTCCGGACGATCCACCGCAATCGTGGCGACTGTGCTGGTATAAACAAGCAGCTCCACACCACTTCGCTGCGCCGCTTCCAGCAAATTCTTTGTTCCTCCAACGTTTGAATCATAAATATCCTGCGGATTCTTGGCCCACAGCCGGTAATCCGCCGCCACATGAAACACGCGCTGTACTCCGCTTACCGCACGCTCCAACGAAGCTTTATCCCGCAAGTCTCCGGTTACATACTCGAGCGACAGATCCGCGATCGCCCGGTTAGTGCTCGACGGCCGCATGAGCACGCGTACCGCATCCCCTCGCGACACCAACTGACGTGCCACATGGCTTCCCAGAAATCCGGCGGCTCCGGTTATCAGCGTCTTCATGGTCTGCACACGGTTTCGTCAAACTTGCTGCAGCCAACTGTTGTGTTTTTTTAAGGTTAGCGACCACAGGAAATTGCCGGGCAAGGTTCGCGCGACGAGGGCCTTTGCAGGATCCTGGGTGCGCAAAGGAAACCGCTTCATGCCTTTAAAATCCGCTGCGTTGCCGGAATTCGTTAGGCTGAAACGTGAGCGCGCAATACGATTCCGCGTTGCGCGACTGGTTGTAGTAACGCGCCAGCGCGTATACCGGAAACGAATTCCGGTAGAGATGATATTTCAAATAAAATACGCAAGGAAATCCCGTGCCGGTAAACTCCGTTTCACTCCACGAACCATCTGCATTCTGCTGATGCACCAGGTACGAAACCGCTTTGGTAATCGCCGGATCGCTGGTCTCAGCGCCCGCTAGCAAACCAATCAATCCCCACGCCGTCTGCGACGGCGTGCTCGTTCCCTGCCCCTTGCTCCACACCTCATGGTAGCTACGCAGCGATTCGCCAAAGCTCCCGTCCGCCTTCTGCACGCTGCGCAACCAGGTGACTGCACGCTGGCAATAATCTTGCGCCGTTAGCGATACGGTCTCCAGAGCCCGCAACACTCCGCTGGTTCCATACACATAATTCACACCCCAGCGTCCGAACCAGGACCCATCATCACATTGATCCTGCAATAAAAACTTCAAGGCCTTCTTAACGGCTGAATGTTCCGCCGGCCATCCGAATCGTCCTAAGCATTCCAGCACGCGCGCTGTCACGTCCGCAGTCGAGGGATCAATCATGGCATTGTGGTCTGCAAACGGAATGTTGCACAAAAACTTCCGGTCGTTGTCCCTGTCGAACGCGCCCCATCCGCCATCGCGGTTTTGCATGCTGAGCAGCCATTGCAGCCCGCGGCGTACTGCGGCTTCCATCCGCCGGCCATCTGGAAACTTCACCCGCTGCAAAGCCATCAAGACGAACGCTGTATCATCCACGTCCGGATAAAAATCATTCCGGAATTCAAACGCCCACCCGCCCGGTTCCGCATCTTTGTTTTTAACCTGCCAGTCGCCCGGACCCAACACCTGTTTCGATAAAATCCAATCCGCGGCCTTCACCAGCGCCGGGTGATCGGGTGGCAATCCCGCTTCCTGCAGGGCAACCATCGCGATGCAGGTATCCCAGACTGGAGACACGCAAGGCTGAAGCCGAATGGTATCTCCTTCTTCAATTTCAAACCGCGAAAACTCTTTGATCTCGCGCCAAGCCAGCGGGTCCTCGGGGCTATGTCCCAAAGCCATCAACGCGAAGATGGAATTCATCATCGCCGGATAAATTGCCGCCAGCCCTTCCGAACGCTCCATGTGATTCAGCAACCACGCTTTGGCTTCGCGTAACGCTTTCTGTCGCAACGGTTTCCACGGCAACTTCTCGTATAATTTGAGCCCGCGGTCTAAGGCTAAGAAAAAATTCCGCCAGGAAATAACTTGCTTGCTCCAGTCAAACGCTGCTTTCTTTCGCGAAATGTCTTTAAATAATTCATCCACGCGAGCGTGTTCCGGCAGCCGCCAATCAGGCCGTAGCGCCGAGAGGATCATCATGGGAATTACGATTCCGCGCGTCCACGAAGAAAATTCATAAATGTTGATGTAAAACCAGTTTGGCAGAAGCATCAGCTCCGGTGGAATTGCGGGCACTAATTCCCATCCCACTGCTCCTACCAGCGCCAAATAAAATCGCGTATACGAATTCGTATGCTCGAGCCCGCCTAGTCGGTGTACCGTAGCGCGAGCCCGAACCATGTGCGACGAATCAATAGCATCGCCCGCGAGCTTCAACGCGAAATAAGCCTTGCTCGTGGCATTCAATTCCGACGGGCCGCCCGGATAGATGCTCCATCCGCCCTCCGGCAATTGCCGCCTGCGGACGTAATTGGCCAGCTTCGCGATCCGTTGAGCATCGGCCTTTCCTAAGACGAACAAGTAATAGATGTAATCGGATTCGAGCGTGGTGTCGGCTTCCAACTCGCCCTGCCAATGGCCATGTTCGGATTGGATGTCGAGAAGATGATGGGCACCGCGCTCGATCGCATTTTCGAGTCGCTCCGCCCAATTCTCTTCGCGCCACGCGGAAGGAACAGGCGCGACAGAAACTTCTTCTCCTAGTCGGACAAATGAGACCATCGTCGCTCCCTCAGAGCGCCCTGCTTCTCTCGTGCACCGCCCCTTGCCTATCGGACGTGCTCCAGCGTCGGCTTAACCGCCGTGTTGCGTATAACTTCCGGAACTAAAGCCGCGCGTGGTGGTGCTGAGAAAAATCGGTACTACTAAATTATCGCTGCCTTTCTTACAACGGTCAACGCCTAAGATACGATTAAGCAATCCACCGTTTTCTAACGCCTACCCCCGAGAAGAGCGCCCCCTCTTGTCTACTCCTAAAAGTGATCGCAAACCCTGCCACCCTCTCGTCCGGGTCATTTGCCGCCAATCTTGACTTCTAACCGCTTGATGCGCGCCGCCAACTCCGGCAGCCGAGTGTGCCAGACGTACGTCTCTTTAAACTTATCCATCGACCGAGCCGGTGTTCCCCAAACTGTATCGCCTGCGCGAATTGTCTTGCCCCCGAGAACGCCCGACTGGCCGCCGATCACTGCGCCGTCTTCCAACCGGCAATGCTCACCAAATCCGGCTTGTCCGCCGATGACCACGTTTTTCCCAAACACGCACGAACCCGAAATCCCAGTTTGCGCCGCGATTACGGTGTGGGCCCCAATCTGCACGTTGTGTCCCACATGCACGAGGTTATCGATTTTCACCCCTTCCGCTATGCGCGTGTCGTCCAGCGAGCCGCGATCGATCGTAGTGTTTGCTCCAATCTCCACATCGTCCCCTATCTCAACGATGCCGGCCTGTGGGAATTTCCAATAACGGCCCTCTCCATGGGCATAACCAAATCCGTCAGCGCCAAGCACCGCACCCGAATGAATTTCTGCTCGATGCCCGACTCGCACTCTGTTGTACAGCGACACCTGCGGATGAATTCGGCAGTTCTCTCCGATCCAGCAGTCGTCGCCGATCACGCTATGTGCTCCGATTTGTGTGCCTTTACCAATGAAGCTGTTCTCCCCGATCACCGCATAAGGCCCCACGCCCGCCCCTGCTGCGACCCTTGCGGACGCCGCCACAACGGCCGTCGCATGCACCGCCGTCGCAATCGGCGCTCTTTCCAAAAGCAACGCCGCGGCCTTCGCGAACGCCAGCTTGGGCTGCGCGCTACGCAATATCGTCTTTCGCGTCAATCTCACTGTGGGATCGGCAATTACACAAACCGCCCGCGAAGTTTCCGCTCGCGCCGCATGCTTTGCTTCTCCTACGTAAATCAAATCGTGCTCGCCAGCCTGCTCCGGCGCTGCCACTCCACTCACTTCAATCGTTCCGTCTCCCTCCACCGTCGCGCCAATCGCTTTAGCTAACTCTTCCGCCGTCCGTTTCATTCTCTACCTCGCTGCTTCCTCATTCGTTCCGAGCTTAGGTCACCGTATACCCGCGTCAATGCTGCCTTACAAGAACTTGTATAATACGGGTTCCCCCGGCGGCCTCATTTTCCATCTGGCATGCAACCACACCCACTGGTCCGGATGTTTTCGAATAATGTCCTCAATTACCTTGGCAAATTGTTTGGTGTTCTCAAAAACGTCGCGTTCCGCGTCTCCTGTTCGAATCAGCTGTACTGGTGGCTCAAATCTCAGCCGGTACTTGCGAATCTCCTCGTCCCAATAGGCGTATCCCGGAACCACCGCTGCATCGGTGTGCAGCGCAACCCGCGCAATTCCTGTCGTGGTGCACGCTTTCGTGCCAAAAAAATCCACGAAAACACCTTCCTCCGGCATGGTGTTTTGGTCCGCAAGAATTCCGATGGTTCCCGACTCTTTCAAAACCTTAAGCATCGCGCGTGCTGACTCATTCTTAAAAATTGGCCGGTTCCCAGACAAACACCGATACGCGTTGACTAGCTTATCGACCCGCGGATTGTCCAGCGGTCGCGCCATATAATGCAGCGGAAATCCGTACAATGCATGCGCAAACGATGACAACTCCCAGGCGCCGATGTGTCCGGTGAGATAAAGAACCCCTTTTCCCCGTTGCTGCCCCTCCAGGAAATTTTCATGCCCATCCAAAATCACCAATTGTTCGATATTCTCTTTCGAATACTTTGGCAGCCGCGCAAACTCCGCCGCCATCCATCCCAGGTTCCTCACCATTTTTCGCGTGACCTCGGCGCGCTGCACGTCGGTCCACTCCGGATAAGCTAGGCGCAAATTAAACTCGGTAGTCTTCCGCAACTTCGGCAACCCCCGGTACAACCATCGCGCCACCCGCGCGGCTAATCGCCGCGCCACATCTGCCGGCAACACCGCGAGAGTCTTCAGAAGCAGCCACACCGCTGCGTACTCCAGCCATTCCTTCATCGGTTCTGGGAGCTCCGCCTTGCGACGTTCATTGGTTTCTACTGCCAGCGACAGTATGCAATCGTGCGCTGCTGGGTCGCCAGTTCGAACTGAGAATATCTATATCACCACAAAGCGCACTCAGGTCGAGCCTGGCTGACGCGACGCCACACCAATGCTAGACTCACCCTTCCGTGCCCGACGTCACAGACAACTCCGCGGTTACATCCAGCGGCAAAATGGCGGCCCGTATCGGCTGGACCCTGCTAATTCTTGTCACCCTTTATCTTTGTTACTTCAGCCAACTCGGCGCGCTCGGGCTTGTCGGCCCGGACGAACCGCGCTACGCCTGGATCGCGCGTGACATGGCGGAAACTGGAGACTGGGTGACCCCCAAACTGTACGGTAAGCCTTGGTTCGAAAAGCCCGTGCTTTATTACTGGGAGGCCGCGCTTAGTTTTCGACTCTTCGGCGTCAGTGAATTCTCCGCGCGCCTGCCCAGCGCCGTCTCCGCTCTTCTGGCTACGCTCTCTCTCTCCTGGCTCGCTTTACGGCTCTACGGACCGGCGCACGCCCGCTGGCTCTTGCTTCTTCTTCCTTCGACGGCCGCCATGATCGGCTTTTCGCACGCCGCCTCGACGGATATGCCTTTCAGCGCGATGCTCACGATCGCAATGGTAGCCGCCGGCGTCAGTATGGGCTTAATAGCAGGTGTACCTTCTCCATCTCCTCCGACGCTTCCCCTCCCGCCTTCGCGCGTTGCTAATACTTCGTGGCGTCCGCTCATCTTTTTCGGTTTTTTTCTTGGCCTCGCGGTTCTGGCGAAAGGGCCCGCAGCCATCATTCTTTGCGGAGCCGCTATTTTCTTGTGGGCGGCTGTAGCGAAGCAGTGGCCAAACGCGTTTCGCGTCCTTCATCCTATCGCCATTGCGTCTTTCTGCCTTACTGCGCTTCCCTGGTACATCCTCTGCATGCGTCACAATCCCGATTTCTTTCGCGTCTTCATTATTGAGCACAATTTCAAGCGCTACCTGACTCCTGAATTCCAGCACACCCAACCTTTTTGGTATTACGGACCGATACTTTTTCTGGGTCTCTTGCCTTGGACGGGTATGGTAGGCGCTGCGTTGTTCTTCGCGTTGCAACGCGAAATTCAGATGCGCATGAATTCATCGATGCTGTTTCTGCTTACCTGGGGCGCATTTCCTATTCTTTTCTTTTCGCTCTCAAAATCAAAATTGCCAGGCTATATTCTATTTTCCGTTTCGCCATTCATTGTCATCGCTGCTCTCGCAATAGCGAATAGCCTTGAAGTTGCACCCGCATCTCTAGTGGCCCGGTTGGCTTGGTTTAGCTTGACTCCCGCCGTGTTGATTGCGGCGAGTTGTTTCAGCGTATTCTCCGTCCCAAAAACGACGTCCTTGCACTCCTACGCGTTGGCATCCGGCGGGTTGGCATTGTTGGCCTTGGCCGTCATTCTCGTTTTCCTATGGCGCAAGTTATATAGCACTGCTTTTGTATCGGGGATTCTCACATCGCTTTGTTTTCTGATTCTTATCAATCATTTAGTCATGCCCTGGCTTGACTCGAGAATTTCCCCGCGAACGATCGCTCGCACGGTTCTCGCTAATCCGGATATCGCCAGCGAGGTCCAGACGCTGCGCCTGGCAAGAAGCTGGCAATATGGCTTGAATTTCTATCTGCATCGAGAATTGCCAGAGTGGTCTGCGTCAGCTCCTGCGCCACGTTATGTGTTGTCGTCTTTGAATGGTATTGCTGAACTTAAAAACCGCGGTGTGCCGTTCGAGACGCTGGACAGCACTTCCCCGCATGCGATTCTCGTAAAGGTTGGATATCCACCTAAAGCTCAACGCTGAACAGACAAACTTAGTGCCTAACCTTCCCGCTAGGTGGCAGCTTCAGAATGAAGAAAGTCACCACGCGGTTCTCATAGACCCGCTTGTCATCCTCATTAAAACGCGCGTAGTTACCATGCTGAATGAATGCCTGTTCCCGCGGCTCGGACGCTTTCATATACATTTGTCGCGTTATATCTCCCAATTCAGCCTCGTCGCCTGCTTGCATAAACATCACTGGTACCCCGGCGATGGAAGAGAGCCTGCTTGATAGCGGCGGATCGCCGCGGTGCGCATAGTTCAAACCTTCAAAACTGAATTTTGCGGCTTTTACCATGAACGGAAATCCACCGAGTCCCGTCCGCTCTACCGCCACTTTCACCATCTCGCTCGGCGAGTCATAGACGGAATCCAGCACCAGCGCCCGAACACGGCGGTCCTCTTCAGCCGCTCGCAGCGCCGCGTACGCTCCCATGTTATAGCCCCACAAACCGAATCTTCCGCGATCTACATCGTCTCGTGCCGCCAGCGTATTAATCGCTGCGAGTATTTCATCCGCTTCCCGATAACCAAATGTGGTTAGACCGCCGTTGCCCCCGTGCGCCGCAAAATCAAAAACGAAGACGTTGTATTGCTGATCTTGCAGCGCCGACACCAGTGTCAGCAGCTCCCCGCGGCTCGATTCATACCCGTGGCACAACAATATCGTCGGTCCCCCGCGCAACCCCGGGAAAAACCATCCTTGCCGGTCGCCGATTCCCCGCACCGTAAAACTCACCGAATCCGGTCGTCCCGGGAAACTCTGCATGTTGATTTCAGAACTGGTGCGCTGGGGTTTCACAATTCGGTAAACGAGGAAGGCTGCGACCGCCGAAGTCGCTATCACCGCAAAGAAAAATAGCGCCAGTACCGCTATCAATAGCTTGGTATACCAACGCGTCGGATAGCGGAGCTCAAAAAAGATTGACATTCGTGGTTTAGACAACCGGGCCGGCGGCCCGCGCCACCTTTCGGTTCATGACAAAATTGCAATGTTCGCATGCTAGCACATCTTTTTCCGTATCAAATCGAGACACGCTCCACTGTGTCGCACTTATATCACCGTTCACCGCTTCCGAGCCACTCTGTGCCGCACCCGTTCCACAATCGACCCCCTTGAGATTTTGGCCCTTCGGCCGTATTTCAGAGCCCCGCCACAAGCTTTCCTTTGATCAGCTATGATAGATTTTGCGCGGCAGGGATCATCTCGCTTGCAAACATCCATGAACATTATCGATTTGCGACAGACCACCGTCCGTCAGCTGGAGCCGCTCCTGGAGGAAGAAGCTCGCCACTGGGCGGAGGAATTGCACTGGGATTACCGTGGCGCCCTCGAGCTAATCAAGCGTTTTCTGGACGCTCACGCCCTTGCCGGCTGTGTTGCTTTCCAGGAGGGCGCCGCCGTTGGTTATTCCTTTTATGTCATGGAGGACCAAAAAGGTTTAATAGGCGGTCTTTATGTTTCCACTAAACACCCGCAAGCCGCTATTGCCAAGCGGCTGCTTGAAGAGACGCTCATGGCCATGCGCAACTCTCCCGACCTGGGGCGTATCGAAGCTCAGCTTATGCCCTTTAGCGGGCCCGTGGACTCGCCGCTCCTGGATCAGGGCTTTCGCCTCTATACCCGCCAATTCATGCTGCTCGACCTGCACAAGCTTCCTAAAACAAACTCCCATCCTGCTACCGGTTTGCGCCTGGACCGCTGGAACGATCGCTACTTCGAACCGTGTGCGCGCCTAATTTATCTTTCCTATGCCAACCACATCGATGGGGAGATCAATGACCAGTATCGCAGTCACGCCGGCGCGTTAAAATTTCTTAAAAACATTATTTTGTTGCCCGGCTGCGGTCAATTCATTCCAAGCGCATCGTTCGTCCTTCGTCAGCCCGGAAGCGACGAACTGACCGCCGCCATCTTGACCAGTGAAGTCTCTCCCGGCGTCGCTCACACCACCCAAATCTGCGTTGTGCCTGGCTATCAAGGCCACGGCCTGGGTCGCATGCTTATGCAAACCTCCAGTGAAACACTTCGCAGTATGAAATTTAAGGAATTAACACTGACCGTAACGTCTGAAAATCACGTCGCCGTTGAACTCTATGACCGACTAGGCTTCCACACTATCAAGTCATTCACCGCCGGTGTCTGGCCCCGCTAGCACAACGCCTTACGAATCATTTATTTCAAACGAGCCTCGAGATACCACCTCCGCGCAAATCCACCAATTCCTACGTTGTGCGCATCTAAATAATTTCAAGTTTCAAGTTTCGTCATCCGCATAGCACCCGTTGTATCCCCTCTGGTAATCTAAATTCACGCTGCACCTATGAAAAACCCTTATTCCACGCCCCTTGTCTGCCTGCTAGTTTGCGTCGCCGCGTTACAGCCACTCCCCCTGGCCGCCGAACAGATAGCGGTGGCTTACGCCGAAGGCGTGGTCCATGGGTTTCTCCTCTTGCGCACGATGGACGGCAATGTCATAGCTGTTGGTGATCTCACTCAATCTGCTCGCGGTGATCGGGTAACGAACCATGTGGTCTTCCACTTCAAGGATGGCTCGCTGCGCGACGAGACTGTCGTCTTCTCCCAGCGCGGAAATTTCCGCGTTTTGAAAAACCATCTCATTCAAAAGGGACCGGCATTCAAACGGTCCATGGAGGTCTCCGCTGATACTTCCACCGGACAAGTTATCGTGCGTTACACCGAAGACGACGGTAAAGAAAAGATCATTACCGAGCATCTGGACCTGCCGCCAGACCTCGCCAACGGGATCGTTTTCATGCTGCTGAAAAACATTCCCGCGGGCGTGGCTCGCACGACCGTTTCCATGCTCGTGGCCACACCTAAGCCGCGCCTCGTGAAGCTCGTGATTACCCCCGCAGGCGAGGATCCGTTCTTGGTCGGCAATGTGCGCCATAAAGCCATGCACTATGTGGTAAAAGTGGAAATTGGCGGCGCCGCCGGTGTGGTTGCGCCTCTGGTCGGCAAACAACCCCCAGACACCCACGTCTGGGTGCTCCGCGAAGGCTCTCCCGCTTTCCTCAAGTCGGAGGGACCGCTGGATGAAAGCGGCCCTATTTGGCGAATCGAGCTAACCACTCCCACTTTTCCCCAGAACCCGTCCGCCAAGTCCCCCAATCCGCCTAAACCCTCTAATCATTAGCCCGCCCGCGCAGGCCGGCGTCCGGACCCTAACTTCCCAGTAGAACCCGATCTTTCTCTGCAACACCGTAGTGCTAGCATCCGCCAAAGGCCCGTGCGGTCCAGCAGCACCGCGAGGTTCGGGGAATGCATACTACATTGGCGACTTATGTCTCTCGGTTTGTCGAAAAAAATGAGCGGCCCGATTGGAGTCAGCCGCTCGGCGGAGGAGGAGCTAAAGTTGCTGAATTCAGTCTGCCATGCGCCTCTGAACGAGTCGATAGCCCGAGCGATTCATATGGTCTGGTACTTTTGTTTGCAGCTGAGCCCCACGTGGTCCGTAACCAAAAAACGATTAGTTGCCCACTAAAAATTAATTCTAGCCGCAGCGGCTTTCTCATACCGCCGCATCCATCGGAATTGATATGCTGAGATTTGTGCTTCGGGCCGCTGATAAGTCCGCAGGCATGCGCCTGCTGGTGTAGGGTCATAAGCCAACCAATTCATCGTAAAGCGCAGCGTCCTGGAATGGGACTCTGTATGGAGAAATAAAAGGATGTACTGGGCTGGTCGCATGGCCGCGTTTGTCGGAGTGACTGCGCTGTCCGTTTGTGCGGCCGCGAGCATGCTATTCGGGCAAGTGCGCCGCGGTTCGTCGCTCCACCTGGAAACCGGTGAGCAAATCTACAAATCAGCCTGTGTTGCCTGCCATGGATCCGATGGTGCGGGAACCCCCAAGTCCATTAGCGCTTTCGAACCGCCGCGGACATTTCCGGACTTCACGAAGTGCGACCAAACCACTCCCGAACCGGACTCTGCCTGGAAAGCAGTGCTCGTTCACGGCGGCCCCGCCCGCGGTTCTTCGCCCATCATGCCGTCCTTTAGCATGGCGCTGACCTCTGAACAGATCGACCAAGTGATCCGGTACGTGCGCGGCTTCTGTCGCGAGCGCCATTGGCCGCGAGGCGAATTGAACCTGCCGAGAGCCATGATTACCGAAAAAGCCTATCCGGAAAAAGAGGTTGTGATCTCGTCGGTGCTCAACGCGCAAGGCGCTCCGGGCATCGTCAGCCACATCATTCATGAGCAGCGTTTCGGAGTAAAAAATCAACTGGAAGTGGACGTTCCGTTAAATTTTCAAGATCAGAATCACGTCTGGTACGGTGGCGTTGGCGATACCACGATCGGCCTGAAGCGGGTAATGTTCTCAAGCTTGCGCGCTGGATCAATCTTGAGCCTTCAGGGCAGTGTCGTCGTGCCGAGCGGAAACAAAGCGCGAGGCTTCGGGAGTGGCACAACAACGTTTGAAACGTTTGCCGCCTTCGACCAGCTGTTTCGTACCAATACTTTTGTGCAGACGCAATTGGGTGCTGATCTGCCGCGCCATACGGAGATCGCCCCTCAATCCATTTTTTTTCATACGGCGGTTGGCCAGATGATCGCCGCGGATCACGGCCTAGGCCGCCTTTGGTCCCCGATGGTCGAATTTCTCGCCGCCCGCGATCTCGTTGACCATGCGAAAACAAATTGGGACGTTCTGCCCCAAATGCAAGTGACGATTAGCAAGCGACAACACATTCGCTTCGACCTCGGTGTACGAATCCCAGTCAACAATACGGACGGACGACCGCTACAGGTAATGCTCTACCTGCTCTGGGACTGGCAGGACGGACGATTGAACGAAGGTTGGTAATGCGAAGGATCTCTCTCTATCTGATCTCGACGCTGGCGCTCCTTTCCTCACCCGCTGCAGTGGTGAGCCAGACCAGCAAACAGAAGGTGCTGAAGCCCGTATTTCAAACGTCCGACCGCTGCCTGGCTTGTCATAACGGGCTGACCACTCCGTCGGGCAAAGACGTGTCCATTGGTTTCGATTGGCGCTCCGGCATGATGGCGAATTCCGCCCGTGATCCATATTGGCAGGCAAGCGTTCGCCGGGAAATTGTCGATCATCCAGAATCACAAGCTGCGATCCAAGACGTATGCGCAACCTGCCATATGCCGATCGCCCGTTATGAGGCAAAAGTGCAAGGTCGCCTGGGTTCAGTGTTTGCGCATCTTCCCTTTGGTCGCGATCCCCAGAAAAATGCCGCAGCCGAAGACGGAGTTACCTGTTCGGTCTGTCACCAAATCACAAAAGAAAAACTTGGTACTAGCGAGAGTTTCACCGGAGGGTTTGTCGTTGCCACTCCACAGTCCAAAGACGGCCATCCGGAGTACGGCCCCTATGAAATTCAAAACGGCCAGGCTCACATTATGCAAACCTCCACCGAAGGGTTTCGCCCGGGGAAGGACGACCATATTCAGGATTCAGCACTTTGCGCCACGTGCCATACGCTGTACACGAAGGCTCTTGCACCCGGTGGGAAAGAGATCGGACTGTTTCCGGAACAAGTTCCCTACCTCGAATGGCTGCATAGCGACTACCCCCGCAAAGATAGTTGCCAATCCTGCCACATGCCTGGGGTCCAGGAAGACGCACCCATCTCCGCGGTTCTGGGCGTGCTCCGGCCTGGGGTGCGACAACACACCTTCGTTGGTGCAAATTTTTTCATGTTAAAAGTCCTGAACCTTCATCGTGATGACCTGAGCGTGGCCGCGATGCCGCACGAGTTGACAGCCGAAGCGCAGCGAACGACAGAGTTCTTAAAGGAGAAGTCTGCCCGCGTCACCATTCGCAACGTTGATGTGGTCTCCTCCCAACTTCAAGTGGATGTATTCGTGGAAAACCTCACCGGCCACAAACTCCCTACCGCTTATCCGTCCCGACGTGCATGGCTGCATATGGTTGTTCGCGATCGCAACGGACGCACGGTGTTCGAATCCGGAGCGTTGAATTCCGACGGTTCGATCCAGGGCAACGATAACGATGCCGATCCGTCGCGCTTTGAACTTCACTACCGGGAGATTAAGAGCAGCGATGAAGTGCAGATCTACGAGCCGATCCTCAAAGACCACGCTGGGCATGTAACCACGGGCCTATCTGCGGCGGTGGGATATCTCAAGGATAACCGGCTTCTCCCCTCCGGTTTTGAGAAACGGACCGCGGACAAAGATATTGCCGTCGTTGGCGATGCCGCGGACGATCCTAACTTCACCGATGCCGGGGACCTGGTCCGCTATTCCATATCGCTTGGCGACGCGCAAGGTCCGTTTCATGTGGAAGTCGAACTCTGGTACCAGCCGATCGGTTTTCGCTGGGCACATAACCTGCGTCCGTATGACGCCATGGAGACGCACCGCTTCGTCAGCTACTACGATGCCAGGCCCGCAGACACCGCGATTGTTTTGGCTCAAACATCCGCAACCCGTTGAGTGGGACGATGCCAACTTCATGCGTCCCAGATTTGAAATGGGAAGTCCAGAATTCCGAGCTAACGCATCTTGTCTTTGACGTCCAGCACGATTCTCAATATTTCTTCAGCCAGGCGGTTCAAGTCCAAACTATCCATGTTTGCTAGAACCACTACCCCGGCAGACTTCTCCGGAACAATAATCATCCCCGTGGTCGTACCCTGCTGCCCGCCGTCATGTCCGACAGTTCTTAGGCCAAACCTGTCACGGATGTCCCAACCGAGACCATAGTGCGGCGGTTTGCCGGCAGTTGTTTTCTCGATGCTCCACATAAGGTCCCTTGTCACGTGCTTTACCAGCTTGTCGGCCAGCATCGCGGCCTCGAAATTTGCCATGTCGTCAGCGGAGGAGATCAGCCCGCCCCCGGGAATTTTATAGCTGGAGTCCAGCACACCCGCATTGCGCACCACGCCGGATTTGTCTTTGTGGTACCAGCGCGTGCGATGTGGAACGACGGAGAAAAAGTCATCGGCCTGCGTCTGGTCCATTCTTGCCGGCTGGAAGACGTTCTCACGCAAGTAATCAACAAACTTCCGCGAGGTGGCGCCCTCTAGCATGCAGCCGAGCAGCGTATAACCGTAAGTCGAGTAGTGGAATTCTGCTCCCGGTTTAGCAACCAGCGGGTCTGCGGCGAAAAGCTGCAGCGATTCTTCCATGGTGGCGAAGTGTTTAGCGCTGTCTTCCGGAACATCGCCTTTTCCATCCGGGTTGTAGTGACGAATGCCGCCGAGATGGCCCAGAAGTTGACGCGCAGTAATGGGCGCTTCTTTCTGCGGGAATACCGGGCAATATTTTTGCGCCGGCGCGTCGAGATCGAGCTTGCCTTGCTCCGACAGCTGCAGCACAGCGATAGCAGTGATCGATTTGGAAATCGAACCCAGGCGGTACAGCGTCGAGGAAGTCGCGGGCACATAATTTTCCTTGTCGGCCACGCCGAATCCTTCCGACCAGACCGGCTTGCCGTTCTGGACGACGGCGACGGAAATCCCCGGCACGCTGCTAGCGTCCATGAAACGAGTGACCGTGCTTGCGATTTGCCCACGTTTTTCAGGAGTGAGACCTTGGCTTTGCGCAAGGACGAATGCAGACGCTGCGAACGCCCACTGCACGAACGCGAGTGACACCGCGATCCGCATCCGCTGCCGCATCCTGGAAAATCGTCTTGCTTGCATGGACGCTACCTCTGGCGAGAGTTTATCTCGAATGGCCGCGTCGCGGGCAAGCTCGATGCCAGGAACAGGTTACGCGGGTCGCAAATCGAAGTAGGTAAATCGTCGCTTCAGATTCAGGAAGGGTTTTCCACCAGTGCGTGTGACACCGCCGAAATCGCAAAGGTCATCCCCAATGCGAGAATAGTCGCATGGAATTCTGAAAAGCGTCAGCTACCCTCAGCGCGGCCTGCGATGGTTTTGGTGGAAAGCTCATCGATCTCTGATGATTAATCTACTTAGGGCTTCGTGGGCCGATAGGTCAGCGCCTTCGCCTGACGTTCACCGTGTCTTTTGTGCCGGCTCCGTCGCCTTGGAGTATGATTGCCAGCAGGCCAGGGTCCACGGGGGCTATGGGTCTCCCGAGGAGATCGATGATGCCCGACGTCATGCCAAAGACCGACGCGGCTCGCGTCGCTGCTCTGGAAAAATATGCGATTCTCGACACCGACCCGGAACAATCCTTCGACGATCTCACCTTATTGGCCTCTTTCATTTGTAAAACGCCCATCGCGCTGATTTCTCTCGTCGACGAGAACCGTCAGTGGTTCAAGTCACGCATTGGTGTCGACGCTTCGGAGACGCCGCGCGAAATTGCCTTTTGTTCCACCGCGATTCAGCAAGCCGACGTTTTCGTCGTACCTGACGCACTCCAGGATGAGCGCTTCCGAAATAATCCTCTCGTCCTCGCCGAGCCGCACATCCGCTTCTACGCTGGCGCACCACTTATCAACGAGGACGGCTATGCCCTTGGAACGCTGTGCGTCGTCGATCGAGCACCCCGTGATCTGAGCGTCGATGAGAAGGAAGCTCTCAGGGCGTTGAGCCGCCTCGTGCTCGCGCAGCTCGAACTCCGCCGCAACCTTGTTCTTTTGAAAGAAGCGCTAAATGATCGCACCAAGGAAGAACACGAGCGCCAACGAGAAGTCCAAAAGCTTGAGCAGACTCTCCTCAGAGTCATGAACTTGTAAACCTGAGATAACATCACATGGTTCTGATGCCTGGAATCCACTTGGACGATTAGGCTCTGATCAAGTGGTCTGGCCGGAGGCCATTGGAATTGCCATCGGCGGTATCGAATCGCCCGATTTCGTGACTGAAAAACAGAAGCGAGACATCTTCTGCCGCAACGCTGCTCGTTTTTTGCACCTGGAGCCTGCGATTGGCGAGCAGCGACCAAAGAAGAAAAAGTGACCGCGTAATCCTGTGCGACGGCTTTTCCGACGACCGAGCGCCTGCGCGGTAGTCTGAGGATTAGACTTGGAATGAATGCCTTTGTAGTATTATCCGTATGAAAAAAGCGAAATCTGGCAATCGCAGTTCTGCCGCGAAAGGCAACCGCGCTCCGAAAAATGTTGACGAATACCTTGCTGGCGTCCTGGAACCTGCCCGCGGCACCTTGAACAAGATTCGCGCGGCTATTCGGTCCGCCGTGCCGCCGGAGGCCACCGAGGCCATCAGCTACGGGATACCGGCGTTCAAGTACAAAGGATCGCTGGTGTGGTTCGCGGCATTTTCGAACCATTGTAGTTTGTTCCCTACTGCGTCCGTGATCGAAGAGTTCAAGAATGAACTTAAGGGCTTCTCCACATCCAAAGGGACCATCCGCTTTCCCACCGACAAGCCACTGCCGACTGCACTGGTTAAGAAACTGGTGAAGGCGCGCATCGCGCAGAACGAAAGCAAGAAACGGCGCTGACGGTTGCCCTCGGAACCTGTTCACGACTTCCAAAACAGTTGACTGTCGGACAGCTAGCACCAGGTGGCAATCAATGCATAGCTAACGGACTAGGCTGCTGTCGGCATAGTGTCGAGAGACTAACGCAGACCCGCTTGCGAACGCGTTCCCGTGTTTCCTCACGACATTCCCCATCTGCTAACTCACTAGTTTGACTGGAGATACCGTAGCGTCTGAACTATTCTCGCTTGGAAGAAAAGATGCTTGTTCTCTGGGAGGACGTGGTGGCCGAACTGCCCAGGCGCACTCACTATATCGGCATGCTCTGGTTCCATTTGCCAATTCCCGTGTGCGTGAAGCGGCCTTGCGGCCACTCCCGGAAATGAAGCAGCACATCCTCGAGCACGTGGCCGCGTTCCGAAGCGGCCCTCCCGTTGACGATATGCCGCTCGTCATTGTCAGCATGCGCTAAGGAAGACCAAATCTATTTCTGGCTGCTTTTTCGCGCCGGCTCGAATTCGTCCCCGGCTTGCCAGCCAACCAATGCGGGCATCGTCGCCGCTTTCATTCCCAGCGCATAACCGAACCGCGCCATCGCCGCGTCGCCCGTAAAGTCCATGTCTGGCTGGTATTGGTCGCTCGGCTGGTGATAACGATGCTCAGTATAGTCTTTGGCTTGCGCTTCGCCCCAGTCAGCAGGATGTCCCTTGAACTTGATTCCTTCATTGATGGAAAACGACGGAACGCCGACGCGCGCCAGGCTAAAATGATCCGAGCGATAGTAATGTCCCGCTTCCGGCCGCGGATCGGGCCGAATGCCAAATCCAAATTCTTTGGCTGTCGCTTGCACCACAGAATTGAAGGTAGTTCTCTCCGCTCCGCTCACTTCTACCTCTTCGGGTTCGCCGATGGCCGGCACATCGTCGTAATTCAGGTCCAAAGCAATTTTTCCCGGTGGAACCGGCGAATGCTTTCCCAGATATTCCGAACCCAGCAGTCCTTGCTCTTCTGCGGTCACGGAAGCAAACAGAATCGATCGCGGCGGAGCTTTTGGCGCCAGCGCCCACACGCGCGCCAGCTCCAACAAAATTCCGCACCCCGAGGCGTTGTCCATCGCCCCGTTATAAATATTGTGGCCCTTCATCTCCGCATCTATCCCCAGGTGATCGTAATGCGCGGTGTACAGCACCGCTTCTCCGCTCCGCTGCGGATCCACTCCCGGCAAAATCCCCAAAACATTTTTCGACACAAATGGCCGCAATGCGCTCTGGACATGCGCCTGCAGCCTTACTGGCAATTCCACGGGCTTAAATTCGCGTTTCTGCGCTTCCGCAAAAAGTTTGTCGAGATCGAGGCCCGCCGTGTTCACAAGTTTCTTCGCTACCTCGGTCTGGATCCATGAAGCTGCCTGCAGCTTCGGCGTGCCATCGCGTTTCAGATACGATCGCTCCGAGCCCCACGAATTTCGCACCACTTCCCAACCGTAGCTCGCCAAATCGGTCCGGTGAATGATCAGCGTCGCCACGGCCCCGCGCCGCGCCGTTTCTTCAAATTTGTACGTCCACCGGCCATAGTAGGTCAGCGCCTTGCCTTTGAAGAATTTCGGATCATCGGAACTTGGCTCATTCACAAACAAGAGCGCAACTTTCCCTTTCAAGTCCACGCCCTTGTAATCGTCCCAGCCGTATTCGGGAGCTTTAATGCCGAATCCCACGAATACGATCGGCGCATCGATGTCTGCTTTTTCCATCTGACTTTCATTATTGGTCACGAAATCGTTCATGTTGGCCAGCTCCATCGCCCGGCCGTTCGTTGCCACAAGTTTCATGGACGTTGCTGGCAACGTCTTCACGCCCACCATCGGCACATCCTGAAAAAACGTTCCGTGGTCCCCTGCCGGTTTCAGCCCGTACAGCGCAAACTGCGTAGCGATATATTCCGCTGCAATGTCGCCGCCGCGCTGTCCGGTTCCGCGGCCTTCCAGCAAGTCGCTGGACAGAAATTTCACGTGCGCGCGAATCTTCTCGGCATCGATACTCTCCATCGTCTGGCCGTCGACGCTCTGCATTGTCAAAGCTTCCGGCGTCGCCGCCTCAGCCGAGACCAAACGTGTTCTACCCAAATTCCACGCCAGCACGGCCGCGAGAACACTGACAAAAATAACTTTCTTCCGCATTATTTTCTCTCCGCACAAATTACGAATCACTTTGGAGTTTGCCTGCGGATTATTTAGACGCTCGCCGAGCCGCAAGGGTTCGATGCGCGTGCTATTTTTCCCGCAGGACTCACCGCCCGAAAACGAGCGTTGCGAACCTACCCCTTTGGGATCGAGGACTTACTTTTTCGTGCGATCTTTCAGAAGGTTCTTCAACTCGGACATGAATTCCTGCACATCCTTGAAATCCATATATACCGAAGCAAATCGCACATACGCCACCTTATCTTGCTTTTTCAGGCGGTGCATAATCATTTCGCCGATTTCCGTAGTGGTCAGTTCGCGCTCTGTGGCTTCATGCACCACGCCCTCGATGTCATCCACGATGGATTCCAGCTTCGGTGTAGGCACCGGACGCTTTTCGCAAGCCTTAAGCAAGCCTTGCAAAATCTTCTGGCGCTCGAAACGTTCTCGCCGTCCATCTTTTTTTATCACCATGTAGGGGATTTCATCGATGCGCTCGTAAGTCGTAAATCGCCTGCTGCATTTCAGGCACTCGCGCCGGCGGCGAATGGTGTCGCCGTTGCGGCCTTCGCGGGAATCGATCACCTTGTCGTCAACGTTTGCGCAGAAAGGACACTTCACTCGATTTCATCTCCTCGCCGGGATCGCCCGGCGACCTCTTTTGAATCTCGGATCTCGCGTATGGGTTCGGACTCCAGTACCGCCGCTTCTTGCTTCTTCTCTTCTTTCGCCATGCGCTTTAAATCTCCCAACGACCAGCCTTCATGAATCAAAATTGGCACGCCCGCCAGACTGCACGCGGCAAACGTAATCAACCACAACACCATGGCCGCAGCAACGGCGGGTTCTCTTTCTACTCCATAAATCGCGGTATAAGCAATGATCGATCCCGCTTGCGACCCGCCGCCGACTCCCGGCAACTGCACCGTGGAGCCCACCAGTGTAAACGCCAGCACCAGCATCGCGTCGCTCAAGGTGATGTTCTGGAGCGTTCCTGCAAAACTGTGCGAAACCCACAAATAAACCATGGTCACCAGAAACCAGTGTGCGCCAGAATAAAAAATCGCGAGCGCGAGATCGGTCCAGGTGCGAATGGTTTGCACGCCGCGTGCAAATCCCAGTACGATGCGAGCAACTGTTGCGCGCCAACCTGTTGCGTGGAGCCATCGGTGCAGCCCGCGTTGCAACAGCGCAGTGCCGTGCAAGCGCAAGTACACGAGCATGGCGACGGCGCCGATCAGTCCTGCAAACAACAACGCGCCGGTGGTCCGGGCGGCAGTTTCCAATCTGCGAGATGTTTCGCCGGTGTGGGATTGCGCCTGGAACAAAAGCAATCCGATCGCTGCGATCACCGCAGTGCTGGCCATATCAAAGAGGCGCTCAAGCACGTAAATGCCAAAGGTATCGGCGACCGGGAGATTTTCTTTACGCGCGAGAAGTAATGGTCGCACCGGCTCGCCCGCGCGTCCCAACAAAAAAATCGCGGCAAATCCCGCTACCGTGCTGCCGTAAATTCTCCAAAAATGCGATGCCCCGAGATTTTTCTGAAAAACCTTCCAGCGCAGCGAGCGCAACGCATAGCACGCATAAATCGCAACGAGCGAAAGAAGCAGATAGTAAGGATTGGCTCCGCGCACGGCGTGAAGCACTTTGGCACCACTGAAGCCGGCGAGATGGAGGGAGCCGCTCAGGCGGTACAGGACAAAGCCCAGTACCAACAGCCCCAGCACAACGACTAAGAGTTTCCTCGACGCAGCACGCATGCGTTCACGAGCCTACTGGCCAAGCGCGGCATCGTCAAGCACAGCACGAAGAAATGTGAAGACTATTTGCGCGCCGCAATTTATTTTGTGATGCCAATACAGGCGAGACACCCGGCAATAAAGAGAATATTATGCGCGGGGTAAGCGAGGTGCAGCATGCTGCGTAAGTTAATAGTGTTACTTTCGTTTTTCTTGGCGCAGGCCGCGTACGCGGCATTAGCAGCGGTCCCGGAGATTAAAAATGGTTTTTTCAAAACGAGCGACGGTGTGCGGCTGCACTATTTGGAAGCGGGCAGCGGTCCGACAATTGTTTTTGAACCGGGTTGGAGCATGCCCGCGTGGATCTGGGAAAGCCAGATTCCGCACTTTGCTGAACATTACCATGTCGTGGCGTTGGACCCTCGGGCGCAGGGAGAATCCGACAAATCTCTGCAGGGCAACTCCATTGAACGCCGCGCGCAAGACATCCATGAACTCGTGGAGCATTTGAAGCTGAGCCCCGCTGTTTTGATTGGGTGGTCGCTCGGAGTTTCTGAGTTATTGAGTTATGCGGAGCAATTTGGCGGAAGCCAAGTGCGCGGGTACGTGCTGGTGGATGGTTTTGCGTGGGAAAAGCAGGATCCGCAATTCATCGCGGCGATGTTAGGCCTGTATAGCCAGCTACAGAGTAAGCGGCGGGAATTCACGGAGAAGTTTGTGCGGAGCATGTACAAGAAGCCGCAACCAGATGAGTACGTCGCGAGGGTAATCGCGGCGTCGCTCAAAATGCCCGCGGACAGCGCGGTCGCTGCCAGCGTGAGTTCCATCAGCCGCGCTGACTGGCGTCCGGCGATTGCAAAGCTGGATCGGCCAGTAATGATTATGTGTCAGACGGCGATGAAGAGCTTTGCTGCCGATAGTATTGTCTCCGCGCTGCCGTCCACGCGGGTGGAAGTGTTCGAAGATGCGGGGCATGCGCTTTTCGTGGACGACGCGGCACGATTCAATACAGTTCTGGATGATTTCCTGCAACATCTTCCCACGCAATAATAGCTGGATTCGCGAAAACTAACGCGCTGAGTGGAAAAGAGCAAAGAAAAAGCCCACCCTTGCAAGGAGCAAACCGCGAAGAGTGGGCTGAAATTCGCCCTTCCATTCAGAGCGTGGATCTTGCGAGCAGTTCGGCGATGGTTTCTCCGTGGTTTCCGCTAAAGCGACTCGCGAGATTCCGAGCTAAGAGCGGATCGTTTTTTGCTCCGGCAATAGCTTTCTGCACGTGATGGCGATTCGGCGTTTGCGGACCTTGAAGAGAGATAAGCGCGGCCGCAAATTCCATTTCTGGATCTGACCCGCGCAGACTTATTGCTTTCGTAACCCATGCATAGCCATCGAGTCCGGCAGCGGGGTTCGATTCTCCTTTTCCGATCCACGCCTTGTAAGATTCGGTGAGATAGCCGGCATCAAACCAAGCCAGCGCGTCCGATTTTTGCGCCGTTTCGGAATTGATCGCGCGTGAATGAAGTTTGGTGAGGAGTTCTTTTGCTGCGCGCGGGTCTTGACGAGCGTACAGCGTTGCACGGCGGAGCGTCTCCATGCGCACCAGGACGGGAGTAGCGGGATTAAGAATCGCCAGGGTGTCGGGCACGAGATTCGCTAAGTCGTAAGTTTCATTTCCGGATAGATTCCAGTCGTGGCTGGTCCACGGTAGAGACTTGGCATCTCCGATTTCGATGCTATGGCAGATGAGCGGCGGACCCGCTTGCGCCGTGTCGGCAAGCACCAGCAATGCAAATAGAGTTGCAATCAACAAACGCGACGAAGAAAAGGTTTGAGGTTTCATGATTTCTTTTGATCTCCTTCCAAATTTCCGGACTTCGAATTATCCAACTTCGATTTATAAAGACGATTTGGAAGAAGAGGTTGTTAACAAAGCGGGGAACAATGCCTGAAAAACGTCAGTGAACTTGAGTGCGCATAACGCTAAGACTTAGAATTTTGCTTCTAAGACACTATTTTGAATTGCTTTCACCCGGCGACCAAGAGCGCTCCCAATTTCGCCAGAGCGAAACGTCCCCGAGGCCAAGTTCATTCCACCAAAGATCGAGCATTCTTTGATCAAGCCGAGCTGTAGGGTCGTGAGTTACACCAGGCGGGGGCGGAACAAACGCCGCCAGACGCTCATACACCAGGCCACGATCAGCATCGCTGGCGCGGGCCAGTAAATGCCAAAGCGTCAGCGCGTCGCGTGCGCGCGCTTCTCGGAGCACCATATCAAGGTAGAGACGGCGTCCCTGGGGCGTGTGCGCTTCAAAATCGAGTTTAGACAAAGCAGAACGCAGGGCTTCTGAGGCATCTTCGAAATAGGGTGTGCCCGGACCAACTTTCGGGCGTGTCGGGCAGGCCGCTCCCGCGGGAATAAAAGATTCGTGGCCATCCAGCTTGAATCCCACCCAGCCAAGCGTGGTATGCAATATCCCGGCGCCAGCATCGTCCACGTGAAGCGTATAAGCGCAGCCCAAGTCTACGGCGAGCGCGCCTGGAGTATCGACGACAAACTCTCCCACCGGCGCCCAAATTGCGGCGTGAATGGTTCCACGTTCCAGGGCGAGACGTTTCTGCTGCGGAGTGGATTTGATCAGGCGGACGCGGGTGTCTGGCTCGATCTGTACTTCACCAATTTGATCCACGGTAATATTGGCGCGCGATTGGCTGTCAGTTTCGAGGATCTGTCCGACGCCAAGCCTCTGGCTGATGGTGTTGCCATCGATGGTCTTCGCGCCCACGCGGGGCGAGCCTGCCTGACGTGCCACGTTCCAGCCTGGCTCAGTTACAGGAGCTGGGTTGGGTTCTCGAACAATCATCCTTGCGGCAAGGAGAATCAAGATTGCGGCGGCTACGGCAGCAAATCCAATTAGTCTTCCACTTAGAAATGAGAAGCGCCGGGTGCGAGGCGAAATCGCGAGGTTCTGCGGAAAATCCGGGACCGCGCCATCGTGGCGGAACTTTCGCAACACTGTTTCCATGCGTTGAATTTCTGGATCGGGATCGCCCGATCCGTCCCAGAGATAGCGGTCTTTCACGTCTTTCATCAACTGCTCCCTTTCTTCACGTTCTGCAGCAAGCGTATTCGCTTCAACCTGTTCTTCAGCCTGAAATGAGCGAGCCCAAATCGGGCCTTGCGGTCACACGGATTTGGTCTAGTCTCTTACGGAGTTGCTGCATACCACGGTGTAAATTCACACGAACAGAACCGTGGCTCAACCCAGTCATAGCAGCGATCTCCGGTCCGGTCATTCCCTCCACCAGGCGCAACAGGAGCGTCTCGCGATAAGCGTCTGGCAAGTTTCGAATGGCCGCGAGAATGACGAGGCCTTCGGCGTGTTCAGATCTACCCGTAATTTGGCCATCGACGCGCTTGACTACGTTTTGATCGGTCAACTCCACGCTGGGGCGAGAGCGCCGGTGGAAGTCGATGGCCTTGTTGCGTGCGATCGCCGCCAACCATGCACCGAATCGTCTGGCGTCACGCAAAGCGCCGAGCTTGGGCAGAGCCGATAGGAAAACCTCCTGCACAAGGTCGTCGACGTCAGTGTGCGGAATACGCGCCAAGAGAATCCCGTGGACCATGCGTGAGTACCGAGAATAGAGCTGTCCAAAGGCCTCGCGATCGCCGTTGCGTGCCGCTTCGACCATAGAGGCATCGCCGGCGTCGGAAGTGGCAAACCAAGAGATCACGCCAGCAAATTCCATTTTTGAGGCATGCAAGTCAAGCCCGCTTTCCCGTGTCAGTGCCGCACATCTAGCCTCTTGGAACCTAAGACGTCGCAGAATGGTGTGGTGTTAACAGCAACCTTATTGGAGAGGGTTTGGGGAAGATGTTTAGCTGTGCTTGTTTGCGTGGTCAGAGGTGAGTAAGATGCAGCCGCGCGGTTTCCGATCAGGGATAGGGAACTTTTTACTCGACTTTTGCGTTCCATAATTGCAGGCCGAGGAGGCCAGTTGTTGACCGCTTGGTAGTTGGTCATACAGCCGGATGCGCCTTGCACCTTAGCGGGTTTAGAGGCTAACGATACGTTGGAGCAGGATGCTCAACTGGTCCAGCAATGCCTCCAAGGCCAGGGGTCGGCCTGGGAGGAACTTGTGCGCCGCCATACCCGCCGCATCTATAACATTTGTTACAGGTTTACGGGCAACTCCACGGAAGCCGAGGATTTGTCGCAAGAAGTGTTTTTGCGGGTTTATCGCACGCTGGGAAGTTACCGCTCGGCGTACGGCGGGTTTGCTACTTGGATGACGAGCGTGACGCGCAATCTCCTGATTGACCATTACCGTAGGACGAAGAGGGACCGCTTGACCGACTCCCTGGACGACGTCATGCCGATGGTGGAGAACAAGGCGTCATCGGCAAGACGCCCGGATGAGCTGGCGCTTCTGGGAGAGCTTAGTGCGCAAGTGCAAGCGGCTTTGAGCAGGCTTTCGCCCGAATTGCGAGAAGCGGTGATCCTGCGCGATTTACAGCAATTGGAGTACAGCGAGATTCAGCGGAACTTGGCAGTGCCGGAAGGAACCGTGAAATCGAGAATTAATCGCGGTCGGATCGAACTAGCGCGTATTCTGCAACAGATGGGGGTCCACCCGTCATGACATGGACTTGTGCACAAACGGAGACGCATCTCAGCGACTATTTGGATGGTTTTCTCGAGCCGTCGCAACGAAGCGCGTTTGAGGCGCACGTTTCCCTTTGCCAGCAGTGCGCACCTTTGCTAGCCAGTGTTTCGAATCTGCTGGGCAATCTGCATTCCCTAGAAGCGGTGGAACCACCGCCGAATCTGATTTATTCCATCCTTGATAAAACACTGGGCCCTCGCGAGACGGTAACCGGGTGGCGCGCGTTACTTGCCAGGATGCGAGGCTTGGCAAACCTACGTCTGGCATACGGCGTAGCTTCCGTGGCTGCGACTTTTATGATCGTGGTCACGGCGTTTGGCTTTTCGTGGCGAAAGCCGAAGTTCGCGGACCTGGCTCCGGCGAGTATTTATCGCAACGCCGACCGGCAGGCACATCTGGTTTACGCGCGCGGAAGTAAATTCGTGAGCGACCTGCGAGTGGTTTACGAAATTCAGTCGCGTCTGAGCCAGGACGAACCAATGCCGACAACACCGGAACGAAGTAACCCCGAAGCTACTCCGAATAAAGCGCCGGGCCGCACCGACGGAACAAATCCAGCTTCGCCAAAGCAGCAGAATCGCGCTAACGGTCTGGGCAGAAATATTCAGCTGCTGGCCAGCGAATTGGCAGTTGCGACCGAGAGGAGAAATCCATGAAGTGTGCGGTCCATCCGGAAGTGGACGCAAGCGGCTATTGCCGCAATTGCGGAAGGGCGCTGTGTGTAGTTTGCGCTCGACCGATTCGCGATGTTTTTTACTGCGAAGATTGCCTGGCTGGCGCGGTGGGAATTCCGGCAGCAGCACCGCCAGGAATGGCATCCCCGGGCTTTGCGCCGGCGATGTTACCAACGCCGGGCGCAGCGGTTCGAACGGCAGGAAGCCCCGGAGTAGCTTTTATTCTGGGTTTTTTCCCAGGGCTGGGAGCGATCTATAACGGGGAATACAATAAGGCGCTCATTCATATAGCAGTTTTTGCCGCGATGGTCGTTGGACTGAGCAGCGGCCTGGGCACGGCCGAAACGACAACGCTGGCCCTGCTGCTTGCCGGATTCATCTTCTATATGGCATTTGACGCAATGCGTACCGCCAAAGCGAAGGCCATCGGCCAGGCTACGGTTGACCCCTTGGAAACGTGGAGCAAGGAACGTCCCATCGGTCCGATCATCTTGATCGCTCTGGGCGGTCTTTTTCTCTTGAACAATTTCAACTGGTTTCCGTTTTATCAAATAGAACGGTTTTGGCCGGTGATTTTAATCGTGGTGGGAGTTTTGATGTTTCGCAATCGGCTGGGCAAGAATTCCTAGCAGGCCGCGAGTAAGATTTTTTTGGAGAGCCAGCTTGTTGGAGAGAAATAGCGATGAGTGATCGAATTCGTTGCCGCTGCCAGCGCTGCACAATCCGCAGCTTGATGGGACCTGCGATTGTTATCACCTTGGGAGTGCTTTTCCTCCTGCAGCAAACGCACAGCGGCAATGTGTCCCTGGGGCAAACTTGGCCAGTGATCCTCCTAGTGGCCGGCGCGGTTAGCCTAGCGGCTGCACTCGCTCCCATGACGGGCCACGTGGATTCTACGGTTCCACCGGCGAATCCAGCTGGGAACTCCAACAGCGCACCAGGTTCGGTTTCCGGTTCGGGTCCCGTTGCGCCGCAGGGTCCTATCGGCCGTACGCCCGGGCAGGGACAATAAATCTCCATGGCAGGCATCCCACCACGCGGCAGCGGAATCTTCAGCGGACTAGTTCTGATCATCATGGGAGTTCTTTTCCTACTACACAATTACCGGGGTTATGAACTGCGCGGCGTCTTGCTGCATTGGTGGCCCCTCATCCTGATTTTCTGGGGAGTGATCAAACTTTACGAGCGTACGATGCCGGGCCGCGCGCAGGAGGCTGGGGCAGCCCGCTTAAGCGGCGGCGAGATTCTGCTTATTCTAGGTCTGCTGGCACTGATGGGTATCGTAATCAGTGTCGACGCCGTGAAACATAAAATCCCGGATATGGACCTGGATTTTGGAAGTTTCGGCAGGAACTCGTTTAATTATGATCTCGAGGTGGAACCCAAAAAAGTGCCTGCCAATGCGCGCATCAATATTCGCGCGGGACGCGGCGACATTAATGTACGCGCTTCGGATTCAGCGCAAATTCGCGTCTCCGGAAAGAAGAACGTGCGCAGCTGGAACGAATCCGAAGCGCAACGCCTGTCCGAGAGCGCATCCGTTGAAATCGTTCAGAACGGCGACGCTTACGAGATTCGCCCGAAAGGCTTCGACATCGGTGATACGCGAGTGGGGATGGACTTGGATATTGATGTGCCCGCTAAAGCTACACTCAACGTGGTCAGCAGGAAAGGAAATATCAGCATTTCGGACATGTCCTCGCCCGTGACGGTTAGCAATCAGAATGGCAACGTGGAAGTCCGCAACATCGGCGGGGACGTGAGCATAGATATCCACCGGGGCGACGTGAAAGTTTCGGATGTCAAAGGAGACGTAAAAATCTCTGGTAAAGGCGGCGAGATCGAGACTGTTAATGCTAGCGGCGGGCTTACGCTGGACGGTGAATTCCACGGACCGATTCGCGCGGATAAAGTAGCCAAGGGAGTTCGCTTTGTCTCCGGGCGCAGCGACCTGACGATCACGCAACTAAGCGGTCACATGGAATTGAGCTCCGGCAACCTGGAGATTACCGACGCGCCGGGAAACCTGTTTGTGCGGACGAATCGTTACGACGTGAGCATCGAAAATGCGGGCGGAAAAATGAAAGTGGACAATCGCGACGGCAACATCAATGTGCGCTTCTCTACCGCTCCCAAGGAAGATATCGAGCTTAACGACTCCAACGCCACGATTTCGCTGAGCATGCCGGGAACTTCGAGCTTCGAGATTGTTGCGGATTGCCACTCCTGCGAGATCGATTCAGACTTTTCGGGTGACGGCCTGAAGAAAACGTCGACGGAGTCGGGCGATTCGCATTTGGAAGGAAAGTACGGCACGAAACGCGGCCCGAAAATTATACTTAAAACAAGCTACGGCACCATCTCACTGCACAAAACGAGCAGCGAGGCGGCTCCTCCATCGCCACCGCGAGTGCCTGCGCCACCGGAACCGGGAGCAGCCACGACCTCTTCAGTTACTGAAAGCCTTTCGAGACAAGCGGCTTGAGTTGGTGTTTTTTAGCGCTGCGCCAAGCGCTGCAATTCCTCGAAAAAATTCGGATACGAAACGCCGGCACACTCCGCGTTACGAACAACGGATGGACCGTGCGCCGCAAGAGCCGCCACGGCAAAAGCCATGGCGATACGGTGGTCGCCGCGAGGATCGATCTCCGCACCGCGCAATTTTCCAGTTTGGCGTCCTGCGACTTTCAAGCCGTCGGGGCGTTCCTCGAGTGTCGCTCCCATGCGTCGCAGATTATCAGCCAGCGCGGCGATGCGATCGCTCTCTTTGACGCGAAGCTCGGCGGCGCCACGTATCTCGATTCCCTCTTCGGTGTAAGGCCCGAGCGCTGCGAGCATCGGAAGCTCGTCGATGAGCAGCGGTATCGATGCTCCTTCCAACACGCCGCCGCGCAGCGATGCGCCCTTCACCGCCAAATCGCCGACCATTTCGCCATGAGAAGTTCTTAACGAGAGAATCTGGATGGAAGCACCCATGGAAGCAAAAAAATCCAGAATGGCCGTTCGCGTGGGATTCAGCCCGACGTTGTGGATCAGCAGGCTGGACTCCGGGAAGAGAGACGCCGCGGCAATAAAAAAAACCGCCGAAGATAAATCGCCCGGTACGTCAAGAGATTGGGGCGCCAGGTTGGCGTTTTCGTTGGCGCTCGCCAAAGCGTGAATGCGAATTGTGCGGCCATGTTTTTCCAGCGTGGCGCCAAACTGCTCGAGGGCCAATTCCGTGTGATCGCGCGTGGTGGCCGGCTCGGTGACGGAGGTGAGGCCGTCCGCAAACAAACCCGCGAGCAACACGGCGGACTTTACCTGCGCACTGGCCATAGGCATGTGGTAATCAATGGCCTTGAGAGGCGCACCGTGAATTTCGAGGGGCGCAAAATTATCGTCACGGGCGCGAATCTGCGCACCCATCTCGCGCAGCGGTCCGATGACACGCTTCATGGGGCGCTGTTGTAGAGATTCGTCGCCGGTGAGCTTCGAGGAGAACGGCTGTCCAGCCAGAATTCCAGATAACAAGCGCATCGTGGTGCCGGAATTGCCGGCGTCCAGGGCCCGGCGAGTCGCGCGCAAACCTTGCGTGCCGCGACCGACTACGCGCACCGTGTCTTTTTCAATTTTTACTTCGGCACCGAGCGCGCGCATGCACGCGAGAGTGCTGTGACAATCCGCGGCTGCAGAAAAATGACGCAACTCACTGGCCCCGTCGGCTAGTCCGGCTAGCATGGCGTAGCGGTGCGAGATCGATTTGTCGCCGGGCAGCTCCAAGCCGCCGTTTATAGACTTCGCAGGGTGTACTGTCTCTCTTTTCACGACAGAAGTTTAGCACGCCATTTTTACGGGGAGACGTTATGAAGACCTGTCCGCCGGCCTGTCTTGATGAATCGCGTGGACCGTATCTCATGCGCGCCTTTACCGGCCGGTTTGCTTCCCGGTGATGCGGCGCGGTATTATTATTTGTTCATGTACGGGACCCAGCCTCAACTATCTAGTTTCCACCGCATTTTCCAAATCACTCGTGTAATTATGGGGATCGCCGCGATCCTGCTGTTCACTCCTCGCCCTTGCCAAGCACAAAACGACATACTTCCGTTGAGCCAGGTTCGCGCCGGGATGCAGGGCTATTCCTACACCATCTTTGCCGGGGATAAGGTTGAGAAGTTCGACCTGGAAGTCATTGGGGTGATGCCCAATTTTCTCGGGCCGAGACAAACAATAATCCTGGTGCAACTCAAAGGCGCAAAGGTTGAGCATACTGGCGTGGTGGCGGGTATGAGCGGAAGTCCCGTCTACTTGGAAGATAAGCTCGCGGGGGCGCTCTCTTTAAAACTTGGCGTTTTTACAAAAGAGCCGCTCGCCGGCGTGACCCCCATCGAAGATGTCTTGAAGCCGCCGACGGAAAGTAGCGAGCAACAAGCGGTGTGGCAACACCTTTCGCTCCCGAGCGAAGCGTCCACACGGACGGGCTTGCCGTCAGGGTCCGTATTGGAGCCCATTGAAACTCCGCTGGTTTTTTCCGGGTTTCAGCCCGCCGCAATGCAGCAATTTTCGTCGCAACTACAAGGGTATGGTTTTGTGGCGGCGCAAGGCGGCACGACAGCGGCGCGCCCTGATGATTCACACTTGGTACCCGGCGATATGGCAGGCATGGTGCTGGTGCAGGGGGACGCGTCGATCAATTCAGCATGCACGGTTACCGCGGTGCAGGCCGACCATGTCTATCTCTGCGGGCATCCGTTTCTAAGCCTGGGGGATGTGCAGCTTCCTATGGCTCGGAGCCGCGTGCTGACAACGCTCTCTTCGGATCTCGCGTCCACCAAGATCGTCAATGTCGGCGGTGCGATCGGCACGATCACAGGGGACCACCTTACGGCGGTGACCGGCAAGCTCGGCTCAGCGCCAGCGATGATACCGCTTGAGCTGGTGCTGGCTAATGGCGGAGCGGAAAAGAAGTTGCACTTTGAACTGATCAATCATCCGAGACTCACGCCGCTCCTTGTGGCCCTCACCACGTTCAATGGACTTACGCAGAATTCGCTATACGGCGAAGGCACTACGTTGCATCTCTCCGGCGACATTCGCCTTACAGACCACACGCCCGTGCAGATTGACAATACGTTTGCGCCGGGCGATGTGCTGACCCCCGACGGTCTTCCCATCGCGCTGACCATGCAGAGCATTTTCACACGGCTGTTCAACAACACTTTCGAACCTGCGAAGGTGGAACGCATCTCGCTGCGCGTGGCCAGCATGCCGGGCCGGAAATCCTTCACGATAGAAAGCGCGTGGCTGGAAAAAGGCGAAGCAGCCCCGGGAGAAACGATTCATGTGCGCATCCTGCTGCGTCCCTACCGCGGTGCTGCACGCATCGAAGAGACCAGCTTGCGCGTCCCAGAACAGGCGACACGCGGAACTAATCTACGAGTGTTTGTCGGTGATGCGGAGCTGCTCAATCGCGCGTCGCGAGGCTTCGCTATGCCCAGCGCTGGAGCGCCCGGGGGTCTCGACCAGCTTATTGCGCTCTTGAATCGCGAGCGGCGAAATGACCGCGTTTATGTCGGCTTATTCATGCCCACACCGACCATGCTTTGGGAGGACAAAGAATTACCGAACGCGCCGCTTTCGGAAATCAATATCGTCGATGGGCATCCCAATCCAGGCAGCGTTCAAGTCCTTCGTGAATCACTGAGCAGCGAATCCTCGGTCCTGCTCGGGGGCCCGGTATCCGGCGTGATCACGCTTAATCTGCAAATCCGGTGAAAATTTCATTAAGAAATGCGATGGACAGTTTGCATCACACGGTTCCTATTTTGATCTCTCAAACCACACAAATGAACAACATCCATGCTCGTGAACGCACCGAATCTCGGCAAGGCCTGAAAGATAGCGGCCTCTCATCTGGCTTTCTGTGCGGTCGCTACGGCGGCAGGCGAGTCTTCTTGCTTTCGCTTCTTCTAATGGCCGGATTCGCAGTCCGTGTTCATGCCGAGCATACTCGGCGCTGGCGCCAAACTACGTACGAAGAATTCCTCAAGGGTACGGCGCATGGCATCGCCGTGCGCAGTGATGGTCGTCTAGAACTCGCACCCAATTTCGCGCTGGTGTCTGAAGCCAATGCTTCCTACCTGTGGTCTCTGCGTTTGGACCCAAAAGGCCAGCTCTACGCGGCGGGAGGTTCGCCAGCGAAAGTGTTCCGTTTCGACGGCAGCGGAAAACCGACCACGGTCTTCGAATCCGGCGATCTGGTGGCACAAACCATCGCCTTTGATTCCAAAGGCACACTGTATGTTGGCACTTCACCAGACGGTAAGATCTACCGAGTTGGCGCGTCGGGCGAAAAATCCGTGTTCTTTGATACCAAGACGAAATATATCTGGGACCTGGCGTTCGGCCCGGACGGCGTGCTGTACGTCGCTACCGGAGACAAGGGACAAATTTTCGCAGTTTCTCCCAGCGGCAAGGGCGAAGTCTATTACTCCAGTGACGAAGCTCATATTCGGGTGCTGAACTTCGATGCCCATGGGAATGTCATCGCCGGCACCGAGCCCAACGGTCGCATCCTGCGGATTTCGCACGCCGATGGCGTAGCAGGACGCAAGGAAGGCAAAGACCACGATGCGGCGGCCGTAAGCGGCTTCGTGCTGTATGAAACGTCAAAGCGAGAAGTTACTTCGCTGGCGGTAGCGCATGATGGGACGATTTACGCGTCGGCGATCGGAGAAAAACAACGAAGCGCGGTGCAAACGCCTACCGCGGTTATGATCACGCCGCAGGCGACTACGACCATTTCGGGCGGCGGCATTATAACCTCGGGCCAGGGACAACCGCAGCAGCCTTTCGTGGCGTTCCCTGCGCTTCTCTCCAGCAGCATTTATCGTTTGTCGCCCGAGGGCGCGCCCGAGGAATTGTGGACGTCTCGCGAGGATGTGGTATATGCGCTGGGGCTAGCTTCTAACGGCCGTTTGCTGGCCGGGACCGGCAATAGTGGAGCGTTGCTCTCCATTGACGGGCGGGGCATTTTCGCGCAACTTGCCAAAGCCGGTTCCGCACAAATCACCGGAATCGCCAGCGATAACTACGGCAAAGTTTTTGTGTGTACGGCCAACCCCGGCAAAGTCTTTTCCCTAGGACCGGATTACGGACCCCAGGGAACGTACGAATCGCGCTCCTTCGATGCACAACTTTTTTCGCAGTGGGGCCGATTGGAGTGGTGGCGCCCTCCTCCGCCCGAACAGCTCAAGACTTCTGCACATGCAAATCCAACGCGAGTGGAATTTTACGTGCGCTCAGGCAATACAGACGACCCCGGCAAGGAGTGGTCGCGCTGGTATGGTGCTTACGATCACCCTGGAATGTCCGTGGAAGTTCCCTCCGCGCGTTTTGCGCAGTGGAAGGCCGTCATCCGCGACGGCCGGTCAGGGGATGTGATTGATTGGGTCAGCTTGACGTATCTCCCTCGCAACGTGGCGCCCATCATCGACGGGATTGCTCTGCAAGATCCCGGAGTACGCGCACAGAGCACGATGGGCATATCTACTGGCCAGCCGGTGATGGTGAATATCAAGATGCCGCCAGCGCCCCCAACTTCCAGCCTGATCATCACGCAGAGCGGAACGCCTCCCAAGTTTGAGCCACCACCCCAAGGAGTGCAGCAAAAAGGGTATCAGTCGGTCGTGTGGAGCGCCCACGACGATAACGACGACGAACTGCGCTACACGATTTATTATCGTGGAGAAAACGAAACTGCATGGAAATTGCTGAAGGATAAGCTGGAACAGAAATTCTATTCCTGGGACACTACTTCCCTGCCGGACGGTGCTTACTACCTGAAAATTGCAGCCTCCGATGCGCCGTCAAATCCGCCGAACACGGCCCTCACGACAGAGCGGCAAAGTGAGCGCTTCGAGATAGATAATACGCCGCCGGTCGTAGAAGGGTTACAAGCTACGGCCAACGCGACAAGCAAGGGGCCCTCCAAGGCACGTGTAGTTATGGTTCGGTTCACTGCGCGAGACGCCAGCAGTAGTGTGGAGCGCGCACAATACAGTGTGGATGGCGGCGAATGGATTCTCGTGGCGCCAGCGGGAAATATCAGCGACGCTCCGGAAGAGCGTTACGAATTCTCAAGCAGCGAGCTTTCCTATGGGGAGCATACGATTGCCGTTCGCGTGTACGACCGTTTTGAGAATGTTGGCAGTGCAAAAATCGCGGTCACGGTACCCGGAAGTTAATCCTTAGGCAGCATATCCATCGAATGTCCGTAGAATGACACGGAAACTACAGAGGCAGAGTGCCTCTCAGCTATTCGCTTTGCGGCGTTTCGGAGGGCTGGAGTTTCTCGATCTCCGCACCAAAGCCAATTCGTCCGTCGCCGAAAGGGTCATTGCGCACGTGCACCACACGCGCTGTGCAATTGGTGTCCTGAGCCCCGGCGCCTGTGACTTCAGCGGGCAAGCGGAGCATAGCTTCGAAGGACATGCCGGCTTGCAGCGGCGCCGAAGAGGCAAAGAAGAATCCACCGCGGGAAATGTTTAATGCTTCGGTGAAATGCTCGGTCTTATCGGCGGCCACACCAAGCGCCCTAAAACGCAAGGGAGTGCGTAGATTGTAACGGGTCAATTGACGTCGTTCTGAAACGTTTACCATTTGCAGTTCCCGAAGAGAAAGGCCTGACGGGGCGTCGTAAGACTGGGGACTATCGGGATCCGTACAAGATAAAGATAACAAAGATATAGGGAGACGCAAAAGGAATTCTGCAGTAGATGCGATTTACGCGTTTTGAACCTGCAGGTAGTGCTCCCGGAAAGCCTGCCGGCGGAAACTTCGCTTGTGCCATAATTGGCGCCATCTGGAACGATGCAAAAGCTTTAGCACGGTCTGTAGGGGCTGAATTGATGACAGTACACCCACCACCAGGAAACCCCCCGGACAAGGCGCCGGACTGGCAAACGATTGGGGAGGCCCATGCGCGCATCGCTTCCCGCATCCATCGGACACCCATCCTGACTTCAGCGTCGCTCGACAAGCTGGCTGGCGGGAGGTTGTTTTTCAAGTGCGAAAACTTTCAAAAGACGGGATCGTTCAAGATTCGTGGCGCGACCAATGCCATCTTCTCTTTGCCGGACGCAGAAGTCTCCCGTGGGATCGTAACGCAATCCAGTGGCAACCATGGTGCCGCCGTGGCCTGCGCCGCAGCGTGGCGCGGCATTGCGGCGTGGATCGTCATGCCCAAAGACGCGCCCAAGGTGAAGAGTCGAGCCGTAGAGAGTTACGGCGGGAAAATCACGTATTGCGAACCCACCATCACTGCACGCACGGAAACCGCTCAGCGCGTTCAAGCGAAGACGGGCGCCGTGATGATCCATCCGTACGACGACGTTCGCGTCATCGCTGGGCAAGCCACCGCTGGCAAGGAATTGCTGGAACAAGTCCCCGATCTGGATGCCGTCTTTGCACCGGTAAGCGGTGGCGGATTGCTAAGCGGCACGTGCCTTGGAGCGAAGGGACTCCGCCGAGACGTGCGGGTGTTTGGTTGCGAACCGGAACAGGCGGACGATGCCTTTCGATCACTGAAGACGGGAACTCTACAGTCGCAGGACGCGAGCGATACGATCGCCGATGGGTTGCGCGCATCCTTGGCGGCACGCACCTTCGCCATACTTCAGCGGCACGTGGACGGTATTCTACTGGTGAGCGAAGCGGAAATCATCGTGGCGATGCGGCTCGTCTGGGAACGCATGAAAATCATTATTGAGCCGTCTTGCGCAGTGGCGATTGCGCCACTGCTGCGACCTGGGGCGGTTTCGGGACTGAACCTGACGCGGGCGGACGGCCAGCCGCCCAAGCTGGGGATAATCCTATCCGGCGGCAACGTGGACTTGTCGGCTCTGCCGTTCTGAACGCGCTATTTAAGACTTCTCTTTGAGCTTGAGCTTACCTTCGGCTTTGTTCTCTTCGAGGAAGGCACGGAGGTCAGCGGCGGTGTCCAGAAGACGGATCCACTGCTCGTAGTAAAGCGTGACTGGGAAGCGGCCGAGTCCATACACGCTTACACCTCCCTTTTCGCCAACTCGAAACTCCAACGCACCAGTACGCCGCCCTGCACCCTTCTTTTCCAATTCTGCCAATCGCGCTTTTAGTTCATCGTAAGATGGCTCTGCCATGAATCCTCCAGGATTTCATCCGCGGGCTTCCGCCCTCTTCCACAATAGCCGCAAAACTGTTATACCGCGAATCGGAACCGATGTAGTAATGTGCTGCGAATTGCGGGCAATTATTTCCGCCGAATGAAAGGCCGTTCAAATGGATACGAATCCGAAAAGGACTTTGAGGTGACGCTTAGTATTGTTTGGCCGGTTGCACTACTGGTGTTGATGCTGCCCGCCCGCACAGCAGCCCAGACGGCCCCCACGTTCGTCGGTGTGCGAACCTTTTTGGCTGCGCCGTATGAACCGGACTTGAATAAGTTGAAGGCGGATTTCGTGGTTCTGGGAGTGCCTTTCGATGAGGGAACATGGGGACAGCCAGGCGAACGCTACGGTCCACGGGACCTGCGCGAGAATTCTCAAGAATACGCACATGACCTGACCGAGGGGTTTTATTACATCGACGGCGAGCGCACCGTGTTGAAGGGCAAGCACTGGGTGGATGTCGGGGACGTTTTAGTTTACCCGACGGTTCCCGCAGAGACCGGCGCGAAGATCACGGATGCGGTGAAGAAAATTCTGGCGAAAAAGTCGTTTCCCATCATTTTGGGTGGCGATCACAGCATCACATTCTCGGTGGTGCGAGCGTATGACATCCCGCTGACCGTGGTGCACATCGATGCGCACCTGGATACCTGGAATGGCGCGAAAGGCAACCTGGACCATGCTTCTTGGGTTCTTCGTGTAGCCCAACTGCCTACCGTGAAACACATTACGCAAATCGGTATGCGTGGAATTGCAAATGATCCAGAAGCCGCGGCCAATGCCCAGGCATTGCACACCAAGGTGGTGACGTCTGAGGAGATTCACCGCCGCGGAGTCGCTGTGGCCATCGAGCAGATTCCGCAAAGCGAAAATATTTACGTCAGCTTTGACGTCGATTCCATGGACCCAACGCTAGCGCCAGGCACCGGCACGCTGGAGCCGGGCGGATTGAATTTTCAGGAGATTAGCGACTTGATGAAGGGTATCCCAGCGAAAGGCAGGCTGGTGGGAGTTGATATCGTGGAAGTGAACCCGTACCGCGATCCTAGCGGGAGGACAGCGCAGACCGCCATACGTTTACTGGTGGACTTACTAGGCGCTGCGTTTCATTGATTGTCTTATCAGCGCGAATAAAAGGGTTGGCAAGATGGAAGTGCGTTAGTTGATCGCCGGGGGAAAGATGATGTTCCAGAATGCAGGCGCCGCGGCGAGGAATTCTACGGGCACGAGCGACCCCTCGGAAGTTATCTGCGGCGGGCGAACAACTCTAACGTCAACGCGCTGACGCGTTGCCGGGTTTTCGATGGTGACTTTAGTTCCTTCGCTTAGAGGATCGGGAACTACGATCATCGCGCCATTCTCGCTGACGGTGTGAGTCATGCCCGGAACAGACTGGGTCTTGCCTGGAAAGTGCACTTGGACCGGGATGCGCAGGAGCACGCGTTGTGCGCGCCGGCGTTCTTCCGGGGTCGGCGGGCGCGTAAAACCGGGTTGTGCCGCGGATTCAGGCACGTAGTCTACTTTCGCGGCAGATTTCATAGGTCCAGGCCCCAGAAGTCCATGGCAGGCGCCACGAGCTCTATGCCGTATTCCCACCCGTCGGGTCGTGGATTGCCTTTCCAAACGATAATCGCGGCGTTACTGGAGTCCGTGGCGAGATTGGTCAGCGCGAGGCGATGCTCAAGCTGGAGAGAGGGTTGGAGAATAAGCATGCAGCCATATGGATTCACTACCCGCGTGTTGGCCTGCAAAGTAATGCGCTCGCCCTTAGCACCATCCCATTCGAGGCGGACGGGAACCTGTGAGTTCATCCGTTGGCCGCGGCGGTTTTCGCGATAGGTGGCGCTGATATTCTTAGTTTCGCGAAGCTTGACGGCCATAATTTCCTCTATGACGCATGCTAAAGTTGATGCGCGACAGGGTCAATGGTACGAGAGCGCAGGAGAAGCCGAGTATATAGCTGTCCTTAAGGACAGGTTTGAGCGTGGGAAGCTGGTAAGCTTTGAAGAATCTTATCGTCAACGCGGATGATTTGGGTTGGACCGAAGGCGTGAACCGCGGAATTGCGGAGGCCCACGGCAACGGCATTGTTACCAGTGCGTCCATACTCGCGAACGCGGTAGCCTTTGCTTCCGCGACGGAGTTGGCGCGAGCCACGCCCCGTCTCGGGGTGGGCGTGCACTTGAATTTGAGCGATGGTCGACCGGTAGTACCTAGCGAGCTGGTGAAAAGTCTGCTGGATGATCAGGGCAACTTTGCCGCTGGGCCGGAGAATCTGCTGCTGCGTCTAGCGCGCCGAGCATTGCGCTTGGAGGAAGTGGAGCGCGAGTGGGATGCGCAGATCCAAAAAGTCCGTGATGCCAGGATTGAGGTGACTCATCTCGATGGCCATAAACACGTGCACATGCTGCCCGGACTGTTTGAGATTGCGTTGCGGCTTGCGAAGAGGCATGGGATTGGGGCGGTGCGCGTTTCGCATGAAACGTCAACGTTGCGAACGGCGCTCTCCGCGGGCGATAAGCAGAAAACAACGGGGGTGCTGAAGCAAGGCCTGCAGGCGCGCGGCTTGAAGTTAATAGCGCGCGATGCGCGGGAATTGGCTGCACGCGCGGGCATTACCACCTCGGATTATTTTTGCGGAGTCGCCCAAACGGGCAAGTTGACGCGAGAAGGAGTTCGGGAACTACTTCGCAAGCTGCCAGAGGGCACCACGGAAATGATGTGCCATCCCGGGTTCGCCGATGTGGACCTGCAGAATTCGGCCACCCGGTTGCAGAAATCTCGGGAATTGGAGGTGGAGATCCTGACGGATGCAGAAATTAGAAAACTTGTCGCCTCGCAGGGCATTCGCCTGATAGACTATTCCCACGTATCACAGTTAGCTTAAAGCTTAAGGTCTTATCTAAATAGCATGAGAAGTGACGCGTCCATCCGGTACTCGATTGTTGTTCCGTTCTTCAACGAACAGGAAAATATTCCTCCTTTGTATATGAAGCTGACGGAGGTGATGGACTCTATTGGGGAGCCCTATGAGCTGGTTTTCGTAGACGACGGAAGCCGCGACAATAGTTTCAAGGTGTTGTCTGAGATTTACGAACACGACCGGCGCGTCAATTTGGTGCGCCTGAGACGTAATTTTGGGCAAACGGCGGGTTTGAAGGCGGGTTTTGATTTTGCACGCGGCGAGATCATCATTTCCATGGATGGCGATCTGCAGCACGATCCTGACGAGATTCCTCGTTTTCTTGAAAAAATCGAAGAAGGCTATGACCTGGTAAGCGGATGGCGCCATGAGCGGCACGATCATTGGTTGATGCGCCAAGTTCCGAGCCGCGCAGCGAATTGGATGATGGCCAAGCTTTCCGGTATTGACCTGCACGATTTTGGCACGACGTTTAAAGCTTACCGGCGCGAGATCATCCAGGAAATTCAGCTCTATGGGGAGCTCCACCGCTTCATTCCAGCATTGGCAAGCTCAACCGGTGCCAAAATCGCGGAGGTGCCGATCGCCAATCTGGACCGCAAGAGCGGCAAGTCCAACTACGGTATCGGACGAACGTTTCGGGTATTTCTCGATTTGATCATCGTAAAGTTTTTGCTGGATTATTCAACGCGGCCGCTGCAATTTTTCGGCCTCTTGGGCGTGGCTGGAGTGGGTATAGGGATTTCGTTGGGATGTTTCCTGGCCTTCACTAAGTTTTACAATCATACCACCGTCATGACGGAGCATGGCCCGCTGATGCTGCTGGCGGTCGCGCTGTTTATCAGCGGCGTGCAGCTCATTTCCATGGGGCTTTTGGGCGAAATTATCGCACGCACGTATTATGAATCGCAGAACAAGCCGATCTACGCTTTGCGCGAAGTGAAGAGCCATCGAAAAGAGATGGGCGACCCCGCGGAGCCGGCTCGGCCTTCTGGCAGTTCCGAACGATAGGGAATCCATACATAATCTAAGGTGATCGAGGCTTTGATTTGCGTGTTTTTGGATGCGCGGATTGAGGTTGGGGGAGGACTTTGTGGACCGGGAACAGTTTTACGCCATTATGAGCGGAGAAGGCACGCTCGACTATGAAGTGTATCTGAATACCAAGGCTTTGCTGTCCTGCCAATCGAAGTTTGAAGCATTATGTAATCCTGATGAGTTGCAATTTCAGGTGGTCCATCAGATCGAAGAACTGTGGATGAAGCTCGTCGCCTACACGCTACTGGACATCGATGAACATCTGGAACAGGAAAATACCAACCGCGTGCTTACATTATTTCAACGCGTGCACCGGACACAGCGTCTGATGATTCAGCAGGTAGCACTGCTGGAGACGATGTCGCCGAAAGAGTATCAAGCCATTCGCACGCGTCTGGGAAACGGCAGCGGTCAGGAGTCGCCGGGCTTCCGCGTATTGCTAAAAATGTACCAACCTCTCTGGAACACCTTCAAAAAGCATTATCTCGACAACCATGGTTTGACGATTGAGAAGATCTACGACTCAGAATACGCGCATAGCGGTGCTTACGTCGTTGCGGAAGCCTTGGCGGAATTTGACGAGTTGTTTCAGAAATTTCGTTACGAGCACATGCAATTGATTCATCGGACGATCGGATTTGGCGCCAAGTCGCTGAAAGGTCGGCCTGTCGAGATTCTCGAGGAAGGCATGCGACACAAGTTTTTCCCTGAATTATGGGAAATCCGCGGGCATATGACGGATCGCTGGGGCGCAGAATATGGTCTGAAGAGAGATCCACTTGGCGGGCATCACTAACGTCAGCGGCAGATACGTAGGAAGTTTGAATGGAAGTTACGTTCTAGATCGGTTTAGCACTGCTCTGCCATGCGTCTGTAGTTTCCCTGGAAATAAAGAAGTGGCTCCCCATCATGAACCTCGACTGCTTCCACTTCGGCGACAAAAATGGTGTGGTCGCCGCATATCGTTGACATCACGACGTTGCAGCTTAGCTGGACCAGCGTGTCCTCGAGAACGGGTACGCCACTCTGCGTCCAGCGAAATCGAATACCTAAGCCTTCTTCATCGCTTTGATTCTGTTCTGGTTGAGCAAAGAACTCTGATATCGCTTGTTGGTGCTTGGTCAAGACACTTATCCCGAATCGCTTTTGTTTGTTCAGTAAAGGAAGCAGGCGTGCATTTTGATCAACGCAGACGAGTATCAGAAGAGGCTCCAAAGAAACTGACGTGAAGGAGTTTGCCGTCATTCCATGGACCACTCCCGGGGAGCGCTCCGCAGTGATTACCGTGACACCTGTGGCAAATTGTCCGAGTGCTTGTCGGAATTCGAGCGTGGTGAGAGGTGCTAACTCCATAGGCGAAGTTTTTGACGATATCACACTGGGGGCTTCCAAATGAGATCCATGAAAAATATTTCAGCTAGCGAACCTGTAAGGCGGTGAGCTCTTTACAAAGCATTTTGTAGGACAAGGTCAGCTTGCGGGCGGCCCGCCGTTCTGGGACTTTGGCGGCGGCTGGTCCTTCTGTTGTTCTTGCTTTTGCTCCTGCTTCGGAGGCTGCTGGCGTTTCTGGTCCTGTTGCTGCTGTTGCTGTTGCCGCCGTTGCTGTTCTTGCTGCAGCTGCTGCTGGCGTTGTTGTTCTTGTTGTTGCTGAAGTCTTTGCTGGTCTTGCGCGTGTTTTTGTTCTAATTGCTGCAGTTGCTGTTGGTGCTGTTGCTCCATTTGTTGTCTGCTTTGTTCGTCGGCCTTCTGCTGCTGCATCCGTTGATGGTCCTGCTCCTGCTGGCGCTCGATCCGTTGGCGCTCTTGGTCTTGCTTCGCTCGGAGGAGTTCGAGTTCTTGCTGGCGCTTTTGGTCCATTTGCAGATTCTCGGGGCTTGTCTGTCCAGGGCGTACAGGGTTGCTCGCTGGGCTAGGCCGGTCGACAGGTTTCTGGGTTGGCACAGCACTGGCTGCGTGTCCGGATCGGTCGTTGGACTGATTTTGTGATTCCTGGGCCTGGATGCCTTGACCCGCACGCACCGGGTTGCTAGGGGTGCTGGGTCGATCGGTCGCGACTGGTCTGTTGGCGGGCTGCACGCTAGGCTCGCTAGCGGGACGGTCCCCAGGTTTATTTTGCTGCTGATTCTGTTGGACTTGATTGCCTTGGCCGGCACGCACAGGGTTACTCGGCGTGCTGGGTCGGTCGGCGGGCCTTTCGTCCGGTGTCACTTTAACCTGGTTTCCATTCTCTGAGCGATTGCTCTGGCCAGGCCGCACGGGGTTGCTGGATGTGCTGGGTCGAGCTGCGGGTCGCTCACCGGTGTTTGCGTTCGGCCTGTCGCTAGCGTTGGTATTCCCTGGCGGCTGCGCTATCGAGACACCCACGTTACCTTGCCCCGACGAGTCTTGTTGTCCCCCTGCTGCGTTCTGGGGTGTGGCTGGTTTGGCCGGGGGCGCAATTTTGACATTGCCCGATGATGCTGGTGGCCCTTCGGGCTGCATCTGGCGAACCTGAGATACTGCGAGTGGTTTTCCGCCGTTGCTCCTAATGGCCTCTTGCATCCTTTCAAACCGTGCCGGCGGAGGCGGAGGAGACGCCTTAGCTACCACCTGGCGATTTTCTACCTCCGCTGGGGGCTTGGCCGATGTAAGCGGAGCCGAGCCCAGAACGGCTTGCTTCGCTGGCGGCATACCTACAGCAGCTGCCGTAACGGGTGCGCTGGCTACTGCCTGCTGATCTACGCGCACCACGTTCTTAGCTACCGGCTGCGCAGTTGTAAAGGCTTGCGCCGTAGTTGCAGTCACGGCTCCCGGAACGCGCTGGTTAATATATCGCCTGGAATCATTTGCATTGTTGTTCGCCACATTCGGGTTGCTAGCGGTGTTGCTGTAATAATTGTTGATAACCGACGTTGTGACAGTGGTATTTGAAACGTTGAGGTTGTTCACGTAATGGCGGCTCGCAGGATACGAAGGGACATACACTTCGCGCGGCCCTAAGGGAAACCATCCGACAGGCTCGCCGTAGCGGCCGTTTCCTCCTCCGCCGATGCCGATACTAAAGTGACTTCCGCCTACCCAGGCCACCAACGCAGGCGCATACACGGGCCGTACGTAACCAAGGCCATCACCGTAATAACCGCGAGGCGGAGCGGGCACCCAACCCCACACGCCGTTTACCGCGACCCAACGGCCATAATGGAAGGGAGCGAACCCCCAAGGCGCATCATCAACCCAGGTGTAGCCCCACGGTTCGATATACGTCCATTGACCGTAACGATAAGGCGCCCAATCAGCATAAGTAGTGTGCGGGAACCAGACCGTGCCGTAATCGGGCACTCGTCGCCATCCACCATATTCGTCGAGATCTTCATATCCGATTACGTCGGTGGAAACGTAACGAGAGGAAACGGACTGGTCTTCGTGGCGATCCCGGAAACTGCTCCAAGTGTCGAAATCATCTTCGTTATAACGATATCGGTCCACGTTTGCGTCTAGCCGCTCTGTGCCCCGGAAAGTGCCGACGTCTTGAGCGCGAAGAGCGTAGCTGTAACCGTCACCGGTGACTTCCCCCGCACCGCTCTGCACCCGAATGACGGTGGTGTAGCCGCTTTCATCGACATCTACTCTGTAACTGCCAGGGCGCAGGATGGTGAATGCTAGATTCGGGGTATCTATTTCAAAATTTTCGTTGTCGTAAAGGTGCTTCACCCGAACACGGATGGTTCCTTCGGTCAAGCGAATCTGAGTGACTTCATCGGTCAAATTTAAAAACGAAAAACCGGTATTGCTTGCCAGACGAATCGATGCCGCACCCGTATGTAATTCGACGCGACCGTTGCGGTCCGTCCACAATTTGTCGCCTGTAGTCAGCGGACGGTTCCTCACGGCAGTAACCCAATCATCGGTACCTCCGGGTTGGAAAGAAACGGAGCCTTGCGTGTAGGACAGCCTCGCGACCTGGCTGGGCGGATCGTCGTAATGCGCCGAGGCACGCTGGGCACCCCAAGCCATGATCAACGCGAGGCTGAACAAGCTCACAGAACTAAGTAAGCACTTTCTCATTGCGATTTCTCCTGCGACGTCCAAGGCCAGATCGTGGCTGAAATAGGGCAATCATTATTTCCTGTGGGCGGGAAGCAGATGATGATCCGAAACCGTAGCATTGGGGTATGTCCCGCGCCTATTAGGGCTTCGCTGTAGGCCCAAACGGGAGATGCTCTATCCTAAACACCGGCTGCAAGCCAAAGAATGGCGAAAGTTTATGTCTCTCGCTCGTCAGCTGACCCCTCAAAAAGTAAAAAGCTGTCTAGAAATAACCAAGACTGAGTTTCATTATGTCCAACTCTAGCGGTGCGGGTGCCCATGGTCGCCTCCGCCGTTGCCTCCGTTGTTGCCCCCGCGATATCCACCGTTGCTTGGCGCCGAAGTAGCAGGTGAATTATGCGAAGGCGCGGTGTAGGTATGTGGAGCCGAATAACTCGGACTCGGGGCGGAATATGTCCGTGACGGGGCGGAATAGCCGCCGCCCGGCGCAGAGTACGTCTGCGTTGGCGCAGATCTCGGCTGCGGTGGCGCTGAGTAACCGCGGTTTGGCTCAGGATAGGACCGAGACGGAGAATTATTCGATTGCGGCGAATAACTGCGCTGGCTATCGTAGGGCGTGGATGGCCGTTGCGGCGAGGTATAGGAACGGTTCGAATTGGCGGGATTTGGACGATCACTGCTGTAGTTCGCCGCAGGAGGCATCGATTGATGTGAAATCGCGCGGTCCACGGAGACGTTGGAATTATGTTGTGAACGGAACCCGGATTGTGGCGGGCGATTGTAGGCCGGACTCGACGGGGGCATGGATCCGCGGGTTATCGGGGATATCGCGGGGGCGTTGGAATTGTCTTGCGGGTGGACGCCGGCTTGCGGCGGACGATTGTAAGTCGGGCTCGACGGCGGCGTAGATTCGCGGGTGGTGGATTGGCGTGAAACTGGACGATTTGTGGAAGCGCCTTGAGACTGGCTACCGTTATAGTTCGGCGTTGAGGGCGCTGATTGGCCCTGTATCGACGTATGTGTGGAACCATTTACGCTATTAGCACCGTCAGGCCTTGCGGACGGCGGGCGATTCTGAAAAAGCTCACGCTGGCGCGGCGATGTTTGCACGTCGCTGGTCGCGGGTGACGAGGCTCTACTCGGAACAGTGACCACGCCAGTGGCTGGTCCGCTCGCGCCCGTGGCGGCTGAACGATTTTCGCCATTCGTAGCAGAATCGTTGGCCATGCGTCCGCCAGTCCTGATGGGACCAGCCCGGATAGTTCGAGCAGGCATGCCTGATGCTTGTGGCGGCGGAGCTGTTCGTACTACCACCTGCCGGTTTTCGACTGCTGCCGGCGGCATAGCCATGTGTGCGCGAACATTCGCGGCACCCGTGAAGCTCTGTTGGGTAGGTGTCAAGGAAGTTGGCCCCGTAACTTCCGCGCCTCGCAGCGAAGCTTGGGTAATACGCGCTGCGGACCGGTTTATATGCTCGCCGTTAATAAAAGTATTATGCGAAGCTGCGGTAACGGCATTGGGATTCTGCGCGTAGGTGTAATTGTTGACGGTCGTGTTGTTGATGTTGACGTTCGTGATATTCGTATTGTTGATGTTCACATTTCGGATGTAATTTCCGCTGGACTGGTACCAGGGTCGATAGTATTCGCCATAGCCCAATGGAAACCAACCGATTCCATGACCGAAACCAAACCCCACGCTCCAATGGGAGCCGCCGATAAACCCGACAAAGGCGGGACCGTAGATGGGTTCCGCATAAATGGGACCCGGACACCAGCCCCAGGCACCACCGATATACGCCCAGCGGCCATAATGAAACGGCGCGAAGCCCCAAGGTTCCTCGTCGACCCAAGTCCAACCCCACGGGCCCACCCAATTCCAGTAGCCGACGCTGTAAGGAGCCCAGCCTACCCTCACCACGCGCGGATACCACACATGTCCGTATTCCGGCACTTCATTCCAGTCGCCATAATCATCTAAATCCGAATAGCCAACGATGTCCCGCGAAACATAGCGTGAAGAGATCGAACGGTCTTCTCTAGAGTCACGCTTGCTGGCCCAGCGATCTAAGTCGTCTGGGGCGGGCTCCCGGCTAATGTTGTAATCAACGTGGTCCAAGCCGTTAAATTCGGCGCGTTCACCGCGGTGAATTACGTAATTCTGGCCTCCAGCAATGACTTCACCTTCACCACGAATGATGGTTACGCGAGTGCCGTCACCATTTTCTGTTACGTCGATACGAAAAGCGCCAGCCTGGCTGACGGTGAAAGCGGCGTTGGGCGTGTCTACCTCGTAAAGGTCGCCTTCGCGGAGTTCGCGCACCCGGAAGTTAATGCTGCCTTCGGCGACACGCATTTGCGTGATGCCGCGATCCAAGTTGAGGAAAGAGAGCGCAGTCATGCTGCCGGCATGGATGGAAGCCTGGCCGGCCTGCAATTCGAGGCGCGAGTCTTTATCGACCCAGATTTTGTCCCCGATCGTAACGGGCCGGTTTCTGGCAGCACTTCCCCATTCCTCTGCGCCATCAGGTTGAAGCGATACCGATCCGTCGATATAGCTAATGCGCGCGACCCGCGAAGGGGGGTCACCTTGTCTTGCCTGAGCATAAGGAGCGGCAAAACCCAAAAAACCTGCTAAGCACACGACCATTAATCTCGCCTGGCTGCTGAAGGCATTCTTAATCATGACGATTCCCCTGTTCTGGGCCGTAGTCAGGGGGCCCGGTTGCAGCGGGGAGCGGGATTCCTCCCCGGTTGAGTGTAGAACCCGGTCGAACGGAAAAAGTTGTAATGCGTTTGCCTGCTAGGTCTTTGGGGAGGCCTTCCCAGGGAAGTAGTACACATTCTAGGACAACTATCCCTAAACTGTACTTTTGGACAGGCGACTGATACCGACCAGATCCGTAAACTCATGGATTGTGAGCGGACCTGCGCTCTGGGAGAATGAGAATGCTTATGAACGCACGATTGCTTGGGGCCATGGCAGTGGCGCTAGCGGCGATGGTGTCTTCGCCCTCCTTGTCGGCACAGACTTGGCGCCAGGTGGGACCTCCGGGCGGCACGGTCATTTCCTTGGAAGCGGATCCGCGCGATGCTAAGAAACTATATTTGGGAACATCTGACGGACACGTATTCCATTCGAAAGATCAAGGCGCACACTGGCAATTATTGAGCCGCATCGGCACGGGCCAGGATGATGTGGTCACGCATATTCTGGTCGATCCGCGCGATGCCAATCGGTTATATGCAAGTACCTGGACATTGTACTCCGGCGGCGGGGGCGTATTCCGCAGCGATGACGGGGGCCGCACGTGGAAAATAATTGGCTTGACTCACGAAACGGTCCGCGCGCTTGCTCAAGCGCCAACGAATCCCAAAATTTTAGTGGCAGGCGCGTTGACGGGCGTATACCGCTCCATGGATGAAGGCGGGACGTGGGAGCGCATCACTCCCGCGAAGCACGAAGATCTCCGAAATTTTGATTCTGTGGCATTTGACCCTCGTGACGAAAACATCATCTATGCGGGTACTTATCATCTACCGTGGAAAACAACGAATGCCGGAAAAGACTGGTTTCCGATCCAGAAGGGCATGATCGACGACTCAGATGTGATGAGCATTATTATCGACCCGCGAAATCCGGACAACGTTCACGCTACTGCATGTTCGGGGATTTATCACAGCGTGAATTCCGCACAGACCTGGACGAAATATAAGGGAATTCCTTTTGTGTTCCGCCGCACGCAACTTATCCGGCAGGACCCACAGCACCCGGAAATACTCTATGCGGGAACGACTAGCGGTCTATGGAAGACGACAAACGAAAATGATTGGAAGCGCATCACTCCCGGCGATTGGGTGATTAATGCCATCGTAATCGATCCCAAGAATCCGCAGCACGTGATTCTGGGAACTGAACGTGAGGGCGTACAAGTCAGCGAAAACGGCGGCGCTTCGTTCACTTCCGCTAATCTGGGATTCCAACATCAGCACATTCTGGATGTCGCCATGGATCGCGAGCGCCCGGAGCGGGCGCTGGTGGTGCTGACATTTGACACGAATGCTTTTCTCGCTACGCAAGATGGTGGAGCGTCATGGTCCGCCCTGGGACCCGGGTTAAAGCGCACCGATCTGCGGCACGTTTACGCTGCACCGGGAGCGTGGTGGGCGTCTTTAAATAATGGCGGATGGATGAAATATGACGAGACCACCGGCAAGTGGGTAAAGGCCGGACTTTTTGTGTCCAGTTCCGCGCCGGTAACGTCGACGGCTGCCAAGGGCAAAAAGGGAGCAGCCAAGGCCGCTAAAGCCGCGACACCCAAGGGCAAGGCGCCACAGTTCGTGGCGTTTCAAGTGAATGACATGGCGTTTAGCAAGGAAGCTTGGTTGGCTGCGACGGCTGCGGGCGTGCTAGTTTCCAGAGATAACGGTGCTAGTTGGAAATTGGCCGGGACCGAGGCCTTCTTGAAGCAAGCAGCTACATCGCTTGAGATTTCCGCCGACGGATCGCAGATCTGGGCGATTTCGCAGCGTAACATCTTGCATACCAGCGATGGCGGCACCCATTGGGAGGCGAAAGATCTTGCATTCTCCTCAGCAGGCAACCTCAGATTGCACCGCGTAGACGATGCCAATTTGTTTATCACCTCGAACATGGGTCTGTATTTATCGCGCGATGCCGGGCGCAACTGGAACCGTTCTGATGTTCGCGAACTGCAATTTCAGGACATTGCGGGTAGCGGAAATGCGCTGCTCGTGTCGCTGCAGAAACACGGGCTACTTGCCTCTTTCGATGTCGGCAAGTCCTGGCAACGCGTCAGTGATCCTCTGGCCGAAGGTTACTTCCCCGTCGTTCACGCGCGGCGCAACGGCAGCCTGGTGGCCGCTTCGGCGACCGAGGGACTCCTATCTCTGGAACCGACTGGCCGCTCGGCTAACGAAGGTGCCGGTTCTTCGCAGTTAACGCAAGCCGTCCAGGGATCCAACAAGCCCAAGAATTAACGCGAAGATCGCGCAAGGCATCAACAACAGGCCAAAGCCCCAGTAGCGGCAGGGATGAAGTGGTACGCGCTAACTGCCCTTCGTGGTGATCTGGTAACCCACCCCGCGAATGGTTCGAATCAACGCGGAGCCGTGCCCTCTATCCACCTTTCGGCGTAAGTAGTTAATGTATACATCGACCATGTTGGTAGCGTGATCGAAGTGGAGTTTCCAGACCTGTTCGACAATGGCCAGACGCGTAACGGGCTGGCCCACGTGCAGCATCAGAAATTCCAGGAGAGCAAATTCTTTAGGGCTAAGATCGATGACGTGCCCTCCGCGGCTGACACGGCGCGAAACGCGATCAATCTCCAGATCGCCCACTTTCAGGACGGCACGGGTGACCGGGGTTGCGCGGCGGAGAACCGCTCTAACGCGAGCAACAAGTTCATCGAAAGCGAAAGGCTTGGCGACGCAATCATCGGCGCCTGCGTTGAGACCCCGCACCCGCTCCTCAGCGATGCTCGCCCCCGCGATGATAAGAATGGGCAAGTCTGGCTTTCGCGAGCGGATATGCCGTAGAACGTCAAGTGCCGTCGAACCTGGTAGATTCAGGTCCAGAATGACGAGGTCATAATTCTGGTCGGAGGCCAGACGTTCAGCCTCGATTCCGTTAGGCACCACTTGTACGGCAAACTGCTCCTGCAGCAACCGTTGGTGTAGAAATTCGGCCAGCGGCGCGTCATCTTCGGCTACAAGAATACGCATTCAACCACACATGGAACAGAAATTTGGAAGGGGTACAATCAGTTTGGGCGGTGCTTAGAAAGGTGTCAAGAAAAGTTGCGCGCTTGTTGGCGGAAACAGCATATTGAACTCCGCCGATGCGCGCCACCAGTGACTTGACTTAAGATAGGAAGGTCGTTAATCGAGTATTTTCCGATGGGAGGTTGCCCATGAATCGTCGTTACATTTCAAGTATTTTTTCCGTTGTTTGCATGAGCTTGGTATTTGCCGGCTGTCAGAAAGCCGCTGATCAGCAGCCCGCTGCAGGGAGTGCAAGTACATCATCTGGGGCGGATACTACCAAAACCGCGACAAACGAGCGCGCTGTTGCCCCAACGCCAAAGCCCGTCGTAATTCCCGCAGAAACTCCGATCCACGTGGTCTTGGATCAAACGATTAGTTCAAAAACCAGTACTTCCGGTCAAACTTTCTCGGCGACTGTGGCCGCTCCGATCGAGGTGGATGGCAAAGTGGTCGTGCCTAAAGGGGCTCGTGCCGAGGGAATTGTGAGAGAGGCAAAGCCTGCA
>Ga0209011_1000062_pt1 | contig 69876 bp, 68 predicted proteins | sample BlaSpr_A8_OM1_M3_FD_187986 | JGI IMG/M metagenome (GOLD analysis project Ga0209011, IMG submission 187986) | Forest soil microbial communities from Thunder Bay, Ontario, Canada - Black Spruce, Ontario site 2_A8_OM1_M3 (SPAdes) (version 2) | ecosystem: Environmental > Terrestrial > Soil > Boreal...
GCAAGACCGGCTACAAGATCTTCGATCGCTACCAGGAATGCGGCATTCAAGGGCTGACCGACAGGAGCAGGCGTCCCTATCGCTATGCCCATCAACTTCGCGGGTGGCAAGCAATCAATGACCTCCCGAGTGGGTGCAGGATTTGGCTTCATCTTAACGGAAGTGCATCCCATCTCGCTACGATCCAAAGTGCTGTAAAAAATCCGCTGTCGCAGATCCTTGCCGTGTCGTAGAGCATGGCGAATGGTGATCCCAAGATATCCAGTGTTTGTGTGCACAAAACCCGGACCGCGACGATTTCGTCCGTGGCCGTGTATTAGTATCAGGCTTGTTTCACCCATTTCCCATGCCTGTGGTATGAGTTCGTCGTCAAATCTGCCCCCCGCAACCAATTCCTAGTTGATTTGAAACGGCTCAGAGGATGCTCCCTCTGGGCCGTTTCGCTTTTCCGTCCAACTAGCGTCCAAAAGTCTCCAAACTGCGTTGCTTTGCCAGCGCCCGTCTGTCACTGACGATATAACGCAAATAACGCAAGGAGACCATTGACACAGGTACTACTCTGTTGTAGTATAACACTGTGTTATAGTTCATAGAGTTTCCGGCGTTTACGACGCGCCTAATGGCTCTTGCGAAAGACCGCGCTGATGACGTATTGTTGGAAATTCAGAACGACCTGCTTGAAAACCCGAAGCGCGGTCCCGTGATAGAGGGGACTTCGGGTGTCCGGAAGTCTCGGGCCGCCGACCCTACTAGAGGCAAAGGAAAGAGCGGCGGATTTCGGTATATGTACTACTACATCGAGCGAGATGGGCAGATTTTTCTGTTGATGGTGTTTAACAAGAATGAGCAGGATAACCTGACCGAAAAACAGAAAAAGACACTATCTAATCTCATTCGTGAACTGAGGGAGGAAGGGCAATGAACAACAACCTATTCAACGAAATGATCTCCGGGTTTGTTGAGGCTAAGAAGTATCGTGCAGGGAAAAAAGCGAAAATGCGCGTATCGCGTGTGGCTTTTGAGCCCGTCTCAATGAAACCTGCTGAAATTCGCCGCGTCAGAACTCGTCTGAGATTTAGCCAGCCGGAATTTGCGGAATTCCTTTGTACTCGCGTCGGAACTCTCCGAAGTTGGGAACAAGGCTCCCGCAAACCACAAAGTTCGGCACTCCGACTATTAGCTATTGCGAAAGAAAAACCGGCGTTACTCCTACAAAAACGCGCCTAATAACCGAACTGTCGAGCGTCGATGGCCCAACGCTGTCGGAGCACTTCCGCCCATGTCGCCGGTTCGAAACTAGTTCCTTCTCGCCCGAGTTGCTTCTGTAGATGTTGCTTGCGGTCCGCTGCTGGCATTTGTTAATTCCTTTCTGAAAAACTCCAAAAGCTTTTCAGATTGAAAAAAACCCGCCATACGGGACTTGGTGCCAACTCTGGATAGTTCCTTATTTGCCCTACTGCAGCGATTTACTCGGTTGGTTCTGAGTTCTTTATGAATAAAGAGGAATGGGCGAGAATTCGGCGCAACCGATCGACAAACCATTGCGACCTCCCGGAAACGGCCTCGCGTACCTAAAAGGCAGCTTTTTATCAGCGGAAAGCAAGCGCGCGGGAGTTCCGATGATTAGATGGGTAGACTCGGGGCCTGCACTAAACCCACGATTACGCGCTGGTGGACCGGTAGTATCCAATTGCATCAAAATATCAGGTGGATAAAGATGGGCAGCTTCCGCAAATCTACGGCACCATACCATAATGTGCGCAGCAGTATTCATCAGTTGGTACCAAATTGCGAGCAGCCAAAAAATCCTAATAAATTTATATACACGCACAAAGGCCGGTCATATGGGACCCGTTGGGGTCAAAAAATCCGGCTAGCCTCCACAGCCTTCCTACCGACAAACCTTCATAAAGAAAAAAGTTCGCATGTGCCCACTGAGTGTCTTGCCCAAAAGTTATTTTGGTTTTAGTGTTTCTGTTCCATGTCGAGCAGGCCACTAGGATTGGTCGCGAGGTGGCAAGCAATCAATCGCCATCCGAGTGGGTGCGGATTTGGCTTCAGCTTGTAGCAGCGTCAGAGTTGTTTCACCCATTTCCCACGCCTGTTGTATGAGTTGGTCGAGCACATCACCACAAAGGATCTTTTGGGTGGTTCCGATGGGGCAATTCAACGCGGCGAAATAACCGTGTCGAAGAGCAAGACAGCGGCAGGTACAGGCCGCGTGATTCCGCTCTCCCGTCGCGTGTGCGCTTGTCTTTCGATGTGGCTGGAACGATTCCCGGAGGCCGGCCGAACAGCTTCCTCTTCCCGTACCACAAGATAGGCTTGGCAGGAAACTCGCGCCTTCCCGTACTCTATGACGTCGATCTCATGCGCCCGATGGGTTCATGGCGCAAGGCGTGGCGGATTGCCTCCAAAGCCGCTGGCGTGCGCTATAGGCCCCATGATATGCGGCACACATTCATCTCCCGGCTGGCCGAGAATCCAAACGTGAGCGAGCAGACGATCAAGGCCCTTGCGGGACACGTCAGCCGCCAAATGATCGAACGCTATAGCCACATCCGTTCGCAAGCAAAGCAAGCCGCGATTCAAACGCTCGAACAGCCGCTAATCGAGCCCATTTGGAGGGAGACAGGGCACAAAAATGGGCACAGTGATGTGCAAAGTGTGCCCATCCCAGCTGTTTCATTTCAAGGGTGCAGTCCAGATGAGAGTGCGAAAGCAGAGACTCAAGCTAACTCACTGAAAACAGTTGGTGGGCCCGCCAGGATTTGAACCTGGGACCAACGGATTATGAGTCCGCTGCTCTAACCGCTGAGCTACGGGCCCGGTGCTATCGCAACATCTTACATCGAAAAGAGTTACTCCCGATGGCACTAATCACAAGGGATCCTCCATGCTGCTGGGTATTAGTGCAAGTAGGAGTGGCTAATGCAATGCCTGAACTTCTCAGGCTGCTGATCCTGAATTGACCCGCGAAGCTCATTTTCTTTATCATCAGCCGAATAATTCTCCAATAATCATCGATAATCTGCTTCACGTGCCTGCACGGTGCGGCCACAATGTATGCTCTTTGAAAGGAGTTTGAAGTATGCGAAACGTATGGCGGCGGCTGTCCACTGGGAGGTGTGCTCTGGCTCTGGCCGTTATGACCTGTAGCGTGCTCGCCGCCTCTGAAGCTATTGCGCAAACAACTTATCAACCTACCGCGGAGAACCTCAAGGCACGCCAGGAATTCCAAGATGAAAAGTTTGGGCTGTTCATTCATTGGGGCGTGTACAGCGTGCTGGGCGATGGCGAATGGGTGTTTCACAATCGCAAGTTGACGCTGGATGAATATAATCGCCTGCCCCTATTTTTCGATCCTGAGAAATTCGATGCCAAAGCGTGGGTGGGGCTCGCTAAAGCCGCCGGCATGAAGTACATCACCATCACCTCGCGCCATCATGATGGTTTCGCGATGTTTGATTCGAAAGTTTCGGATTGGAATATCGTGAAACGAACGCCGTATGGAAAAGATCCGTTGAAAATGCTCGCGGACGAGTGCCATCGACAAGGGATTAAACTTTTTTTCTACTATTCGCAATTAGATTGGCACAACCCTGACTACTATCCGCGTGGCCACACCGCAGTGGACCGAGGTCCTTGGAACAATGGCCGACCAGACCGAGGTGACTGGAACAATTACCTTGATAATTACATGGACGGGCAGTTGCAAGAATTGCTCACCAATTACGGACCGATTGGTGGCATCTGGTTTGATGGAATGTGGGACAAGCCCGATGCCGATTGGCACCTTGCGAAGACCTACGCGCTCATTCATCAGCTACAACCTGCAGCACTGATTATCCCCAATCATCATCAGCCCCCTAAACCTGGTGAAGACGTACAGACGTTCGAGCGCGATCTCCCTGGTCAAAACACGGCTGGATTCAACACGAACTACGTCAGCGATCGATTGCCGCTTGAGAGCTGCAATACCCTAAATGGGTCTTGGGGGTTCAACATTGGCGACAGCAAATACAAGAGTCCTGCAGAATTGGAAGAAATGCTGGTGCGCGCCGCGGGCAATAATTCAAATCTGTTGCTGAATATCGGCCCACAGCCGAATGGCGAGATTCAGCAGGAATTTGCCACACGCCTCCTCGCGGTAGGCGATTGGCTGTCAAGATACGGTGACTCAATCTATGGCACTCGCGGAGGCCCGGTGCAACCGGCGGAGTGGGGGGTAACGACGCAGAAAGGCGGCAAGGTCTATGTTCATGTTTTTACCTGGAATGCCCCGCTGCTAGCTCTGCCGCCGCTAGGAAGCCATGTAAAAGAAGCGCATGTGTTACTGGATGGATCTGCTGTTGAATTTACTCAGAATCCGAATGGTGTCGTCTTGAAGATTCCGCCTTCCAAAAAAGACGAAGTAGATCGCGTCGTGGTCCTTACCTTGAGCAGCGAAAACTGAGGCGAGGTAATCGCTGATCACTATAAGCAATAGGTTGCTGCAGCGGGTAAGATAAGAGAAACTTTACTGCATGAAACGAGCACTTATAACAGGCATTACCGGGCAGGACGGCTCTTACCTCGCCGAGCTTTTGCTTTCCAAGGGTTATGAGGTTCACGGCATTATCCGGCGCTCCAGCACGTTTAATACGCAGCGCATCGATCACATTTATCAGGATCCCAACCGTACCGACGCCAAGCTGTTTTTGCATCACGGCGACTTGTCCAGTACGGAATGGATTCTGAGCCTCATCTATAGCCTTGCGCCCGATGAGCTTTATCATCTCGCGGCGCAAAGCCATGTTCGCGTCAGCTTCGACGTGCCGGAATATACCGGAGACATTACCGGACTCGGCACCATGCGCTTATTGGAGGCCGTGCGCCGCAGCGGTTGCAAGACGCGTTTTTACCAGGCATCGAGTTCGGAGATGTTTGGCTCCGCGCCGGCTCCGCAAAGCGAAACTACGGAATTCCAGCCGCGCAGTCCGTATGCCGTGGCGAAAGTTTACGCTTACTGGATGACACGAATTTACCGCGAAGGTTACGCGATGCACGCGGCAAACGGAATCCTGTTCAACCACGAGAGTCCCCGCCGCGGAGAAACTTTCGTCACCCGCAAAATCACGCGCGGAGTGGCGGCCATTTTAGCCGGCCGAGAGGACATCTTATATCTTGGCAATCTGGACGCCCGCCGGGACTGGGGTTATGCGCCGGAATATGTGGAAGCGATGTGGAAGATCGTTCAGCAGGATAACGCTGACGATTACGTTATTGGCACAGGAAAGACGCATTCTGTACAGGAATTCATGGAAGAGGCTTTTACTTACGCCGGCCTGGATTGGCGGAAGCACGTAAAAATATCGGAACGCTATTTCCGGCCTCTGGAAGTGGATGTTTTGATCGCAGACACCGCCAAAGCGCGCAAGAAACTGGAGTGGCAATCGCAAGTGGGATTCCATGACCTTGTGGCCATTATGGTGGACGCTGACGTGGAGGCCGTGGGCTTACAATCAAAAGGCCGCGGCAAGGCCATTCTGGAAGCGAAGATCGGTCCGTGGAACCGCTGGCATAATTCCGTGACACGGATGGCGCAAGCCGTACAAGGACAAGCTTCGCAGCATTAAGGGTTACTGAGGATTGGTGCAATGGGCTTTTGGCAAAATCGGCGTGTCGTAGTCAGCGGTGGCAGCGGCTTTCTGGGATCGTTCGTGGTGGAAAAACTGCGCGCGGCCGACGCGCGGGAGGTGGTGGTGCCGCGCAGCCGGGAACATGATCTTCGGGAGAAGTCCCAAGCTTTGCGCCTGTTCTCAGATTCGCGTCCCGATATTTTCATTCATCTGGCGGCGGTGGTCGGCGGCATTGGGGCTAACCGCGAAAATCCTGGCCGCTTTTTCTATGACAATGCGGCTATGGGTCTAAATACCATCGAAGCCGCGCGCGTCGCGGGCATTGAAAAATTTGTGTGTGCTGGCACGATTTGTTCTTACCCCAAGTTCACTCCCGTGCCATTCCGCGAAGACGATTTCTGGAACGGCTATCCTGAGGAAACCAATGCGCCTTATGGTCTGGCTAAAAAAATGCTCCTTGTGCAGTTGCAGGCATATCGCCAGCAGTATGGGTTGAATGGTATTTACCTTACCCCCGTCAACCTTTATGGGCCACGCGATAATTTCGATCTGCAAAGTTCCCACGTGATTCCCGCGTTGATCCGTAAATGCGCGGAAGCGCAGCAATCCTCGGCTCCGGAGATTGTGGCTTGGGGAACCGGAAACGCCACGCGCGAATTTCTCTACGCCGAGGATGCCGCCGAAGCCATCGTGATCGCGGCGGAAAAATACTCCAAGCCAGAACCTGTAAACCTCGGATCGGGCCAGGAAATCGCTGTTCGCGATTTGCTGGAGATGATCCGCTCCATGGTCGGGTTTACCGGCGCAGTCCGCTGGGATTCTTCGAAGCCGGATGGTCAACCCCGTCGCTGCCTGGACACGTCGCGGGCGCTTGCAGAATTTGGCTGGCGGGCGAAAACTCCCCTGCGAGATGGCTTGCAGAAAACAGTTGCCTGGTATCAACAGCACACTTACAGCGCGACCAGCGCATCCTGAGTACGATCAGCCCCGATCTACCTGTTCGATGAGAACGAGCTTTCTTTCCTGTTGGTTTCCCCTGGCGATTGCTTACACGCAGAGTGTTCCGGGGTTCCTACAAGTAAGCCCTGGTTAGTTGCCTGGCATCTTACTTAGTCTTTCCAGAATCAGTAATCTAAGAAGTTATCCTAAATGGGTATTATTCGCGGACTTTTGCAAGTAACCGCCGCGTCCTCGGTTTGAGAAAGGGTTAGACAGCCACAGAAATGGCTGGGCTGCGAGTACCCGACGTTCCCAAAAGAAGTGGCCATCCCGAACGAAGTGTAAAGAGTTGAAGAGTTATCGAGTCCGAACCATTCGAATTTGCAGCGTTAGCAACTATGGCTGCAACATCGAGCAAGCGGTGGATAGTGCGCTGGCTCAGGATTCCCGCGCGAAAACTTAGAAATTCTCGTCCACGACGGCCCTACTGGCGATACTCCGCTGCGCCTCAAAAATATGGCGATGTCATTCGCTATCTTCGCAAGCCCAGCCGCCGCAGGCTTCGGCATTTAAGTTCTCGTAACGAAGCAGCGATTGGGAAGATATCGTAGACTTGCACGGGGGATCCTACGCGCGCTGCGAACATCAGCTTCGCGGCAAATCTCGTTACACCTAGCACGCGTGTTATAACAAATGGCCAAACCGTTCGTTAGCATACTAATCGACACGTACAACCACGAACGCTTCATCGAACAGGCCATCGTGAGTGCTTTGCAGCAGGATTTTCCCGCTGCAGACCGGGAGATTATCGTAGTGGATGATGGTTCCATTGACGGTACGCCGGACGTGGTGCGCAAGTTTGAACCGCATGTCCGCTTGATACGTAAAACGAACGGGGGACAGGCGTCAGCATTTAATGCCGGGATTCCCGAATGTAAAGGAGAAATCATCGCGTTCCTCGATGGTGACGATTTCTGGAAAGCCAACAAACTGCAACTTGTTGTGTGGGAACTTGAGAAAAACCCCGAACTGGGAACTGTCGGCCACGGCTACTTTGAGGCTTCTCCAGACGGACGTCCCCTCGGTGTTGTCGTCCCCGATAGAAATACTTTGATCCAGCTGCGGGACCTGCCGACTGCTCGCCTCTTCACTCAGTTGCGCGCCTTCCTCGGGACCTCCAGGATGACCATTCGAAAGAAACTTCTCGATCAGATTCTTCCGTTCCCCGAGGAATTAGTCATCGAAGCCGATGAATACATGTTCACGCTTGCTCCTGCGCTTGCTCCCGCGCTGGTGTTGGACAAACCGCTGTTCTATTATCGCCTTCACGAAGGCAATCTCTACCAGTTTTCCGAAACGGACGATAAAAGAACCCGACGCAAACAGAGAGTTCTGGATGTTTTACAACAGTGTTTGCCCCCGCGCCTTCAAGCATTGGGTATTCCCGCCAACATTATTGCCACGGTTATGCAGCCTCTTTGGATCGATGGGAGTCGCTTGCGACTCGTGCTCGACGGCGGGATGCCGTGGGAAACGTTTAACGTGGAGAGGGCCGCGTATCTTTTGGCCTACAAGGACCGGCCAGTCGGCTATCGTTTATTTAAGGCTTTTGTCCTGGGCGCGACTCTCGTCTTGCCTCCGCGAAGCTTTTACAAGGCTCAGCGATGGTATGCGTCCAATGAATTGCAGCGCATCCGAAATGCGATCGGCAAACCGACGGCGGCTGCTCCCATCATCGAACATCGCACAAAAGATAAATGACAAATGTTTTTGCACTTTGCTAACCCCATGGGGTCATGTTCGATTCGTGGGAATCCTAAACTGACTGGACAGCGCTCACTTATTCTGATTTGCTAGTTGAGCAATCAATCTGCGTGAGACAGACTGAGCTGACCATCCCAGAGAGAAATAGCCTTCCGCCAATTTCTGGAGACGCTTCAGTGAGCGCATTCGCGTATGATTTTCAACAGCCTCCGATCTCAGTTAGAAGGACGGAGCGCCTTAGGAGAATGTGCGTGAGACCGACAGAAACAATGCGACGAGATTGGGATGAGCGTGCAAAGAAAAATGCATTCCATTACATCGCATCCTGGCGAGAAAAGTGGGACCTTAACTCTTTTCTAGCCTCCGGCGAGGAGGACTATCAGCGATTTGTTTTGCCGGCACTTGAACGTTGCAAGATCGTTCCGTCCGGTAAAGTCATGGTTGAGCTTGGTTGCGGCGCTGGACGGATGACGTCGAATTTCGCGCTCCATTACACACGCGTCGTAGCATTGGACCTCTCAGTTGAAATGTTGGAGCGTGCCCGTCAAGTTCACTCCATGCAGAGGAACATTCTGTGGTTACGCGGGAGCGGTGCGGATTTGGCGTGTCTCAGAAGCGACTCGGCCGACTTCGTCTTCAGTTACCTGGTGCTGCAGCATCTCCCGAGTGAAGACCTCGTTTTTGCTTATGTCCGCGAGATTCTGCGCGTCCTCCAGCCGGGTGGTGCGTTCCTCTTTCAATTTAACGGCAGCTCTAGTCCAACGATGAACCTGCGAGGGCGAATAGTGTGGGGTGTGATGGACATGCTTTGGTCCGCCAAGCTGACATGGCTCAGGCATGCCGTCGCCTCTCTATTTGGTTTAGATCCCGCTGCAGCGGGCAAGACCTGGCGCGGCGCTGCGATCGTGGCGAGCCGGGTCGCAGATGTTGTTCAATCGAGTAGAGGAGAAATCCGTGAGATGTCCGGAGTGAATACTCCGATGACTTGGTGCTGCGGAGTCAAGGTGGCCCGTGCCTGAGCCGAGATGCTGACTCTGGGAATCAACTATTCACAAATGCACGACTCTTCAGCGTGTATCGTGCGAGATGGTGAATTACTTTTCGCGGTTGCCGAGGAACGCCTAAGCCGACTAAAGCACGATGCCGGTTTTCCGCAGCATGCGATCAAGGCATGTCTTGATTTTGCTCAGGTCAAAGCCACCCAACTGGACGAAGTGTGTTTCGGCTGGCCCGTCCCTGGGCCGCTCTTTCGCCATGACCTTAAGTGCTTTGCGACACGCCGCATGCCATTCAACTATCTGAACGTGCTGAATTCTACACTCTATTTCGCAAGCATGTGGCACCAGCAGTCGGGAGCGAAGCGATTCAAGCAACACTTCGGCCAAGTGAGGGCGCAAATGCGTTTTGTGGACCACCATCTGGCCCATGCAATCAGCGCATACGGATTTTCGGGTTTCGACGATTCCGCAATCGTAATTATGGATGGCCGCGGCGCGTGGGAAGCAACATCTATCTGGCATGGACGCGATGGGCGGATCGAGCACGTGCTAACCATTCCGTTTCCGGATTCCGTGGGATTCTTTTATAGTGAGTTCACCGAATATCTGGGTTTTCAGCGGAATAGTGATGAATGGAAAGTGATGGGGCTGGCGCCTTACGGGCGGCCGGGAGTGGATCTGGGCCCCTTCATCGATCCCGAAGCTGCTCCTTACCATGTTCACACCAAACGGCTCTTCACCAACGGCTCTACACCATTCGACGAGATGACTTCGTTGCTGGGTCCAGCGCGTATCCCGGAAAGCGAAATTGAGGAGCGACATAAAAATATTGCCTATGCCGTGCAGGACGCTTGCGAACTAGCCATGATAAGCGTGGTGCGCATGGCTATGGAGAAAACAAAAAGCCGAAACCTTTGCTTGGCTGGCGGCGTGGCACTGAATTCAAAAGCCAACGGCAAAATCGCGGCGTCCGGTATGGTGGACAAATTCTTTGTGCAACCCGCTGCTTCGGATGACGGCACGGCATTAGGCGCTGCACTGGCGCCCTATCTTGATAACGGGGGGAAACTGCCAAATCGTGCCATGCGCCACGCGTATTTAGGTCCGGCGTTTGATGACCAAGCGATTGAACCGATTTTACGCACGTACAAGCTGCGATATACGCGGCTGCAGAACCCGGCAGGTACAGCGGCAGAGTTGCTGTCCCAAGGGAAAATTCTTGGTTGGTTCCAGGGACGAATGGAATTTGGTCCGCGCGCGCTGGGGAGCCGTTCGATCCTCGCCGATCCACGCGATCCGGAAATGAACACGAAGGTAAATAACGCGGTAAAATTTCGCGAATGGTGGCGGCCCTTTGCACCTTCTTTCAAGAAAGAAGCCGCTGGCGAATATTTGGAGAGCGCGACTGATTCTCCCTTCATGATTCTCACCGCGCAAGTGCGTCCGGAAAAACGCAGCATCATTCCTTCCGTGACGCACGTCGACGGCAGCGCTCGCCCACAAACCGTCGAAAAGGAGATCAATCCGCTGTACTGGCGTTTGATTGATGAATTCGGTAAACGCACGGGCGTGCCAGTAATTATGAACACTTCTTTCAATTTACGTGGTGAAGCAATAGTGCATACGCCTACTGATGCCGTGCGCACTTTCTTCAGTTCTGGAATGGACGCGCTTGTGATCGGCGGGTTCCTAGTAGAGAAATAATTGTCGAGACAATTCACGCTACTGCATGGCCTACAGATGTATGTCGAGAGCGGGAACGCCTGCGGCGGCGTCGAGCTGATGCGCCACCGGCTGAACCGAATCGGGCTCGCTCCTTAGGTCGTCGATATTGCCGAAATCGTAATTTCACAGAGCTCGAAACGGCAGGTCCCGGTGAATTCTTGCGGCACTGCCGCGAAGAGGTTGAAGGAAATCGGGCCGCTAAGCGCACCGATCCAGGAAATCATCCGCGAGGCGCATGCCAGCGGAGCACGTATAGTTTTCATCCTGGTATTGACGCAGGATTCACCACAGTAGGCGTACCATGGCTGGCCGGAATACGTGCTTTTTGTGAAAAGTTTCTCTGGATTTGCTTCGGAGTATCTTTGAAAGCCCTAAGTAAAAATCATTCCTGCGTATCCCACGACTGCGTCTCGATCACCCGTTACATCCCCTGACGTCGCATAACGTACCAACTCCGCCTTCTTCGCTCCCACTGCATGCAATGCCGTTAGCATAGCTACGCCCGGCCCCAGCCCACACATCGAAATATTTTCATTCCGGCAAGTGTCGTACAATCCCTGAGCATCGAGTGCTAGCAACTTCTCAATCGCTTTAGCGTCCTTCACTCGCGTCGTCGCGTCATCTTCGTAATGATTTAAATCCGAGGTGGTCAGCAGCAGTATCTCCTCGTTCGAATCGGCAAGCACCCGCCCAATTGCTTCGCCCACACTGACCAAGTCTTCGAAACGCACGGTTCCTAACGCCACAGGCACAAACCTAAATCCCGTCGCGAGAACTTGCAGGAACGGCAGCTGCACCTCGAGAGAATGCTCCGTGCTATGAGCCACCTCATCTTCCTTCAGGAGCGGGCAGGACGCGCGCAGTGTGGACGCCAGTCCTTCATCAATTGCCACATCGCCCAGCGGCGTCCGCCAAGCGCCGCTCGAAAGAATGGCGGCTGATTCTCCGCGCGGGGCATGCCGCACGCCCAGAATCAAAATCTGTTTTGGCAACCGAATGCACGCTAGCACCGCGCCCGTTACGTGTCCCGAATACAGATATCCCGCATGCGGGACCAGGCAAGCGTTCACCCGCGTCGCTACGGCGCCGGGCTCGGTTTGCGTGTACCGGTTGACCAACGCAGTCAATTCTTTTGGGTTGGAAGGATAAAACCGTCCGGACACGGCAGGCAGGCGAAGCATACAGCGCTCGGCAGATTTACAGGGGTCGCGAGGGTTTGCCTTTGAACTTAACCGCTTTCAAGCTCGTAGGATCGTAGTAGACCGTCACTTTGTCGCCGTATTGATAGCCGCCCTTATCGACAATTCCCTGCATCTTTGTGGCGGCGGCTTCTGACAGCGCAAACGTCTGTATCGCCAGATCGTTGCCCTTGGCGCGCAGCGTAATCTGCGCGGTGTTGGCATTCATTACGAAGCCTTCGAACTTGGTTAGCCCGGACGGCTTTGGCTTCACGGCATTCACAATTATGGGCACAGCCGTATCCGCGATGATCGGAATGATCGGGTCCTGCGCCGCCACTAGTGAACAAAAAATCGAGCTAACCACCAGTAATGGCAATCCAAGGCCTGCAACTTTGCGAAAAATCTTCATTCGAGTTGGTCCGTGGCAATCCGTAATGATTTCAGAAACCGCACGTCTTGCGGCGTCATGACCAACCGCGTCGCTGGCTTCCTATTGCTATCGTTGTCTTCCAAAAATGACTCTTGATCCACCTGAATGCGCAGCGACTCTAGAAAGCGCCGGTCTTGCGTCGTCAACCTGGCGGCTTCTGCCGCGGCTGCGTCGCGCCGGGCCAAGCCAATGGTGGCATCCAGCTTCAGAACGATGTCATAGCCATGCGCGCGCACTCCCGCAATCGCGCCGGTTATTCTATCGGAGTCGGACACCGTGTCATTGATCGCGTGTCCTAATTCACGGAGCAGGTTTTTCAGGTGATCGTCGAGTTGCAAGGCGTTCTCCCACTACTTCTTTGGCCATTTTAGGCCCACGTTCCATTGGATTCAAGTGACCTTCGTACCGTTGTCTCCAATTCGTTCACAGTACGTTTGGACAGGCGCGTCCTGCATCTTTCGTTCCAGCAGCCCTTCCAAACTTGCACGCCTTTCCGGTGTGCATCCCTTTTTGCGTTAAGATGTCGGTATGTCTGGCGTAGTAGGTGTAGCAGCGGTACCGCCTAAACCGCGTGGATTCGGGCGATTCTGGCGCGCGCTCAAGCAGCTATTTCACGAGGTCACTGGCGCAATTTTTGCTCTCCTCGCGGTTAGCTGGCTGAATCTTGCGTTTCGCGCTTGGAGTCGCGACGCCGCGCCTTGGCTCGTCGCCACGGCCGTAGGGCTGGCCATTATCTTTGTGTTTTTTTCGGTGACGTCTTTTCGTCACGCGCGAGGGTTATAACGCAATTGCGTCGATTCTGAACCGGCATCTTAGACGACACGTTTAGCGACTCAACGCGTCAATTTTTTATGTCAGCAGACAAGACCAAAACCGCCTCTCCCGCCGAGCGCAAGAACCACTTCACCACGCTTACAGGCCTTCCGCTTGACCGGCTCTACACCGAAGAAAATCTGTCCAACTGGAATCCTGAGGATGCCCTCGGCTATCCCGGCAAATTTCCCTACACCCGTGGCATTTATCCCACCATGTATCGCGGCCGCTTCTGGACGATGCGCCAGTACGCAGGCTTTGGCAGCGCCGCGCAATCTAACGAGCGCTATCGCTATCTCCTCAGCAAAGGTCAATCTGGTCTGTCCGTCGCTTTTGATCTGCCCACGCAGATCGGCATGGATTCCGATCATCCGCTCGCGCGAGGCGAGGTCGGCAAAGTTGGAGTAACCATTGATTCGCTGGAAGACATGGAGACGCTTTTCGACGGCATCCCCCTCGAAAAAGTTTCCACCTCCATGACCATTAATTCCACCGCCGCTATTCTCCTCTGCCTCTACGTCGCCGTTGCTAAAAAACAGGGTGCCAATCTCGCCAAAATTTCCGGCACCGTGCAAAACGATATCCTCAAAGAATACATCGCTCGTGGAACGTACATCTATCCCGTGCGGCCCGCGATGCGCATCGTTACCGACATTTTCGCTTGGTGCCACGGCCATCTCCCTAAGTGGAACACCATTTCCATCTCCGGCTATCACATCCGCGAAGCCGGCTCCACCGCTGCGCAGGAAGTTGCTTTTACCTTGGCTGACGGAATCGCTTACGTTGAAGCCGCGCTCCACGCGGGCCTCGACGTCGACGACTTCGCGCCGCAACTTTCTTTCTTCTTCAACGCGCACAACGACCTGCTGGAGGAAATCGCCAAGTATCGCGCGGCGCGCCGGTTGTGGGCAAAAATCATGTCCGAACGCTTTGGTGCTAAAGACCCGCGCTCCCTGCTCCTGCGATTTCATGCGCAAACCGCCGGTTCTTCGCTCACCGCGCAGCAACCTGAAAATAACATCGTGCGCGTGGCGATTCAGGCCTTATCCGCTGTGCTGGGTGGCTGCCAATCCCTGCACACCAACTCTCTCGACGAAGCCCTAGCGCTCCCCACGGAAAACGCCGCGCTCATCGCATTGCGCACTCAGCAAATCATTGCTCACGAGACGGGCATTACCAACACCATCGACCCCCTGGCTGGTTCCTACGCCGTCGAAAATCTCACGAATGACATTGAAAGCGGCGCACTCGCTTACCTCAAAAAAATCGATGCCATGGGAAGCCCCTCTGGAGGTCCTACGGATGGTCTTACCGGTGGCCTCACCGGAGGAATGCTGCGCGCGATTGAAACTGGCTTTGTGCAAGGCGAAATCCAAAAAGCCGCCTACGAATTCCAGCGTGCTGTCGAGAAGAAAGAGCAGATTGTCGTTGGCGTCAATGACTTCACGGCTCAAGAGGAACGCAGTGTCCCTACGCTCCGAGTAGACCCCGAAATCGAGCGCTCCCAAGTCATTCGCTTGAGCACTCTTCGCGCTAAACGCGATTCCGCTCGCGTCAAATCCGCGCTCATGGACCTCGAACGCCGCGCCGCAACCACCGAGAATTTACTGCCTACTATTCTCGCTGCCGTCGAAAGTTACGCCACGGTGGGCGAAATTTCTGACGCACTCCGCCGTGTCTTCGGCGAATACCGGGAATCCATTATCATTTAGGTTTCCTCGTTTCTCGCAAGCTCCAGAAGGTCGCTCTGTAGTATTCTGGCCGCGCCTTAATGTCATGAAAATGCCATGAAATTGATCCTCGCGTCCGCTTCTCCCCGGCGCGCAGAAATCCTGCGCGATGCCGGCTTCCATTTCTCGGTATTGTCTTCCGCCGTGGATGAGACTCCGTTCCCAGGAGAATCGCCACAAGAACACGTGGAACGTCTTGCCGCCGCCAAAGCCGAACTCGCTGTTGCACGCACCGTCGGGCCAGCGATCATCATTGCTGCCGATACTGTGGTGGTTCTCGAGGGCAAAGTTATAGGCAAGCCGCGCTCCACCGACGATGCACGCCTTATGTTGGAACAATTATCCGGTCGCACCCACTCCGTAATCACTGGCGTGACTCTCGTCCGTTTACCCGATTCCGAGCGGCGCAGCTTTGTCGAATCCACGCTTGTTCATTTCAGCACGCTCTCTTCGGAAGAAATCCTCCGCTACCTCGCTACCGACGAGCCTTACGACAAAGCCGGGGCTTATGCTATTCAGGGACGCGCAGGCCGCTTCGTCTCGCGCGTCGAAGGCTGCTACTTCAACGTGGTCGGCTTGCCGCTGGCGCACGTCAATACGGCTCTTGCAGATCTCGGCTGGGTCGAGGACTGATATTCCGATTTGCAAGACACAGCAGGCAAATAAAAAGGGCGGCCAGATAGGCCGCCCAACTCGATCGCCGCAAACGATTCTTCCAGCTTTATGCTTACTTTTTCTCTTCTGCTGGCTTTTCTGTCGTGGCTGGCGGTACGGTGGTCTGCGACTGCTGTTGTCCGCCGCCGTGCATCCCTTCCTTGAAGCCCCGGACGCCTTCGCCCATCCCGCGCATTAACTCGGGAATCTTGCGGCCGCCGAAAAGAACCAGCACCACGACTAAAATAATTAGCCAGTGCATCGGAAATTCCATGTAGCCTCCTACCCTTGCCGACTAAACTCTAGCACTACTCGACACCCAGCCGGAAGTGCATATAGCGCAAAAACTAAAGTATAACACGCTCATCCCCGGCCCGGCGCGTAACCCGTTCCCGGTCAAGGTACTCCAGTAAAGGAATGGCGTATTTCCGGGTAACCCTCGCCAAATCTTTGAAAACCAGCACGGAAATCCGGTCGCCCTTCCCCTTCTTATATGCGGCAAGCCGCTCTTTCAGATGGACCAGCGCATCCCGATGAAAAATCAATTCCGGCGTAAGCCGCACTAAACGCTTTTCGCGCAACAGGATCTGCAGTAACTTCTCAGCCCGCTGGGCTTCGACTTCCAGCTTCTCCAAGACTTCATTTGCCGCGGGAACCGTCAATCCCGCTGACGCGAATGCCGCCTCAATTTGTGCCTTTGCTCGAGCCTCTTCCGGCTGCAGCTCAATACCCGAGCCGGCTCGCTTTACCAGTTCGCTTTGCACGTCCAGTCTTTTTTGTGCCGCCAGCTCTTCCAATGCTGCGCGAAACGTTTCGCCATTGACGCGGCGTCCCGCCCGGGCGCGCAAATCTTCCCGCGATATCCCCGGCAACAATGGGTTGTCCTTTTGGAATAGATTCACCGTCTCTACAATTTTTTTGCATATCTCATCGAAGTACTTACTGGCAACGAGCAGGAGCGGCTCAGCGTGAATCACTTTCACGCTGCCCACGCCCGCCACCTTTTCCGCGGTTTTCTGAATTTCTTTTTCCGGCCAACCGGTTCGCGCCACGATTTCGTCGTATCTGGCTCCCAGCGGCGCACGCTCCACCATCGCTGCAAGAATCTTTTCTGGACTTCCGCCTTCCAAGGTTTGCAGAAATTCAATGCGACCCGTATCTCGCAACACCGGGCGTCGCGCCAGCGCATCTAGCACCACACCTCCGCCAATCGTGATCACTGGAGAAAATCGTCTCACGATGAATCTGTCTCCCGGCAGCAGCAATACATCGTCCTGCAGCCGAAGGTGTGCCAGCCCGTTTTGTCCGGGTGAAAGTTCGTTTTCGCCGTATAGAAAAACTTCCGCCATCGTCTCAGCGGTTCCCGCATGCAAATGAACTCTTGCGCGGTGTTTCACTTTAGGCGCTGAAGGCAACAGCGTAAGCCGTGCATCCATCCGGCGTGTCGAGCGAAACTTTCCCGGTGTGCCGAGCGACATTCCACGCTTCACTGTGGTGTGTTCGATCCCAGCGAGATTTACCGCCGTACGCTGCCCGGCGTACGCGCGAGCCTCGGTTTTTCCCGCCGACTGTACTCCGCGGACTCGCAATCGTTCGCCTTTTGGAAACAGCTCCACTTCATCGCCCGCACCTACATTTCCGGAGATCAGCGTCCCCGTCACCACTGTCCCAAAACCCTTTACTGGGAACGCTCTGTCGATGGGCAGCCGAAAATACCGGCCAGCGTCCTTTGCGGCCGCCAGGTTCGCCACTTCTCGCAGCGCTACCTTCAATTCTGCCAGGCCAGCGCCAGTCTTGGCGCTGACCGGAATGATCGGCGCCGATTCCAGAAATGATCCGCGCAAGTAGTCTTCAACTTCCAACCGAACGATGCCCAACATATCCTCATCGAGCAAGTCGCTCTTCGTCAGCGCCACCAGCCCCCGCCGCACTCCCAGCAATCGGCAGATATCGAAATGTTCCCGCGTTTGTGGCTTAATCGACTCGTCCGCCGCAACCACTAGTAAGACCAGGTCGATTCCCGACGCGCCCGCCAGCATGTTGCTGATGAAACGTTCGTGCCCCGGCACATCTACGAAACCGAACCGCATGCCATTTTCTTCCAGGAACGCAAAGCCCAGATCGATCGTAATGCCGCGCCGCTTCTCTTCTTCGAGCCGGTCCGGATGAGTCCCCGTTAAAGCCTCGACCAACGCCGACTTGCCATGATCAATGTGCCCGGCGGTCCCGACAATAACGCTCTTCGATGTTCCAGACATGTTCGATTGTCCTTCAGGATTGTCGTCTATTCTTGCGAATTGAAGTGTGAAGGAACGGTTGCGCTACTTTGCCGCGGCAATTTCTTCGACAATGGACTGCACCGCTGCGCGCGGATCTGGTGCTGCTGAGATCGGCCGGCCCACCACAATAAAATCTGCTCCCGCGCGGATCGCTTCGCGAGGTGTCGCCGCGCGCGCCTGGTCGTCCGGCTTACCTAAACCAATGTTGTCTTTCGGGCGTACTCCCGGCGTCACGATTAAAAATTCCCGGCCGCAAGCTTTGCGAATCGCACGCGCTTCTTGAACCGAAGCGACTACGCCGTCCACTCCGGCCTTCTGCGACAGTCGAGCAAGCTTCACCACCCGATCCTTCGGCCGGCCACTGATTCCTACTTCGCGCATCGCTTTGTGGTCCATGCTCGTCAGCACAGTCACCGCTAGCAATCGTGGCCGGTCCGCCCCCATCGGCACGCCTGCGCTGATAGCTTGCGTTGCCGCCTCAAGCATGGCCGTCCCGCCCAATGCGTGCACGTTGACGAGCTGTACGCCGGTCATGGCCGCAACGCACAATACTGCGCCTGCAACTGTGTTGGGTATGTCGTGGAATTTTAGGTCTATGAAAATGCCGGCGCCCAGAGCTGAAATTTCCTGAACTGCGGCGGGCCCTGCTGCCGTGAAGAGTTGGCTACCGATCTTGAACATGCCTACGAGATCGGCAATCTGCTTGGCAAATCGAACCGCGGAGGTTAACGAATCAAAGTCGAGGGCTACTATTAGACTACTGCGTGGGTGGGCATCAAAGGTCAACGTTGTCCGCAACCGCAGACAACTTAGCGTCTCTGCGGTACTTGTATCAATTCTAGCCTGACTTGGCTTACGCCCGCATGAATCAAACCAATCTTCTGGGCGACGCGATAGGATACATCAATTTCGCGCCCTTCCTGGTAAGGACCCCGGTCATTAATTCGCACAATCTCGAATTTCCCATTTCTTGGGTTCACCACCCGCACCATCGACCCAAATGGCAGATGGGGATGCGCCGCCGTCAAAGCCTTGGAGTCGAAATGCTCTCCATTGGCCGTCTGGCGCCCGTCGAAACCCGGTCCGTACCAGCTGGCATTGCCAGTCCAAGCCTTAATCGGCTTCGTAGTTTCCGTGAGGTGAGCTACCAAGGGAGCTTCCATGGCGGGAGCAACAAGGAACATTAGCGGAACCCACCGTAATGCAGCCCACACGAAAAATAGTCGATGTCTCATAGTGTGTTTTTTGTGCAACAATTATCCACAAAAGTGTAGCACCCTAACACGATTATGTCAACCACTTTCTTCGACAAATTTATCACGTATTCTACTGACACTAAACATCTTATACCCTATAAGACTCTTCCGTAAACCCCTCGTCAACCTCTCACTGGCCCGCGGGTCTATGAAGCTGGCCGTTCCGACCTGTACCGCCGCAGCTCCCACAGCTAGGTATTCAAGCACGTCTTCCACCGTCTCGATGCCCCCCAGCCCGATAATCGGGATCTTGACGGCCTTCCGTGCCTCCCAGACCAACCGCAAGGTAATAGGCTTTATCGCCGGCCCTGATAAGCCTCCTGTCGGGTTACCCAACCGTGACCTCCCGGATCGGAAATCCACCGCCATAGCCGGATAGGTATTAGCCACCGTCAGCCCGTCTGCCCCTGCTCCCTCCGCTGCCCGGGCGATAAGCCCAATATCTGTAACGAGCGGCGAAAGCTTCACCCAGAGCGGCCGCCTAACCGCCGCTTTGCGGGCCGCTTCCACGACCTGAGCTACCATGGATGAATCGCTACCAAATTGGATGCCGCCCTCCCTAACATTGGGGCAGGAAATATTGAGCTCATAGCCAGCCAATCCGTCGGCGTCTTCCAAAATCCGGATCACCTCAATGTAGTCCTCCTGGCAGTATCCGAAGACGTTGGCAATTACTGTCGTATCGTATTTTCTTAGTACTGGTAGTTTCTCCGCCACGAAGGCGCGGACCCCCACATTCTGGAGCCCCACCGCATTCAGCATGCCGGAGGCGGTTTCGCAAAGCCGGGGCGCGGGAGCTCCCTTGATAGGTTCGCGGGAAAGCCCTTTCGTAACGAATCCGCCGATACGCTTTAGGTCTACCAGATGGGCAAATTCGAGGCCGTAACCAAACGTTCCGCTCGCCGCGAGAATAGGGCTCCGCAGGCGCAACGCGCCAAGCTGTACGCTCAGGTCAACGTCAACAGCGGAAGTCACTTCACGCAGCAGAATATCACGAACCCTTTTACGCGCCCCGCGCAAAATAAAACTTCGCCGGGCCATCAGCGAGAACCGCAAGAGCGCCGGGGAAATAGAAGGTACACGCCGTTACGTTAATGGATCTTGTTCGCCGCGTCCCATTTTCCCGTATCCGCCAAACCTGTCGTCTGCGATTTTCTACGCTTCAGCGCTTGCGCCAACACATGTCCATCGCGCGGCGCCAGCGTGATCCCACACAATGACGCGAACGTCGGCGCAATGTCCGCCGGCGTAATCGCTTCGTAATACTCCCCTGGCTGAATTCCCCAGCCCATAAATATCACAGGCACGCGCTGATCGTAGCCATACGGCGTCCCATGCGTTGTCCCGGTTTGTCGCGGCGTACCCGTCTTCGAATAATCCCACGGCCAGAAGGGCTTCGGCACAATCACCAGATCGCCGCTGCGCGCCATGAGAAAACCTGCCGCCTCCGCCATTCGAATAGGGCTTTTCGTCGCCGGGCGGTCCTCCAACTGTTCCCCGCGATAAACGCGCGCGACTCCCGGCACCTTTTCCATCGCCCCCAGCACCGCGTGCAACGCCGCTGGATCTGCCTTCAATCTGTTATACGTTCCCGGCGTGAAATAAACATCGCTGCCCCCAATTGCCGCCACTACGGGCTTCGCATAGTGAAACGTCTCCAACGTCTTTTCGATCTGCTCTTGCACTTGCGGAATGCTCAGCCATCCGGCATCCACGCCGCTTTTCGCCAAATCATCGGGAATGGGCACGACGCCATGATCCGCGCTTAACGCCACCACGTATTTGCCGCGCCCCACCGCCTTATCCAGCACGGCAAAAAACTCGCCCAGATCGCGGTCCAGCCACGCCAATTCGTCCTGGATCTCCCAGCTCCGCGGCCCAAACGCGTGTCCCACATAATCGACTGACGAAAAACTCACCGCCAGAAAATCCGTGCCGACTCCTTTCCCCAGCCCCAACTTAGTCACCGCGGCTTCGGCCATTTTCGTCAGATGGGTGTCTGCGTACGGACTCATTTCCCACTGATAATTAAACCCTGCATCTGGGCCCTGGCTGTCTGGCTTGCCTCTGAGTGCATGCGGAAACGACGCGTTAAATCCCGGCGGCACCACGGCGCCAACAGCCGTTTCGTCGTACAAATATTCCGAAGCTGGCAGCAATGGCGCCCAGGTCTTGCCGTAATCGCTGGCTGGGGGATGGTCCTTTGCGTATTTCTCCACAAACTGTGCTTTGGGATACGCGCTCGACGTCGTCCAGAGCCCCGTCGCCACGTCGAACCACGTCACGGCATCTCCTTGATGTCCCGCCATCGTCACCGCCGCGCGAGCTTTCAACGAGAGCGCCACTACGCGCGTCTTTCCTCCGGCCTGATACTTCAATTCATCGGCAAACGCCGGCAACAGCATTTTCGCCGCGCTGTCTCCGCCCGCCGCGTTCGCGCTGCCGTACGCCTCATTCTTCACCTTCGGATCGAACGTGCAGGTCGTATTCTTCTGCTGCTCCCGATCCCACCATTCGTTCGCCACCATCCCGTGCATTGCTGGGTATGCACCCGTCGAAATCGTCGCGTGTCCCACGCACGTCTCCGTCGCCGCATACGGATAGGCTGCGTTGCGGAACCACGCGCCCTGTTCCACTAAACGTTTCAGCCCGCCGGACCACTGCCCGCGAAATTTTTCCACATAATCCGCGCGCATCTGGTCCACCACCAACATCACGACCAGCTTCGGCCGCGCCGGCGGCGTGCCCGTTTTCTCCATTGCAGCGCGGCCTGCTACCTGCCCTTGCATGCCTGCTAGCGATACCAGGCTTAAGAGAAATACCGGTGCCCCACGCTGCAAACTAACTTTGCCTCTCACCATCGTTTTCTTGCTCCTTACCGCGCTTTGGCGTCGCGCAGTCTATCACGCCAAGCTGAACACATCGTTAATACGCGCAACCTCGCCTTCGTAGCCCGTTAGCCGCCGCGCTCCCCATTAACCGCCTCGCAGCGGCCATGGTAGGATTACCCGAACATGCATATCCTTGAAAAATCCCAGCTCATGTCGGCCTCTGAAATTGACCGCACGCTTCGCCGCTTGGCCCATGAAATTGTCGAGAAGTCCGGTGGCACCAAGCACCTCGCGCTCATCGGCGTCCGCCGCCGCGGTGTTCCATTGGCGCAACGCATTGCCCAGGCCATGCGCGGCATTGATGGCGTGGACGTCCCCGTCGGCACTCTGGACATCACCCTGTATCGCGACGACCTGTCCAAAGTCGCCTCGCAAGCCGTCCTGCAATCCTCGGACATTCCTTTCGGCGTCGATAATATGGACCTCGTCCTTGTCGACGACGTCCTCTACACCGGCCGCACGATTCGAGCCGCCATGAACGGTCTCTTTGATCTGGGCCGTCCGAAGCGTGTATCGCTCTGCGTGCTGATCGACCGCGGCCACCGCGAAATGCCCATTGAGGCGCAGTATGTTGGCCGCACTGTGCAAACCAGCGACACCGAAATCGTCGAGGTGCGCCTTCGCGAAATCGACAACGAAGAGCGCGTCATGCTGGTCGATCGCGTGGAGCCGTAATTGCTCCTCGTGCCACGCCTCCAGATTTACGCCCGGATTCGCCCATTTATGCAAAACGCAAAACGTGTCATCCTGAGGGCGTGCCATGAGGATACTCGAAGCTCTTCTCCGGCTGCCAAAAGAGTGAAAGTGTGATCCACCGCTTCCGCGACCTTCTAGCTCTTGAGCCGCTCACCGCGGACGAACTTGGCTTTCTTCTCGATCAAAGCAAGCAATTCCAGGAAATTCAGCGTCACCCGTTGAAAAAACTCGCCACCCTCCGCGGCAAAACCGTGGCCCTCGCTTTTTTTGAAAATTCCACGCGCACGCGCATCAGCTTCGGCACCGCCGCCTCGCGCCTCGGCGCGGACACCATGAACCTGCAAGCCGAAGCGTCCAGCCTTAAAAAAGGCGAGTCGCTCCTCGACACCGTGCATGTCCTTGACGCCATGAAACCTGACTGCCTGGTGATGCGTCACGCCGCCTCCGGAGCCCCGGACTTCGTGGCGCGCAATCTCGATATTCCCGTGATTAACGCTGGCGACGGCACGCACGAGCATCCTTCCCAAGGTCTGCTCGACGCTCTCACCATTCGCGACCGCAAAGGCACGATCGAAAATCTCAACGTCACTATTCTCGGCGACATTCAGCATAGCCGCGTGGCTCGTTCCAACATTCATCTCCTCACGAAATTTGGCTGCCGCTTCAACCTTTGCGGCCCCGCGATTTGGGTGCCCCGCGAACTGGAACAAATCGGTCCTGCTGGCGCTTCCATTCGCCGCACCTCGCGCATTGAAGAAGGCCTCGAAGGTGCGGACGTTATTCTCGTCCTGCGCGTTCAGACCGAACGCATGTATGAGCCTTCACTCTCCACCGACGATTACATCCTCTTATACCAACTCAACGCCGAGCGTCTGCGCCGCGCCAAGCCGGAAGCCATTATTCTTCATCCCGGCCCGATGAATCGCGGTGTCGAAATTTCCCCCGAAGTTGCCGATGGCCCGCAATCCTGCGTTCTCGAACAGGTCACCAACGGAATTGCCGTCCGCATGGCTTTGCTCTTTTTGTTGATCTCCGGCGCTACCGATGACGGCAGCCAACTTGCCGAGGAACCGCAACCCGCGCGCACCGAAGCTGCCAATAACAAGGAATCCACGCATGCTTCTCATTAAGAACGGGCGCGTCCTCGATCCGGCAGGCAAGATCGACGCGGCGATGGATATTCTTCTGGACGGCCAGAAAATCTCTACGGTCGCCACGCCCGGAAAAATTCCGCAAAACAAAGATACCGAAATCTTCGACGCTGACGGACTCATCGTTGCTCCCGGCTTCATCGACCTGCATGCTCATCTCCGCGAACCAGGTCAGGAATCTTCGGAAACGATTGAAACCGGCACGCGCGCTGCCGCCCGCGGCGGTTTCACCGCCATCTGCTGCATGCCCAATACCAAGCCGGTGAATGACAACGCGTCCGTCACCCGCTTCATTATGGACCGCGCAAAATCTTCCGCCAGCGTGCGCGTTTGGCCCATCGGTGCCGCGAGCGTCGGTAGCAAGGGAGAGAACCTCGCGGAAATTGCCGCCATGAAGCAAGCCGGCATCGTTGCCGTCTCGGACGATGGAAAACCCATCGCTACTGCAAAACTTGCTCGCCAAGTCATGGAATATTGCCGCTCACTCGACTTACCGGTCTTCGAGCACGCTGAAGATGTTTCGCTCGCTGCTGGCGGAGTCATGCGCGAGGGCGTTACCTCCACTCGTCTCGGCTTGCGTGGAATGCCAGGAGCCGCCGAATCCATCTGCGTTTCCCGCGACGTCCAGATCGTCGAACTCACCGGCGCGCGCCTGCACATCGCGCATCTTTCCGCGAAAGCTTCCTTGCACCAGGTGCGTGGGGCCAAGCAGCGCGGTCTTCCTGTCACCTGCGAAGTTACGCCGCATCATTTCACGCTCATTGATGAGGACGTCGTGTACGATTCGCGTTTTAAAATGAATCCGCCGCTCGCCGCCCGCGAAGATCGCGAGGCGCTCCTCGCCGGCCTCGCCGACGGCACCGTCGATGCCATCGCCACTGACCACGCCCCGCATGAGCCCGCCTTGAAGGATGTGGAATTCGATCGCGCTCCGTTTGGCATTCTCGGCTTCGAAACTGCCCTGGCGCTTGCTCTCGAACAGCTTGTCCACACCGGGCGACTTTCTATCTCTCGCATGGTGGAACTTTTTACCGCCGGTCCGGCTCGCGTCCTCGGTATCGAACGAAAAATTGCCGCTGGCCAACCCGCCGACCTCACCATCTTCTCGGTAGATCGCTCCTGGACCTATAGCGTCACGGAATCGCCCAGCAAATCCCGCAACTCCCCCTTCAGCGGACGCACCTTTATTGGCGGTCCTGTCGCCACCGTCGTCGACGGTCGCTTCGTCCACAAAATGTAGCGTTCTGGCTCGATCCGCTTGTTTACCGGTAGTCCCTGCCTTCTCTTGAAAACCTGTGCAATTCTCTGGTCCGGCCACTAAATGCCTTAACTCCCTCTGGACTTGCAAATAGTTTGGGTGTAACACAAGTGGCATAAGGGCCTTCTTGCCCTGCAGGACTCGGGCCTGGCTAGCTCCACTCCAAGCAAGAATGAGCTATTCCAGGCGGGGGCAAGGCACCGCAGGAGGTGCTGGCCGTGGATCTGCTATTCGACATTTTTAAATTGGAAGGCGATGGATCCTTGCTTTGGCTGGAAGCCGTCGGAAATTTACCCGCAGCTAGGGAGCGATTAGTCTCGCTCCAGGCGACTACTCCGGGCGAGTATCTCGTCTATAGCCTCGGCACTTCTCAATTGGTGGCCAGTAGCAAGACCAGCAGCAAGAGTCAAGGCGCCGCCGCTTAATGCGTCGGGATTCATCCCGACCTAGGAAAGCTCTCTAGAAATTCGGACTCTCTCCCCTGAAGTATTAAATTAAAGACCATCCAAGCGACTGCAAGGCAAGTAAATGCTGCAACGCATCGCTGAGGCTGGGAACAAAGGAGTTTTTCTTCAGCGGACGGCCCTCAGTGGGTCAAAGGCGGGTGTGTAAGCTCGTGTCGGACCCTTAGGCCTTCGGCCAGTTCCCACCCTTCTTTCAACCACCGCAGCGGTTCGGGTCTGTCTTGGGGTTGCAAGGAGGAGGCGCTTGCGTATTGCCTCTCGACACTATGGGAACGACCACCGCCGGCACTACCGCCAGGATTCCCAGCATGATCGCTGTGCCCTTGCTGATGTGATGCGCGTTGGTTACCGCGCCAACGTTTCCGCCCACGTCTGTGTCCTGCGCTGCTGCCACCAGCACATCCAGCGGTGCTTGTACCGGCGTTAGTGGCGCGGAGTTATCTCCGCTGCGCACGCTCGTCATTTGGCCGGCCTTTACTTCCACGCAAACGCCGGCCAGATTACAAACCCGCACTATGCCTTCGAATACCACCACGCTCATGATCGCCGTGGCATATGCCACGTAAAAATCTGTGCCCACTACGCCTGCTACTCCCGCCGGCGTCCGTACTTCAAATTTTCCGTCCGGCTTCGTAACTTTTTGTGCTTGTGCGCGTAATTTTCCATACGTCAGCTCCAGCTCCGTTTGTTGTGCTCCCGCGTCGTGTTTCACCACCTTCATCGATGTATCCGAACCCACGTTCAATACTGAACCATCATCGAGGGCAATGCGGGCGCGTGCGTTGGCCTGCGTGTTCAGCAAATCTTGCCAATCCACCACTGACTTAGTGGATGCCGTTATTGTTTTCGATCCACGCGCAATACTCACCGCTGGAATAATGCGTGAGACTTCCCCCGCCCGTCCCGTGCTTTGTGGAGTGCCTTGTGGCGCCGCCCAGATGCCGCTCGGTATTATCATGCAAGTGGATAGCACCATCGCCAGACCGCCCGCGTATGGGGACTTTGTCTTCATGAGGACTCTCCCTAAGCTGAATATCTTTACGTACAGTTGTTACTGAAGAGTGTTTCCAGTGTCAATTGAAAACGCGACGAAATTTGCGTACTCACTATACGCCCGCGTATCGCCTCGCCGCACGCGTGTTGTACGTGGGTTGTTCGTGAATTGTCGCGCGTGCATCGTCTATTAGTCTGTTGCCTACTCGTACGTGAATAGCGCCGCTGCCATGTCGTCGTGCCGTTCTCTGCTACCGACGAAATCCGCCACTGTCGAAAAAATCCGGCTGAGCAGCTCTTTCGAAGAGAATCCCTTGCGGTCGGCGCAAATCGCTTGTAACCGCTCCACACCGAATTCTTCTCCGTTGGCATTCAGTGCATCCGCGATCCCATCCGTGTAGAAGAGCACCGCATCGCCCGGCTGCAGCGAAAGCACTGAATTCTCGTAGTTTACGCCGACGAACAGCCCGGGTGGAATGTCCGATAGCTCCAGGACACGGCACCCATTTGCCGAAAAATGCATCGGGCCCGGCATTCCCGCGCTGGCGATGCGCATCTCGCTTCTATCGGGATCGAAAACAGCATACTGGATCGCTGCGTGACGCTGCACAATGCCCCGCATCGTCAGTCGCTCATTCAACGTCGCGAGAACCTCATTCGGCAACAGTCCAGTCTTATGCACCCCGCGTAACGTTCCCACCGCTAGCGCGGCATACAGGGTCGCTGGCAATCCCTTACCGGAAACATCACCGAGATACAGCCCGATCTTCCCATCCGCCAGTACGAAGTAGTCCAGGAAGTCGCCGCCCACCATCTCGATCGGCTGAAATTCATGAGAAACAGTCACCGCGCCGGCGCGCAGCGACTCTGCTGGCAGCATTACGCTTTGAATGGAACGCGCTTCTTCCAGTTCCTGTTCGCGTAACTTCTCGAGCGATCGCAATTCCTGGACTGGCGCCATCGTATTCACTTGTTCATCCGAAAAGGGGAACTGCGATACGGAGGTGAATCAGCACGTGAATTTTAACAAAACCTAGCGCCTGCCTTCGAAATAAGTATCCCCGTGTGTCCTTCCGCACCACACGCTACGCCACGCTTGCAACGCGCGCGACATCACGCGAAACTCCACTTATGCGCGTCTTGATAGGCCTTCTGGTTGCCGCGGCGCTCACTTTGGGTGTGTACTACTTCTTCCTTAAGAAAATGCCCGCGTTGGATGAAGGTACTGTTGCAACTCAGGCCATCAGCCTCACCGGTGTGCGTAGCGATTTGCTGCAAATCGCGCAGGCCGAGCGCGGCTACATCGCCCTGAACGGGCACTGCGCTTCGCTGGACGAATTGATCTCTTCGAATTCGTTGACCATGTCCCACCCCGAGCGCGACGGCTATTTCTATGCCTCCGAGTGTTCCGGCAGCGACTTTTCCGTCACTGCGCGCCACGCTCCCGCGCCTGCGGGTTCTGGCATCCGCTATCCAACACTATCCATTGACCAGACCATGCAAATCCGCGAAGTCAATTAGCTCGCCCCTCCGTTTTGAACTCTCGCTTTACGACGTGCGCTTCTGATCCGCCACCAATACACCAGACTCCGCGTAATTCGTCGCTGGCACGTCGTGAAATACCACGTGAATGTTCTCGCGTTTCGCGCGCCCCTCCTCCACTAGCACGCCCGTAATGCGTTCCGCTATTTTTCGTTTTTGCTCTGGCGTGCGCCCTTCCACCCAGGTGATCTGCACGTGTGGCATGTTTTTCTTCTCCTTGAAGTCAATTATCGAAAGTAACTCTACTCAAAATCCACATTTTAGCGGCACCATCCCGCTGGCCGTGCCTTCCCGTGCGTGTGCTAGAATCTATTTATCGATGCATCCGGCGATACCTCACCTGATCGAACTTCAGCGCGTGGATCACCTGATCGCCGTTCTGCGCGGCGAGTTGGATAGTTATCCTAAACGCATTCGTGAAGCGGACGCCAAACTAAATGGCGCTCGCGCGGCCGTGGCCTCGGCCAAGGAAACACTCACCAATGGCCTCAAGGAACGCAAAAAATTCGAACTCGACGTTGATCAGTGGAAAGATCGTGCGCGTAAATATCGCGATCAGAGCGGCGCGGTAAAAACCAACGAAGCATACAAAGCGCTGCAGCACGAAATCACCAACGCTGAAGCCGAAGTCGCCAAAGCCGAGGACCGCCAGCTGGAAGTAATGATGCTTGGCGAGGAATCAGAGCGCCGCGTGCGTCACGCTGAAGCCAATCTCAAGGAAGCGGAACAAAGTATCGCCGTCGAGCGCAAGGAAATTCAATCACAGCAAACCGAAAAGAAAAAACAGCTCGACACTGCGCTCGCGGAGAGAGAACGCGCGCTTGCTCCCGTTTCTGAAGATTTGCGCGAACTCTATTCTCGCATTGCCAAAAGACACAACGGCACCGCCATGGCCGAAGCTCGCAACGAACAGTGTCGCGGCTGCGGTATGCGCGTGCTTCCGCACATAATTCAGGAACTTCGCCAGGAAGCGAACGAAGAAGTCTATCGCTGCGAAACTTGCGGCCTGATTCTGTACACGCTGGAGCCGGTGGTTCCGCCAAATCCAACCTCCGCTTCCGGCAAATCCGCTTCCGGTGGTTCTGCCCCCGGTCACTCATGACGAATCGCCAAACTAATTCATGAAACTTCGTCGCCCCCCAGCTCTTCCTGCGTCGGGACTTTTCGGGGATGCGCAGCCTGCTGCGAAGCCCGCACCAGCCGCCTTCCGCGCTAATATCGACGGGGGCGCGCGCGGAAATCCTGGTCCCTCCGCTTACGGCGTGGTGATTCGCGACGCGGGCGGCAAAATTGTCGCGAAACTAAAAAAATATATCGGCCGCTCGACCAATAATGTCGCGGAGTATTACAGTCTTATCGCCGCGCTCGATTATGCGCAGGCGCACGGAATCCGTGCACTGCAGGTGGAGACCGACTCAGAACTGCTGATGAAACAAATGCGCGGACAGTACAAAGTGAAAAGTCCGGACTTGCGTCCACTTTTCGAGCGCGCGAAAAAAATGTCCCAATCTTTCGATTTCTTCCGCATCGACCACGTTTACCGCGAACAGAATACGGAAGCGGACGCCCTAGTCAACGAAGCTTTGGACGAAACGGCCGGCGACTCCGCGAAATCATCCGCTTCCAAATCGTCCGCATTCCAACAGGACGCGTCCAATCCTTCCTCGACCAAAGCCGCCGCGGCAAAGCCGTCCGCACCGAAGCCAGCCGCAGCAAAAGCGGATGGTGTAAAATCCGGCGCTCCAAGGCTGGATATGCTAAAGTTGGCCGCTGCAAAACTGGACGCGGGGAAACATGCCGCAGCAAAACTGTCTCCAGCGAAACTATCCGCGCCGGGTGAGAAATCGCCGACAGGGACATTACCTGCCGGAACTGTGCCAGAAAGCGGCGTAAAAAACGAACCGCGCTGGGTACGCGCGCGATTTCGCAGCGGCATTCTGTATCCTCTGGAAGACATCGATTTAGAAGATGGCGCGGTGGTAGACGTCACGTTTCGACCCGTCCCCAAACCCAAATAAATTCACCCGCGTCCAACTAAAACAAAATTAGCGAGCGCCCAAAATCAATTCAGTAGCAAAAATAGCTGCAGCCAAACTAAATCACGTCAGTTCAAAATAAATTAGTCGCAGCCAAAACCAAAATAAATTACTGCCACAAATAAATGCCCGTGTGTCCCAAGTCTCGGTAAATTGCCGAGTGCCGAAATTACTTTAACGCGTAGGAGCGGTAGAGCGTGTCGCGTTGGGCGGGAATAAAACCCGCATCGGAGATGATGCGGCGCAATTCGCCTTCGTTGGTGCGGTTTTGTACTCCGGCGGCGAACACCACGTTTTCTTCGATCAAAATGCTGCCGACGTCGTCAGCGCCAAACTGCAAGCCTACCTGGCAAACTTTGATCCCGGGAGTGAGCCAGCTCGACTGGATATGATCGATGTTGTCCAGATAGAGGCGGCTGACCGCGAGGGTCTTGAGATAATCGATAGCCGTGGCTTCCTTCACTTTCTTTCCCAAGGCGGTATTGTCCGCCGCAAACATCCACGGAATAAATGCGGTGAAGCCTCCAGTGTCTTCCTGGATCCGGCGCAATCTTTCCAGATGATTCACACGGTGGCGCAATTCTTCGCCGCATCCGAACATCATGGTGGCGGTGGTGCGTAGACCCAGGGAGTGAGCGATGCGATGCATTTCTTCCCACTCCTCGCTCGTGCATTTGAGACGCGCAATTTTGGAGCGAACTTCGTCATCGAGAATTTCCGCGCCGCCCCCTGGGATGGATTGCAGGCCCGCGTCCATCAGCCGCTGGATAGTTTCCCGCACGCTGATCTCGCTTACCTCCGCGATACACAAAATTTCCGGCGCGGAAAAACAGTGCAAATGAACTTGCGGATAACGATGCTTCAGGGAAGACAGCAAATTTTCGTAATAACCAATCTGCAGATCCGGATGCAAGCCGCCTTGCAGAAGAATTCCGGTTCCGCCAAGTTGCAGCATCTCCTCGATTTTTTCGTAAATGGTTTCAAAGGAGAGAATGTAACCGTCCTTGGCGCCGAGGGGACGGTAGAACGCGCAGAAGGAGCAATACTCAGTGCAAAAATTCGTGTAATTAATGTTGCGGTCAATTTGATAGGTGACCACACGCGGATCGTTCTTCTTAAGGCGCACTTGATGGGCTTCCATGCCGATGCCGACGAGGTCATCGGATTGCAGCATCTCGAGCGCTTGTTCTTTGGTCAGTGCCACGACATTTGCTCCGTAGGGTGCAGCTCCATTGTGACTGACTTCCTCCGAAAGATCGAACGTTACGCGCGGCTCACGGAACTTTGCGTTGGCGAGCGCGTGGTTGAATCGCTAGCAGCAATTCCACTCGTGCTGCTTGTACTACCGATGCCGCGGGCGGGCGGGCCGATCGCGGCGGGGAGCTCTAGGGGTTTCACGCCGCTAAGCAGGCCGATCTGCTGGGCTAGCTCATAGAAAAGTTTGAGACCGCGCAGATTTTCCTCGTCGAGCGAGAAGTCGATATTCTCGCTAAGGTAACGCGCAAGGTGTGCGGCGGGGAGCTGCAACTCCCGCACGGCCTGCTCGCTGATTTCGCGCACGTGACGCAGTCCCAGATCGCGCGAGGTTTGAAAATCATCGATGACTTCCGGCGTGACGACATCCCTGCGCGCTGCCCAAATGGCCAGGACGGCAGGCAATCCCGTCATGCGATGCCACTCTTCGACGACGTCGTAGACATGTACGGTGCCGGCGTGTGGAATTCCTGCGCTGGATCCCGCACATACCAGCTCGCCTGCGGCCCCACGCCGCGCTGCGGAGTCGATGCGCATCGCGAGACGCAGGGCGGGATCGCCGATTAATAAAGCGACGTCGGCTCTTTCGAGCATAGCGGCAGCGTCCGGCGCAGTTTCCAGAAACTTCGGCGCGATTCGCCAATGGCGGTCGCAGAGGATTTTCGTAAGCGCCTGGGTGCTGCGCGAGCCGCTGTCCAGAGCCACGCTGCGCGCGTCTTCGATGGGCGCTTTGGAGATAAGCAGCAGGCTGCGAACCTGCTTTTTTGAGGCAATGGCAAGGTCCGGCAGAATGACCAGGTTTCCCATGCGCTGATATTCGATGGCCGGAATGATGGCGATGTCGGCGGCGCCGGTGCGCAAAGCCTCGGCGCACAGCGAAGGCACGGTGAACGACAAATCGTATTTGCCGCAGAGTGGCCCGTCCGTGAATCCCCAGACGAGGGGCGCGGTGTTCAGGTACTGCACGATGGAGATGCGAAGTTTCGTCACGTTACACGTTTTTGTTGCTTCGTTCGGGCCTTTCGCGTCTTTTGCCGAAGATCGTGTCCTTCGGGTCTTTTTCCAAACAGATGGCCGCAAACCAATGACGCGGAAGATAAAGTATAGCAGGCAGTAGCGGAAGGGAAGCGGAGTACGCCGGGACGTTGGGGCGAGCGGTGAGTTCCACTTTGTGGAGAGATGATGGCGTGATCAACCATGAGCAGTAAGTCCGCGTAAGCGACGATACGCGCAGAACCTCGACTTCGCTTTACAGCAGCGTGTTTCTTAGCTGGATTACCGGGCGCTTGCGCTAATGGTTATCGCCGGAACAGCACGAATCGGAACTTTTAGGGGCGAGTACGTCGCTCTTAGGGGGCGAGTAGGTCCGAAGCTGGTCAACGAATCGGACGTCACCGTATTTGTCGTGGTGGCGAACCCAGGCCATCGTAAACGCCAAGTCATCTTCGTCGCGCCCCTTTGGCGCAAGGTCCAGCCAGTTGTACGTCCCGACCAGCATGTCGAGTCCCCGGCCGTAACTGGAATAGGTGTGGAAAATGCCGCCGTTCCCGTCCTTGTAGAACGCGCTCATGCCGGGCCCTTCCTCCCTCGGGAAATGCTGCATGACGTAGTTGTAGTACATCTGACCGTTCGCCATCTCCTCTTTTGTGAATGACACGTGATGGTCGCGGTTGAAGTCGTTCCCGTACGAGGAGACCCACTTGAATCTCCAGCCCATCCTTTTCCTAAATGCCTCGATCTGCGCAAGCGGCGCTCGCGAAACCACCACCAATGTCACGTCTCTCGCCGCGAGATGCATAAGGCTGCCGTCAATATGGTCCGACAGGAACGAGCAGCTCGGGCAACCTTCCTCCCACCCAGGACTAAACATGAAGTGATACACCATCAGCTGGCTTTTGCCGCCGAAAAGATCGGCCAGCGTCTCCTTGCTGTTCTGACCATCAAACACGTATTCCTTCTCAATTTTCTCCCAAGGAAGCTCCCGCCGCTGCCGGCTCAGTTCATCGCGCAGCCGCGTGAACTCTTTCTCCTTGCTTAGCAGATTCTTTCGCGCGGCAAGCCATTCCGTCTGCGACACAACTTTCGAGCCTTCCATCTTGCTCTTCGCCGTAGCCATGATGACTTCTCCTTTTCCTTCGGTTTTTCGGACCAAATTCTCCCCGCACCACTTTTCGAATGAAGTAGTTTTCCGGCGAGCGCCGTCAGCCCGCCCGCGGACATCACCCCAGCGACCACTGACGCCGTACTCGCAATGCACGCTGGACACATACGTCTTCTCCTGCAGCGGTCGCGCTCACCGCGAAGGCTGCGCTTCGGCAAGCTTGCGAATCCCCTCGTTGATGTGCGTCCAGCCCTTCCCCACTCCCTCTCGATGGTCATCCTGAATCAGTCCAAGTGCCGTGTGGCGGAATTTGATCAGCGTTTCTCCGTTCGCCTCGCTCAGCCGGTACTGCACGTTCGAGACAACCGGATACGACATGAAGAGCGGCCCGGTGATTTCCAGAAGCGTGGGCCGCTTGATGGCCTGCACATGCCCCCAAAAATGACCGTTGCCATCGCCTAAGTCGCGGTACCACCTTCCTCCTGGCCACGGCTCAATCTTCATGGGCATCGGTGTGCCGTCCATGACTTCGTTGCGCGGTCCGAGCTGTTCGAGCAGTGCAGCGAAGGTCACATCGAGTGGCGCATGGATACGGATTTCCTGCGTTACGTTTAGCGTCAAGTCTTCAGTCTTTCGATCCATCTTTGGTGCTGTCGAAGCCATCATTCCTCCTCAACCAGAATTTGTCCTGAACCTCGGCTGAAATCCAAATGCATTCCGCTCACGAATCGCGTTTTCCCTCTGCACGCTCCTTCACGCGATTCAACTGGTGCCGCCAGAAGCGTTCGAACGTACTCGTCCACTCGTGCAGAGGCCTGATCGCCTCGGCGTTCACTTGATACAACATCCTACGGCCGTCGCGGCGTACTTTTACTAGACCAACGTCCAACAACACGCGCAGATGCTTCGACACTGAAGGCTGCTCAAGGCCCAGGCTTGCCACAATGTCCCCGACAGGGCGCTCCTGGAGAGCGAGATAGCTTAGGATTTGCCGGCGACGGAGCTCGGCGACTGCATTGAAGGCGTCCGATGTGGTAGCGGCGCGAGGCATGGGAAGGATATTACATTCCCATATAGGAATATGTCAAGCGGGTTTTTCTTTTGAGCGTTAATTCTCACTGCGGGGATGGGCACCGCATGTCCCTCGAAGGAAAGCCGAGCTCATGGTTTCACCGAGCAGGTCGCCGATGATATGGTTCCCTTTAATCTAGAGACCAAAAGGAATCGAATGAGTAGCAAGATAACGCGCCGTGACGCTCTGCGGCTTACAACAAGTGCAGCAATGTCCGCTGCGGCAACACCGCTGTTATCTGCACCAATCGAAAAAGTGGTGGCTGCCAGCGAGCAAAATCCGGTCCTTGCCTCAGGGGATACAACGCCCAATTCCTCGGATGAGATTTGTTTCATGCGGGCCGTCGACATTCTGGATGCGATCCGCAAGAAGAAGCTCTCTTCGCGGGAAGCGATGCAGGCGCACCTGAAACAAATCAAACGGGTGAATGCGAAAGTGAACGCGATTGTAACCTTGATTCCAGAAGAAAGGTTGATGGCGCAAGCCGCTGCGGCAGACGAGGCGCTGGCAAAAGGCAAATGGCTCGGCCCGCTGCACGGTCTGCCGATTGGCGTCAAGGACCTGCACGAAACGAATGGCATCCGCACCACATTTGGCTCTCCGCTGCACAAAAACTATATACCGGACTTTGATTGCCGAGTTGTCCAGCGGGAGAAAGAGGCTGGAGCGATTGTGATTGGCAAAACTAACGTGCCGGAATTCGGTCTGGGCTCGCAAACCTTCAATCCAGTCTTTGGCGTCACGCGCAATCCTTACGAGTTAACAAAGACGTGCGGCGGGAGTACCGGCGGCGGTGCCGTGGCCCTCGCTTGCGGAATGGTTCCCCTAGCCGATGGCAGCGACATGGGTGGCTCGCTGCGTAACCCTCCGAATTTCTGCAACGTTGTAGGCATCCGGCCGTCGCCCGGACGCGTTTCGAACGTGCCTACACAATTAGGGTGGTTCACACTGTCGGTTCCTGGACCGGTCGCTCGTAATGTTACCGACTGCGCATTTTTCTTGAGTGTGCTCGCAGGGTTCGATCATCACTCACCGATCTCTATCGACCGGCCGGGCAATCAGTTTGCGCAGTCCCTTAGTGACCGATGCTTCAAAGGTGTGCGAGTGGCCATGTTCAAAGACCTAGGGCTGCCTTGGGAGCCTGAGGTAAAAAGCGCGGTGCAAGCGCAGCGCAAAGTTTTTGAAACACTGGGGTGTATTGTTGACGACGCCGAACCCGATTTTAGCGACGCCGATGAATGCTTTGTGGCGTGGCGGCACTGGTCGACGGAACTCGCCTTCGGCGACTTGATAGCGACTCATCGCGACCAGCTCAACGAATACATTCACTGGCACGTGGAGGAAGGCCGGAAGCTCACGGGTCCCTATCTCTCCCGCATCGAAGCGAAGCGCACGGCGTTGTACCAGCGTTTGTGTGGGTTCAAGGAAGAGTACGACTTTTTCATTCTCCCGGTAAATCAGGTGCTTCCCTTTGACGTGAAGACACATTACCCAACCGAGATTGCGGGGGTGAAGATGGAAAACTACATTGCTTGGATGAAGTCCGCCTATTACATCTCGACGGCAGGCAACCCCGCGATGTCCGTTCCCTGCGCATTTTCAGCGAGCGGCTTACCGATTGGAATTCAGATAGTTGGGCGCCACCACGACGACTGGGGCGTTCTGCAACTAGCCTACGCCTTCGAACAAGCCACCAGCGTGGGCAAGCGTCGTCCCGCTATCGTTTAGGTTGCCGGCGGCTCGAAGAACCGGCGGGAACGTGTTAGACATGACCAAAGCGGACGTAAAAGCGGCCAAGATCCCGATGGAGCTTAATGAACCGCGACGGTAACAACGTCGCATAGAACACCGCTCGTGTGTACCTTGTTCCACGACCCGCAACAGCACCGCAGCTATACGCTTTATGGCGGCAAGGATGTGAGATGAGCAGATAGCGGAGCTATACTAAAAAATATGTCGAAATACTGACCAGCAAGATCGTCGAAGTTCCCTGGCCCGACTGCGCCCATCACGACGCAGTGGTTGGGACGACGGTCGATGGTGACGTGGCTAATCCAACTACAGTTGTCACGGTATGGAGGCTCGGAAATCAACGTGGAAAGGCGAAAAGAGAGGCGGTTAGAAGATGATTCCGGTTGCAAAAGAGATAGATTTTCGAGACGATGCCACTGACCGCTGAAGAAACAGTCTCGCGCCTGCGGTGGCTCGGCACTCCGGACTGCCCGTGAACGAAAGCTTCTTCAGCGCGCACGGCGACCAGCCAATTGGCTCCGGGCAGAAGGAGTGGGCAGGTGAAGAAGCTTTATATCGGAAATCTTCCGTTTTCGGCGACGGAAGATCAGTTGAACGAGTGGTTCTCCCAGGTTGGTGTTACTCCCTCAGGCGTAAATCTAATCCGTGACCGCTTTACGGGCCAATCACGCGGTTTTGCTTTCGTAGAAGTTACCAATGACGAAGATGCGGACCGGGCGGTTAATGCCCTAAACGGCCAGAATTTCGGCGGGCGAAACTTGGTGGTAAATGAAGCGCGGCCGCAGGCAGAACGCGGCGGTGGTGGCGGCGGGCGTGGCGGTGGGGGATACGGCGGAGGACGCGGCGGCCATGGGGGCGGAGGTGGTGGACGAGGTGGCGGCGGAGGCGGGCGCGGCGGCGATCGCGGCGGCGGTGGAGATCGCGGGGACCGCGGCAACCGCTGGTAAGCCTGGTATAAGTTACAAGTCGCGGTTTGCGTATCGTCTACGCGCCGCGAGTTCCTTCCTGAAAGACATCCCTGCTGTAGGTCTGTGTAACGTTGAGCTCAGTATCGCCACAGCGATACTCAACGTCTCTTATTCAAGCAACTGCGCCGCCTAGTCCTAGAAGACCTGCTGAAAGCCAACATTAACGACGTCGCGGAACTTAGGAGTTCCCGGAGGCATCTTGCTTAAATCTAGGAAGTCCGTATCGAAAGCGTAGTTTCGAGTTGGAGGCGAGTAAACGGTGCCGCAGCATTTAAAGACGCCAGTTCCATATTGAGAGTAGTACAAGCTGGCCATGGAGCCTCTGTAGTTCAGCGTTTGGCCTCCCCAATTTTCTAGATACCGCAAGAAATTGTGAACGCCACCATCGGTGCCGAAATCCTGCGGAACGCCAGCGGCTCCAACCGTGGAGAAATTGATGTTTTTACCGGTCGCGATCGCCACCCGATAGAAACTTGTCACAGCCGGACGTCCGTTGATGTCTGCTGGACTTTGGAAGCTGACTAAGTCACTCCATTGATTCGAAAGCAGTGTAACCGTATCAGCCAAGACCGCCGAGGAGGCGTGCGGATCGCCGAAACCAGCTGCATTAGCGTTGTAATTCCCCAGAACATAAGCAAGCCCTTCGCTTGCGAGCGTAAAACCTCCCAAATTGTTGTCCGGGCGAACCGGTAGATTACCGAGGCTCCCGTTCACGAGCCGTACGGCATGACGCGGCCCAGAAACCCAATTCACTCTGGCCTTATTCACGCAGCTAACGGTGACATTTGGCAAGCTGCCGGGTTGCGGCACACCGAATCCCAAGCCGAGATAGTTCGCGGCATAAGTATCCAATAGACCGTTGGCATTTACATCTTCGCCGGCTTCGAGAATTCCATTGGGGTTACCTGCTAGATTTCCCAGGTTAATCACGTCTTCGAATCCATATTCACCGGTTTTTACATTGCCTGCTGCCGGGCTGGGGACCGTGCCCCGCCTGTCCGAGACGTAGAGAACGTAACCGTTCTGCGATGTAAATTCGACCTGATTTCCAGTGGCGCCAATATTCCCCGCGAGCCAGCGTTTAAGATTATTAACGTCGATTTCGACAAGATTCAAAACGCCACCTATACTGCAATTGGTAGTGGCGCGCTGGTTTTCGCGGAATTCTCCTTCTCGTGCTTCGTACATATTGATGGGATACCAATTATTACGTGTTGCGGGACCCTTGATCGTGCTGCCCGCGCCGGCGTCAGTGACTAACTCACCTGCGTCGATTGCTCCATTGGCATTGCGGTCGGCTTGCATCTGAAGAATCAGGACGGCATTAGGATGGACTGCATTGGGGACACCAGCGGATGGAGGTGTCAGTCCGCGGGCAAAGCCGAGCTCCAGCCACTCTCTGGTGACCGCCGCGTAGGAACCGTCGGCCCTGCGAATTTCAACGCGCAAATACCCATCGAGGAGATTCCAGGGTTGGGTAGTAGTGATATTCCCTTGGGCATCTGTCGTGGAAGTCGCGGTTAGAAGAGGCGCATTGACGGGAACGAGAGTGGTTTGGCCAACTGGCGGAGTCGATGGAATGCTAGTCCAGTTCGTTTCGCCACCCGGGCCTACGAGCGTTGTAACAGCGCCTTTTGTATCTTTAATTGTCTTTCTCACGCCCTCTGCAAAAAAAGTGTTGCTCGCTCCCGGCACCGGAACACCATTGGTGTAATCCGGAGCGGCGCCGCTGGTCTTCACGTTGGCTAGACGTATATTTTGAGCATCGCCAGCGCCGCCGGGAAGTTCGGCAGAATCATCGCTGAACAGGACGCGAATCTGGGCCTCGTTGTAAAGGCGAGACTCGCCAACGGCTGAAGTAACCGCCTCGCCTACCCGCGGACGACGAATGATTTCAATAGGGCCAACACCTGGCTGGACAAAAGGCAAGGTAAGTTGTTTCGCACCAGTAGTGCCGCTCATGATCATGCGGTTGTAGGTGTTGGCGGAGAGGGAACCCCACGGGGGCGTGTTCGCTGTTCCCGTCCCGCCATATGGCGGAGTGGGACCACCTACCGAGCTGCCTTCATTGGGAGCGACCTGGAGATTTCGACAAGCGGGTTGACCACCATCGCAGCCGCTTGGCGCGGTGGGGATCAAGATATTTCCGGTGCGTCCCTGAGCGAGAGTATTAGCGCCATTGGCCAATTGGTCGCGGACCACGTCACCGGCGGCGCGTATCTTGCTGTGAAAAATCAAAGTGCTGCCGCCGCCCGCTGCTAAAAACAAGTTTCCGTTTGTGTGCACACGACCGCTAAAATCAAAGTTCGGCCCGGGGAAATAACTGAGATCACTTTGTGAAAACACGCCAAACTGAAATACCGGAATCTGCGCGACCTCAACTCTTCGAATCAGGCGAGCTTCTTCTACCGCTTGACGATCGGCGGTAACCTGAAGACTCAGAGGAACGATCTGGGCTTGTAAACCTTCGTTCGGGCCGCTGCTAATCGTCTGATTTGTGCTAGGGAGAGCTCCGCACCCTCCGCCATTTGGAACAGGCACATTGTAGACATACTCGGGATACGTAACGCCGACTATGATTTGACTGGGCACAAAAGCTTGCAAATTGGTGATGTCGCAATTCGTGGGTGCGGCTTTCTGTGCATACAGGCTTGAGAGATCGGCCATCATTTTTTCCATCGCAGCTTCGGCGCCGTAGAAGGCCAGTGTATTGGCCATGTCTGTGCGCTGCAGGTGCTGTTCATGGTTGACCTTATAGACCAAGGCCACGGCAACCCCGGACAGGAGCGTCAACAAGAGCAACACCGCGATGAGGCCGACGCCCTGGTCTGATCGGCACCGACTCGCGCAACGCACGGTGATGTTCATTAAAAAACTCCTCATACAAACTCCTATTGATATCGGTCTCGAAAGCTAAGATTTCGCGGGCCCACAGAAGTGGACAAGTTCACCCGCTGCACCCTGTTATTCTGCCCGGCCCGCAAGCTGCGGCCCGTAATGCTTATATTGATTTTCCGAATCTGGTTAGCCTTTGATGTTGGGGGATTTCCGGAAACAGCGTTCGGTAGGTTGGAAATCAGTGCGCCACTCTCATCAACAATGTCATAGGTCAATTGCAGGTCTTCAATGTGTTCCGCAACTGGCACCGGAGGGTGAGCGCCTACCTGACGCATGAGGCGTGAGTCCGGTCCATCAGGCGTCGCCACGACCTGGATGAAATACGTGATCATGACAAGCCGAGAGACTTTCGTCGCCGGGTAGGTAACGGGATTGGAAGCCGGCGTCGCAATAGCTTTAATGTTTCCTGTTGGCGCGCCGGTCTGGTTGAGATTGAGTGGATCCAAACCGAAATTGATTGTTGAGCCACCCACGCCCGTGGCTACACCCACAGCGGAACCGATGCTGTTCTGCAGAAGGAGCACGTCACCAGCTGTGATTCCAACCGCAGGATCGTTTACGGCCGGAAGCGTTCCAGCCGGCATGGTGAGGCTGCTGCCATTTGCGGCTATGGCGGTAGTCGAAACTGCGCTCCAATCCAAATTGGGATCGACATAGGTAATTTTGATGGCATCGCTGGGTTCCGAAATATTTGCGCCGATGGTATTGCCGGGAGTTACCTGGTACAGAACGCCTTGCGTGAAAGGAATGTTGGCGCCTAGATAACATTGGTTGATATCGCAGGCAAAATTTGGATCTGCTCCGCCGCTCGCTGCGGAAGGTATGGGAACTCCTCCCAGGGGCACTCCGGTGCCGGCTTGTGACAAATCGCGCCCGATCTGGTTGAGCGCAGCTCGCACTTCGGTTTGGACTTCGGAGCGTCGCACCGTCAGGTCCGAGGTGTTCAGAGACTGCTTAAAAAGGTGAACTGCGCCCGCCAAAATGGTTATAGTGACCAACATGGCGACCAGAAGTTCCACCAAAGTGAATCCGTTTCCTGAATTGCTAGATAAGCGGTACATTTCCGGTTTCCTCATTGATATCGCGAGATGTAGCCCGTCACCGTGTAATCGCGGACGCGGCGAGACGAATTCACGCGGACCGTCACAGTGATCTGCCTTAGATCCGCGCTTACACTCCCATCGGGGTTTGTGACCGGCTGAATTAGGATCTGGCGCTGGAGATTAACGAGTGGCACGATGACGTCGTCAGCATTACCTAGAATCCCGTCTGGCCCTGGGGATATTTCGCTATCAAGCGTTCCGGTGTCGCTGGTTGTTCCGACAATACCGTTCGGTCCGGGAAGAAAGAGCGATTGAAATCCATCGTTGAAAATTCCGCCTGCTGAGGCGTTTTGAATTGAGGCAAACCCCACCGACGCATCATTGCGCGCGCTATATACGCCTTCTAATGCTTGCGTAGCCTTTTGTTTGGCGATTAGATCGTCCCGTGTGTATTGAAGAAACGTGAGCGATTGCGCGAAGAGTCCTGCTAAGGCTGTCAAACCAAACACAAGGACTACGGTGGCGATCAGGGCCTCAATGAGTCCAAAGCCTCGTTCGCGTGCCAAATTTTGCCTTCTCGTTTGGCGTCTCATTGCGTCCACCGCACAGATCCATCAGGATTTTTCAACAACCACCATCCTTTGGCGCGGCCAGTGGAACCATAGAGAGAAACTGCCCGGCTAGAAAGTAGTTGATTAGGATCGGCGAGGTACACGACCCCGTTGTTAAGCCTGTTCTGTGCATCTAATGCCCGGCCGTCAGGTTGGAAGTAGATTTGTGTCTGTCCACCGCCATTATCAATATCGAAATCAATTGCTGTAATGCCCGTTCCGAAGCCGTCTGGCACCGCTGCCGCGGCCGTAGGAATCCCCGGGACGGCTGAGAATTGAATGGTTGGTGGCAGAACCAGTGGTACCTGCGCCTGGGCGAATGCTGCCGCGCTACCTGTAATTCTTGCTTGCAAATTCGCCGGCGTGCCGACTTCGAGTTGAATCGTCCGCGGGGGCACAAAAGTGAAACGATATATTCGGCGTTCATCAATGGCGCGTTCGTGTGCGCGACGCATTTCGCCGAGGACCAATTCCTGGGCGGCGTCGGCTTTCGATTTTTTGAGCAGTGGCAAAATATTCATCACCGCTGTGGCAGCGACGGTTAGAATGATGCTTACGACTACAACCATCTCGACCATGGAAAAACCTTGCTCAGTCTGCCGCAGGGGCCTCGGAGACTTCTGGAGAGGAGAATTTTGATTCATTTGCGTGGATCCTCTTAATTCCCTGGTCACGTAAGTCGTGTGGGCCATATCCTATATATGTTTATGGAAAGAGCACATCCGTATCCACAAGCTGCTTCCTACCAAGCTGTTCAAAACAGAAGCGATGTTGTCATGCCTTGTGTTTTCCCCCGCAAGAACACCGCTCTCGAAGTAACAATTTGTAACGGTTCCAGTACTGCCTTCCCAGGCGCGTAGTACTTCACAAGTTGGACCAGAAGAAATTGTAGGCATTTATTTACGAAATCATAATTATATCAATGAGATAATCTACTAGTATATTAAAGCTTGGTAAATGCTTGTTCTTATGCGTGACGGGGCCGAAAGTTACTGACAGTTGGGGCGGGGGCATACGCAGTCGATGCTGCACAATCTTGATATTGGTTTTGACCAATCTGCGCGCACGCGCATGTCGTGGCGTAAAGCATTTCTGGTAAGAATGCCGGGGAGACTCTGTAGTATGCGACGCACACGTTGAAAACTTTTGGCGAAGGTTGGGCAGGACGAGGCGAAGAAGTTCGTTGCGGGCGTCTGAGCAACCAATCCCCCCGTAACGTGTTTGAAACATTAGACAAGGAAATTCACTTGCCGCCCGGATTGTGAAGTATTGTGGCGGCTCAGCACTGCGCCGAGATCAAGCGATCGTGGCTGGCCGCTGAAGAAGGTAGCAGCCGTGTTAGTCGGCAAAAGGTGGGCGAACCTTCTGGGTGGGTCGTGCATCCAACGTTTTGAATGCAGGAAAAGGAAGGCATCGGCTGGAAAAGGGGAGAGAAGTTGCCGACAGTTTCAGCGCCCCGGGCTGTAGAAAGTCTGGTAGAAATTAATGACGACCTGGCACAAACGCGATTGGCAACAATTTTATGAGCTGGCACGCCGTCCTTGGCAGCGCCATCGGCCTCCTCGACCGATTTATCCTACCGGATTGAATCGTGTACTGCCTGCAGCGGGATTCAGTTTATCCGAGCTTAACGATGCAGGTCTTGATCTCGATTTGGCCGAGAGCCTGGGCTTGCCGGTGGATGCCGGGCGCATCGGAGCTTACGGCCCGAACGTTACTGTACTGCGCGATTTCGTGCGCTCCTCGCGGCAACCTCTGTAACTCGCTGTTCGCGTGTGCTGTAAAAGCCGCGCCGTTTAATTATTCCGTTAAAACACGCGTTGGTTGGTCCATTTGGTTGGCCCCGTGTGATTTGAAGTTAAGGCACGAAGCGTGTTTGTGGTGGTAGCGTAATCCGAGTAAGATAACGCGTTCGGATCATTCTCGATGGCCTCACCTTTTCGCATCATTTCGGAATCGCATAACGTGGCACCGCCGCCTGGCATGCATCCACGGCCAGAATGGCTACGCGTGAAATTCTTCGGCGGGAAACGTTACCAGGACATCAAACGCACAATGCGCACGCTGGACCTACATACCGTTTGTGAAAGCGCGCGCTGCCCGAATATGGGGGAATGCTGGGAACACGGGACGGCGACCTTCATGATCCTCGGCGATATCTGCACGCGCGCTTGCGGATTCTGCGCCGTGCCTTCCGGGAAACCGGTGGGTCCGCCGGATGAAGATGAACCTTATCGCGTGGCGGAAGCGGTAGCCAAGATGGGCTTGCGCTACGCGGTAGTGACTTCGGTTAACCGCGATGATCAGCCGGACGGCGGCGCGCACATTTTCGCACGCACCATAGAAGAGATTCGCCGGCGCGTGCCGGGTTGCAAAGTTGAGGTATTGATCCCCGATTTTCGCGGAGACTGGGACGCGCTGAATGTGGTCCTGGCCACGCGGCCGGACGTCTTAAATCACAATACGGAAACAGTACCGCGACTCTACCGCCAGGTGCGCAAAGGGGCGCTCTACGAACGCTCGCTAGAGCTGCTGCGGCGCGCGAAAGACGCGCAGCCGGCAGTTCCGACGAAGACCGGATTGATGCTGGGGCTGGGCGAGGAGAAGGATGAAGTGCTGGCCACGCTGCGGGATCTGGCTGCGCAGGGCACAGATATATTGACGCTCGGCCAATATTTGCAACCGACGCGAGAGCATCTGCCGATCGTGCGCTACTTGCATCCCGATGAGTTCGCCGAATTCAAAATCCGGGGCGAAGCCATGGGCTTCAAGCACGTAGAAGCCGGGCCGCTGGTGCGATCTTCCTACCACGCGTTCGAGCAGACAGAGTCCGCGCACAAGTAAATTCCAATTTTATTTTTTTGCGAAACCCAGCAGACAGAATTTGTATTGGCTGAACGCACCCCGAATACTCGGGGGACGTGTTTTAGATGGTTGTGGAAAAATTACGATTTGCCGGCGGCGGCGGCAGCTTTTTTGGCGGCCTTGGCGGCGGTCGATGCTTTGCGGCGGCGCTTGGTCTTGGGCGGAGTAGCGGGAGCTTCCCCGATCAATTCGGCGGTCATAATGCTGGTGACGAACAACTTGGGGCCGTGATCGTCGAAATCTACCGCGGTGCGTTCCTGGTCCGAGGCCGTCACGATTCCTAGTCCGTATACATCGTGCTTAATGGTCTGGCCTTCCTGCATTGATTGCACAACTGCCTCCTTGAAAAATCACCTAGGCGAAAAAAACCGTTCGAATCACTTGGGGGGAAGTTTCTAAAACACCTAGAAACTCCCAAATCACAGGGTAGAGGGCGTAACGTTTCTCTGCCTGAGGGCCCTAATAATCACTATTCGATAACAGGTAAATATTACCACAAAAAGAGGCGGTTGTCCACGGCTGAAAAGGGCGGCACTTTTAGAGTTAACTCGTTATTTATGAGTAGAATAGGGCGTAGGAATCACGAGAACCTTCGTTGGAAGAAAAACGGAGTTTATTCGAGCGATTCGGGCTGGATCCCGAGATTTTTCTCGCCCTTAGCCTTGCTTTTCCAGTACTTACGCAACCAGGCTTCCCAACTCTTGCCGGCCGCTGTATCGCGTCCCGTGAACGCGAGTGCGGCGATCTCGGTATAGGAGATTTTCAGTCGCTGAGTGGAATCTTTGGGAATCAAGCGGACAAAACTGGTGGCAAGTGAAGCGCCAGCGACTCGATCAAACACGTAGCCCTCAACTTTCGAACCGTCTTTAAGAGTTAAGGTAACGTCGCCGCGGTAATCGAAGGCTTTCTCCAGCGCTTCGCAAATTTCATTTTCGCTGGCAAGCTCAGGAACCCACCCTTGGAGGCCTTGGTGCTGAATTCCTGGCGCGACTTCCAGTTTGTCCGGGTCCAGTGGAGTGAGAGTTGAGGAACCGTGACGTTCCGCGTGAGTAGGAGCGCTCACGCGCGCGTCTCCTCAAGCTGGCTCTTCGCCGAATTGATTTGAACGAGAGGATTGTATGCATGCACCGGGGTCGTCGGCTCGTTGAGCAACGCGAGCGCGTCGGGATCGTCGTACTTGGAGGAGAAGGTCGCTTTCGCGGTAGCCCACAGGCCGCGCAAGCTGCCGAACGTATGATCAACGGCCGAAGCTTCATAGCCGCTATGGACCATGCAGTTAGCGCACTTAGGATTGCCTGATTCGGTGCCATAATTCTGCCATTCCGTGGTGTCCAAAAGTTCCTGGAACGTGTCGACGTAGCCGTCCTGGAGGAGATAGCAAGGCTTCTGCCAGCCAAAGACGTTGTAGGTAGGCATGCCCCAAGGAGTGCAGGCGTAGTTGCGCTTGCCCATGAGAAATTCCAGAAAAAGCGGCGATTGATTGAACTGCCAGCTGGACTTGCGGTTGGCTAGAATGGCGCGGAAAAGCCGACGGGTGCGCGCGCGGCCCAGGAAATGCTTTTGGTCGGGGGCCTTATCGTAGGAATAGCCCGGCGAGAGCATCATGCCCTCGACGCCTAGCTTCATCATCTCGTCAAAAAACTCGCGGACGCTATTGGGATCGGCGCCGTCGAATAGAGTGGTGTTGGTGGTGACGCGAAAGCCTTGTTTCACGGCTGCCCGAATACCTTCCATGGCCAGATCGTAGCCGCCTTCGCGGCACACCGAGAAATCATGGTGTTCGCGCTGGCCATCCATGTGAACGGAAAACGTCAGGTACTTGCTGGGCTTAAAGAGGTGGAGTTTTTCCTTGAGAAGCAGCGCGTTGGTACAGAGGTAGACATACTTCTTGCGCGCGACTATCCCTTCTACAATCTTGTCGATCTGCGAGTGCATCAGGGGTTCGCCGCCAGGAATCGCGACCGTAGGCGTCCCGCACTCATCGACGGCTTTGAAGCACTCTTCGGGGCTCAGTTCCTGTTTGAGGATGTGAGCAGGGTACTGGATTTTACCGCAGCCGGCGCACGCTAGATTGCAACGGAAAAGCGGTTCAAGCATCAAGACAAACGGATAGCGTTTGCGTCTTTTGAGCTTCTGTTTAAGGATGTAGGTTGCAACAGTCCACGCCTGGGAAACTGGTACCGGCATCTTACCTGCTTAAGCTGATTTGATTGGGGCACACTGGAGTACGCCCCAGAAGCCTTATCTTTGAAACAAGACGGCAATTCCCTATTGTACCTGAGATTGCGAGATTCCCGCTGGCGTTTTCCTGAGATGCAGAGGCGTGTTTCGCACTGCTGGACGCGACGCGACCGAGAGCCGACCGCGGCAGCCGAATTATCCCCGCGACGACGAATTCTCTTGGCGAATGATCTGTTCTAGCGTTTCCCGGTTTGCCAGGCCAGGCCAGGCCGGGGAGGATGTGATTTCCTATGATGGTTGTGGGGACCGAAGTGATGCGCGCATTATAGGCGTAGGCGAGTGCCTGCCGGTGCGCCGCATTGTAGCGGCGAGATTCGAGCGCCTTTCGAAATTCCGTGGAGTCCAGGCCGACGTTGCCGGCGATTTGAGTAAGAACGTCGGCGCTTCCAATGTTGAGCCCTTCCTGAAAGAAGGCTTTGAACACCTGGTGATTATATTTGCGGGGTTTACCGCGCTCCTTAGCAAACTGAAACCCTTCGAAGGCCAGATGCGTATATGGTTGAGGCGAAACGCGGGGCAGAACCATTTTCACGCCCATGCGCGCGGCCAGCGGATAAACCGAGCGGGCCCAGACATCCTGCAAATAATCGCCTTCAGGACGCAAAGTAGGGTTGGGGAATGGACGCAGTTCGAATGGCAGCCAATCGATACTTGACGCCGTGGCCTTTGCTGCTTCCTCCAGCGGAGCCTCCGCCAGAAAGCAATACGGTCAGACGTAGTCAGAATAAACTTTGATGGTTAGACTCATACCGCTTACCCTCAAGCATATCTATGATTCCGAATGTAGGTAAATGGGCGCAAGCGGCGGGATAAATTGACCACACGCGTAATCATCGACGAGCAATTGAAGGAGAAGTGTCCGCAAGCAACGCTGGGTTGCGTGACAGCAAAAGTTGTTACAGGGGATTCGCCGGCCGCGCTCCTTCAAGAAATGAAAGCGCGCGAAGACGAAATTCTGCGGCTGCCGGAGCCCCGCACGGTCCTGGAATCGCGACCGATTCTTGCGACGCGCAACGCCTACAAGATCTTAGGAAAAGATCCGGCACGGTATCGCGGCTCGGCAGAAGCGCTGTTGCGGCGTGTAATTGCGGGCAAGCACTTGCCCCAAATCAATGCCGTGGTGGACGTGATCAATCTAGTATCCGTGGAAAGCCACTTGCCCGTGGGATTGTATGATCTGGCGCACGTCAGCGGCGATATCGCGTTTCGCGCTGGCCGAGCGGGAGAGACGTATAAGGGCATCGGGAAGTACGACCTGAATCTGGAAGATTTGCCTTTGTTTGCTGATTCGATCGGACCACACGGCAGCGCGACCAGCGATTCGGAACGCACGATGGTAACCAACGCGACGCAGCAAGTGATCGCGGTCTTCGTAGCATTTGGCGGTCCCGACGGACTGGAGCGCTGGACTCAGCGCATGGTCGACTTATTACGCGGATACGCCGCCGCGGAAGACTGCGAAGTTAACATCGTGCGTTGACTGATAGGCAAGGTCAGTTTGGAGTCTGATCGGTAAGATCAGCTAGAAACAGCCTGTGTGACCGGGCGCTCGTCGGCCAAACGGTGCTTCAGAAACCCGCGTGCCGCCAACAACTCGGCGTTGAGCAGAGCGGCACCTGCGGCACCACGAATCAGGTTGTGCGAAAGCAGCGTAAGTTTGACGTCCAGAAGAGGGCATTCGCGCACGCGCCCCACGACCGCTGCCATACCATTACCGGCATGGACGTCGCGGCGAGGTTGCGGGCGATTCTCTTCGTCAAGAACAATAATTGGATGACGCACCGCGGATGGAAGCGAAGCAAGCTCGGCATCAATGTTGTAAGTTCGCAAGGCTTCCCGGACTTCGTGAAGCGAAGCGATTTTCTTGAGGCCGATGCTGACGCACTCCAGGTGGCCATCGACTACCGGCACGCGATTACAGTGGGCGCTCAGACCAATGCCGGCATCTACAAAGCGGATGCCATCCCACTTCCCGAGCAACTTCTGCGGCTCGGACTCCATTTTTTCTTCTTCGCCGCTTATAAACGGCACCACGTTGCCCTGAATATCCATGGAGGAAACGCCGGGATAGCCCGCGCCGGAAAGCGCTTGCAGCGTTACCACGAAAATCTTTTCAAGGCCGAAGGCTTCCGCGAGGGGTTTTAGAACGAGCACTAGTCCAGCCGTCGAACAGTTTGGATTGGTAACGATGAAGCCGTTTTCATATCCGCGATTTTTCTGCTGCACGGGAATAGCATCGAGGTGAGCGGCGTTGACTTCCGGAATGAGCAGCGGGACATCCACATCCATGCGGTGGTTCTTGGAATTGCTCAGCACGGGATACCCAGCGCGAGCGAAGTCTTCTTCCGCAACTCCGGCCACGGAGGAATCCAAAGCCGAAAAAACAAAGTCGCAATCGAGTGTAGGTTCCAGACCTTTGACGATTAGGCCGCGAGCTGCATCTGGAATTGGCGCATCCAAATGCCAATGGGTTGCTTCGGCGTAGGTCTTCCCGGTGGAGCGCTCCGAGGCAGCGACTTCCGTCAGCGTAAACCAGGGATGATCGGCTAGCAGCTTTACGAGACGCTGACCGACCATGCCAGTGGCGCCAAGAACTCCAGCCCGCCATTTTTTTTCGATTCCTCTTTCGCTCATGCTGCACCCCCCGGTTGCAATTTCGAGGTCCGTGATCCTGGACCAATGCGCGTGCCGCGCGCATGCGGATTGAAAGTGTTTCGGACCCATACGACCATTTGAGTTTCCGCGGCGAGCGGCAGTACTTGGGTATGCAAGACTTTGGCGCCGTTGGCGGCGATGGCCTGCGCTTCATCGTAACTGAGCTCGTGAAGAAGCTGTGCTTCGCGCGATTGCGCGGGATTCACGTTGAAGATCCCATCCACGTCGGTCCAGATGACCAGCTCGTCGGCATCCATCACGTGGGCAATAATGGCGCCCGAAAAATCCGAGCTGTTGCGTCCCAACGTGGTGATTCGCCCATCGGGCGTGGCACCGATAAAGCCGGTAACCACGGGAACGATGCCCTCTTCAAGGAGCGGCAAAAGAATCTGGCGCCCGCGCTGACGGGTCTTCTCGAGGTGAGGCTTGGCGTTGCGGAAATTTTCGCAGGTAAGAACGAAGTCGGAAGAGGTGACAGGAACAGCCGCGACGCCGGACTTTTCCAGAGCCACGGCGAATAAACGCGAACTGAAGCGTTCGCCGAAAGATGCCAGGCGATCGGACAATTCGGCACTTGCCGCAACTTGACCCTGGGCCGGAATTTCGTGAAGCAGGGCGCGACATAAAAGTTGAAACTCGCGCCGCACGCGTAAATTTTCTTCTTCCGCGAGATTCAGGTCCTCGAGGACATGCAGATGCGAATTGACGATGACTTCGGCTTCGCTGCGAGCGTGCGTGAGCTTGCCCGCGGCGAGAGCCTGGGTAATGGACAGAAGATGATCTGTGACGCCCTTCATTGCGGAGACCACGACGATGACCTTGGAGGTTTGCCCAGCCTCCCGCACCAGAGCCGCGGCTTGCAGCATGCGCTGGGAGCCGAGAAGGGAAGTGCCGCCAAACTTGAAGGCGAGTACGCGATCCTTGAGGGCTGGGGAAATCTTGCGGGGTAACGCCGCTGTGGCGTCGCACAACATTTCGTCCGCCCTATTGACCGTAGGAAGGTCAATAGGGCTGCATTCGGCGAGCACTTTATCTTGAACGTTTTCGAGACTCATCACTTTCTGCTCCTCGCTATGTCATCACTTAAATCTGTTGCTACTTCCCGCGGGAGCGACTCTGGAGGGGGTTAAAATAAGAAACCCACCGCCAGTTCGCTTCTGGCGGTGGGTTTCGAAACTTTTTACTCGTTTGCTAGCTGTTTCGCCACTCGCCCGAAGCGCACATAATCGACTTAGTAGTCGTCGTAATCGACGTGGTGGACGTAGTCGTAATTCGCTTCGTAGCGGTGGAGACCATTGCGTTAAAGAAGATACCATATACAGCCCTCAGAACCAAGAGTAAGTGAGGCCGGTCCATAGAGAGGGTCCGTGCCTGAAGGGTTACGCGCGGGAGAAAGGCACGGTGCGGGGTCATGGGGTATCCAGCACGAACAATGATCGCACCCATTTCTTTTCTCCAAGCATCTAGTTTTTAGAGGGTTACCAGGTTTTTTCAGGGTTATAACTACCAGGCTTATAATGGTTACCCAGACTCCAGGATCGGCCTACCCCAGGCTGGCCGGACCTCCCATTCCTGCAATCTCACGAAGAGGAGGAATATGATTTCCAGAGCTAGATATTTGCACAGCACAGCATTTCACACATCAATAGGCGTCTTGCTTGCGATGTTTCTTGTGGCCATAGGCGCCTCCGCGCAAAACAGAATTATGGGAGAAGTTCAATTTTCCGGCGATAGCAAGGTGGAGCGCGATGCCGGTGTGTGGGTGGATGGAGATTATGTTGGCTATTTAAAGGAATTGAGGGGATCCAAGAAAGTGTTGTTGCTGCCGGGAGAACATGAAATCAGCGTGCGGCAATCGGGCTACGACAATTTTGAGCAAAAAATTATTGTTGAGCCGGGGCAAACTCAGATCGTTCGGGTATTGATGCTGAAAAGCCAACGAGCCTATAGTCCCGCCAGTACGGCAACACTAAAACTTACGGTGCAGCCGGACCGTGCGGCTGTTTTCCTCGATGATAAATTTGTCGGCCACGCGGGAGAATTTGGCGGCAAGTTTCACTCCATGTTGATCAGCCCAGGGAAACATCGCATCAAAGTTGAGCTGCCGGGTTACCGCACGTATGAAACGGAGGTGAACTTGTTGGTGGGACAAAAGGCGGAAGTAAAGACGGAGTTGGTGAAAGGCAGCATCCAGCAAGCCGACCCGTTGATCAAGAAACCAGACTAGGCTCTATCTTCAGCGCCCGGGCACGATTGTCGGAAACAGCCGCCGAGTTTTTGGGTGGCCGTTTCCATTTTGCGTAGCGAGCATCGTAGGAACGCCGCCGTGAACACGCTTCTTCAGTTGGCGCTAAATAATCGTCAGTCGGCGTTAAATAGAAGGGACGAGCAAGTCAGCCCGGACTCGGCTTTCTGCAACTCAGAGATATCGAGCGGCGCGATAGTAAAGCCACGGGCTCCCAGAGCGGCGCGGGTACGCGGGAAAGAAGCCGGGAAAATCACCGTGTCGGCGAAGGCTAAGGCATTCGCGGCGTGTGGCTCCTCGGTGGTCACGTCTATCCAGTCATAGCCAACGAGTGGCGCGGAATCGATCCATGCGCGGTTGGCGAGAAGCGTGTTACGGCCGAGATAAGTCACGGCTGATTTAAGGTGCAAACAACTGGTCACAGGAACGCCGATGACTTCGTAGCCGTGCGGCGTAACGAGCTTGGAAAGCTGTCGCAGACCTTCGGCGTTGCTGCGTTTTGAGAGCCCAACAAACAGTTTTCGTCCAATCTTCAGTACGTCGCCGCCTTCCAGCGTACCGGGAAGCCTTACGTAATAAAGCTTGCGAAATTTGGACAGCGCCTCAGCGATAGAAGCGGCCTCTCGTCGGCGAGACTCAGTGCCCAAGGGCAGAATAACCGCCAGCTCATCAAGCACTATAGCGGCGTCCTCGACAAACATGGAATCCGGCAGGTCGGCCTCTGCCGGGAGGACAATAACGCGCGCCCCTAACTTTTCAAGGAGTTGTGCGTAAGCCCGGTGTTGTGCCCTAGCTTTGGTCAGATCAATGGGCTCGCGTGAGACGAAGGTCAGCTCGCAATGGACGATGGACGGGCTAACTTCGCGGGTGATGGCGGTAAGCATTTTGGAGTGGAAGTGTACACGAGAACGGAGACTGATCGAGATTGCTCCGCGCGTAGTCTTCACAGCATTGAACTCTCAGTACTGAAATTGTCCTGCCGCTACGGCTTTTCTACGTTGTTTCCGGTATCGCCTTGGCACCCAGAGTTATTTATAGTCGTGGACGAGGATGGCCACGATGAACTTGCCCAGAACCCTCAGTATCCGAAAGATAATTATTACTTTTATAATAAACATGGCTGGCGCGCTAGTGGCTGTGGCGCAGGCGCCAACTCCGACACCCTCACCAGCGCGAGCTCAAGAGAAGCCGGCTCAACCACAACAACAGCCTGCACCGAAACCGCAGGAAGAGCCATCCGCCAAACCTAACGCACCGGCAGCCGCGGCGACCCCGGCGGTCCAGCCCACAAAAAAACGGAAGCCCGAAGAAAAAGCCTGGGACATTTTGAAAGAAGGTTTTGCCGACGATAAGACCGACAAGCGCGCGAAGGCGGTCAAGGCACTCAGCCTGCTCCCTGGCAACGCTGATGCAGAGAAGATGGCTAAAGATGCGCTGAAGGACGAGAAGCATAGCGTGCGCGTAGCTGCAGCCATGGCCCTCGGCTCGATGCGCGCCGTGGGAGCGAAGACCGAACTGGAAAGCGCGCTGGAGGACAAGGAGCCGGCGGTAGTTTTGGCGGCTGCAAACTCCCTGCTACAGCTGAAGGACAACGCCGGCTACGACGTTTACTACGAAGTGTTGACCGGCAACATGCGCACGAATAAAGGTCTCATCAAAGAACAATTCAGACAGCTACAGGACAAAAGAAAGATGGCGGAGCTGGGCATTGAAGAGGGGCTGGGATTTCTTCCGTTCGTCGGATTCGGCTACACCGTGGCCAAAACGGTGATCAAAGACGACTCCTCTCCGGTGCGCGCGGCGGCAGCGAAGAAACTGGCGACGGATCCGGACCCAATCACCGGCGAAGCTTTAGCAAACGCAGTAAGGGATAAAAGCTGGTTGGTGCGCGCGGCGGCGCTGGAAGCGATTGCACAGCGCGGAAATCGAGCGTTAGTACCAAAGATTCTTGTCGCGATGAACGACCCTAAGGATGAAGTTCGCTATACCGCCGCGGCGTGTGTGGCACATTTGATTAGCACAGGAAAACGCCGGACGCCCAAGCCCGCCACCCCAAGACCCACGGCTGCACCAGCACGATAATTTTTCTCGAGCGCCGCAGCTTTCAGTGACTTGCACCCGTCTGGTTCGCAGTAAGCACGGAAATTTCCACGTTTGACGGAAAACGCTTCGAACGATAAATGCGTTGCGTCGCCTTCTGGTAATCGGATTCTTTTGCCTCAAAAATATTGGGGACGAACTTCTGAGGATTGCGGTCGTATAAAGGAAACCACGTGCTCTGCACTTGCACCATGATGCGGTGGCCTTTCTTGAAAACATGATTGGCCGTATGCAGATCGATAGTGAAGGGCGTGACTTCGTTGGGCTTGATTGCTTCGGGCTTTTCAAACGATTTTCGGAAGCGGCCACGAAAAATCTCGTCGGAGATCATGAGCTCATAACCCGACAGCTTCCAATCTGCGGTATATTTCTCCGGGTAAACGTCAATTAATTTCACAATCCAATCGCTGTCGGTGCCGGTGGTGGAGGCAAAGAGCTGCGCAGTGACTTGGCCTGCTAGGACAATATCCTGGCTCAATTCGCCGGTTTGCCAGGTCAAAACGTCGGGGCGCTGATCTACGAAGCGTTGATCTTGCACAAGCCAGGTGTACCAGCTTCCCGGATGATCCTCGGGATAAGTCATATCGATCGGACGGTGGCGGTAAGGAACCGGATGAGCCGGGTCGCTGACGTAACTGTCCGCAGAATCGGCCAAATCTGTTTGCGGAACATCGAAAGAAAGTTTGCCATCTTCCTGGAAATACAGTTGTCGATTCTGAGCTCCCCGTGGTGGCCAGGCATCAAAGGTTGTCCACGTGTCGCTCCCGGTCTGGAAGAGTATTGCTTCCTTCAACGGCAGCGCGCCTTTATTTTTCAGCCAGTAAGCGAACCAAGGCGCTTCAATTTTCTGCCGGAAATAGGCGCCCGTCTCGCTGCCAAACGGAATCGCTCCTAGCGACTGGCCGGATCCGTGCGCCCAGCCGCCGTGGTTCCATGGACCCACTACGAGATAATTGAGATCTTTCTTATCCGCTTTTTCCAAGCGCTCGTAGGTTGTCATCGGTCCGTAGAAATCTTCCTGGTCCCACCAACCGGCTACGTTCAGGTTCGGAACGGTGGTTTCCTTCAAACCATAAGCGACGGCATGACGCTTCCAGAAATCGTCATAGTTGCTGTGCGCGACGAAATCGTTCCAGGTTTGAATCGCTCCCTTGAAATATTTCGTATTGGCATTGGAAAGCGCGCCGAGACGCAAATAAAACTCGTAAACATCGAAACGGTCGAACGCAAAACTGTAATTCTGCTTGGACGTCTCCAGCAGCGCGCTGTATTCGAAACCGTAACTCAAGCGAAACGCGCCATTGTGAAAAAAATCGTCGCCCAGGAACACATCGCCCATACAGGCTTGCTCGGAAACCGCTTTGAGCGCCGGATGCGGATTCACCAGGCCCATGGTGACAAGGAAGCCGGGATACGAAATGCCATCCATGCCCACTCGCCCGTTGTTATGCGCGACATTTTTCACCAGCCAATCGATCGTGTCATACGCATCCGTGCTTTCGTCTACGCCTTGTGGATCGTTGGAGTCGTGCAGCGGGCGTTGCATCACAAATTTACCTTCCGAGCCGTAGCGTCCCCGGATGTCTTGAAAAACAAATATGTATCCGTCGGGGACCATTTCCGCATAGCGGAAAAGCGAATGGCTTATCCCTTGATCTGGCGCGGAAATGCCATACGGTGTGCGCTCGAGGAGAATGGGCAGAGGTTCGGCAGCATTTTTGGGAACATAAATTTCGGTGTGCAGCTGCACGCCATCGCGCACCGGAATCATCACCTCTTTTTTCTCGAAAATTTTTGCGTAGTTGGGAGATTCATGTTGCTGCGCAAAAATCGCCAGGGGTGGCAGGAGAATTGCCACGCTGACGAAAAATTTTGCGGCGATTGGAGCACGCCTGAAGATCATTTGCGAACCTCCCGGGGAACCAGCAGGCCAACTCCATCGCACGACTACAAGACTTCGCGAGCTTAACATAAGGGCCGAGCTCTGCGAATTCCCGCAGTGCCAAGCGGAAACCAAACGATCTCCCCGCTGGCCGCAGCCGGAAGCCTCTGCTAAACTAATCCTTGCTCGACCGCACCTGAGAGTTAGAGGAGACTGTCCGGGCTGCTGGTTGTTTCAGCAGCTATTTTTGTTTGCAGACGCAGAAATTATGAGACAAGACATTCGTAACATTGCCATTATCGCGCACGTGGACCACGGCAAGACCACGCTTGTGGATGCCATGCTGCGGCAAAGTGGCATTTTCCGCGCCAACGAAGCGCTCGTCGAACGTGTCATGGATTCCAACGATCTGGAGCGCGAGCGCGGTATCACCATCCTCGCAAAAAACACTGCGCTTTTTTTCCATGACACCAAGATCAATATTGTCGATACCCCCGGACACAGCGACTTCGGCGGCGAAGTCGAGCGCGCATTAAGAATGGTGGATGGCGTTTTGCTCCTCGTGGACGCCAGTGAGGGGCCGCTGCCGCAAACTCGCTACGTGTTGCAAAAAGCTCTGGCCGCGAAACTCCCGCCGGTCATCGTCTTGAACAAGATAGACCGCGTCGATGCCCGCGCCAAGGAAGTGCTCGACGAGATTTACGACCTGTTTATCGATCTCGACGCCACCGAAGACCAGCTCGATTTCCCGGTGGTTTATACCAATGCACGCGATGGCGTGGCTTACCGCAAATTGGGAGACTCTTCCAAGGATTTACTCCCTCTGTTTGAAGCCATCGTGAAATCTATTCCCAGTCCGCCGGGCGATCCGCAAGGCGTGCTGCAGATTCAGGTGATGAACCTGGATTACAGCGAATTTTTGGGGCGCATCGCGATCGGGCGCGTCTTTAACGGCACGCTGAGGCGTGGCGAGGAGGTTGGCATCAGCAAGTTGGACGGAAGCTTGCGGCCCACGCGCATCACCAAACTTTACACATTCCGCGGCTTAGATCGAGACGAAGCGGAAAGCGTCGGTGCGGGCGACCTCGTCGCTATTGCTGGGGTTGAAGGCATTCAGATTGGGGAGAGCATTACCGACCTTCTCGCTCCCGCGCCGCTCGAGCCTCTCATCATCGACGAACCTACGCTGGCCATGATCTTTACCGTGAACAGCAGCCCGCTCTCCGGCCGCGATGGCTCTTACCTAACTTCGCGTGACTTGCGTGACCGCCTTCAAAAAGAATTACTGACCAACGTGTCCATCCGCGTCGAAGACACGGATACCCCCGAATCTTTCCGCGTGCTCGGGCGCGGAGAATTGCAACTGGCGATACTCATCGAGACGATGCGCCGCGAAGGTTTCGAACTGATGGTAGGCAAGCCAGAGATTGTCGTACGCGCCGAAAAAGGCCGGAAGATGGAACCCCTCGAGCGGCTCGTCATTGACGTACCTGAAGGCTTCATCGGCATCATTATGGAGACTCTCGGAAGCCGCCGCGGAGAAATGCTTAAGATGAGCAACCATGGGTCGGGACGCGTGCGCATGGACTTTAAGATTCCTTCGCGCGGGCTGATTGGACTGCGCTCCCAGTTGTTGACGGACACGCGCGGTACCGCCTTGATTCACTCCATTTTCGAGGGCTGGACCGAATACGCAGGGGAAATGGCGCTGCGCCCTACGGGTGCGCTGGTGGCGGACCGCAGTGGACCCTCCACAGCATTTGCGTTATGGAATATTCAGGAACGCGGTGAGCTTTTTATTGGCCCAGCCGTCGACGTCTATGAAGGCATGATCGTGGGCGAGAATTCCCGCGAACAAGACATGGACGTCAACGTTACCAAGGAAAAGAAGCAGACCAATATGCGTTCGTCGAGCGCGGATGAAGCCATCCGCCTGATCCCGCACCGCCAGCTAAGCCTTGAGCAGGCCATCGAATTCATCGCCGATGACGAATTCGTGGAAATCACGCCGAAATCGATCCGTTTGCGGAAAAAAGTACTGCAAGCCAATAAACGCCCGCGCCGCTGGCAAGAAATCCGCGCCAGCCAAACCAACTAAAGCGCGCCGCATTGCGTGAGTCATGTTTACTCGCTTAACGAAACAAATATATTTACTGCTCTGTAACAAAATTAAATTGATGCGCTGTCCACCTATAGAATGTTGTAGAGTCTCAGGTCGTGTGCAGCGCACACTCTGAACGCTGCATCTAAAATGTTATCCAGCGTGTGGGCATATCTCGGCGGATTTGTGCGTCGATGAGACGGTGATATCCGTGAGCAGCCAAGAACTCAACGAAGCATCGTCCCACTGCACGATCGCTGCTACGGCGACCGCGGTCCCCCCGCACACCATCACCCGCGACGATGTGAAATATTACATGGGTCGGGTGTTTGACATTCCTGAGCGCAAGCTTGAAGCGATGATGAGCATCGTCGATAACGCCCAGGTTCACAAACGCCATTCGATCTTCCCCATTGAGTACACCGTCGAGCCTCGAGCGCTTTCCAAGACCAATGACGAATATATCGAACACGCGGTGAAACTCGGCCGGGAAGCTGCGGAAAAATGCCTCGAACGCGCGGGCCTGACGCCGCAAGACATCGACCTCATCATTACCGTCTCTTGCACGGGTTTCATGATTCCCTCGCTCGATGCGCACCTCATTAACCTCATGGGCTTTCGTTCGAATGTGCGCCGCATGCCCTTTACAGAGCTGGGCTGTGCGGCAGGAGCGATGGCTCTAGCGCGTGCCGCCGATTATCTTAAGGCTGCGCCCGGCGGCAACGTCCTGATTATTGCCGTGGAGCTGCCCTCGCTCACTTTTCAGCGCCGGGATATTTCGCAAGCCAATCTCATTTCCTCGATCTTGTTTGGTGATGGCGCGGCCGCCGTGGTGGTCACTGGAAAGCCGGCGAGTGGACCAAAAATCCTGGTATCCGAGACCTACACCTTCCCGGATTCGCTCGGCGCCATGGGTTTTGATTTGCGGGACTCCGGATTCCATATTCTGCTGGCCAAGGACGTCCCGGAAATGATCGGCGCAAAAATACGCGGCTTGGTGGATGGCTTCCTCGAACGTTGCGGCAGGAAGCGTGAAGATATCAAGGGCTGGATCCTGCATCCGGGCGGCGCGCGATTGCTCGGCAACGTGGAAGCAGAATTAGGATTGAAGAAGTGTGACACTCAGCCTTCGTGGGACATTCTATCGACGGTTGGAAACCTTTCCAGTGCCACCATCCTTTTTATTTTGCAGGAATGGTTGCAGAAGCGGCCGCTGAAATCCGGTGAATATGCGCTGGCCGCGGCGTTTGGGCCGGGTTTCAGCGCGGAGTTTTTGCTACTGCAATGGACGTAAGCGTCATCGCGTTTCTGTGTTTACTCGTGGCTGTGGCCGCGTTGCGCTTTGCGGAACTGAGCATTTCGCGGCGTCACCAGGTCCGCATGATCGCGCGCGGCGCGGCCAAAGTTCCTGAGCCAAGATTCCGCTGGATGGTGCTGGTACATACCGCTGTGTTGTTAGGCGCGGTGTTGGAAGTGGTATTTCTCCGCCGGCCATTTATTCCTGCACTGGCAATCACCATGTTTGCCCTGTTCCTTGCGGCGAATTTCGTTCGCTGGTGGGTGATCCGCACGCTTGGGGAGCACTGGAACGTGCAGGTCATGGATTCCACAAATTTGGGGGTTGTCACGACTGGACCTTTTCGCCTCGTACGGCATCCTAATTATGCGGCAGTGTTTACCGAGTTATTGGCGCTGCCGCTGATTCACACCGCCTGGATTACCGCGTTAGTAGGCTCGGCCGCGCACCTGGTGGTCTTGGCCCAGCGCCTTTCCACCGAAGAGCGCATACTCTTTGCAAATGCTGACTATCGCGCGGCCATGGAACGTAAACCCAGATTCTTGCCCGGTCTTTTTTGATAAATTAGGTTTGGACGAAACCAGCCAATGCTCTGGCATCTTTGCTTTTCGATTTTGTTACTGCTGTTAGCCCCTACGGCGATCCACGCGCGCCCGTCGGAACTCCAACCCGCGCGCTCGGCCGAAGACAACCCCAGTCCCGCCTTTACCAGCGTGCCGGAACTTCAAGACGGCTTCCATTTGCTTTACATCCAACAATTTGGGGAAGCGCGCAAAACTTTCAACGCTTGGGAATCCCGGAACCCACAAGAACCCTTTGGCCAGGTGGCCATCGCGGCGAGTTATCTCTTCGAAGAGCTCTATCGTCAGGGCGTATTGACGAGTGATTTTTTCCTGAACGAAAAACGATTCTTGAGCGGCATTGAAGGCAAGCCGGATCCCGGCCGTATGAAAAGTTTTGAGGATGCCCTGAATCGCGCGCGCGTCCTTGCGAAACAGCGATTGCAGGACAATCCCAAGGATCCGGAAGCCTATTTCGCACTCACGCTTGCCGCGGGAATGGAATCAGACGCCGATATGATCCTCAAAAAAGTACGCCTGGGAAGCCTGAAGCCTCTCAAACAAGCAAACGAATATGCCAAACTTCTCCTGGCGCAAAAACCGGCTGAAAATGACGCCTATGTGGCTCTGGGAACCGCCAATTACATCATCGGGAGCCTGTCCGGCGGTGCGCGTTTCTTTCTCGTGTTCGACGGAGTTCACGGCGACAAGAAACTCGGCATGCAACAGTTAGAAAAAACGGTCAAAGACGGTCGTTATTTGCAACCCTTCGCTAAAATTCTCCTCGCACTAGCTGCGCGCAGAGAAAAGCAAAACGACTTGGCCCAGAAATTATTGCGCGAGTTGAGCGAGCAGTTTCCTTCCAGCGCGCTGTTTGCGGCTGAGTATGCCAAGTCCATGGGTCGCCCAGTGCCCGCCACCATGGGGCCGTAGGCGTACATTCTCTCTGTCGGCCACACTTTACCTAACGATTGCCCGTTGTATTAGAATCGCGCAGGCGCCGCTCACCGGTAGGCGCGAAATTTTGTTTGCAGCTGAGGCCGCAAGAAATGTTTCAGCAGGATTTGTTGCAAGGACGCGCGATTTTTCTCACTGGCGGAGGCACGGGTCTGGGTCGCTCCATGGCTCTGCACTTCGCCAAACTCGGTGCGCGAATGTTTCTGGTTGGCCGGCGCACCGAGCCCTTAAAAGAAGTCTGCGAGGAAATCCAACGTGGCGGCGGCGCGGCCGCTCTCGCCTCGTGTGACGTGCGCGACTACGCCGCTGTGCAGGCCGTCGCGCAACAGGCCGAAGACCAATTCGGAGAAATCGATACGCTGGTTAACAATGCAGCGGGGAATTTTATGGCGCGCACCGAAAAGCTCACCCCCAACGCCTTTAATTCCGTCGTCGGCATCGTTCTCCACGGCACTTTCAACTGCACACATATTTTCGGCAATCGCTGGATCGCCAAAAAACAACATGGAAATGTTTTGAATATCGTGACCACTTACGCCGCAGCGAATTGCGGTTCGGGATTTGTGGTGCCTTCGGCCTGTGCTAAAGCTGGCGTGCTAGCGATGACTACTTCTCTGGCCGTGGAGTGGGCGAAGTATCGCATCCGCTTGAACGCCATCGCCCCCGGCCCATTCCCCACAGAGGGCGCGTGGTCGCGCCTCGTGCCTTCCAAACAATTCGAAGAACACAACAAAGAAAAACATCCCATGAAGCGCTTTGGCCGCCACGAGGAGTTGACCAATCTTGCCGCATTTCTTTTGAGTGATATGGCCGAATACATCAACGGCGAATGCGTGGTGATTGACGGAGCTCAGTGGCTGCGCGGCGCCGGTGAGTTCAACGATTTGCTCAAGCTGCCCGAAACTGCGTGGGAAGCCCTAGAAGCTGCGCGCCCGAAAAAGTCCTGACCGCCGCTACTGCGGCAACGCGCGTTTGCGCAATGCGACGCGCAGCGTTGCGACCCCTATGGATCTGCCGTTGGCTTCGGCTTGGACGGTTACTTCCTGCGGTTCCGCATTTTTTAGCAAGGCCTCTCCCGAGACAGGCAACGTAACTTCCACGCGCGCTGCGGCCACCTGTTTTGGCCCCACTGTAAATTGTCCCGCTCCGCTTGCTACCGTCCATCCGTCAGGCGCACTTACCGACAGCGTGATTTGTTGCGCCGTGGGAGTTTGGTTGTTTAACCACAACGGAATCACCAGAGTCGTTCCTGCTTGCAACGCGATTTCTGGCGGCTCCGGGTGCGGCAGATGCGTGATGCCGTGCGCGCGGCGAAAATCTGCGTAGTAATTCCACGGACCCGCGAGTTGCGCGGATAGCTCGGGTAGTGGCGGCTCGCTTCCTGCTTCAGGCCGCACAGCCGGAATCGCGCCCGGCGCAATGCCTTCGAAGACATCTCCCGTCACGCTCCCACCGACCAGGGACTTCCCTCGCACAAAATATAATGAGTCCGTCCACACGCCCTCTGAAGTCACCATTTTTTCTATCTGTGCTTCATCCATTTTGCGCAGTGTATCGAAAAATGATTTCGCTTGCGTTTCGTGCGCGCGAAATTCTTCCAATGCCATTCGCCAGTACGGCTGCTTGCTGGACTTGGGAAATTCTTTTACTGAATATTGCGGACCTTGGCCATGAAAAATGTCTTCCTTGGCGGCATCCGCAAAATAATAGATTTTTTTTGTCTGCCAGGGCCGCAGATTATCAAAAAGCGCTTCCAATCGCTTCGTGGGACCCGCCAGCTGCTCTGGAAACACCACTGCATTGCCCGCCAGGTCGAACGCTTCGGTGGCCAAGACGCCGGCCGCTTGGTGGTCTCCATGATCTTCGCCAATAAATGTGCCGGGCAAGAATGTCAGTATCACTTCCGGACGCGTGAGCCGCACCAGACGCACCAGCTGTTGCAGACACACCCCATGGTTCCACGTGGAAAGAGATTGCAGCACATTCTGCGAGGCCGTGTCTTTCCCATCGAGAAACCACACATTGGTAATTCCCAGCGTACTCAGCCCCCGGCGCGCCTCGATCTCGCGCACGGCTCCCAACGCCGCGGCCTGTTCCTCGCCCACTTCGTTTGCGCCGCTGTTTCCCCGCGTGCCGAAAACTACCGCGACGTGTTTGCCTTGAGCCATTGCCCGCGCCAGATACGGCGTGGCCGCGCCCTCGTCGTCCGGATGCGCCACTACTACTAGAATGTCTGTTTTGTAACGCGCGTCGGGTTCCGGCAGGCGCTTACTCTCCTGCGCGGCAATCGCCAAAGGGAGCATCAAAACAAACAAGAAAATACTTCCGAATCGTGGCATGCGTCGTCCTCGAATTGATTTCGCGAGTTTGCCACGTCTTCCGTGGCGCTCCCACCTAAGCAAGTGCCGCACATTGGAAAAGCAATTCTATCTCAGATCCTTCGGTCACCCAAATCCACAATCGATCTAACACTTGTAATACTATCTATCAATCGACTATAATAGCGGACGTACATTCCTAAGTACTTACTGTATAAGGACATACAATGAACACCATCAAAGTTTCCCCAAAGTTCCAGGTCGTAATCCCCAAGAAAGTTCGTCAGGAGCTTCATCTCTGCCCAGGCGAGGAACTCCAGGTTTTTATCCTCAACGACGAAATACGCTTACATCGGCCACGCTCCATCAAGGAATTTAGGGGCATGGCCAAAGGAATGATTTGGAAGGACCAGGACCGTGATCACTCCGAACGGTTCTGACCGCGTCCTTGTGGATTCTTCCGGATGGATAGAATACTTCGGCGAAGGACCGAAAGCGTCGGCCTTCGCCGATTATTTGGAAAATCCCGAATCGCTTTTGCTGCCTTCCATCGTTGTGTACGAAGTCTACAAAAAATTGCTTCACGAACGCCGCAGCAATCTTGCTGAGCGGTTTCTTTCGCAGGCTTTCGGATTCCAGGAGGCCGCAATTTCGTTTGACATTTCCGTAGCCGCACTCGCGGCCAAGGTGAGCCTTGAAATGCAGTTGCCCATGGCGGATGCGATCATTTACGCCACGGCTTCATCCTACGGAGCGCGCCTCGTTACCTCCGACCATCATTTCTCAGGTCTGCCCAACGTTACCGTTCTCTGACCTCGCTCCTGACCCGAAGAATAATCGCTCGTCTTCTCCCCGCATTGCCTTGACCAACCTGCGACGCGCCGATAAGCTTAGATTTCTCCTTCCAGGTGAAAACTTTGGCGGAACAGATTCACGTTACATTACCCGATGGGAAAGTCCAGGAAGTGCCCAAGGGCACTACGCCAGCAGACATCGCGCGAAAAATTTCTCCGCGCCTGGCCGACGCCGCGCTCGTTGCGCGTGTCACCGCCACCAATGGCACGCCGCCTGACGCTTCCTCCGCTGGGGAGTTGATCGACCTGCGGCGGCCTCTGGAGCACGACGTCAAGCTACAAATTCTCACCGACAAAGACGCCGACGCCTTGTTTGTGTTTCGCCATTCAGCCGCTCATTTGCTCGCGGCAGCGGTGATGGAGTTGTATCCCGACGTCAAACTTGGCATCGGCCCGCCCATTGACACCGGCTTCTTCTACGAATTTCTGCGCGATGAGCCTTTCACTCAGGATGACCTCGCCAAAATTGAAAAGAAAATGCGCGAGCTCGCGGCGCAGGATTTGCCGAACGAGCGCAAACTTATCCCCAAGCCCGAAGCTCTTGAGCTGTATAGAAAAAACAATCAGACCTTTAAGTGCGAGCTGGTCGAAGAAAAAGCCAGCGAGCCGCTCGTTTCCTTCTACACCACCGGAAAATTTATCGACTTTTGCCGTGGGCCGCATATCCCGTCCACCAAGCGCATCACCGCATTCAAGCTGATGAATGTGGCCGGCGCGTATTGGAAAGGCCAGGAAGGAAATCCCCAACTCCAGCGCATTTACGCCGCGGCGTTCTACACGCAAAAAGAGTTGGACGAATATCTCCACCGCCTGGAAGAAGCCAAGCGCCGCGATCATCGCAAGCTCGGCACGGAACTTGATCTGTTCAGCATCCAGGAAGAAGCCGGTCCGGGCTTGATTTTCTGGCACCCGCGGGGAGCGCGGATTCGAACAATCGTGGAAGATTGGCTTCGCCAGGAATTGCTGCAACGCGGCTACGACTTGGTGTACACGCCGCACATCATGCGCCTGGATCTGTGGAAGACTAGTGGCCACACCGATTTTTACAGGGAAAATATGTTCGGTGCGGTGGAAGTCGAGAAAGCCGATTACCAGCTCAAGCCCATGAACTGTCCGGGACATATCCTTATTTATAAGTCCCGCATGAAAAGTTATCGCGACTTGCCTGTGCGCCTCGCCGAACTGGGCACCGTTTATCGCTACGAGCGCAGCGGCGTACTGCATGGTCTCTTGCGCGTTCGCGGCTTCACGCAGGACGATGCGCATATTTTCTGCATGCCTTCGCAAATCGAAAACGAAGTCAAAGCTTGCGTCGAGTTTGCTTTTGCCGTCATGAAAACTTTCGGCTTTGACAAATTTGAAGTTGAGCTATCGGATTGGGATCCCGCGCACCCTGAAAATTACGCCGGCAAGCCGGAAGATTGGCACCGCGCCACATCTGCGCTGGCCGATACGCTGGCGCGCATGCACATCCCATTTAAGAAAATGGAAGCCGAAGCCGCGTTTTATGGTCCGAAGATCGATGTGAAGTTGATCGACGCCATCGGCCGCTCCTGGCAGCTCACCACTGTGCAATTCGATTTCAACTTGCCGTCGCGATTCGGGCTGGAATATGTCGGCGAAGACGGCGCCAAGCATCAACCCTTGATGGTGCACCGCGCGCTACTGGGTTCTGTGGAGCGCTTCTTTGGTATCTTGATCGAGCACTATGCGGGAGCTTTTCCGTTGTGGCTGGCGCCGGTGCAGATCGAAATTTGTCCGGTCAGCGAAAAAGTCGCGGACTACGCGAAGCATGTAACCGAAACCTTCAAGCGCCACGGGCTGCGTGTCCACCTCGACGATCGCAACGAAAAGTTGCCCGCCAAAATTCGCGACGCGCAACTCCAAAAAATTCCCTACATGCTGGTCGTCGGCGCCAAAGAAGCGGAAGCCGGCACCGTTTCCGTGCGTCATCGCAGCAAGGGCGACCTGGGTCCAAAGCCTCTCGCCGAAGTTGTCGATGCCCTGCTGAAAGAAGTACAATCCCGGGCCATTCTTTAGTGTTTAACAAGGAGCGGTTCGCATGCCCAAATTCATGATCGAGCGGGAAATTCCTAATGCCGGCGAGCTCAGCTCCGCCGAGCTTCGCGGCATCTCTCAAAAATCCTGCGCGGTGTTGCGGGGCCTTCCGCAAGTGCAGTGGGTAGAGAGCTACGTCACGGACAACAAGGTATATTGCGTTTACATCGCGCCCAATGAAGAGTTGGTTCGCGAGCACGCCAAGCAGGGCGGCTTCCCGGCCAACAACGTTTCCGCCATCCGCCGCATGATCGATCCCACTTCCGCGGAAGCCTGATCTCTTAGCGCTTGCCGCGGGGCGCAGCCCGCGTGCTATACTTTGAAGCCCGTTCCAGCACGATTTTGTGCCATGTAGCGGGGTGGGGTGAACTCAGGGCCCAGCTCCGGTAAGCCGGGGTTTTGTCGGTGCCTTTACTTAGCGTTAGGGGGAAATATCGCAGAACGGAACTTCCGGCAGAGCGACCGCATCCGCGTTAACGAACGGATCCGGGCGCGTGAAATCCGGGTGATTGATGAAGACGGCGGCCAGCTTGGTGTAATGCAGCCGTTTGAAGCCGTAAAAATGGCGCGCGAAAAGGGACTGGATCTGGTGGAGATTTCGCCCACTGCGGACCCGCCGGTTTGTAAGATTACCGATTACGGCAAATTTCTCTATCAGCAAAACAAAAAGGCGCACGAGCAGCGCAAGAGCAGCCGCGGTTCGCAGCTCAAGGAAGTAAAGTTCCGGCCCGCCACCGCGGAGCATGATTATCAGGTTCGCAAAAACCAGATAATCCGCTTCCTCGGCGAAGGCCATAAAGTGCGCGCCATGATTTTCCATCGCGGCCGTGAAATGGCGCATCAGGAGGTTGGCCGTGCCAAGATGAACCGCTTGCTGAATGAGATTGGCGATCACGGGCAAATCGAAACCATGCCTCGCATGGAAGGCAACGTTTTAGTAGCGCTCTTGGCTCCCAAGAAGGGTGTTGCAGTGGCCAAGCCTTCGGCTCAACCAGCCACTAACGCCCAGCAGTCCCAATAGCCGCACATATCACGAGAGGATTTTTGGAAATGCCAAGGAATCGTTCAAAACCGAAGATGAAGCTCAAGACCCACCGCGGCGCGAAGAAGCGCTTCAAGGTGACCGCTACCGGTAAGATTCTCCGCATGCACTCCGGCAAGCGCCATTTGCTCGGCTCGAAAGCTCCCGGCCGAATGCGCAAGCTGAAAAAGCTCACGTTAGTAAGCAAGGCTGACAAGCGGAACGTGAAGTTGTTGCTTCCCTACGCCTAAAGCGTATTGTTTCGACCCACATTTACTCGGCTGTTTTAGAGGTTTTGTTTCAAAGTTTTATTACCAGCGGGACTTGGTCCCGCAAATCGTGCCAGGCAGCGCTTCACGGGTGCCTGCCGGCCGATAAATGTAGCGTCGCCGTTGAGGCATCGCTGCAAAGCATCCAACCGGAGACAAACCCGCTGCGTTCCGCGTATTTTTGCGCGTGGGCGCTTCTTGTTTGTCTTCCATTTACAAGGAGAAACCCAATGGCACGCGTAAAACGCGGCACCAAACGCCGTGCGCGGCGTAAGAAGTATCTCAAGCGCACAAAAGGCTTTTTCCTCACTAAAAGCAAGCTCTACCAATCGGCGCAGGAAGCTGCTAATCGCGCCGATCGTTATGCTTTTCGCGACCGCCGCGTTAAGAAGCGACAGTATCGCCGCTTGTGGATACAGCGCGTCGGAGCAGCGGCACGGCTCAACGGCCTTACCTACGGCCAGTTGATTCATGGATTGAAAACCGCGGGCATCGTGCTGGATCGCAAAGTGTTGGCGGACATCGCCGTGAAAGATCCCGCAGCCTTCACGCAGTTCGCGCTGCTGGCCAAAACCGCCGCGCCGCCGCAGAAAAAGAAGGCGTAGCCTTGTAGCTCATTCGCTATAGGGGTGAGGTTTTTGGCTTCTGTCATTTCGAGCGCTCGTCATCTCGTGTAAAGGCGCGCCACGCTGCGCCCCAAACACCACAACGTATCCGATGACTACTCTTCAAAACAAAGCCGGCAGGAAATTGTCGGACCTCGGTGTTATCCAACCCGAGCAAGTCCCGTCCCTCTTTGCCGAAGTACGCAGCACGTTTGATGCTGAATTCGCCAAGACCTTTGTCGACGCCGCATGGAAAGAATTTCGCGATCGCTGGCTCGGCCGCAAATCAGGAGTGCTCGCGCAGATTACAGACAATTGGCTGAAGCCCGCTGCGCCAGATTTAAAACGCGCTGTCGGCGCCGAGCTCAATGCCTTGCGCGCGCACGTGGAGACGAAAATTGAAGAGCGTCGCGCCGCGATGGAAGCGGGCGCGGAAGAAGCGCAACTCGCCGGCGCGCGCGTGGATCTAACCTTGCCGGGCGTCGTGCGTCCTATCGGTTCGTATCACCTGATTCGCCAAGTGCTTCAGGAAATCGAGGATATTTTCTTCTCCATCGGCTTCTCCGTCGTGGAAGGCCCGGAGATTGAAACTCCCTATTACAATTTCGAAGCCCTCAACATTCCGGAATTTCATCCAGTGCGCGACGATATGGACACGTTTTATCTGCAGTTGCCCAAGGGCGCTCCGGGTCCTTTGCTGCTTCGTACTCACACTTCGCCCGTGCAAATTCGCACCATGGAAAAACAAAAGCCTCCCGTGCGCGTGATCGTTCCGGGCAAAGTTTATCGGCGAGATAATCCCGATGCCACGCACTCCTTTATGTTTCACCAGATTGAAGGTCTCGCCGTCGATACGGATATCACTTTTTGCGATTTTACCGGCACCATCGAATATTTCGTCAAGCAATTCTTCGGCCCGGGCGTGAAAACGCGTTTCCGACCTAGTTATTTTCCGTTTACCGAGCCTTCGGTGGAATTCGATGCCTCCTGCATTTTCTGTGCGGGCCGCGGCACTTCTTCTGGTGGCGGCGTTTGCTCCAAGTGCAAAGGGGCGGGCTGGATCGAACTTTTCGGCGCCGGCATGGTCGATCCGGCGGTCTATCGCTTTGTGGATTACGAGGCTAAAAAGGTTAGTGGTTTTGCGTTCGGGATCGGCATCGACCGCCTGGCTATGCTGAAATATGGGATTGATGATATCCAGGTATTTTTTCAAAATGACGTACGCTTTTTGCGGCAGTTTCCGTGAGCGCGGCATCCCATGTCATGACCATCTCTAACTCCAAGCAGCGCTTTGCGAATCGTGTCGCGGATTATGTTCGTTACCGCGCGGGACATCCGCAAGCGGTTCTTGATCTGTTACGCGCGACGTGTTCGCTGCAGTCGGATCACGAAATCGCTGATGTTGGATCGGGAACCGGTTTGTTGAGCGAGCTTTTTCTTAAGAACGGCAACCGCGTCTTCACTGTTGAGCCCAATGATGCAATGCGTCAAGCGGGCGAAAAATATTTACGCACCTATGACCGTTTCACGAGTGTGAAGGGTTCCGCGGAAGCCACCACGCTGGCGGATGCAACCGTTGATTTCGTAACCGCCGCTCAGGCCTTCCATTGGTTTGATCAGGATGCCGCGCGACGCGAATTTCTGCGCATTCTGCGGCCGGGCGGCGAGTTCCGTTTCGTCAGCGACATCCCGGACTACGCGGCGTGGACGCTCAAGTACCTGGGCAGG
>Ga0209011_1000063_pt1 | contig 69252 bp, 58 predicted proteins | sample BlaSpr_A8_OM1_M3_FD_187986 | JGI IMG/M metagenome (GOLD analysis project Ga0209011, IMG submission 187986) | Forest soil microbial communities from Thunder Bay, Ontario, Canada - Black Spruce, Ontario site 2_A8_OM1_M3 (SPAdes) (version 2) | ecosystem: Environmental > Terrestrial > Soil > Boreal...
GGTGGTGCGCTACGACCGCTCGCTCACGATCTATCGCGCGTTCTTTCATATCGCCTGCTTCATGATCGTCTTACGGAGGGTTGTGCAATAGCTTCTAGGTATTATCCACTAGTTGACCTTCGGTATTGATCTAGCTCTCCTCTGAAGATGACGATAGGGCCTTAAGTTCCAAAGGCAGGCCCATGGAAAGATTCATAATTTGCAAGAATCCTCTGTGCCGTCTTGTGGTTGATCTTCGCGCTCAAGATAGCCGGATATTGAAGGTGTCGGAACTAATTATTAACCAATGCCCTGAATGCGGTAACGAGTGGTCCTCGCACTGTCCGTTTTGCTCGAAGGATCTAGGCGTAACCTGGCGTGAGGACCTCCCTCTGTGTTCGCACTGCCTCGTCCGATTGAAACCTGGCCTCCCTGAAAGCGTACATCCATAGTTTCGGAACACCCAGGAAGAAATGGACTCTGACACAAAAGCAGTGCTCCTCGCACTGTGCCAACTATCTCGGGAGACTTTGAAAAGTGCGTCAGAAACACGACTCGCTGCATTGCGCATTCATGAAGCACTCGTGAACTCTCGCGTTCCGGGATATGTTGAGGCATACGAATCCACTGAGGTACATTTCGCACGGCCTGAGAGAGCAAAACGCGAACTGGAAGAGTTGGTTGATGCTGTGCTTTGTAAGGCGCGCACGAACTTACCCACAAAATGAACTCGCTTTGCGCGGCCACCAGCCCAAGCACTGGCGTGCCCTTACAGAGCAATGCTAGCGCGGGAATCGTGATTCGCGTATTTCTTGCGTGCGACGATACTATTTTCTGTCGATCTCTTCGTGCTTACCTTCTAGTTCAGCGTGGGCCAAGCGCAAGTTTCCTGAACTGCTGGTCGGCGGTTCGAATCCGCCCAGCCCCACCAGCACAATTCTCAATGAATACTGAGTGCGGAGCGCACCTGCACCATCAGCGGGCCCAGGTTTTCGCCCTTCGCAAACACCGCTTCGATGCCCAGTGCATGAGCTGCGGCTTGCGTCGTACTGCTATCGTGAGCTGTTAACACTAACAGAGGTGTATCTGGACTAGTGCGTTTTAATATTTGAGCGGCTTCGAAGCCGTTCATGACCGGCATCGACAAATCGAGAATGATGAGATCCGGTTTAAGGAGTTTTGCCTTCTGTACTGCATCCTCGCCGTTTTCGGCTTCGCCGCACACAGTCACGCTCGGTTCGGTTTCTAGTAAGAACTTGATACCTCGGCGGACGGCAGCGTGGTCATCTACGATAAGAATTTTCTTGCGCACGGGGAGTGCTCCTGTTGAGACGCTGAGCCATAAATTCTCCTCGCCCGCCAATACAAAATCAATCGGGTATTTCGCTTAATTATAACTAGTGCTAAATTGGCGGGGCTTCGCCTCCCATCGCCGGGCGCAGCTATGTGCCATGTTATTTTGGACTTAGTCAGCCAGCTTAACAGCTTCCATGAGCCCGAAGAAGCCTTCCGCGAGCGTGGGGTGGATATAGACCGCGCCCTTCAGGAGCGTGTAAGGCTGGTTCGCAAGCATCAGCGTGCCAAGGATTTGCACGAGTTCGCCCCCTTCGGGCGCGAGGATGGATGCTCCGAGGATGCGATCATTGGAAGCATCAATCACAATCTTCATGAGGCCCGCGGTTTCGTCGCGCTCGATGGCCCGCGCTACTGAGGCCATCGGGTATTTTCCCATCTTAAGTTTAAATCTCTTGGCGCGCGCCTCTTTCTCCGTCAGGCCGATCCCTCCAAGCTGCGGGTCGGTAAACACACAATACGATACGACGCGCTTATCGATCGATTGATTCTTCCCTTCCACGATGTTGCCGTACACAATTTGAAAATCATTGTAAGAAATATGTGTGAAGGCGGGACCGCCTTTGACGTCTCCGAGCGCCCACACTCCCGGCACGCTGGTTTCCAGCCGGCCATTTACGCGGATGTAGCCTTTTTCGTCCGTGACAATGCCAGCCTTGTCGAGCCCCAAGTCTTTTGTGTTTGGAACACGACCCGTCGCAACCAATAGATGCGAACCAGTGATGCTAAATGCGCCAGTCGGTCCCTCAACAGAGAGATTTACGGCACCGCTCTTGTATTCCGCCCTGGAGGTACGGGCATTACTGACGAATTGAATTCCTTCCGACTCCTGTAGTGTTTTCTGCAACTCTGCGGCTATTTCCGGGTCTTCACGAGGAACAATCTGAGCCCCTCGGTGCACGATAGTTACGCGGCTGCCGAAGCGCCGAAACATTTGGCCAAATTCCAATCCAATGTAACCGCCACCGATAACCACTAGGTGTTCAGGAAGCGTGGTGAGTTCCATCAGAGTTTCGTTCGTGAGATACGGAACAGTATCCAGCCCAGAAATGGGTGGAATGTGTGGACGCCCGCCCGCATCAATAAATATTTTCTCGCTCTCTAGCACCTGTCCGTCCACCTTCACCTGGTGCGCGGCAACGAACTGCGCCTGGCCACGATGCAGTTTCAGGTTGGGACGTTTTTCTACTTGTCTCTGTTGGTTCTCGCGGAAGCTCAAGACCACCTTGTTTTTTTGCTCGACGATTTTCGCCAGGTCGGCATGAACATTTGAGGCGTTGATCCCCCACCGCGCAGCGTTGCGCGCGTAATGCGCCACTTGTGCGCGATGCACCATAGCCTTGGTAGGAGTGCAGCCAACATTAACGCATGTGCCACCGAGGTGACGCTTCTCGATTAAAGCTACTGACCAACCCAGATCCGCGAGACGATAAGCAAGCGGGTTGCCTGCCTGGCCGGACCCGATCACGATCGCGTCATATTTCACGGCGGCACTCCCATCAAGTAATGCGAATAGCACAATACCGTGTATGTCGCCAAGATGCTTTAAATTTGGCAATAGAGCGGCATTTCAAAACCCAAGCGCGGTAGCCGCTGATCTAATCGCACTCCAAATTAAGCCCGCGTCGTTCAAGCCTAACTCTCTATAGCTGCTTCTAACCTGGCCTTAATAAGAAAGCCTTCATCCGCGAACCAGTAAACCGTAGCGAGTGCGAAACACTAGTACCGCCGTAGCGTTGACCTGACGAAAAAATGGTGAGTACTGTGAAATATAAAACCCAGCTGTCGGCTGTGGGGTTCACTTAGCGAGTTAAGCATTGCAAAGCCGAGACGGATGCTCGCAGCCATTCGTAGAACTTAAAGGTAGACCGTTACGCCCCACTAACTACGTGGGCGTCCCTGCGGGATGAAGAGCAACACCCGCGCACAAACTGGGCGTACAAGAGGACCATGGCAATCCTGACAAAGGCCGGGCGGTATGAAATCATCGAGGAACTGGGCCGCGGTGCCATGGGCATCGTCTACAAGGCTATGGACCCAGTGATCGGCCGCAACGTGGCAGTGAAAACCATCCGGCTGAGCACCGAAGGCACTGGTCTCACCCGTCCTGAGCTGCTAACCCGATTCCAAACAGAAGCGCGCGCTGCCGGACTGCTAACCCATGCCAATATCGTTGTGGTGTTCGATGCCGGCGAAGAAGACGGCTTGTACTTCATCACGATGGAGTTAGTGGAGGGAAAGAGCTTGCAGGCGCTCCTCGATGGCGGGCACGTCTTTGCGCTGCCTCGCGTTCTGCGCATTATGGAGCAAACCTGCGGCGCCCTGCAATTTGCCCATGAACATAACGTGGTGCACCGAGATATCAAACCTGCAAACCTGATGCTTACCGCCGATGACACGGTGAAAGTCACCGACTTCGGCACCGCCAAAATTCTTCAGTTCGGAACTGTGCAGCAGACCACGCACGTTATGGGCACGCCGAGTTACATGTCGCCGGAACAAGTCAAAGGTCGAGCAGTTGATGGACGCAGCGACATTTTTTCCCTTGGCGTGGTTCTATACGAGATGGTTACTGGCGAAAAACCTTTTCCCGGTCAGAACATCACCACCGTCATCTACAAAATTGTAAATGAACAGCCTATTCCGCCGCGCCAGATTGAGCCATCGATTCATCCAGGAATCAGCGCTGTGATTTTGAAAGCGCTCGCTAAACAGCCAGAAGAGCGATACCAGAGCTGCCGCGAAATGCTCGAAGACTTGCGTAATTATCGTTCGATTGTGGTCTACGGTGCGGACCCGGATGCCACCGTGTACGCTGCCGGCCGGAGTTTAATCGTACCGTCCGTTGCGTTTGAGGCCACCCAAGCAAGCAGCCCTGCCGTAGAAGATCCGCTAGCCGCAACTGCAAGATCGCTCACCTCACGAGTCGCCCATCCGGGACAAACGCCTGCCATCCGGCGCACGGGTACTCTTCCGCCGTATCAAGAGCCAAAAAAGAAAAACCTTTTTGCCACCATACTTGCAGCTCTGTTTTTGCTCGGCGTAATTTTTTATGGAGCCCGGAAGCTGCGCCCCGTGTTCGAAGACGCTCGCCAGCTTCGTGCTGCGCAAAGTGACTCCACGAGCCAGCTCGCTTCTTTGCCAACGGAGTCCCGGTTAGCCACTTCACCAGCGAATTCCAACTCAAATGAAGCTCTGCCAACCAACGCCGAAGCGCAGGCACTTGACCTTGGAAAAGACCCGCATACAGTCGCTGCGTCAGACGTCGGCATCGGCTCGACAGAAGTAAAGTTAAAAGAAAACAGCACCAAAAGCACATTGCCAAAGAAGATCGAAACTGCACTGAACCCAAGAACCGCGGAATACAAGAGCCGTATAGAACAAGCCATAGCTACAAAAGGCCTGAACAACCGTGTGAGCGTGCAGGGCGTCGGGAACACGTTGACGCTTGCCGGAAAGCTACATCCGGGCGAACACGGCGCTCTACTCAACTTCCTGCGCAACGCTCCTGGCAATATCCACATTATTGACCACATCGAATATGACGATACTCCCGCCGCAACATTGGGAAATCAGACGGAAGGCGCCCACCCAATTCCGGGCCCAGGTCGCGGAGCGATTCATATAGTTACAGACGTAATCGGTGCCAGCGCCGTATTGCGCGGACCAGCGGGTCATGTGCGGGATAAGTGCCAGACGCCGTGTAGCTTCAATAATCTAAACCCCGCGCGTTACACCGTCGAAGTCCAGAAGGACGGATATCAACCGCTCCAAGCCGCGGCGCAGGTAAGTGCAGGCGGTGTTGTCGATGAAAAGTTAAAGCTGGAATTTTTGGCCCGCGGCCTCTACCTGATCAGCCAACCAGCGGGTGCGGACGTGTTCATCAACGGCACGAAGCAATTCGGCCAGACGCCCCTGACACTGCCCTTGGCGCGCGGTCAATACAATGTTGTGCTTCGTCTCGAAGGCTATGAGTCCTACACGGGTAGCGCCCAGATAAATGACAACATCCAGACCGAGCTTGAGGTCAAGCTAAAAGAAAAATCCGCAAATCGTGTTGCCTGGGCTCAGGTAGATAGCAATCCGGCAGGAGCTGAAATTATCGTAGATGGCGTTTCGGCCGGCCAGTCTACACCAGCGCGCATTCAACTGACGTCCGGCTTTCACACAGTCACCTTAAAATTAGGCGGTTATCAGCCCGTTCAGCGAAGGGTGGAAGTTACCGAAGGTGGCACGGTCAGTCTCAGCGTAGCTTTAAACGCGAGATAAATCCATCCGCGTCTCTACCCACATCGTAACTTTTTGTTACACCCTGGAGACCGTAGTCCTAGAACTATTGGACTACCTCGCTCTATCCCACTGAAAAAAAACTGGTTGTTACTCACTAATCGGGGTTAATCGCGTGCTTAGTACTATACCGGCGTTTATCGCCCTCACGTGCTTAGTCTTGCCCGCAGCATGACAATCTGGAATTGAGGAGGAAGTTTGATCCTTGCCCTTCCGATCGAGCCACGCAACCGCAATTCTCCGAGTAAAATAGCAATGCAAGTCCCGCGCGTTGCCTCCCGCCCGCTCGTTGCAATCAATCAGAAATGGCAAGCTGCTCCCGAAGACGCCAAGATGGCGGACGTGCATCGCGCCCTTCGCAACCTCCATTTGCTCCTGCGCGCCGAGCGCCTCTACGATCAGTCTCATCCGCGGCGGCTCGAAAGCTTGGATAGTGCTTACAACTCACTGCGCGAAGTTGCTGCCAAGTTGAACGGCCTGGAGATCCATATTGAGCGTGGCGGCTTGGTAGCACCGCAGATCAGCGCCGCACACTTGCCCGATGCTAAAGGCGCGTTACAAGCTCTTACGGCGGACCTGGAGCGTTCAGGTATTCAGAGATTAGAATTCGCGCCAAAATTTCATGTAGGCGAACTGGACACTCTCGCCCAACTCAGCAAGACATCGTTGCTAAGATCGGAAGGTCCTGCGGATAGCCAAGGTGAAACTTGGTGGGCAACGCGACTTCGGGAGAACCGCGTGGAGAGCATTTTCGTGAACACTCAGACGGAGCGCAAAGTCGACAGCGTGCTCGCGAGTTTAATCGCTGCGCTCGTGGCCTACGGTGGAAGCTCGCCGCGTCCATCGGGTGAGGCACCGATTCAGGCGCCCGGTTTTGACGATCTTTTAGGAACTCTGGTTTTGCTGGCACGCATCACTCCGCCGCTGGAAACTGCACGCGGCCTTTCGCCAGAGGAAGCGGCTCGCGGCATTCACGCGGCAATGGAAGCAACCAGTCGCGATTCCGTGGGTCTCTTGCTCAGCTCAGTATTGCAATATGCTCCTCGCGAAGGCGAACTGCCGCAGGCGTACCTGATGCGCCTTTCGGAAAGTTTGATTTTAGAGTTTCTTACTGCAGAATTTTCGGCCGGGGCTCTGCCCCCTGTCGCGGTCAGGACGACCGTCCAACGGCTCAGCGAAGTTCTCGTAACCGCGGGAGAATATTCCGGACCGCACAAATCGCAGCATCTCTCCATGCTGGCCACTGCCTGGGCGACGGACACCCATCGTGAACATCTTGTCGAAAAGTTCTGGCTGGAACTGCCGGGGCGCGAGAAGTCCGCGGCCTTGCGTGGCGCAGAAGTGTGGAGCGTCCCGGTCGTTGCGCTTCGTCAAACTCTTGCACAACTTGCAGAAGCCGGAGTGGATGCTCCGCGGCGCGAAGCGCGCAATATTGTTTTGAATTACGCAAGACGCCTGGACCATGAAGACACGCGCGCGCGGCGTGCCGTCGCCGCCGGGCTAAAGGAATTGACTCCCATCATTGAATCTCTTTGGCTTAATCAATTACCCGAAGGCCTGAGCCGCGGCGCTATGAAAGCGCTGGACACCGAACAGGTACCGGAAACTGCCGCGCTCCTCGGCGCATTTCTGGAGACATTAGGACGCATTGCGGTGAGTCGCGCCGACTACGCGGGTTTCGAAACCATCCTCGTGGGATTGGAGCGCACCGCAGGCGACCCTGGGCATGAACACAACGCCGAATTGGCGCAGCGCCTGGTCGCTCAGGACCGTTGGCTCTTACTAGTGGACGCTGCACTTGCTAATCGAGCTCTCGATCCCGTTTTGCCGCGACTCCTGAAGCGCGATCCCGACCGACTTCTGGACCGCTTGACGTTAGTCCTAACAGAGCCTCGCGGCGCGGAAATGTTTCCGGCCATGATCCGGTTGCTTCGGACTATTGGTTCCTCGGTATTGAATGTGCTAGAGACCCGCCTTTACGAAGCACGCCGGCAGCGCGTAACAGCGGCCATCAAATTACTATCAGTGGCGGACCCTGAGCGCTTGTTACGTGGTGTGACGCGTGCCTTGAGCGGCTGGGAATGGAACCTACAGGACTTGGCCGTGAGTGAACTTTCTCGAGCTTCCAACGCGGGCTCCTCGCGATCGTCCGCTTTCATTTTCTCAGGCCTGCTTGCGACGGCTCATCCTCTCGTCGTGCCCATGATGATCGATCAGATCGGTCTTGCGCAGGAAACCTCGGCAATTCCGCAGCTTATGGAGATTGCTGCCGGCGAGCACGCCATCTTGCGCGACCAATTTGTTCGCATCAAGGCCATTGAATCGCTCAGGCGCATGCACGCGTTTGAGGCGGCGGACTTGCTCCGCTCGCTAGCTGAACGCCGCGAGGGACTCACTTTCGTCGAGCCATCCGGTTTGCGTGCCGCCGCTCAAGAAGCCTTGGCTAGCCTCGAAGATCGTCCCTCGTCTACTCAGGCGAGGGAGCCGCTGGAAACAAACACGCACGTAAGCAGCAGCTACGTCGTCCCGCGGCGGTACCTTCGTGTACCGCTGGAATCTCCTCTCCGCGCGCACATCGATGGCTCCCACGCCGGGCTAGCACGCGTGAAAACCATCAGTCTCGGCGGCGCCTATCTCGAATCGCCCGACAAGCTCAAAGTCGGGGATTCGCTCCAGCTCGAGATTCGCTCTGGGCTTCGCAAAATTCACTTTACCGCCGTCGTGCGAAACATCGGCGCCAATGGCAACGGCGTCGAATTCGTACACATGAGAGACCAGGATCGTCACAATCTGCGCAAGCTAGTGCAACGTCACTCGAACAAGTAATCCTCACCACCTTCGCAGTGTTTTTTCACGATTTCCAACGATCTACCGCTTCGATGCCTTGTGAACGAATTGATGATTTGGGCCTTGCTGTTGCCCGCTGCTAAACTACGAAGTACCCAATAAACAAATAGATTTCAAGGCGGCCAGACGGAGACCTGCACAATGACGACAGACAAATGGATTATCGTGGTGGGGTCTCTCGGCGGTTTCTGCACCACTTTCGCGTTTATCCCGCAAGTGGTGAAAATCTGGAAGCAGGGCGGTCGTGATCTCTCCTACGGGATGCTGATACTTTACTTGTTCGGAGTTTGTCTATGGTTGGTGTACGGATTTTTAGTGCAAGCTCGGGCAGTGATCTACACCAATATAGCGACCGCCATCTTGATTGTTATTGCCACGACGCTCAAAGCGTGGACCGCCAAGCGCGATCAACCCAAAGACTCTGTCGTGGAAGCAGCAGAACGCAGCTAACCACGCGCACTCCTACACAATTCGTCCTAAATAATTTTCATCCCTGAAAGCTCAAGAAAAATTACCCGGTGTACGATAGAACGCACACCAAAACAAATATAAGTTGAAATGAAAGATATATTGCAGTAAAAGCCGAGTATTCGCTTGTGTAAGCCGCCATGGGGTTGGGAATGTTTCCCGCCCGCCGCTAGGGGTAGCGGTTATTTGGTTTTCCCATTGAAGTTTGACCGTATACGTAAGCTGGAGGAAAAATGCAACGCAAGCCGTGTAGGTATGCTTGGCTGATCCTATTCGCGATGGTGCTAAGTTGCGCCGTTACCGCAATAGCGCAGGTGAATACTGCGACGATTTCCGGAACCGTCCTCGACCCGCAGGGTTTGCCAGTGAAGGCCGCAAAGGTCATGCTGGCAAATACCACTACTGGCGCCGAGCGTACCGCGCTCGCCGATGACGATGGCCACTATACGATAGTTGGCCTTGCACCTGGAACATACAAAATGACTGTGGGTGGCGGCGCCAATTTTGCTCTCTACGAGAACGCCTCTGTCGTCCTCACCGTCGGTGAGAACACCACCATTGATCCGCGGCTCCAATTGGGCGGCGTATCGCAGACCGTGACCGTTACCTCGGAGACTGCGCCCATTGAAACGACCAAGACTGAAGTCTCACAGACCATCGAGCAGCGCCGCATCAACAATCTTCCCATCAATGGACGCAACTATATCAATTTCACGCTTACCAATTCGCAAACCACCCGCGACGTCTCTCCCACAATTGGTCCTGCTCCCAACAGCGGGCTTAGCGTTAGTGGTGCCCGCGCACGATCGAATATGGTCAGCGTCGATGGTGCGGACGCTGTAGACAATTCCGTAAACGGTATTCGCGCGACCGTTTCCCAGGAAGCGGTACAGGAATTTCAGCTTATTCTTAGCAACTACAACGCAGAATATGGACGTGCTACCGGCGGGGTCATCAACATTGTGACCAAGAGCGGCGGGAACGATGTGCACGGCGATATCTTCGGTTTTCTGCGCAACAGAGCCTTCCAAGCTCGAAATCCTTTTTCCGGACAAATCGACCCAGTAACCGGCACGCTCAATCCCGTTAAACAAGCCTATACGCGCGTACAAGCTGGCGCGACCCTCGGCGGCGCCATCAAAAAAGACAAGACTTTCTATTTCCTTTCCTACGAATACACGCACCGCGAAGAAACAGGTTTCTCCAGCATTGGCTCGGGCAATTTCGGCCTGCAGCCCTTTTCATATCCCTTCTTCCCGGCTCCGCTGCAACTCACGCCTGCACAAAGTGCGGCGGTAAATACGCTTCTCGCATCGGGCAATCCGATCCTGCAAAAAATTGCAGCGAACTACGCGGTGCTGATTGGGTCTGCCTCCAGCGTCGCTCTAAATCGGTTGGATTACGGCGCTGTCGCTGCCGGCTCTACGAACGGGTTTCTTCACCCAGGTCCTGGTCCGCAATTCCCAATCCCTGTTACCTGCCCTGCGAGCCAAGTGGTCAACGCGCTCAACTGTTCGGCTGCCGGCATCGGCGTTGCACCTCTGCCTGACTCTTACGTAGCGCTCAACACCCTTCGCGGCAATTTCCCCGTGATGGAGAAAACTAGCTTGTGGTCTGCGCGGCTCGACCAGCGCTGGGACAACCGCAATACCTCTTTCTTGCGTGTCGGCGTTTCGCCCTCGCTGGTCACCGGCATCCAGTCCACATCGCAGAATCAGGTGTTTGGACAAAATGCCGGATCACGCACTGGTTTGAACCAGTCTCGCGATCTTTCTACCGTAATTCAGCACGACACCATCGTCAGCGATAAGGCGTTCAACGAGTTTCGCTTTCAATTTGCGCGCCGCGGACTGCACTTCGGCTATTCCACTCTGCCAGGCGGTGCCAATGTCGGCGTCAATATTCCGGGATACGCCTATTTTGGCCGCGAGCCGTTTTCGACCGTGGATCGCATCGAACGCCGGTACGAATTTACTGATCACGTCACCCTGCTGCGTGGCAGGCACACTTTAAAAATGGGCGGCGACGTTAATATCGTCCAACTGCGTTCGGCCAAAGCCCAAATTTTCCAATTGAATTTTGGCGGCGTTGTGAATTTCGGCGGTGTAGCCGCCAGGTCGTTGAAATTTAACGACTGCGTAAATCCAACCACTGGCGCGGGACATAACAGTCCCTGCGGCCCTGGTGAAGTGGCTGTCGCACTTCCCGACACCACAGGTCTCCAATCCTATGGGCTGGGTCTTCCCACCACCTACATCCAGGGAATTGGGAATTCCAATCGTCCTTTTGATAATTTGCCGTTTGCTTTCTTCTTTCAAGACTCCTGGCGGGCGAACCGCAAATTCACGGTTAACTACGGCGTGCGATATGATGTTGAAATTACACCCATCTTCCCTGCTGCCACCGCAATTAACCAAGCGGCAGAAAATGCTCTGGGCGTAACGGAAGGAATTCCCCGGGACTACAATAACGTCGCTCCTCGTCTGGGCATCGCGTGGGATCCATGGGGCGATGGTAAGACTGTTATCCGTGCTGGCTACGGAATTTTTTACGATCATCCATTGCTGGCCGTGGCCTTCAATTCCTTTACCGCCGAAGGCGGAAAATCTGTGCAATTGCTTTCGCCCGGTGGCACGCCTTCCGCGTGTGGGCTCGTCCCTCCTCCGATCTGCGGCCGTGGTTTGGACACTCCGTCGAACTTAAATGGTGCCTCCATCTTCCAAGGCGTACTAAATGCTCTTCCCAGCATGGGATATCAACATCCGGGCGACCAACCAAACCTTCAGCGCTTCGATCCCTTGTTCCCGAATTCTCTCTTCGCTGACCAGAACTATCTCGCCGCGGGATTCCCGCTTCCGATCCTCCCCTTTACGCTGCCGGTAGCCAAAAATTTCCAGTTTGGCTATGCGCAGCAAGGCAATCTCACCATGGAACGTGAGATACTTGGCTCCTGGAGGATCACTGCAGGCTACCAATATACTCGTGGCTTGAAGCTCAATCGCCCTGTAGACATCAACTCCACCGATCCGAGACTGCTCGCCAGCAATTTGGGATTTGCAGCCGCCGCTGGTTTGGGCTTCACGAACCCCATCACTGTGGTGGTACCCAGTTCCGACGTGACCGCCGGGCCAGCCAATTGCGGCCTACACATCATCGCGCGATCAGTTCTGGGTGTGCTCAATAATTGCCCGACACCACTTTCTTCTCTGAACGGACAATTTGTAGGTACCCCTGCGTTTTTTAATTTCTTTAGACCATCCGGTCCGAATCCATCCTTCGCGGCGGCCGCAGGTGGTTATTCAACCCAAGTCGGCCTCGCACAGCTCGCCGGTTATCCCGCCGGCTTCGGCGTGCCGGTTCCCTTCAATAGCGTGGACGCACAGCAATCGAGTGGAAGTTCCGTTTATCACGCGCTAACCGTGAACTTGACGAAGCGTTTCTCAAAGGATTTCGAGATGCTTTCCAGTTATACCTGGTCGCACTCCATTGACGATTCCACGGACCTGCAGACTCCTCTGGAACCCGCAGACAGCCGGTTCCCGTTCTTGGAGCGCTCTAATTCAGTCAACGATCAGCGGCATCGCTGGGTAACCAGCGCGGTTTTTCAAACCATGGGTGCTCACCACGGCGACAGTTTATGGAGGCACTTCGTCGGTGACTTTACGCTTGCTCCAATCATCGAGTTCTCCTCAGGCCGGCCGTTTAATGTGATCACTGGGACGGACACTCGTCTTGACCTGAGCGCCTCCCAGGCGCGTCCTTCTGTCGGTGGAGCAACTACTTCGCCATTCATTCCCGGCATTACCTTTGGCGTCGCCAACTTATGTCTCACCAACAGCGGTGCACCGTTCACCATTCCGGGCATCAGTCCGCCAGCCGGTTGCGACGGCAACCTTGGACGCAATCGTTTCAAGACCCCCAATTTTTTTCAGTGGGACCTGCGCTTGGCCAAGCGCATTCCTCTCAGAGAGCGATTCAGCCTCGACATGATCGCCGATGGCTTCAATCTTTCTAACCATACGAATATTGCGGCAGTGAATCAGTTATGCAATCCGTCGGCGGGTTCCACTTGTAGCGCGGGGCAGCCGACTGCGGCATACGATTCGCGGCAGTTCCAGTTCGCCCTGAAGCTCAATTGGTAGCAGAGGCATTTTCTGATTATCGACTATTTTTATAAACGCTCACCCCGCCAAAATCTGAACGATCTGAAAGCGGAAAGCCGCCCAACGCCACGCTGGCCGTATCCCCGAAGGGGTTTTCAGATACCCTCAGTCCGAGTAAAGTAATTACACCGTTTCTCGCAATCGAATGGGAGAAAGAATGACCGTTGTACTGATGGGCATAGCCATTCTCGTCGTCGCGTTGGTTTTATGGCTGGTAATTCAGAGCTTTCTCGAACAGAAGAAGGGCAACGTACTGGAATCGCAGATGAATGAATTGCGCCGCGATTTGCAAACCATCGCCACCGCGCAAGCGCAAAGCTCAGGACAGATCGCAGCCATAGGACAAACCGTATCCCAACGCCTGGAAAGCGTTACCCAAGCACTTCAGGACGGTGTATCCAATTCCGCTCAGATCTCAACGCAAGGACAAACTGCCATTGCCACTGAGCTAAAAAACACGCGCGAGCAGATGGGACTTATTCAAAAACAACTGGGCGAATTTCAGGAGCTAAACCGCGAGGTTTCTCTGGCTACAAAATCGCTCGAAGGCATTCTCGGCGGAGCCAAAACACGTGGACTGCTCGGTGAAGTGACCCTCGATCGCCTACTGGAAGATTCCCTGCCGCCGTCGCAGTATTCGTCGCAATATCGCTTTTCGTCCGGCGAGTGTGCAGACGCCGTTGTCTTCCTGCGTGACAAAAAACTTATGGCCATCGATTCGAAATTTCCTCTTGATGCCTTCCGTCGCATCAGCACCGATGGAGATGAAGCTCGGCGCGCCTTTATTGCCGCTGTCAAAGGGCATGCCGATTCCATCGCAAAGAAATATATCGTGCCGCACGAAAATACTTTGGATGTTGCACTGATGTTTGTGCCCTCGGAAAGCGTGTATTACGAACTCCTCATGACCGTAGACAGCAAAGGCCAGCAAATAGACGCCTATTGCCGCGACAAAAAAGTCATTGCCGTATCGCCGAATACTCTGTATGCACACCTCTGCGTGATTGCCATGGGATTGCGCGGCATGCAGATCGAGGAAAACGCCACGCGGCTGTTTGCCAGTCTTTCCGGCTTGCACAAGCAGATGGATACGTTCACAGAGGTTTTCGAAAAGCTGGGCAATCACCTGAAGAATGCCCAGCAATGTTATAGCGATGCGGATAAACGCCTGGAAAAAACGCAGAGCACACTCGACGGCTTGCTTGCCACGGATACGCCGGCTGCGGTCCTCGAAGATATCCAGGGTACTCTGGCCCTTCCAATCGATTCAAGCAACCAAAAAACTGCATAAAATTCACTATGCAGCGATTTCAGGGAAACGTCGCCAGTTTCTCAACTCACCGCTCTTTGGCCGTTCCAGGCTGAAGTGGGCTGGAGGCCGGCGCCAATCGGATGGAAATAATAAAACTTCCCTTCTTCTGCCCCACAACTTCAACCCGCGCAATATTGTTGTTTCCCCCAGAACTCGTCGCGCGAACCGCAACCCCGCCTTTTAACTCTGCGATTTCTGGAGCCAGATTTCTCGCTTCTAGAACAATTTTGCCGGGAGTGCCTTTCACGTGCACTGTGAGCACTCGGTGTTCCCCGGGTGCCAGAGGAGATGTATTCGCTTCCAAATCCAGACCCACAAGCGTAATCGAAAAAGGCTCCGCGCTTAGCTTGCCGCAGGAAATATTTACTACGGCAGGCCCAGGACCCACGCCGGAGGGCGGAAGAATCACCAGAGAATTAGGTGCCGACGCCAAAACTAAACCTGCCTCCCCACCGATATTGACTTGATTCGAGTCGGCATCGCCGCAAAAACCTCGACCCGATATTTCGAAGCGGTCGCTTAAGGATGCGATGCGCGGTGCCGCCGTCACCTGCATCGTGGAGATAGCCGCGTCCGTCGGCGAAACGACCGTCGTGAACACCGGTCCCGGGCGTCCTTCGATGGACACGGAAATTACGCCCGGATTAAGCGGCGCCACAAATAATCCGCGCCCTGTGACATCCGTCGTGAGCCGGTCGCCATTGGAAAATTTGACCGTCACATTTGGGGTGAGCCGGCCGTTCATATCCAGAACTGCCAGGGTCGCACGTTCGCCAGAAACGATTCGCCGGGGAACAATCAACATGCGCGCGCCCGACGCCGGAAGCGGCTGCTGCGCAAACACCGCCGACGCGGACACGAAAAGAATGGCGCCCATGAGTGCCACAAGGACGGAGCGGACCTTTAAGTGCACACATCGATTGTAGATGAGTGGCCTACCGCTGCGAAATAGATACCCGGGTCGTTAGCCCGCCAGGGCTGCAATCCAACTCCCTCCATGCCTTTCTTTCGGAGATGTTGCTAGAAAGGTGCTAATCAGTAGGGTTCATCGCCTTTTTTCCGGCCTAAGTGTCTGCTAGCGTGTGAGCAGGCATTGAGAACATCGTGTCGGTCCGGGTGTGGTCATCCATGACCGAACACCTAGAGGAAATCCTGTGCGCATCGAAAGCGGCGGCGTAAGCGACGTTGGGCTTGTCCGCACCAACAATGAGGATTGCTATCGCATTGTGGCACCGCTCAATCTCTTTGTGCTTTCCGACGGTATGGGCGGAGAAGCCCACGGGGAAATTGCCAGTTCCCTGGCTGTGGAAACCGTCGTCAAATATTGCGTAGAGGCTGCGGACAAGCCCTCTTTGCAAATGTTCGGGGAAACACAGGCCACTTCGAGCTCGAAAACCAGGCTCCTGTCCAACGCAATTCACCTCGCAAATAAGAAAGTGTTTGAATCCGCTCAAGGTCATGCTGAGCAACACGGCATGGGCGCCACCCTCACCGCTGCGTGGATCGCCGAAGAGACCCTCAGCGTCGCCCACGTTGGCGACAGCCGCGTATATCTGCTTCGTAGTGGTGGCTTGCATCAGCTCACCAACGATCATTCGCTCGTTGCCGAGCAAGTACGCCGCGGCGTTCTGACTGCTGTGGAAGCGGAATGCAGCGATATGCAGAGCGTCCTGCTCCGCGCGCTAGGAACCCAGCAGGAGATCGAAATTGAGGCTACTGAGCATCCTTTGTTCCCGCGCGATATTTTGCTCCTGTGCTCCGACGGATTGACCCGCATGGTCACTGAGCCGGAGATCGCCGGCACTCTGCAGGCCGAAACCGATCCTGCGAAAGCCGCGGAAAAGTTAGTCGTTTTAGCTAAGGATAACGGCGGCGCGGACAACATCACCGTGATCGTCGTGCGTTTGGAACCCCAGGCCAACGGATGGTTGTCTTGGCTGCGCCGAGGCGCGCGGAAAGACGCAGGAGCAAACGGCTCCGCGGGAGGAAACTCAGATGGCTAAGTTAAGCCTCATGTTTCAGGAAAAACTTGTCAAGGAAGTCCCTGTAGGTTCTCGCCCGGTGGGCATCGGCCGTGCACCAGACAACGATTTGGCCGTAGACAATCTTGCCGTCTCTAATCATCACGCACGCGTCTATTTCGAAGCTGGCAAACTGGTCGTCGAAGACTTGGACAGCCTCAATGGAACTTTTGTGAATGACATGCGCATCGAGCGTGTCACCCTGCGCGACGGCGACAAGATTCATATCGGCAAGCACCACATTAAGGTGGACGCTACCGGCGACGCTCCGGTGCCCTGGGCCTCTGACCGCAAGGTCGCTGCCCCGCGCATCAATGAAACGATGGTCCTGGACACTAAGGAACGCCGCAGCATGCTGCAGCAGGCTGCGGCACTGGGCGAGCGCACTCAATTCGCTTCTGGCCGCATCACCGTACCAACTCTCATTATCCTTGCTGGCAACACGGACCGGAAAGAATACACGTTGACCAATAAACTGACGGTCATCGGCAAGTCCCGCATGGCCACCGTGCGTCTCAAAGGCTGGTTCAGGCCGCAAATGGCCGCGCAGATCAATCAGCGTGATGATGGCTACTATCTCGGTCCCGGCGCCAAAGTGCCCACCGTCAATGGTAAGCCGGTTATCGGCCAGGTTCGCTTGAACCATGGCGACCTTATTGACGTCTGCGGAGTTCGCTTGAATTTCATTATCCGCGACTGACGAGCCCTAATGGCAGCTTCGCCCGTGGGATTTTGGCAGCGACGCGGTTTCATCAGCATTTTCGAAGTCCTGCATAGCTGGTGGCGCCACCGCGTCTCCTTTCTCGTTAGCCTGGTCATCACCATCTCCGCCCTCGCCCTGTATTACGTGGTATTTCTTCAGGAAAAGAAGACCCCTCTTTCGGAATTTGTACAGCGGCTGGAACTCGACGCCCTCGATACGCGCTTTCGCTACCGGCCCCGCGCAGCCACCCATCCCGATCCGCGCATCGTCCTCGTCGTTATTGACCAGCATTCCCAGGAAATTTTGGGGCGTTGGCCCTTCTCGCGTACCTATTTCGCTACCATGCTGGATGTTCTTCACGACGACGGCGCGAAAGTGGCCGCCTTCGACATTACATTCAGCAAGCCCCAGACGGACCCTAACGCCAGCTCGCTGCAATCCCTGGGCGCGGTTCTAGAAGCGAGACAGAAAGCCGGTCATGCCATCGATCCCGTAATTTTTAGCGAAGTCCGTAAACTTGCCGCAGCTTCCGATGCGGATAAACATTTTTCCGATTCCATCCGTCGATTTGGACCCGTCATATTGGGCAACTTCTTTCTTTATACGGATGCCGATTTGCGCGGCATCGACGCCGCCACTCTCGACGCCTACGCCGACCAACTTGGCTTTTTTGCATTTCCCCAAGTGATTGGTACGCGCCAAGGCTCCCAGAAAGAAGACCGCATCCATCTCATTCAAGAATTCGCGGGCGCCGGCCTAACTCCCAAGGGTGCCGAGTCTAACATTCCCGCGCTGACTTCCGCGCTCGGAGGTGACGCTGCCTGGACCGGTTTCTTCAACGCTCCACCCGACGCCGATGGAGTCGTGCGTCGTTCCACGCTCGTGCTGCCCTACGGGCGCTCGCACAATTTCGAAGAATGGGACCTCTATGGTTCGCTCGACGTAATGACTGCCCGTGCATTCCTCGGCGCAAGATCGGACCAAACCATTCTCACTTACGGTCCCATCGGCATCACGGATATCCAACTCGGGTCCGACTTGCGCATTCGCCCCGACGGGCGCGGTCAGCTCATGATTAATTATCAGGGACCTACTGGAACCTTTGCGCACTTTTCCATAGCCGACGTTGTTTCTCGCAATTTCGCTCCGGGAACTTTTCGCGACCGTATTGTGCTGGTTGGCGCAACTGCCACCGGCATCGGTGATCTGCGCGCCACTCCCTATGGCGGCACGGATTATCCTGGCGTGGAGATACACGCCAACGTTCTCGATAATATTCTGAACCAGCGTTTCCTGAAGCGCGATGCCAAACAAGCCCTCACGGATGCGTTGCTCATTGTTATTTTCGGTATCCCACTGGGTATTTGGATGGCCCTGGTGGCGCCGCGATGGATGCTCTTAGGGCTCAGCTTGCTCGCTCCTCTCGTCGCTGTAGATTACTTCGCGTTTCTGCACGGCTGGTGGCTGAACTTCAGCGTTCCCGCCATAACTCTCACTTCCAATGTTTTACTCGTTTCCCTTTACCGCGCGTTAGTCGAGGAAAAAGAAAAACGCCGCGTGCGTACCGCCTTCGGTCAATATCTCAGTCCGGAAGTAATTCGCCGCTTGCTCGTGAACCCTCAATTGGTGGAGCCCCGCAAGACCGACATCACCGTGATGTTCAGCGACATTCGGGGATTCACCACCATCTCGGAAAAATTGGACGCGCAAGACCTCGCTCTATTCCTCAACCAATATCTCTCTGACATGACTCGCCTGGTCTTTGATCATCATGGAACTCTCGATAAATACATTGGTGACGCCGTGATGGCCTTCTGGGGCGCGCCTTTCGAAGAAGCGGACCATGCCGCTAAGGCTTGCCATACCGCGTTGCAAATGATGCAGCGCGTGCGTGATATGCAGAAGAAGTGGGAAGCCGAGGGTAAGCCGCATCTGGACATTGGCATCGGCTTGAACACCGGTGTAGCCAGCGTCGGAAACATGGGTTCGGCGTTGCGCTATGGATACACCGCGTTGGGCGACACCGTAAATCTGTCCTCTCGCCTGGAGGGCCTGAACAAAGATTACGGCACGCACATCATCGTGAATGAAACCACCTATAACGTTGCCAAAAACGCCCACTTCCTCTTCCGCGAACTGGACCTCATTCGCGTCAAAGGAAAACTGCAGCCCGTAACCATCCACGAATTGATAGGCCGTCAGGATGAAGCCACCGTTTACGGTTCACCGGAAGAAGTGCGGCTCCGTATTGATCTCTTCCTGCGCGGCCGCACATTCTATAGCGCGCGACAGTGGGAAGCGGCACAGCAAACTTTTCAAGCGATCCTCGATAGATGGCCGGACGACGGACCGTCCCGCACGTATTGGAAGCGTTGTCAGGAATATCTGTTCGATGAACCGCCCCTTGCTTGGGACGGCGTTTTTACTATGACCCACAAATAGCAGTCCCTCACGTAGCGTTCCACGCCGGCAGGCTTCGTTTCTTAACCATGGCCTCCGCAGCCCAGCGTCCCAGATAAACAGAAAGCGCCACGCCATGCCCGCTGTATGCGCCCAGCACAATCGCCGCAGGATTTTTCCGATGATGCGCAAATACTGGCTTGGCTTGTTCTCCGATTAAGATCGGCCCACCCCAGCGGTTCGTAAGTTTCACGGACTTCAGTTCCGGGTGCAATCCCCGGACGCGTGTTTGCAGTTGCCGCAAAAGCTCTGCTGCCTGTCCCGATTCAACATCGATCTTCTTCAACTCTCGCCAATCGTCAAGATGCACCAGGCCGCTGCCAAAGATCATCTGCGTCTTGTGCAGCAGTCGTCCCCATAAGTAAGGCAGATCGATCGTGTAAAAAGGCTTTCCGGAGTCGCATCCCAACGCGTGAATCTGCTTTGTCGTCAGCCCCTCCGTTGCTACTGCCAGCGTAAACTTCGGGTGAGCGTTTGCCTCGAGCTCTGAGAGGTCGAGCGATTGCGCGTTCGTGGCGATCAGCACTCGCTGCGCGCGAATTCTTTGACCTGATATTTGCAGCTCCAACGGATCGTCGAAAAAAATCTTATCAACCGGCGCGTGTTCAAAAATTTGTGCGCCCTGTCGCTCCGCGGCTCGCGCCAAGCCGCTCACCAGCTTTCCTGGATCCGCCGTGCCTCCCGGCACTTCCTTCACCACCCCCAGCTTGCCGGAATCGAACCAGCAGATTGGCGAATCCGGCAAAGTATTCTCTCGCGACAACTCCCACACACCGGGCAAGGTGTGATCGCAATCTATTTCCAGCTCACGAATAATTTTGGAGAAACCTGCGAGCACATCTCCCAGGCCGGGGAGATCGCCCACAGCAGTTTCAGCAAGCGTCATGCCTCCGGTGCGACCGCTCGAACCAGCCCCCAGGCACTCCGCCTCAAAGAGCGCGGTTTTTTTCCCCGGTTCAAGCCGTTGCAACCACGCCGCTGCGGACGAACCGGTAAAGCCACCTCCCACCACCGCGAAGTCTACTTCCCGAGGCAATGGACGCGGCTGCGGGTGAAAATCAATTTCCCACGGATCATTGCCCCAGTGCTCATTCATACAATTTGTGGAATCCGTCACAATGCCTCTTGATTTCAGGGCAGCAATGAAAGTGGCCGCCAGCTCTTCGTTGCTAGCCAGGAACTTCTCTAACCCTTTATGTATGGTGAACTACTATCGGTTCGAGGAGAAATGCTGCCAATGCAGGTTTCATTACATTTCTCCGCGGCAAACTCCGTATCGCTTGGTTTCGACTTGAGGAGTGCCAGGTCACATTGCAGCTCACAACGCCCCGACAAAGCATGCGCTCACGTTTCTGCAAATCTATTTGCGGCCCAGCTTGAGGTATTTTCTTGCGTCTGGCCAGAATTCCTGAAAGGTATTGCTTCCCATGCGCGCGGCAAAACCCAAGATGGTGCGCGTAAGGGCAGCGTTGGTGGTGGCCTCGCTATCCGCACGCCAGGTGAGGGAGAGAAAGTTGTTACCGGGAATCGCCAAATATCGGGCGTACGCCGGAGCCAGATGGCCATCCGGACGTCGCGCCATAAATGTCAGCACCGCGATATTTCGTAAACGACTGCCAAAAGGTTGGCCGCTGGCGCGAAAATACCGCGGGTCTTCGCCCCACAGCGCTCCGGTTCCCGCTTCAATAGCATTTCCGGTCGCCACGCCCGTCAGGCGCATGCCGTAGCGCTTCGCAAAACCTGGCCAGGAAGGCCCGTATTCCACTGGCTTATCTATTGCCGTTCCGAATCCCGCGCTAAACAATCCTGCCGCCAGACTTTCTGGGCCAACTGAGCTTACGAAAAACCATTCGACACGTTGCGTTCCAGTGATGGGCCGGTACGTCGTAAGCGGCTCCGTCGAAGAATTCGTTCTCGCATCGCTTGAGGGAACTGGCTGATCCGTTCGGTCCTTCTCGGCAATTTGGGCGCTTTGCGCGGATGCAATATCGGTCCTCAACATGCCAGCCGCCAGTAAGCAGAAACCCAGGCCCAACCGGATCGCTGTCCCGGTTTTTATGCCGCGTGCGCTTGCAAACTTCTTCATAAGTTATCTTTAAAAAATTGCGCGACTCGCTGCATGAGCACGCGACGCGCCACCAGATCGGTGACCCCGTGCCCGCGTCCTGGGAATGGGAGAACCTCCACGTATTTTCCCGCCTCGATAAACTCATTCATCACCGCCAGGGTATTCGCAAAGTGCACGTTGTCGTCGCCAGTGCCGTGCGCGATCAGCAGTTCGCCTTTAAGATGCGCGGCCTTCTTTATCAGCGAAGCCTCCCGATATTTCTCTTCGTTCGCCGGTAGCAGCCCCATGTATCTTTCCGTGTATATAGTATCGTAGTAATGCCAATCGGTAACCGGACCGCCGGCGAAACCGGCCTTAAAATCCTCGGCACCCTCGAACATGGCGCGCAAGGTCATGAATCCACCGTAACTCCAGCCCCAAATGCCAATGCGTTTGCCATCAACAAAAGGCAGCGATTTCAAATATGCTGCGCCATCGCGCTGATCGGACAATTCCTGCGCACCCAGGTGAAAGCGAATGGGCTCCTCGAAAAGATGTCCCCGGCCTGCGGAACCCCGATTGTCCACCGAAAAAATCAGGAATCCTTTTTGCGCCATCAGTTGATGCCATAAAAATGTTGCCCCGCCCCAGGCGTCTTTAACTACTTGCGCATGCGGGCCGCCATACGTGAAAACGATCACCGGATATTTTCGTTGCGGATTGAAGTCCGGCGGCTTAATCATCATGGCGTGCAGCGGGATTCCGTCGCGAGTTTTCACAGAAAGAAATTCAACCGGAGACAAATGGAAGCTCGCAAGTTCCGCAACTTTATTTTCATTGATAGTCGCAGTGTGCGAGCCGTCCGCGCGGAAAAGATCTTGCCTCGGCGGAATCGCGCTGTTCGAATACATATCCACAAACGCCGCCGCGTTAGGAGCCATGTTCGCGGCGTGCGTGCCCGCATCCCGCGTGATGCGGGTGAACCGCGAACCGTCCAGCCCCACGCGGTACAGATGTCTCTCCACCGGCGATTTTTCAGTCGACGTAAAATAAACCATCCCTTTGCCTTCATCGACCGCGTCAAGTGAAGAAACTTCCCATTCACCCTTGGTGAGCTGTGCCAGCTGCTGGCCTTTGAGGTCGTAAATATACAGGTGACGATAACCAGAGCGTTCGCTGGACCACAAAAAGCGTTTGCTGTCGTGTAAAAAATGCAGGTCGTCGCTGATATTGATCCAGTATTCATCCTTCTCGCTGAGCATCACGCGAGATTTTCCACTGTTTGCATCGGCCAAGAGAATCTCCATCACCGTTTGCGCGCGATTCAGTCGCTGGATCGCCACGTGTTTGGAATCCGGAAGCCAATTCACTCGCGGAATGTACACGTCCGCTTCGCCCCCCGTGTCCATAACCCGAGGTTCGCCGCCATTTACGGAAGCGACCTTCACGGCCACCACCGGATTCGCTCCTCCAGCCGGCGGATACCTCTCCATCTCCGCTGCTCCGCCGTAGGAAGTGAAATCCACCAGCGGATACTGCGACACCTTGCGCTCGTCCATCTCGAAATAAGCAATCGCGGAGGAGTCCGGCGCCCACCAGTAAGCCGTCTTGTTGTCCAACTCCTCGGGATACACCCAGTCCAATTCGCCCTTACGAATTTCTTCGCTCCCGCCTTGCGTCAGCGCGCGTTCTTTTCCATCTGCTACGCTCACTAGCCACAAATTATGCTCGCGAACGAAACTTACGTAGCGTCCGTCTGGGGAAATCTTGGGGTCGGCAATCGGGGACGTACTGTTTGCCAGAATGCGGGCACTTTGCTTCTTCAGGTCAAACCACGCGAGCGCCGCGGAACTTTGAAAAAGAATCGCTGTTCCGTCGGGAGCCCACTGATATTCCTCGGGGGCGCGCCGGCCTAGTCCCGTAGCTTGTGTTGGTTTTGAAGTGTCGGCGGGGAGAACGGATTCGAGCTTATCGGAAGAAATCAGCACGCGGCGCGTGCCGGTGGATGCGTCCATTACCCAAAGTTCGGTTCTTTGCGCTTTGTCATGTTTCGTGCCACTGGTAGCGGCATCCGGCGTTACCGAGGTTTCCTCAGACTTGGCGGAGCCCTCAACTTCATTAGCTGGTTGTTCGCTGGCGCCACCTCGAATTTCAAAATAGCTCAACTGCTTGCCATCGGGACTCCAAGAAATCCCACGCGTAGGGTAGCCACTCAGGCTGGGCTCCGAATAGATGCGCTGAGTGCTAAGGCTTTTCGCGGACTGTGAAGATCGTGGAGTTTGTGGAGGTTGCTCTTGTTTCTCTGCGCAGTAAGAAAGCGCCGCGCACAAGATCGAACACAAAAGAAGTATCGGCGACTTCGAGATAAAGTATCCCCGCAGCATCCGGTCCTCCTGGAGACAAACCTATATATGGAAATTAACCGGGAGGCCAGCGGAAAGCGCGGCCTCCTAGAAGATGCAAATGAATATGAAAAACCGACTGGCCAGCTCCTCGACCATTATTCATTACCGTGCGATAACCTTCCAGCAGCTTTCGTTCACGTGCCAACTCTGCCGCTACAAGTTGCAGCTTTCCTAACATCTGCTGATCTGCGTCCGTGGCACTGTCCAGGGAAGAAAGATGTTTACGCGGGCAAATCAGGATATGTGTCGGCGCCTGCGGGCTGATATCTTCGAACGCAAAGACATCGGGATCTTCATAAACTAACTTCGCGGGAATCTTTTTTGCTGCGATTTTGCAAAAAAGACAATCATCGCTCATTCGTTCCCTCCTGCAGGTGGGGCTTCTTCATCCATGCGGATAACCATGGGCGTGAATCCCTCGCGGTCGCGCAGCCGTTCGCCAAATTCCTGCGCGGATTCTTCCGTGGGGATTTTGCCTACAAAAACTCGATAGTAAACGCTCTCTCCCGAATCGTGCCGGCGAATAAAAATCGGCGAGTAATCGGTGAGCAAGCGGTCGCGCAGCACTTCCGCTCTTTTGCGGTCGTGAAACGCGCCTACCTGCACGGTGAAATAGCCGGGCGATGGTTCGCTGCTTGTGGAAAGAACCTCGATGCGCACAGGAACCACACCCGGGCCGATCGACTCGATTTCACGCGCTGCAGCTTTCGAAAGATCGATGATGCGATTACTCACAAAAGGACCTCGATCGGTAATCCGGACTATGCTGAACTTTCCATTATCCAGATTGGTCACGCGGACTGTCGTATCAAACGGCAGTGTGCGGTGGGCTGCCGTTAGTTTGTTCATGTCGTAGATTTCGCCATTTGATGCGCGGCGCCCGTGAAAGGGCTCTCCATACCAAGAAGCGTTGCCTTCTTCTGTATATCCCACAGGTACGGGTGTCGCCGGCATTTTATATCGCCGCGATCGCGAAGCTCCAGGCGCAGAGGAAGTATTCGCAGACGCTCCGGCAGCTTCTGGAGATGGCGCTGCGCGCCGGCTCGCTACAGGTTTGCGCGATGCACATCCAGAAGACAAAAACATCAATAGAGCGCAGACCACACAGAAAGCCCAGTGACGCCCAAATCTACTAAGAAATACTTCACACTTCGGCCGTGACCACGCAGAGTAAATACCCACGACACTTTCTTGCTTCGGCTGTGACCACTCGGCCTTGACAGCGCCGAACAAATCCTTCGAACGTCTTCTCGTCACAAACCGGTCCGCTTCATCACTTTGTTTCTTTCCCACTTTTCGCGGCACGCGCCGCATTTCGCGATTCTAGTCTGCTCGCCGCAGTAGTAAGCGTTTCCGACACTTCGCGCAAGAATTGCGCCGTGCGCCGCTCCGTTTCGGGAGCAACTTCTTCATCCACGTAGCGGCGTAGCCGCGTTAACTCTTCGTTTAGGCGCCGGCCGATTTCTTCCAATTTATCCATTTCTTTCTCACTCCCGAACAGTTTTCTGTACTCCCAACAATTTTCATTACTCGCGGAAAGTTTTCTGTCACTTATTTCCCCTCGCGCTTGTTTTTGACTCATGACATGTTTTATCGCTCGCGAAAGTTCCTTTGACTCTAGCTTGTTTTGACTCACGTGGAAAATCCGTTTGCCTCCTGCCATTTTTAAAGCATACAAAGCTTGCTCAGTTCGCTTAAATAAACGGAAAAACGTGCGCGCCAGATTGCGCGATGCGATTTGGGTATTATAGGAACGCACTCGGCGGGTCGCAAGGAGGAGAATCTTGGGGGTTCCCTATCGGTGGCAGTGGCGCATAGATCGCTGGAAACACGCGATGCGCGGATTTTTTGGTGGTGGAGAACAGCAACCTAGGCCAAAAATATGTCCGGCTTGCGGCGCTCTGGTGGGAATCCATGCCACGCGATGTCATGAGTGCGGAACGCGTCTGACGTTTTCTATGGCTGCGTTAAGCAAGCGCTTCGCTGGTTTTTTTGGCGGACGCGCGCCGGTAACCACCGCGCTGCTCATCATTAACATTTTGATGTTTGGCGTGAGCGTTGTCGCGACTATGCAAGCGGGAGAAGCGGGCGGATTGCGTATTCTGTGGGGGCTGAATGGAGAAGTGTTGTACCGGCTTGGTTCGAGTTATGGGCCGGCCATCTTTCTGGGACGCCAATGGTGGAGACTAGTGACCGCAATGTTTTTGCATGGCGGGCTGATTCATATTGGTTTCAACATGATGGTGCTGCTAGATATCGGACCTGTGGTGGAAGAAGTGTACGGCTCGCCGCGATTTTTGTTTTTGTATACGGTGGCGGGAGCGACAGGTTTCTTGTTGAGTTCGCTGCGCGGGCATCTGTCGGTGGGAGCAAGCGGCGCAATCTTGGGTTTGATCGGTTTGATGATCGCGATTACCACTCGGCGTGGCGGATTATCGATGCATGCGCTGCGTTCGCGTCTGGTTTCTTGGGTCGTTTCGATTTTTGTATTTGGGTTTTTGCTCTCCGGCGTGGATAACTGGGCGCATTTCGGCGGGCTAGCGGCGGGCTTTGGCCTGGGGAAAGTGATTGCGGACCGAACACCTGTTAATGCAGCGGAGCAAAAGACGGCTTACGCATTAGGCTGGATCGCCGCAATTATGATTTTAGTGAGTTTTGCGTTTATGATCCTGCATTTCCGGGATCCGCTGAGCTGAGGCGCCGCGCGGTAATCACGGAATAGTGAATGGCGGAGAAAATCGTAATTGCCGTCACGGCATATATGAGGACGCGATTCAAAGTTACCAGCTGCGCACTGGGATAAGCAGCGCCAAGTACAACCGTGAAGACCAGCAGAATTTGCAACGCGGTGGTGGCCTTTCCATAAATGCTCGGCGGAAAGGGCCGATACCCGGAGATGAGCAGAATGACCACGGCGACAATCAAGATGAGAATGTCCCGGCTGAGGACAATGATCGTGAGCCACCAGGCGAGCTTATTCTTAAATGCCAGAATGACGAATGAAGAAGACAGTAAAAGTTTATCGGCAATGGGATCGAGATAAGCGCCCAGCGGTGAACGCTGATCCAGTTTACGCGCCAACAATCCGTCGATGCCGTCGGAAAGACCCGCGACTACGAGCACTAAGAGCGCCCATTTATAGTGCTCATACGAAATCAAAATGATAAAGAACGGCAGAAAGCCGAGGCGGAGAAGTGTGATCTGATTGGGGACGGTCCAGATGCGGCCTTTCATTGTTCTTGAGAATAGCGCAACTGCGGGCAATTTGTTTGCTTCACGTTAAAATTGAGGGACACCAGCGGAAGCTGGTGTCCTGGGGTGTCCAGATGTTCTGTGGAGGTTTCTGATGCAATTATTAAAAGAATTGTAGACCTGGACTAGTTCGCTGTCTGTTCTGAATTGGACATGCGCGAAAGAAATTTTTTACAAGAATCAGCCCGGATGGACAGAACAGCGTAGGTACCTCAATGCTACCAGTTACTTTAGTGATGCATCAGAGCGAAAAAAACATCATTATGGAAATCCACCGGCTTTCCCAATTTGATTACTTTTCCGATTTGATACGGACACCCGAATTCATGCGAATTGCGAGAGGTAGTCGGTAATCGATCGCCCAATCTTGCGAGCGAAAATCTCTGCCATAGAGGGAATCGCCCCCGAGGACTCGTCCAGCGCGATGCGCTCGACACGATTCATTGGAAAGAAAACCGTGGGAAGGCCTATACGCTCGCCCTCGGGTCCATTGATCTGGCGCAGGAAGTGATCGAAAGAATTCAGGTCGATTCCGCGGACAGTGACACCGGCTGGATTTATGGCCAGCAGTTCTCCCCAGATTTTTTCCTTCGGAGTGTGCAAGCTGATCACGACAATCGAATTAGGTTGCATAATAAGTGTTTTTTGCCGGGCCCTGCGATCAGCTTAGCGCATCCTGGAAAGTAATGAGAAGGCAATACGTCAAATAGGCATGGGCTTGGGGCCGGAAGGCGGAAACAAGAGTTTAGGCTCGGTTAAGGATTGGACCAGTTCCAGCGTGGCATCCGGTGCGAGTTCGCGGAGAAGCAGGCCTTGGGGCGTGACATCGATAAGCGCAAGCTCCGTGACGATATGATCGACAACTTCCACGCCAGTCACGGGCAGCGAGCATTTCTTTAAGATTTTCGGTTTGTTGTCCCGGGTGGCGTGTTCCATGGCAATAAACACGCGCTTAGCACCGGCAACAAGATCCATGGCTCCGCCCATGCCTTTTAGCATTTTCCCCGGAATGGCCCAATTCGCCAGAGTTCCCTTTTCATCAACTTGCAAAGCGCCGAGGACGGTCAGGTCTACGTGGCCGCCACGAATCATTGCGAAAGAATCGGCCGAGGAAAAATAGCAGCTGCCAGGTAACTCGGTGACGGTTTCTTTGCCGGCGTTGATCAGGTCGGGATCGACTTCGGACTCCAGAGGATAGGGGCCTACGCCGAGCATGCCGTTTTCGGATTGCATGATCACCTCAAGGCCCTTGGGAACGTAATTGGCAACCATGGTGGGCATGCCGATGCCGAGATTGACATAGAAGCCGTCGCGCAGTTCCAAGGCGATACGGCGGGTGATGCGTTCGCGTTTCTGTTCCTCGGTGAGGGGCAAAATGAGTCTCCTGATCTGGAAATTAACTGATCGCGAAAATGCACAGGCTAAAGTCTGCGCCTATCATTTTCGCAACGTGCGACGTTCGACGCGTTTTTCGTACTTGGCACCTTGAAAAATTGCGTCGACGTAAATGCCGGGTGTGTGAATACCGTCGGGGTCGAGCTGGCCGAGTTCGAGGAGTTCTTCCACTTCGGCGATGACGTAATCGGCGGCGGTAGCCATCATGGGATTGAAGTTGCGCGCGGTTTTGCGATAGATGAGATTGCCCCAGCGATCGCCTTTCCAAGCCTTGATAAAAGCAAAGTTGCCGCGGAGCGCGCGTTCGAGAACGTAGTGGCGGCCATCGAACTCGCGCGTTTCCTTGCCTTCCGCGACGAGCGTGCCGTAGCCGGTGGGAGTATAAAACGCGGGCAGTCCGGCGCCTCCAGCGCGCAATCGTTCGGAAAAGGTGCCTTGCGGATTCAACTCCACTTGCAATTCTCCGTTGAGCACAAGCTGCTCGAAGAGTTTATTTTCGCCAACGTAGGTGGAGATCATTTTCTTGACCTGGCGATTCTGCAGCAGGAGGCCGAGATAGTAGCCATCGACGCCGGCATTATTGCTGACGATGGTGAGATTCTTGGTGCCCTTGCGGCGCAGCGCTTCGACCAAGTTTTCTGGGATACCGGAGAGACCGAAGCCACCTACGAGAATGGTGTCGCCGTCGGCAATTTTTTCGATGGCCGCGTCGGCGGAAGCAATGCGTTTGTCCATGAACATCTCCTGAAAGAGGTGGGTGTTGTTGCTCCGTCACGGGTGCCGGACGAAAAGTCTACTCTAAGTGGAAGGCAGTCCGGAAATCGCCATGAGGGTAACTTCTGGGGCTCTGGACGAACCGGCCTACGCATGTATAACCGCGGGCGACGGGATATAAACGGGCCGATCCGACACCTCCGTTTTGTGGAAGCATGTCAAACGTAAGGACTTATCGCGTTTGAGTGCGTAAGTATATGATTCCAAAGGGCAAATTTTCACATGATTTCCAAAGGATGTGCAAGATGTCATTTCCCCGGTTGTTTATGGATCTAAAAGCGCAGAAAACAGTAAAGAGAAGAAAAAATTCACTAGCGATGGATGCATCATATTATACTACTTAAGTAATATAAGTCTATGAAATAAAAAGATTAGAGAAGTGAACACGCCGAAGGTTGCCCGGTGAGGTCCCGCCGCAGCCATAGCTTGTTGGTTGCGGGCTGAAATTCTGGATTAGAGACTGCGGAGGAGCTTATAGAGTTCGTTGGCGGCGTCGAAGTCGGCTTCGAGTTCGCGGGAGGCGAGGCGCTCGCGGAGATCGTCGAGGCGGCGAGCATAGAGATCGAGCGCGGCGGAGAGCACTTCGCGATTAGTGAGAACAATATCACGCCAGGTGGAGTAGGGGCTGCCAGCGAGACGCAGCGAATCGCGGAGTCCGGGACCCGCGAGCGTAATAGGCAAACCGTTTTCATCCAGATGATCGTAAAGAAACGAACCGAGGGCGATAGCGGCGAGCTGCGGAAGATGCGAGGCCAAGCCCACGGCGTGATCATGCTGCTGGGCGCCGAGCCACACGGTGCGCGCGCCAATTTTCTCAAGCAGCTTGAGAAAAGCAAAAACACGCGGATCGCGCGAGGCGGACGAGGACTGGGGCGCTTCGCCGATTAGCGCATACGCAGCATCGCGAAACAGATCGGCGTCGGCGTGCGCAACGCCGGCGACTTCCCTGCCGGTCATGGGATGCCCGCCCAGGAACAGCGGGCCCTGGTCCATCGGAAAAACTTCCGCGGCCGCTTGGGCGATGCGGGCTTTGGTGCTGCAAGCATCGGTGATCAAAGCGTGGGCGGGAGCGAAACGCGCGACGTCCGGAAGAATGTCCAAGGTGACGCTGATGGGGAGCGCGATGTAGATGAGGTCGGCTTTTTGAAGCGCAGGGGCAAGTTCACCGGAAAAAGGCTGATCGACCACACCGCGCGATTGAGCTTCCCCCATGACGTCGAAGCGGTCCCAGCCGGAAATGTGCGTGTCTGAAGTGTATTTGCGCAGGGCGAGAGCAAAGGATCCGCCGATGAGGCCAGTTCCGAGAATCGTGATGCGCTGGAGAAGGTGAGGAGAAGACATAGATCAGGCTATGCGACGCCCGATGGCGGGCGCAATGATACGAAGTTCGCCCATCAGTTGGGCGAACTGGCCGGGTTCGAGTGATTGGGCGCCATCGGAGAGGGCGTGGTCGGGATCGTTGTGCACTTCGATGAGCAGCCCATCGGCGCCGGCAGCCACGGCGGCGCGAGCCATGGGCGGAACTTTGTCGCGGCGTCCAGTGCCATGCGAAGGATCGGCGAGCATAGGGAGATGCGAAAGTTTTTTAATCACGGGAATGGCGGCGATATCGAAGGTATTACGCGTGTAAGTTTCAAAGGTGCGGATACCACGCTCGCAAAGAACCACGTTGTAATTGCCGCCAGCGAGGATGTACTCAGCGCTGAGGAGCAGTTCTTCCATGGTGGCGGACATGCCGCGCTTGAGAAGCACGGGCTTTTTGACTTCGCCGAGTGCGCGAAGGAGATGGTAATTCTGCATGTTGCGCGCGCCGACCTGAAACATATCGACGTAGCCGAGCATCATCTGAATTTGCGAAGGGTCCATCACTTCGCTGACGGTGAACAGGCCGAACTTATCGGCGGCCTCGCGCATCAGCCCAAGACCCTTTTCGCCCATGCCTTGGAACGCGTAGGGCGAGGTGCGTGGTTTGAAGGCGCCACCCCGCAAGATTTTGGCTCCGGCCTTGGAGACGCTCTCGGCTACGGAATGAATCTGCTCGCGAGACTCAACCGAGCAGGGACCGGCCGCAACAACCACTTCGTTGCCACCGATACGCACACCCCGGCCAAGATCGACGATGGTGTCGTCAGGCTTGAATTGGCGGCTAGCGAGCTTGAAGGGCTCGGTGATGCGCATGACCTCGCGCACGCCATCAAGCAATTCGAAATCGCGGTGGTCAAAATCGCGGTGCACACCGACGGCGCCCAGGACGGTGTGCGATTCGCCGGTGGAACGATGGACATTAAAACCGCTGGCGACAAGCCGGTCAATGACTTGCTGAATTTGGGCCTCGGTGGCCCGTTCTTGCATTACGATTACCATGGCGCTGATCAGTTCCCTTCTTGCTAAGCCGGGTACTGCCGGAACGAAAATTCCCGCGGTCAAATGGCCATACAACTCTCCCAGTGTGCGCTGCGCTTGGCGCTAGCCAGGATCTTTCTTCGAGCCATCGCCCGAAGACATGGCTTGGCGTTCGGCGGAACGCGCTTCGTCAATAATGCGTTCGAAAAGCCGTCGTATCGCGGAATCCGTGAGCGGGCCGGGATTCGAACGCTCAGCGTTCTCCAACACCTCCTTCTCCCGCTCCGGTTGATACAGCGGAAGATGCGCGGCCTGCTTGAGTTTGCCGATTTCCAAAGCACAGCGCGAGCGTTCATTGAGCAGCTCGACGAGTTTGCGGTCGATTTCATCGATGCGGCGGCGCCAGTCCTGCAGAGTCATGGCGCGACCTCACGCCGGGACAGGCCGTGGTGGGCCGCCTCTTTGAGAGTGCGGATGCGTTCGCGCAAAGCCGCGGCCGCGGCGTCCACGGACTTGGCGTGCTCGATTTCTGATACCAGCGCAGAGCCCACTACGGCGGCGTCCGCCAGCCCGCCGAGAACGGAAACGTGCCCGGGAAGCGAAATGCCGAAGCCAACGGCAATGGGAAGCGGAGTGATGCTGCGAGCGCGGCGCAGCAATGCGGGTAAATCGTCAGGGAAAGCGTCTTTCGCGCCAGTCACGCCGGTGCGCGAAATCAGATAGAGAAAACCGGAAGAGCATGTGGCTATTTTGACAAGCCGTTCGTCGGTGGAAGTTGGCGCGCCAAGAAAAATGGTATCGAGATGGTGTGCGGCGAGGATGCGCCGATAATCGAGCGACTCTTCCGGCGTCAGATCGGTAATGAGCACACCATCGACGCTGGCGGCTTCCGCAGAAGCGGCGAAGTTTTCCAGACCCATCTGCAAAACTGGATTGTAATAGCTGAAGAGGAGGAGCGGGACTTCGTTCGCGGGAGCGCTCGATCGGCGGATGCGGCGCGCAAGGTCCAACACACCGGCAAGCGTAGCGCCCGCCTTCAGGGCACGCTCCGAAGCGCGCTGAATGGTGGGGCCGTCGGCGAGGGGATCGCTGAATGGCACGCCGAGCTCGATCACATCGGCACCACCTTCGGCGAGTGCACGCACGAATTGGAAAGTGGCGTCGAAAGAAGGATCGCCAGCAGTGAGGTAGGCGATGATGCCAAGTTCAGCGGATTGGCGCAGTTCGGCGAAGCGTTTGGAAATGCGTGTTGAGTTGGAGGGAGCGGTGGACATTATTTTTGAGGAAAGATTAAAGCAGGCGGGAGTACGTGTCCATGTCCTTATCACCGCGGCCGGAGAGATTGAGGATGACGAGGTCGTCCTTGGCAAATTGCGGGAGGCGCTCGATGAGGCCGGCGAGTGCATGAGCAGATTCAAGAGCAGGAATAATGCCTTCGGCGCGCGAGAGCAGTCGCGCGGCATCGAGAGCGGCGTCATCAGCGACGGCATAGTATTGCGCGCGTCGCTGGTCGGCGAGCCAGGCGTGCTCCGGACCGATGGCCGGATAATCGAGGCCGGCAGAAATCGAATGCGTGGAGGCGATCTGGCCATCTTCGTTTTGTAGTACGTAGGTGTATGTACCCTGCAAAACGCCGGGGCGCGCGCCGCTAAAGCCCTGCGCCGCACCAAGCCGCGCAGCGTGTTGGCCGAGCGCGTTGCCGCGTCCACCAGCTTCGATACCGACCAGCTTCACGCCGGTGTCGCGAAGGAATTGATAGAAAAGACCAATGGAATTGGAGCCGCCCCCGACACAAGCGAAAAGATGAGTGGGCAAACGCTTTTCAGCCGCGAGAATTTGTTCGCGAGCTTCGCGGCCGATGATGGCTTGAAAATCGCGCACCATGGTGGGATACGGATGCGCGCCGAGGACCGAACCGAGAAGAAAGTGAGTGGTGCGGACGTTGGTGACCCAGTCGCGCATGGCTTCGTTGATCGCGTCCTTCAGCGTGCGGCTGCCGGAATCGACACCAACGACTGTCGCGCCCAGCATGCGCATGCGCGTGACGTTCAAAGCTTGGCGCGCCATGTCTTCCGTGCCCATGTAAACGACGCACTCCAGGCCGAGATGCGCGGCTACGGTGGCAGAGGCTACGCCGTGTTGGCCTGCGCCGGTTTCGGCAATGATGCGTGGCTTGCCCATTTTGACGGCGAGCAAACCCTGGCCAAGCGCGTTGTTGAGCTTGTGCGAGCCGGTATGCAGCAGATCCTCGCGCTTGAGATAAATGCGCGGACCGCCGAGCTTGGCGGTAAGCCGCGCGGCGAATTGCAACGGCGTAGGACGTCCGGCAAAATTTTTCAGCACATCCTGGAGCTGCACTTGAAATGCGGAGTCCGATTTCGCAATTTCGTAGGCGCCCTCGAGTTCGAACAGCGGCACCATAAGCGTCTCGGGCACATAACGGCCTCCGTAGGGCCCGAAGCGTCCAGGTGCGGTGGTCGGCGATTGTAGAATGGAGCTCATGCGCTGTGAGATCTCTCTGGCGACGTGTCCAGTTGTTTTTCGGCGCGGCGAACTGCGTGAATGAATTCGCGCACGCGGGCGTGATCTTTTTTGCCGGGCTTGATCTCCAGACCGCTGGCGACGTCAACTCCGTAGGGTCGCACCGAGGCGATGGCCGCAGCGACATTTTCCACGTTCAACCCACCCGCCAAAATGATACGGCGGGTGGCGGCGGCACGCTGGGCGAGGGACCAGTCGATGGTCTGCCCGGTGCCGCCATATTGGCCTGGAAGCGCGGCGTCGAGGAGAAAAGCAAAGGCCTGGGGATAGGCGTCTAGTGTGGCGAGATTGAAGTCCGAGCCGAGGCGAAAGGCTTTGACGACAACCAGAGTGCGGGCAAGTTCGGCCAAGTTTTCCGGGGATTCGTCACCGTGAAGCTGAGCGGCGTGGAACTCGAGAGAAGAACAGATGTGGGTGATGTCATCAGCCTTGGCGTTCACGAAGACGCCGACGGCCAGCGCCTCGGGCGGCATAGCGGCGCGAATTTTGGCGGCGTCATCCTTGGAAATGTAGCGCGGGCTTTGTTCGTAAAAATTGAAACCGAGGGAGTCGGCGCCGGCTTCGCAAGCGGCCTCGGCGTCGGAGGCATTGGTAATGCCGCATATCTTTACCTTTATGCGAACCATCAACGTGCGTCCTGTCGCGGCGTGGCGCCGAGAAATTGCGCGAGAGTTGCGCCGGGATCGCTGGAGAGCATGAGGGACTCGCCGACGAGGAAAGCGTCAAAGCCGGCCGCGCGAAGCTTCACGAGGTCGTCGTGAGAGCGGAGGCCCGATTCGCTGACGGCGATGCACTCATCGGGAATGCGGTCGATCAACTCGAAGGAAGTCTCGACGTGCACGCTAAGTGTCTTCAAGTCGCGATTGTTCACGCCCACGATACGAGAGCCAGCTCCAAGGGCACGGTCGAGTTCTTGCACGGTATGAATTTCGACGAGCGGCTCCATGCCAATTTCGCGGCCGAGAGCCAGCAGGTCGCGAAGAAGAGCGTCTTCCAACGCGGCGACAATCAACAGGAAGCTATCCGCGTCATTTGCGCGCGATTCCCACACTTGCCAGGGGTCAAAAATAAAATCCTTGCGGAGTACGGGAACTTGAACGGCTTTTCGCGCGTCGCGAAGATTTTTGAGTGAGCCGTGGAAAAATTCTCCCTCGGTGAGCACGGACAAGGCCGCGGCGCCCGCGGTTGTCAGGGACTGCGCCAAAACAACGGGATCAAACGGATCGCGCAGAACGCCGCGCGAGGGCGAGGCGGGCTTGAGCTCGGCGAGAATGTTCAGCGCGTCGTGAGAGAGAGCGGCAGAAAAATCACGGAGCGGCGAGGCGGCTTTCGCGCCGTATTTCAGCGCGGCTTCGGGAAGTACGGCTTTTCGATGGGCGACTTCGGCCCGACGCGCATCGAGGATGCGATCGAGGACAGTTCCGGTGTTGGCGTGAGCGCTCACGAGGGTAAGTTTGTATGCTAGGGGGGTATGGTGAGAGTGTCAATTAGTTGGCTTAGCTGCTTCTCATTCAGCTTTGAACCTGGAGAGCACAAAGAAACCGCCGCATGAAAATTTCGACGCGTAGGTATAGGAGAACTAATGGGGTTTCGCCAAGAGTACGGAGCATTGCTGGAAGAAATTGTGCAGGAAGCCGATGCCATCGCGATGCGTTATTTCCGCGCTGCCGAGATGCGTGTCGCGCGGAAGGCTGACGGAACGGCGATAACACCGGCGGACCAGGAGGTGGAAGAAATGGCACGGGCAAAAGTTGCGGCGCGCGGGCTTGCGCTCAGTGTACTGGGAGAAGAGATGGGTGGCAGTGACGTCGCAGCTCCCGATACATCCGGACGAGCCCGCCTGATCATCGATCCGATCGACGGAACCGAGGAGTTTTCCCGGGGCATACCGACGTTCGGGACACTGTTGGGGATCGAGCGCAATGGCGAAATAGTGGCGGGGATGGTCAGTGCGCCGGCGCTAAGGGCACAGTGGTGCGCGTATCGCGGCGAGGGCGCTTATCGCGATGGAAAGAGAATCCACGTGTCCGATATTTCCCAACTGAAGGAGGCGATGGTATTCACGGGCGGAACAGGGCCAAGCAAGATCCAGGAGAAATACAAGAAAGCGCGACGCTTGCTGGATGCATCGAAACACGGGCGCAGCATGGGGGGATTCTGGGAGCACATGCTGGTGGCGGAGGGAGCTATCGAGGCCGCTCTGGATTTGCGTTCAAAACCGTGGGATTTAGCGCCGTTGGGAATCATCGTCGAGGAAGCTGGCGGTCGCGCAACGAATATGCGAGGTGAACGAACGATCTACAGTGGAGACTTTGTCAGCAGCAACGGGAAGGTCCACGAAGAAGTATTGAAGTTATTGCGTTAAGACGTCCAATAAGCTGTTTCGCAAAATTGAGTGCTTCTAAATGCGTGGAGGGCAAAAGAGTGAACATACACGAGCAGGCACAAAAGGCAGAACGCTTTCGGAGGTTGCATCAGGGGTGCCGGATCCTGGTGCTTCCCAACGTATGGGACGTCGCCAGCGCGCGCATCGTGGAAGAGCTGGGTTTTCCAGCGATAGCCACATCGAGCGCGGGAATTGCTGCGTCGCTCGGGTACGCAGACGGTCAGCGCATTTCTCGCTACGAAATGTTGGATGCGGTAGCGAGAATCGCGCGAGCGGTACAAGGTCCGGTGACGGCCGATATGGAAGCCGGTTACGGCACAACACTTGAAGATATGGCGGACACAGCGCGAATGATCGTGGCATCCGGCGCCGTGGGATTCAATCTGGAAGACGTGACTGGGAGCGATGAATCCTCGCATGTGGATTTGCCGCTGCAAGTCGAAAAGATCCGTACGATTCGCGAAGTGTGCATGTCGTTGGGCGTTCCGTTGGTATTGAATGTGCGCACGGACATTTACTTGATGCCTATCGGTGAAGCTGCATCGCGTTTTGAACGCACTGTTGAGCGGCTGCGGGCGTATAGAAAAGCTGGAGCCGACTGCCTGTTTGCTCCAGGTATTCAGGATGGAGCAACCATCGCTAAGCTCGTTCAGGCGCTCGGAGCGCCTCTGAATGTTTTAGTATCTTCCGGCACTCCGCCGCTTGCGGAGCTGGAGAAGATGGGAGTAACTCGTGCAAGTGTGGGCTCGGCGGTAATGCGCGCTACGCTCGGCCTAGTGCGGCGCATTGGCAAGGAACTGCTCGAGAAGGAGACGTACTCGTCCTTATTCGAAGGCGCTGTTCCCTACGATGAAATCCAGCAGATGCTACAGAGCGAAAAAAATTAAGGCGATGCCCGATCCATCAGGATTGCTCGAGGTGTTGAGCGAGGAGGTTGTGGAATGCCGGAAATGTCCACGTTTGGTGGAGTACCGGGAGCGGGTGGCGATCGCGAAACGTCGTGCGTTTCGGGAGTGGAGTTACTGGGGCAAACCCGTGCCGGGATTCGGCGACGCCCACGCGCAATTGCTGATTGTGGGCCTTGCGCCGGCAGCGCATGGAGGCAACCGCACAGGCCGCGTCTTCACCGGGGATCGTTCGGGTGATTTTCTCTACGCGGCTTTACACAAAGCGGGTTTTGCCAATCAGCCTGCTTCCCTGCACCGAAACGATGGACTAAGGCTCGGCAACGCGTACATAACGGCAACAGTGCGTTGCGCGCCGCCAGCAAACAAACCACTGCCTGAAGAAATTCTGAATTGTCGCGAATATTTGGTACGCGAGATGGAAATTCTCCGGCCTGCGGCCGTGCTAGCACTGGGGAAAATCGCGTGGGATGGCTATCTTCAAATTTTGAAGCAACGTGGGGTAATCGATTCGAGGTCGCTCTACCGTTTTGCGCATGGTGCCGAAGCGGTATTGCCTGGCGATGGGCCGCGATTGTTTGGCGTGTATCACCCCAGCCAGCAAAATACGCAAACTGGCCGAGTTACCGCCGCGATGTACGCCGAAGCGCTGAAGCGAATTCGCCGCTTCCTCAATAAGTGAATACGCTGTTGTTGAATGAAGGTGTTGACAACACAGCAAACGAAATCGACATCAAACCGATCTGGTGCTTGTTGTTGGAGGCTGCGGGGAAATTTTGAGGCGGGCGGCTCTTAAGAAGGCCGGCCTTTCTTGTTTGAGCGAGGTGGTGGGACGAATTCTCTCTATCTAATTCCATTCAGAATTCAGATTAGACTGGTAAGGTTAAGTCCGGATAGCATTACCTACTCTTGAAGGTCCGGAACTTGGCAAGTCCGAAGGGGCTTGTTAGAGTCGTGGTAGTTCCAGCATGCGAACTTAAAACCCCGAAAAGACATCGACGCGCCGGAGAGGCCGAGAAACATGGGCGAAGAAACGAAGAGTGCAGTTCGCGCAATGGAAGCTCCAGAGCGCAAGGACCGCGTGCTGATTGTCGAAGATGAGGATAACGCGCGAAAGGGTTACGAGCAGTTGCTGCAAAGATGGGGATGCGACGTTCTGGGGGTAGGAAACGCGGAAGATGCCCTGGCAAAATTTGGAACGTATCAGCCGGATGCGCTGATCGCGGATGTGGAACTACCTGGCATGAATGGCTTGGACTTGCTGAAACAACTCGGCCCAGAACTCCACGATGTGCCCGCCATCATTATCACTGGCAAAGGGAGCGAGGAGCGCGCAGTTGCGTCGATTGAAGCAGGCGCGTTTTGGTACATCGAGAAACCGCTAAAGGGTCCGGTGCTTCGCGCGCTATTGGACCGCGCGTTAAGCCGGGCACGCGACGCGCGACAGCTTCTCGTATTGCAGCGACAATTGCGCGAAGCTGGACGCCTGGGTGATCTGGTGGGCGCTTCCAAACCGATGCAGGACGTAATGCGCATCGTAGAAATGGCCGCGCCGAGCTCCGCGTCGGTGTTGATCACCGGGGAAACCGGATCGGGCAAAGAGATCGTGGCGCGCACGATTCACAAACTATCGCAGCGCGCTACTGGCCCATTCGTGGCTATCAATTGCTCGGCAATCCCCGAAACATTGATGGAGAGCGAGATTTTTGGGCACGAGCGCGGGGCGTTTACGGGCGCCGCCGAGCGGCGCATCGGCTGCTTTGAGCTGGCGGATGCAGGAACGCTGCTGCTCGACGAAATCGGCGAAATGCCCGCCCCCACACAAGCTAAGCTCCTGCGTGTGCTGGAGGACCACAAGGTTCGCCGCCTAGGCAGCAAGACGGAGACACCCGTGGACGTGCGCGTGCTCGCGGCCACAAACAAGGACCCTGAGCAGGCGGTCGCGAGTAATCACCTGCGGCAGGATCTTTATTTTCGTCTGAATGTGTTTCACATCCATTTGCCGCCGCTGCGTGAACACAAAGAAGACATTCCACTGCTCGTGGAGCACATTCTGAGGGACGTTAATGCCAAGCATGGCAAACATGTCCGCGGCATCGGCGCGGAAGTACTGGACATTTTCATGAGCCACACGTGGCCCGGCAATATCCGGGAGCTGCGCAACATCCTGGAGCGCGCGTCTATTATGTGCGAGAAGGATCTGATCACGCGCGCGAGTTTGCCTGGAGAATTTGGAAAATCCGCCTCCAAGGGGCCCGGCGATCTTTCAAGTATCAAGTTTCCCGTGGGAACGACGGTCGACGCGATGGAACGCGAGCTCATTCTGCAAACGTTGAATGCCACGGGTAACAATAAAACCCGGGCAGCCGAGCTGCTGGCGATCAGCCTCAAGACTCTCCACAACAAACTCAAAGAATACGGCGGCGACCGGGCCGCGACGGAATAGGGACACGCGATGCAGCTGCGGCTGCGAACAAAACTCACGCTGGTGATGACCGGATTGGTGTTGCTGGTTGTCGGTGTGCTGTCGGGAGTCTTCCTGGCACAACTCCTGGAACAAACATTGCTGGAAACTGATAAGCGCGCGAATGAGCTGGCTCATCTTGTGTTCGCTCAAGCGCAACACGCCCTTACCGACGCGGCAAATCAGGGATTGCGGCCTTCTTCGAAATCGCCGGAAGATATTCACGATTACGTGCGACGCGCATTTGAGATCAACGAAGGACTGCAAGCGCAGCTGGAGACGGCGATCAGCTCGCCATCCATTTACGAGGTTTCGATTACCGATAAGGATGGGTTGGTGCTGATTTCCAGCGATGAATCGCTTCCCGGAAAATACTTGCCTCGGCGGCCGCCCCTTTCGCAGCTGGTACAACGAGGATTTTTGCACCAGGTTAAGGTGCTCCGCGGTCCTTCACGAATTTACGAATTAGATTACCCCTTCAACATGAGCGGCAAGCCTTTCGGAGAAGTGCGTGTGGTGCTCTCTTCCGGACTATTACTGAATGAGATTTCGCCGAGTCTGAGAACCTCCGGAACGATTGTGCTGGTGGCGCTGGTAATTTCAGCGGTATTGGCGGCCGTCGTCAGCGGAGCAACCTTGGCGCCTCTGCGCGATATCGCCGCGCAGCTGGATCGAATTTCCGCTGGACAGTACGATTCACCTCCTCCCGAGGTCAAAGGCTTCGCGGGAAGCGGCGATGAACTCGGCCAGGTGAGTCGGAAAATCACGCAGGTGGGACAGCAACTGCGGGGCGTGCATGAAATCTTCAGCACGCTACGAGAGAACATGAATTCCGTGATGGCCGGATTGGAAGACGGCTTGTTGCTCTTCACGCGTGATGCTCGCGCGGTAATGGTTAGTCCCGCGGCGGAGAAATTCCTGGGAGCGCCCGCGGGCGAATTTCTTGGGCGGCGCGTGAATGACATTTTTCCGTCGGGGCATCCGTTGCGCGAAGCCTTGCATCTGGAAGGTGACGAGTTGAGTGAAGTAGCCGCGGAAGTGGACCTGGTAACCACTAAGGGATCCCGTCGGGTAGGAGTGAGCGTGCAGGGCATTCAGGAAAACGGCGAGAAAATAGGCGCGCTGGTGACGCTGCGCGATTTGGATTCGCTGGAGAGTATCAATACGCAATTGCAGGTCAGCGAACGCCTGGCGGCGCTTGGCCGTATTACCGCTGGCGTTGCGCATGAAGTGAAAAATCCCTTGAACTCCATGCGCCTGTGGCTGGAAAACTTGCGAGAATCCTTGCCGGCGGATCAGGATGCCGGCGCTCAGCAAGCGGTAAACGTGCTGGACAAGGAAATCGATCGCCTGGACGCGGTGGTCAAACGGTTCCTCGATTTCACCCGGCCCATGGAGATACGCCTCGAAGCCACGCAACTCTCCGAACTGTTGCGAGAAGTGTTGGAGATTGCACAACCGCAACTCCAAAAGGCGAATATTCTTCTGGCACAACTCTTGCCCATCGATGTGCCAGAAGTTTATGTGGATCGCGCGCTGTTAAAACAAGCTGTTTTGAACCTCGTGCTGAATGCTGCCGAAGCCATGCCCAACGGGGGACAATTACGGCTGGTTCTCAGCCGGCGCGGCGAAATGGCGGAAATAACCGTGGGCGATACGGGCAGAGGCATCGCCCCAGAGAATAAACAGAAAATCTTCCAATTATTTTTCACCACGCGTCCGGGAGGCAGCGGAATCGGGCTGGCCAGCGCCTTTCGAATTGTGCAGCTTCACAACGGTTCAATAGACTTCACTTCGGAGGTCGGCCGCGGAACAACGTTCCGAATCGAGTTGCCGCTCGCGGCGTAGATAATGACGGAAAATTCAGTTTGCCCGCTAATAATGGAGACACATGCCGGCTTGCGGTCATTTCTATTAATTCTGTGTTGCATGGCGGTATTCACTAACGGATGCGGTATGCGCAGCAGGCCCAAGATTCTCTGGCGGACCGCGGTATTGGTGCGGCCCAATGTGCCGGTGCCCGCGACTCATAGCGAGGAAGAAAATGCGGATCCTCTTCCCGAGCTGCGCATGGACCTTCCGCCACCGCCACCGCCATTGAGCGTACGCAATATCCCGCCGCGGCCTCGCGTAGCGGCGCCGTCGCAAACCGCGGACGACACCGAGACCAAACCAGAAGCTCCGCTTATTGCGCCGCAAGTGACCGACGCAGAGGCATCTGCGGCCAAACAACAGATGAATTTTAGTCTGAGTGTTGCTGAAAAAAACCTTGCGCGCATAAAAGGTCGGACGTTGAACCCCGTGCAGACAGATTTAGCTTCAAAAGTACGAGGGTTTATAAGCGATGCGCGAGGTGCGGCGCGTGCTTCGGACTGGACGCGTGCGCGCGACCTGGCCAGAAAAGCTCAGGTCTTGTCCGAAGAACTCGCCCATTTATTGTAATTCCTCGCCTGGCCGGGCCAATTATTTTGTAACCACCCGAAATTGAATGCGTCGGAAGTAAGCGTACGAATGCGCTACTATGACGGGAATGAAGAATTTTGACGTAGTCATTGCTGGCGGCGGGTTAATCGGCGGCGCGATAGCGCTCGAGTTGGCGCGCGCCGGTTTACGTGTGGGCGTGTTTGACCGCCAACAACCCGGCAAAGAAGCTTCCTGGGCAAGTGCCGGCATTCTTTCGCCAGCTCCAGAAAATCCGGCGATGATTCCGCTCGTTTCTCTGGGCCAAGCAAGCTTGCAACTTTATCCGGAATTTGTGGCTACCGTGGAAGAAATCGCCGACCAGCGAGTTGGATTCCGTGAAAAAGGAACGCTGCAGGGCTTGTTTTCAAAGGACGCGAGATCCGAGCTCAGCACGATCGTGGCTCTGCATCACGGCCTGGGCCTGCGAGCGGAGCCGTTGCGCGCAGAAGATGCGCTGGACCTCGAACCTGCGTTAACTGACCAGATTGAAGCGGCCGTTTTGCGTCCCAACGAAGCTTCGATTGATAACCGTGCGCTGACCGACGCGGTACTCGAGGCCGGCAAACGGAGCGGAGTGGAGATTTTTTCAGCGAGTAACGCCGACGCGGTATGGCGCGAGGGCGAACGCTGCGCAGGTTTGATTGTGCGCGGTGAAAAGGTAGAAGCGCGGTGGACGATTGTCGCGGCTGGGTGTTTCTCCTCGAGCATCGAGGGGATTTCCGACTATGCTCCCGTGCGACCGGCCAAGGGCCAGATGATCGCTTTGCGCGGAGGAAATATAAAAATCGAGAGAGTTTTGTGGTCGGAGCACATTTATCTGGTTCCCCGCAATGACGGAAGAATTCTAGCGGGTGCAACGGTTGAGTATGCAGGTTTTGATAAGAGCATCACGGCGGGCGGAATCGAGAAAATTTTAACGGCCACGCGGGAGCTGGCGCCGGCACTGGCTGAAGCGCACGTGGAAGAGATGTGGGCAGGTCTCCGCCCGGACTCTCCCGATCATTTGCCGATCATTGGTCCCACAGATATCGAAGGATTGGTTATTGCCACAGGACATTTCCGCAGCGGAATTTTGCTCGCACCCATCACTGCCCAACTTGTTCGCGAATGGATCACGCTACAGCGCGTGAGCGTTGATTGGGAAAGATTCAGTCCGCTGCGCTTTGCAGAAATGAAAAAAGGAATCACCGCCTAGGCTCGAGGAAACAGCCCGAACAAGTGCATGCCCTGATTGCACGAGCGGGCTTTATGGAATTTGGCTGCCCTCCAAAGCGATACTGTGCTCCAGCACGATATCCAGCGTTGATCCGCGTGGGAGGTGAGCATCCGGACCGCGCGTCAAAAGAATAGCCGCCAGTCCGGCGAGGCCGCCCACGCCAGCACCAATGCCTGCGCCTTTGGCCCCACCCGCAATGGCGCCAATGCCCGCGCCGGTGGCCGTGGTCGTCGCCGCTGTGCCAATATCTTTCCCTTTGCCGCCCGGTCCGGTTACCTTACCTTCAGAATCTGTAGTTTCCTCGCCGCCACTGTCCGCGCTGCGCGGCGCGGCGATCAGATTGACGGTATAACCGTTAGGAAAGATCAATGTGTTGAGCCGCAGCCGGAATTCGCCGCGACCCTTGATGCGGCCAGGCCGCTTCGACTCAAGAATCTCACCCCGAAGATAAGACCCCACAGGAATGACGATGTGATTGTTTTGCGTGATGGGAAAAGAAGTGTGGAAATAAACCGAGTCGCCAGTCTTGGCGCTATTCGTGGAGATGCCATTGTCTAAAACCACGGCAATCCTCGTCCCCGCGGGGACCGTGATTTTCTCGGTTGATGCGATGCGAGAAGCGGCTGGCGCAGCCGGGGCCACCGGCTGGGAAGCAGTGGCTTGTGGCCCCTCGGGCTGCTGCGCCGAAAGGGAGCCGACCAAAAAAAATGTGCCGACAAGCACGCCAAAAGCGAGCTGGATTCGACCGTGGGTTTGCATGTAAAAGTCTCCGTTCTGTTGCTGCGATGCATGCCACTTGTCCCAGGATGCCCGAAGATATCATGTTCCCGCCGTTTCGCCGAAAACTAGCCGTTTGACGGAGCGCCCGCCAAAGAATAGGCTGATCAACATTCAGGAGGAAAAGATGGCGAAGTTGGCGTTGATCTACGGGATGCGCTTATTGCCCGAGGAAGATCTGGGCGAAGTCCGGGACGCGACCGTCGTCCTTAAGAATGGGCGCACTGCACGTGTGACCATGCATCTCATCGAGGGCAGCAAGGAAGAGATAGAGACCACGTTTCGGCAGTCCATTGAAGCGTTTTTTGAAATGTATCCGGAAATTTAGCGGCAGGAGAAGGCTCGGTGGAATAGAAAGTACAAATCAGGTGGATACGAAACACTTTAACCGGAAGGTTGCAAACCGTCCGGGCACGTCATTTCCGTTTCCCGGTTTAAATCTCAGCGATTGCCAAAGTTTTCGGGATCGGCACTGGGATCTCCGAGATCATCGTTGATGAGCACTGTTGATTGCCCCGTTAGCTCAAAGCGCTTGCGGCATTTGTAGCACGCGAGCAAATCATCGAGACGTACCATGTAGGACGAGGCCTTGGCGAAGCGCTTGCGATCTTCCTCCCCGGCGCCGCGCGGGAGGTCCTTTTTCTTGCGGCAAACTTTCCAGCGGACGGGGGCCTCGAATTCACCGCGACAGCTCGGGCAGACGAGCTTTACCTTCTTGACTTCTTCTTTCTCGTTGTAAAAGGCGCGTTCGTCCATGGTTAAAGTGCGGGTGTGCGCACCGCTTCGTCGATTGTAACAAATTCGAGGGCCGAGTTGCGCCATCGCGGCAGCCAATATTCAAGCGCCTGGAGGGTACGGAAGCGATCTGCGTTCAATTTCCGAAAGTCTCCGTCGTGCAAGCAAAGAATGTCACCTGCTGCGCTTTCAGCCTTAGCTACGCGGCTATTCGCGAAGCGTTCTGCGTGCTTTGCGATGGGCTTCATTCGGGCGATCAACCAATCCGCAGGCTTGGACTTCCAATCGCCGGGCATGAGCGTCCACATCACCGTGCCTTGGCTCTGCGCGTTGGCGGCTGACACCACCCAGGGATTGCGAAATCCAAATGGGGGACGAAACCATTTCGGTTTGATCCCAATTGCGCTGGAAATAGCGTCGTCACACCGCCGCAGTTCGTCTCTGATTTCTGATGTGGTGAGCCAAAAGAGATTCGGGTGCGTCTCCGTGTGATTGCCGACGGCATGCCCGCGCGCAACGGTTTCGCGAAGAAGGTCCGGGCATTCGCGCACAAACTTGCCCACCACAAAAAATGTCGCTTGCGCAGCATAACGATCCAGAAGATCAAGAAGTTTTGGCGTAATGGCTGGATTCGGCCCGTCATCGAAGGTGATTGCGAGCTTATGCGGCGACTTTGTGCGGTAAATAGACTTGCCAAACAACTGTGACTGCGGGTAACACGCGCCATATGCCGTCACGCCGGAGATAGTCGACAGGGCCGCCGAGGACGCGATGTACCACGGATTCACGACGAGGATTCTCGCACGACTGACGAGTCACGCCTAATGGTTGATCATTCTGGCTTGCGCAAAGACTGCAGATCGATTCCCAACTGCTGGCATTTCTTATACAAATGGCTGCGCTCGAGGCCTAGCGCCCTGGAAACGTTGGTCATGTGAAAGTTGTGCCGCCGGATTTCTGCCACCAATACTTCTTTTTCAAAGGCTTCCATACGCGCTGCAAGCGTCGTACCCGCCATGCCGGAACTGCTGGCAACACCTGCGGTAACACCGCTATCGGATTCCGACACAGGAAGCACCATTTGTACGTCCGTGCGCGTCACGCGATCTTCCGTAGCGAGTAGCACCAGCCGCTCGACGACGTTGCGAAGCTCGCGTACATTTCCAGGCCAGGCATAGCGGCGAAGTTCCGCCATCGCATCCGGAGCAAAAAGTTTCTCTTTCCAGTTGTTCTGCGCCGCGATTTGCCGGGCGAAGTGAGCTACCAGCCCTGGAAAATCATCAGGTCGCTCGCGCAGGGCCGGCAATGGAAGTGGGAAAACGTAAATGCGATGGAACAGGTCGCGGCGAAAGCCATTTTGCTTCACCAGCTCTTCCAGATTTCTATGTGTCGCCACGAGCACACGTACATCAACGCGAATCGGTTTATCGCCGCCCACTCGCTCCACTTCGCCTTCTTCGAGAACCCGCAACAGTTTTGCCTGCATGGCCACAGGCATATCGCCGATTTCATCGAGGAATAACGTGCCGCCGTCGGCCTGCTCGAACTTTCCAACATGTTTCGCCGCGGCGCCGGTAAAAGCGCCCTTCTCGTGACCGAAAAGCTCCGATTCGATGAGATCCGCGGGCACCGCCGCGCAGTTCAACGTAATGAAAGTGTTTTCTCGCCGCGAAGATTTCTCGTGGATAGCACGCGCCACGAGTTCCTTGCCCGTCCCGGTCTCGCCGAGGATGCACACCCGTGTTTCGCTGGCTGCGACTCGGTCAATCTGCGCGAAAAGCTTCTTCATCGCTGAGCTGGAGCCAATCAATTCATGCTTGCCGAGCCGTTGGCGCAGCTCGCGATTTTCATCTTGTAGTCTGGTAACACGCAGTGCGTTCTCGATGGTCAGCAGCAGCTTGTCGGTAGAGAGAGGCTTTTCCAGAAAATCCAGCGCGCCAAACTTCGTCGCACGCACGGCCATCTCAATATTGGCCTGTCCTGAAATCAGAACGACGGGCGTTTTCACACCCGCATGCTTCAAATCCTCCAGCAGCTCCAGTCCGGTCTTGCCGGGCATCACCACATCCGACAAGATCAGATCAAAGGCTTGCGTCCGAATCAGCTCCAGAGCGCGAGCCGCGTTATCGCAAACACTCGCTTCATGCCCGGCCAATCGAAACGCGCGGGAAAGTGAAGCCAAAGTGCCGGGGTCGTCGTCGACGATAAGAAAACGGGCCTTGCGAGGCAAGCGTCGCTCCTTGGCGCTGCGTCAGTCGGATGCGGCGGTTAAAATGGGCGGAGATGTTTTCGCAGAAGCGGAGTCGTCATCCGATTTAGTTGGCCGCTCGGTTTGTCGTGGTGGCAAATCGATGCGAAATGTCGTGCCCCGGCCGGGCTCGCTTGCCACCGAAATCGTACCGTGGTGGTCGCTGACCACAGATTGCACAATGGCAAGTCCTAAACCCGTTCCCTGGCGTTTCGTTGTGTAGTACGGCGTGAAAAGCCGCGCGCATTCTTCTGTCGTGAGGCCTTTGCCGGTGTCCACAATCTCAACTCGCACGAAGCCGTCGTGTGGCGAAGTGCGCAGCGTAAGCGTTCCGCCCGCCAGCATTTCATCCAAAGCATTGATGATCAAATTCTGAAAGGCGTGATGCAACAAATCGGGATCAGCATCGATGTCCGGTAGAGATTCGGTGAGAAAGAATTCCGGGGTGATCGTGGGTTTGCCCACCTCGTTGAACTGCGCCCCGAAAAGGCGCACGGCGTTGCGCAACGCTTCATTTACATTCACTTTGGTAAACTTCGGAGCAGGCATTTTAGAAAAATCGCTAAAGCGTCCTACGATGGTATTGAGGTTGGCCAGCTCCACCTTCAGCGTCGCCGTAGATTCGTTAAAAACTTCCTGAAACTGCTCACCTTTTAAACATTGCGCGCGCTGCAAATTCTCAACCGTGATCTGCAAAGGAAATAATGGATTTCTCAGTTCGTGCGCCAGTCGCCGCGCCAATTCGCGCCACGCGGCCACTCGCTCGGTTTGCACGAGTCGCTGCTTCTGCGCTGTCAATGTTTGCGTCATCTCATTAAAAGCAGACACCAGTTGAGATATCTCCGACGGACCACGTACGTCAATTGTGGTATCCCATTTCCCGGACGTAACTTCCCGCGTGCCTTCGGCTAACTCTTCGACTGGCCGGGTAATGCGCGCGGACACCCACCAGCTGAGTAACAATCCGACCAGCGTCGCACCGGCGCCCACCACTGCGGCGATTACTTCGATACGCCGCGTCAGGGTGATCAGTTCTCGCCGCGAGCTGCCCACCAGCAATACTCCTAAAAGTTCGTTGTTGCGGCCCGTCAACGGAATAGCGTGAAAAGTTTCTGCAGCCGCTGGATCACCAGTCCAATCGATAGTCCCGACTGCCACCTGTTGGGCCTGCTTTTGAACTCGCTCGATCATCGGCTGTAAGCGCTCAGCTTGCTGCACTGGACCGTTCGCATCAGTGAGCAGTGCGCCCATAAAACCAGGCTCCAGATTGCGATAGAGAAGCGTGCGCGTTCCACCAGGCAGAACCAGCGACGCCAGGAAGTTTTCATCAAGCCGGCGGCCGCCAATAACGTAAAAGTTCTTTCCCCCCACGGGAACGGCGCGGGCAACGGTCAGCGCAAGTTCCATGCCGTCGGCCAATTCCTCTTTTTTCAAAAAGGCTGGCGATTTCTTCCAGTCCTGCGTCGACGTCACCCAATCGTTCTTTTGCCCGACGCGCGCTGGAAATTGCGCGGAAGAGATCAGCGTGCCATCCGAATTTACGAATTCCATGAAGTCCAAGCCGTGATCCTGCGCTGCTCCCGTAGCATCCCGCACATACAGCGATGCGTCCGCGTTGGAACGCGCCAAGTCCAGTGCCACGCGCAGGGTGATCTCGGCATTCGCGATGTTTTCCACCTGACGGGCCACTTCTTCGCCACGTTGTGCGAATTCTTTTTTGAACTGAGAAACGAGCGCCTCGGTTCGCTGTGCGTCCATCTCTTCAAACGCGGCGCGCGTGTAATGCGTTACGCCGTAGGCCACCAGCGAGACGGACGCTAGCACGGTAATCAGAAAAATTAGAAACAGTTTCGTACGGAAGCTCATGGTTTTGCTCCGTGGCCGGCGGTCTTCGGCTGAGCAGAGAATTTGTCAAGCCTGGGCGCGGCATCCCGACGAGCGAGCCGTTTCAGTCGCAGCTGTGTTCGTAGCGAAGAGCGAGTTGGACGTTTACACACGGAAGCGCGTCATGATAATAACACGGCCAGGAAACAGAAAACTCCTCTTTGGCAAACAGAAATTCCTGCTTGTTCCGCACAAAGAAGGCAGGCAGGAATTTGCCGGCCACAAGTGCTAAGGCCGGCGCGATGCCTTGCGAGCTGCCGTCCCCGCTGGCACTTGCGTCTGCTCCTCTGCATCAAAACTCTCCTCGGCCGTCCCGCCCCTGTTGCCAAGGCCTGCGCCGGAGAAAGCGGAGCGCATCACATCTGCTGCAAAAAAGTTTTTCCCGTCCATGGGCACCATCATGATCTGCAGCTTTTCGGAGAGCCGCTCGGCAATAATTTTCTGAATAAGCATGGGATTTTGTTTCAGCACGGCCGCTTCGAATTTCATGCGCTCAGAGTCGGCTGCCGCAGTTACGCGGATGCGGTTGGCCGCGGCCTCGGAAAGGTTCTTCTGCCGTTCGACTTCCGCTTTACTGTCAATGATTTTAGCTTGTGCAGCAGCTTCGGCATTCTGCAAGGTAGCTTCTTTCCGCGCTTGCGCTTCGAGTTTGGTCTGTTCGATCTGTTTCTGCTTCAACGGCAAAGTGTATTGCATGGCGTCGGATTCTGCTTTGGCCTGCAAAACACGGACTTGCGCTTGAGCTTCCGCGTTCTTTACGTCGCGCGCCTTTTGCGCTTCGGCTTGTAGTTCCGCAATGCGCACTTGTTTTTGCTTGATACTTTGCTCGGTGCCCAGTTGTTCGTCTTCCTGCTCCTTCAACAACAACCCCTCCAGGCCTTTGGCGTACTCGACGGGCAGCTGCAAGTCGCGAAGCAGCACTTCCCGCACAATGATTCCGTCGCTCGCCAGCCGTGCCGTGATCGCTTCGGCCGCTGTCGAACGCAACTCTTCGCGCTTCGTGGCAAAAATTTCCCGCGTCATATAGTTGGGCGCGAGCTGCCGGTAGATGGTCGATACCACTGGCGCCACCACCTCTTCGCTAACCGGCTGCGGCAAATTCGTATGAATCGAATCTAGGCGCCGCGTATCCAGCCGATAACGCACGGATACCGCCAACCCGATATTCAGTCCCTCGCGCGCCTGCACCGCCAGGACATCTCCGGTGTGTTTTGGATTTTCGGCAGCCAACGTGGAGTACACTTGTTCGCGCGCGTCATACAAAGCCACACTGTCGATCAACGGCACGATGAGATGCACGCCCGGATAAAGTGTGCCGCGACGCGCTCCCCAGATTTGACTGATGCGCACACCGGCCTCTCCATCGGGAATCACCACGATACTTAGCGCCACGATCAGTGGCAGCGCCGCAAGCGCTGCGAGACGTCTGGCGAGCTCCCAGCGCACCGGGCCTAAAGGGCGCGGTATTAACTCGCTATCTTCTGCGCCGGCTCCCGCCGTGTTCTTTCGTCCTAGGAGGAGCCGAAGCTGCCCCGCAAGGTACACGTCGTACATCACTAAAGCCCCGGCGCTCCCGACCAATCCAACACCCAGAATCATCAGCAAATATTTTAGAGCCAGCATGACGTTGCTCCCTTTCTTGTGCTTGCGGTAGCACGATGCGGCGATGTCTACAACGACCTAAATTTCAACGACCCTGAATTGAAAATCCGCTCAGCGCCGCAATACCGACGCCCGCGCCAAATCTGCCGTGCCACAAAGCATTCCCGCGCGAGCCGATGTTCGCAATGCCGTCGCCAGACGCATCAACTGAAAGGCCGCGTGCAGCAGCAGCCAGTTCAGGAAAACCGCTACCATCGCGGCGAACAGCGTGGTTATCAACAGCGTGAAAAAATGCATCACGGCCATCATGGAGTTACCTCGCCTTGCTTACAGAGTTGCGCAGTACGCGGCCGCAATCCGGGCGCCACACGGACAACACACCAACTAAAAGAGTTACGCTCGCAGATTGGCAAATACTCTGTGTGCGGAAGCACACGCTGTGGTCCATCCGACGCAAGCCCACGCTTCCGTTTGGCGGAGTCACCAATCAGGGGTAGTGTAGTAAGTGACTAACGAAGGGATTGGAGTGCCGGCGGTGTGCCGCCTCCAAGCGGATAAATTATCGAATGTTCACCAGGGCCGGCCTCCGTATTGGCAGGATTTTGGGAATTCCCATTTACCTCGACGCGAGTTGGGTATTTATTTTTGCCGTCATGACCTACTCCCTGGTAATGCGTTTCACCGCCGAGCATCCCCATTGGACCGTCACGCAGCAGTGGACCTCCGGCATCTCCACCAGCATTCTTTTTTTCGCTTCGGTTCTTTTCCATGAGCTATCCCACAGCGTCGTGGCCCAGCAGTACAAAATCCGCGTCATCTCTATAACTCTTTTTATCTTCGGCGGCGTTGCGCGAATCGGACGCGAGCCCTCCAAGGCCATCCAGGAATTCAACATCGCTATCGCTGGCCCGCTCGCCAGTTATTTTCTTGCCGCATCCTTTTTTGCTTTCGCGCTGGTTTTTTCTTTTAGCGAGACGTTGGCCGCGGTCTGCCAGTGGCTTTTTCAGATCAACTTTATGCTCGCGACGTTCAATCTTCTCCCCGGTTTTCCGCTGGACGGCGGCCGCATCTTCCGCGCCATAGTCTGGGGCGTCACGAAAGATTTTCCTCGCGCCACGCGTGTAGCCGGCGCCAGCGGCAAGCTGGTCGCTTATGGAATCATCGTGTGGGGCGCCTCGTATTTCTTTAAAGGCCAATGGGGCTCCGGCGCGTGGCTGGCCTTCATTGGCTGGTATTTGCTGAGCGCCGCTAGGGATAGCGTCGCCCAACTTGCCATGCGCGAAACGCTAGATGGTTTGCGCGCCACCGATGTAATGAACACGGAAGTTCCCACCATCAATCGGAATACTTCCCTCGAAGAATACGGAGCCGAAGTTCTGCGCACCGGACGCCGCTGCCACCTGGTCGTCACCGACGATCGGCTCGTAGGTATGATGAACGTGCCCGCGTTGAATTCTATTCCGCGCAGCGAGTGGGCGGAAAACTCGGTCCAGGCGGTCATGATTCCGCGCGAGCGCATCTTGTGGGCCGCACCCGAAGAATCTCTTTTACGCTTGCTCGAGCGCCTTCTCGCCGCGGATATCAATCAAATGCCGGTGGTCAGCACCACGGAAAACGACGGCGCGCACATCATCGGAATGATTACGCGAAACTCCATTCTCCGCGTAATGCAAACCCGCTCGGAGATCGGTCCGGCATCGTGAATCAGTTATTCAAAATCGCGCTAGAAAATTTTGGAATCCAGTCCACTCCAAACATTTCTTAATTTTCGCGCGCCCGCACCGCGCGGATCCGAAAGCTCCCCAGTCGAAAATCCACAACGACACGCGCGAAGCCTGCCGTCGTAAGTCGCGCAAAAGCTCCCGCAGCCCCCAGTGGCACAAACGTGCTGCGCACATGTAACGCTCGTTGAAACCACCCGTTCTCGATTTCGAACACCAGGAAGGTTCCGCCGGGCCGAAGCACACGAAAAATTTCTGCGAACGCGTGATCCTGCAGCTCGCTCGATCGCAGATGATGCAAAACCAGTACGGCGATAGCCGCTGAAAACGTATTGTTCCGGAACGGCAAACGCGCCGCGTCTCCCTGAAGCACGCCCCCGTTGTTTCGGTCCAGACACGCGCCCAGCTTCGCCGCAAATTTGTGATCGTACTCCAAACTGGTAACGCGCCCCGCACGCCCGCGTAGCTCGGCCGTCGCCGCTCCGGGCCCCGCGCCAATCTCCAACAAGTGATCGCCCAGCTCCGCGCCCTCCAGAATCCACGGCAGCAATCGCCGCCGCGTTACCTGGTGCCAGAGCCCCGAATCACAAAACCAATTTTCAAGGCGGTTCATGACGTTCTCTAAGGCGAGTAAACCGTAAACGCTAGCGCAGCAGCCCGCGAATGCGGCGCAGAGCCGCCGCGAATTGGTCGGCGTTATACGAAGATGGATTTTCGAGCTGCTGAAAAAGTCCATTGATCGCCGCGCGTACTTCCGCGGCGTTGGCGGGCTTGGCTTCGTTGCTATACGCGATGTAAATAGCATCCATCGCCATGGCCGCTTGTTCGGCGGCTCGTTCGTCGGCCAGGGATATATTTTCGCCATCGTCGGAGATTTGGTGAAGTATCCGCAACGCCAAGCTACGGTCGTATTCCATGCTCGCCAGGCGTTCGGCAATCCGCTGCGCCAGCGGCGCGGCAGCAGACGCGGTCGTTGCTACCGCGTTGCGATCCGGATTCAGCTTGCTCATTTCACCCGCAACGCTGGCAAGCTGGCGGTCCAGTTCTTGCGCGATTGTCGCGTCAAACTGTTTAACGAGCACGCGGAAAACCACATAGCGCGAAGCGTTCCAAGCCGCATCGCCAGGCCGCCGCCCAGCATAACCATGCTGCTGCCGCCAGCTATCCTGCGCCGGTCCTAACGCGTGATGGCAAGCGAAACACGAAAGCTCGGAATACTCTGGCCAAATCTCTTTCTTATCGAAGCGCTCACCTTTGGCTCGCCAAATTAGTCGCTCCATTTCAGCGCGCAGTTGTATGGCCTGCCCGGTACTCCAGTCACGCACGCCTATCCATGTACCGTCTTCGGCAGGCTTCCCTGCTGCTGATTCGTGCGGCACTTTCCAATGCCGCGGCTCCACCGCAGAAAAGGAATCCAGCTCAAAATAAAGATCGGGATGACCCGCCGCGATCATTTCGTGATCGACAAACTTCTCTTTTAAGCCCAAATGGCACTCCAGGCATTTTTCTGTGCGATGAATAACATTTCTCGTGTCAAACAATCCCGCGGCCACCGACTTTTCATGCGGCCAATCCCGCATAGTGTGCGGACCAAGCCACGCGGATGCCGGTCCGTGACAATTCTCACAGGAAACTCCCTCGTTGATCTCAAACGCGCGGCCGCGCTTTTCCGGCGGGGTGTAAAGCGCGTGACAACCCAAACATTTCGGAGCTTCCTCTGCTTTTGCGCCGAGCTTCAGGATGCGCGCCATGCGCTCCCCCACTTCAGTAGTAAGCGCCTGATACGCGCGGCTGTGTTTGTCTTTGATAATCCAGGTCGAATATTCGTTCTGTAGTACGCGGCTCCCTTCCACCGGCTTCACACTTCCGTGGCAGCTCGTCGCAGCGCAGGAACCCGGGCCAATGTATTTCTGCGCCTCCTTCTGCGCGGCAAGAAAAGTTACCGGCAGCAGAAACGTACCCCATATGGCTAATCCAAGACGCAAACAGTGATAGAGGTAGCTCATTTAGATGCCGAATGAATCTTGCTTATATCGTTTGCACCGCAGCGAAGTCAACGTCTGGCAACGCCCCTATTTACACTCGCCTCTCCTGTCAGTAGTATGCAAAGGAATTACCACAACTTCGCGCCGCGCGGCTGATTGCCCAAACTGTTCGGCGCTTTCTCGCGAGACGCGCCGTGATATTCGACGACCTACGCGCTATCCAGGCTCACCACGGTTTCCTGCCCAAAGCGCAGCTGGAATCGCTGTCGCAGCGCACTCGCACTCCGCTCTATCAAATTCACAGTGTCGCCAGCTTTTATCCTCATTTTCATCTGGTGCCGCCTCCCAAAGCGGAAATCCGTGTTTGCGCGGACATGAGCTGTCACTTGAACGGAGCCTGCGAGTTACGTGCTGAACTGGAGCACCGCTTCGCCAACTCGCGGCCGGGGGACGTGCAGATTCGCGACGTTTCGTGCCTCGGTCGCTGCGACCACGCACCTGCCGTTTCCATCAACGATATAATCTTTACACACGTCACGGCCGACCGTGCGGAGCAGATTGCTCGCACTATGTTACGCGGCGAAGAGCTGCCGGAGCCCCACCCGGAGCAAGCTCGCGTGGACTGCAAGTCTGATCCTTACAAGGAGTCCGAGAAATATGGCGTCGTAAAAAACTTGGCGCAAACCAAGGATTGGGATGGCGTGCTGGCGAAATTGAAGGAAGCCGAGCTTCGCGGCATGGGCGGAGCCGGGTTTCCTACCAGCATGAAGTGGGACTTGGTGCGCAAGCAGGCCGACCCCGTCAGGTACATTGTCTGCAACGCGGATGAAAGCGAGCCAGGCACCATCAAAGACCGCTTTATCTTGACGCACCTTCCGCACCTGGTCGTCGAGGGCATGATCATCGCCGGCTTGGTCACGAGCGCCAAGAAGGGCATTCTTTACATCCGCCATGAATATCATTTGCAGGAAGAAATTCTCAAGGAAGAAGTCCAACGATGTTATCACTCGGGAATTTTGGGGAATGACATTTTAGGACGCGGCTTGGATTTTGATTTGGAGGTCTTTGTCAGTCCCGGGGGCTATATCTGCGGCGAAGAATCCGCGTTGATTGAAGCCATCGAAGGACATCGCGCCGAGCCACGCAATAAACCGCCCTTCCCAGGCCAAGTGGGCCTCTGGCTGAAGCCTACGGTCATCAACAATGTCGAAACCTTTGCCAACGTTCCGCAAATCCTGGCTCGTGGCGTGGAGTGGTTCAAAGCGCAAGGCCTGGGCGGTTCGCGTGGCCTTAAATTTGTTGGCGTCAGCGGCCACGTAGCTAAGCCAGGCATTTTTGAAGTTCCCACTGGCCTTCCCATGCGTGATGTGATTTTTAATCACGCGGGTGGGATTCGCGGCGGCCGCCAATTAAAAGCGTTTGCGCCCTCGGGCCCCTCTTCGGGATATCTTCCGGCTTCCATGGCTGATGTGCGGCTCGATTTCAAAGCACTGGCCGATGCTGGCTCAATGCTGGGCTCCGGCGCTATCGTCGTGTGTGACGATACCACCTGCATGTTGGACATGGCGCTGAATGCCGTGCGCTTTTATCGCAACGAGTCCTGCGGCAAATGTGTGCCATGTCGGGTCGGCTCGCAAAAAATGACGGACTTGCTGGTGCGCTGGACCCAGGGCGGCCTCACCGAACCACAATATCGCGCGGATCTCGCGCTGCTCGATGAACTTTCTCAGGCCATGAGCCTCACCTCGATTTGCGGTCTCGGTCAGATCGTGCCGGCGCCCATTCAGTCTGTGTTGAAACATTTTCGTTCGGAGGTCGATGAGCACGTGTTGCATGGCAAGTGTCCCAGCGGTATATGCTTCACGCCGGCAGCACGAGCTGGCGAAGCCCAGCGCGTTGGCATACGACCGTAGCTTACGTCTGTGTGACGGCAGGGTCGGCCCTTTTAGCCCTGAAGAACTGTGCAGTCTACTTATGAGATGACTTGCAAAAATTTATGAGTACCGTCGCCACAACTCCACCAGGACTCATCGACCTCTCCATTGACGGGCAACCTGTCCGGGTCCCAGCAGGCACAAGCGTCTTTGATGCCGCGCGCATGAATGGCGTGGTCATCCCTACGCTTTGCCATCTGCAAAACGAGACTCCTGTGGGCGTCTGCCGTTTGTGCGTCGTGGATACCGGAGCTCGTGTTCTAACCGCGGCATGTGTACGGCCTGCGGAACCTGGCATGAAGGTAGCTACAAATTCCGCGAAGGTCCTGGCCGCACGAAAAACCCTTCTTGAACTGCTCATGGCCGATCATCCTTCTCCCTGCGGGCGCCAGAAAAACTCGGGTGACTGCGAACTGGAGACGCTCGCTAAAGCCGCCGGAGTCTCGCAGCTGCGCTTCGCCAAACGCACCATTGCGCGGGGAAAAGATGATTCTTCGCTCGCTATCGCTGTCGATCATGATGCCTGCATTCTGTGCGATCGCTGCATTCGCGGGTGCGATGAAATTAAAAATAATTTTGTTCTAGGCCGCATGGGCAAAGGGTATGCCGCGGGAATTGCTTTCGATCTGAATTCGCCCATGGGCGATTCCACTTGCATCTCTTGCGGCGAATGCATGGTTTCTTGCCCCACCGGAGCGCTCACGAATAAAGGCGTGGTCGGAACCGCCATCGCTGTCGGCCCCGGCGCGCAAGGATTTGAAGCCGAAGAACTTCTTCAGATACCTGTCTTCCAAGGCGTTTCCGGAACATTTCTCGAGCTCAATCGCGGAGCCATCGTAAAACGCCGCTTCCGCAAAGGCGAATTGATCTGCCGCGAGGGCGATTTCGGTTCCACCGCGTTTTACATTTTGGAGGGCACGGCCAAGGTTTCCATCTCAACGCCGATCGCTCACGTAAAAACGCAGGGCGGCGCCAAAGGTTTTTTTAAGAAATTAACCAGCACGCTGGTAGCTCGTGAAGAGGACAAACGCGAAGGCGAAACCCGCGACCGAACTATTCCCATTGACGCTTCCGTTGATCTCTCCTACGGAAATCCCGTCGCTGAGTTGGGGCCCGGGGATCTCTTCGGGGAAATGACTTGCATGAATTTTTACCCGCGTTCCGCCACCGTTCGCGCGGAATCCGATGTCGTCGCCTACGAGATGTTGCGCAACGTTCTCGACATCATGATGAAGAATAAAACCTTCCGTACGAAGGTGGACCAGAATTACCGCCGCCGCGCGCTTGAAAATCATCTCCGTGGCGTGCCCATGTTCGCCGATCTCGCTCCGGATTTTATTGACCATTTGAAAGAAAGTATCGAGCTGCAGCGTTTTGCGCCTGGACAAATCATTGCCCGCCAGGGCGATCCCGCAGATAGTTTTTACCTGGTGCGCATCGGCTTCGTAAAAATTTCGGAAAGCTATCCTGGAGGCGAGCTCGTTCTTGCCTACCTCTCGCGCGGCGATTATTTCGGTGAAATCGGTTTGCTCGGCGGTGGTTTGCGCACCGCAACCTGCACGGCGCTCGATCACGTGGAAGTAGTGCGCATTTCCGGCGACGATTTCCGTCTTATGGTGGAACGCTTTCCTTCCGTGCGAAAGGGTTTGGAATCCGTGGCCGCCGAACGCCGCATGGCTAACGAGCAGCGTATGCGCATGGTGCACAGCGTGCCCATCGAACAATTCCTCTCACAGGGACTTATGGAAGCGCAGAGTTTGCTGATCCTGGATTTGCAGAAATGCACGCGCTGCGACGCGTGCGTGAGAGCCTGCGCCGACGCTCACGACGGTGTTACCCGTTTGGTGCGCGACGGCTTGCGCTTCGATCAATATCTCGTCGCCACTTCCTGCCGGCAGTGCCGCGATCCGCTTTGCATGGTTGGGTGTCCCGTAGGTTCGATACGCCGCCGTAATTCTCTCGAAGTGATCATAGAGGATTGGTGCATCGGCTGCGGGCTGTGCGCGAGAAATTGTCCCTACGGGAATATTAATCTGCATCCCTTCGAGGTCATGGTGGACGATCCGGAGCGGCCCAACCGGACGAAAGCAGTCGTAAAACAAAAGGCCACCTCCTGCGATTTATGCACGAACTTGAAGGAGCCGAGTTGTGTCTATGCGTGCCCGCACGACGCCGCGCATCGCGTCGATCCCAAAACATTTTTCGCTGATGTAATAGGCCAAGGCTCGCAATTCTAGCGAAACGCCGCATCCATGAATCCGACCAATCCAATTCGTTTCTCGGTTCGGGTAAGTCCCGCAACTGCAAAACATTTTTCCAATCGTATTCTTTCCGCCACCGCATACCATGATTCCGACTGCAACGACGTACTCCATCCGGTCGCGGGTCCTTGGCGAGGCGAGTCTTGCTTGGAGAGCACGGTTGCATGGAAATTAAATTTTCTGCCGTCGCGGCCACTTCGGAGGCCCGCCTAACATGCGCATGGATAGCACCCAACGCGCATGGGCCATGGCGTCGTTCGGTATTCTCGCCGCATCCACGGCACTGTACGCGGCATATGCCGCGGCAACGCCGCAAGGGCCGCGCGGCAGCAGCACCGTAGGGTTATTCTTCGGCGTTATTGGATTCGCGTTCATGCTGTTTGCCGCGTTGCTGGGCGCGCGTAAGCGCGTTCCCGTTTGGCGTATTGGCCGCGCGCAAGCCTGGATGCGCGGTCATCTCTGGCTGGGATTTCTGAGTTTGCCGATCATTTTATTTCATGGCGGCTTTCATTTTGGCGGAACGCTCACGCAGGTATTGATGTGGCTGCTTATCATTACCGTTGTGAGTGGAGTCTTCGGCGCCGCGTTGCAAAATTACGTTCCCCGGGTGATGACAGCGGACGTGCCGCTAGAAACCATCTACGACGAAATTAGCAACGTGCGTGGCCTCCTGCGCCATGAAGCCGATCACGCTATCGAAGCAGTGTGCGGTTCCATGGGTCTCGCGTTGGATGCGCAAGAAGGAATTTCTCGCAGCGGAGGATTCAGCGCGACGAGGCCAATGACTCCCAGTTCCACTGGCGCTGGTGCTGCAGTCGCTGCCGCACAGGAAATCGTTCTTCTCACGGAAGAAGAAAGCGCTCCCTTACGGCGTTTCTACATCAACGAAGTGCGCCCCTTCCTCGAACGGCCGTACGAGCGCAGCCTTCTGCTGGCGGACGCCGACCGCGCGCAACTGGGATTCTCTGCCTTGCGTACGCTGGTACCGGTAGCCGCGCATGGCACGCTGGACGATATGCAAGATATCTGCGACGAAGCGCGGCAATTGCGAAGGCAAGAGCGCCTGCACCATTGGCTGCACGGATGGCTCTTGGTGCACATCCCGCTTTCGCTGGCTCTGATCGTGCTTGGCGCGGTGCACGCGGTAATGGCGCTGCGTTATTAGTTTTAGATTTAGTCACGGAAGCGAATCAGAAAAACAGTGGCGCGCACACGAACAACAAAAAAGCTCGCTCAGCGAATCGACCTCAACTATTTCAAGAGGTCCACGCCGCTGAAGCGCGCGAAATTTTGGCTGAGTGTTTTGCTGCCGGTTTGCGCCGTAGTGTGGATCGCGTGGTACACGTTTAGAAAAGATGCGCGCGTTTACAGCAGCGGCCGGATGTCTGAAGCGCATGCGGTGCTGGAAACGGAATGCGCGGCCTGCCACCTGCAAAAAGCAGGCGTATTTTCCGCAAAGGCCGAGGATAACGCTTGCCTGGCGTGCCACGACGGCCCGATCCATCACGCTAAGCAGGTAACGACACCGCGCTGCGCCGAGTGTCATGCCGAACACCGCGGCCGCGTGAATCTGCGAGCAACAAATGATAAAGCGTGCGCGGAATGTCATGGGAATTTGGAAATACAAACGAGTCCCGGTTTGCGCTACGCCGCACATATCAGGAATTTTGCTGACAATCATCCAGAATTCATGGCGTCGAGGGACGATCTGCGCGATCCGACCACGCTGAAGCTCAATCATCAAATTCATATGAAGCTAATTCGCCGCGGTCCGAACGGTCCTCTGGTGCAGCTCGATTGCAGCGATTGCCACCGACCGGCGACAGCAAAGGGAGCGTGGACTTACGCTGACGCGAAATACGTTGACGTCACTCCGAGTTACAGTCTGGAAAAAAAGAATACTCCACGACAATCACAGGGCGTCACGGCGACGCCAATATCGCGGCTTGAACAGCCGTCGGATTTGCTGCAACCGCATGCTGCGAAAACGGGACGCGAGCTGATGGCGCCGGTGAAATTCGCGACGGCTTGCGCATCCTGTCATTTGCTTTCTTTCGATAAACGTTTTGATAGCGGCGTGCCGCATGACAAACCTGAGATCGTTCACACATTTCTCGTCAAGCACTTTCAAGAATACATTGCGGCGCATCCCGCGGAAGTTCGCGTGGCGCGCGACCCCAAACGGGATTTGACGGGAAAGCCAATCTTGCCGGAAGTGCGCCTCCTGACGCCTGGGCAATGGGTAAGCGAACGGACCGCGGAAGCCGAAGAATTGCTGCGGCGCAAAACTTGCAGCCAATGTCACGGGCTCAACCATGCAGGTGGTGCAGCGCTGTCCCAGGTGAATACTTTTGGAGCTAAGAGCGATGCCGCGTTGCCGCAGGTGGCGCCGTCGAAAGTGATTTCGCAATGGATGCCGCACGCAATTTTCGATCACGACGCGCATGGCGGATTTTCCTGCGTGAGCTGTCACCAGACGGCTTTGACGAGTACGGAGTCTAACAACGTGCTTTTGCCAGGCATCGCAACTTGCAAAACGTGCCACGGGACTGGGGCTGAGCACGCGGAGTCGCGGTGTTTTGAATGCCACACCTACCACGACTGGGTGCAGCGTAAGGAAATCACGCCGAAATTTACGTTGCCAGCGCTGCGAACCGGCGGGCGGTAGGGAAGGGTGTCGATGGGATCTATCCCGCCGCGAATCAGAGCATAGTGAAACAGCGGAGCGCCGAAACACGCGCGCATACCCAGCCACCCGGGTGCTTTTTGGAAGTATGTCATTCCGAAAGGGAAATGGGGTTTTGAGTGTGTAAGTATATGAAAACAAAGGATGATTTTTACTCGATTTTAAGCGGAATTTGTAAGTGCGGATTATAAAGCGTTTAGCAAAAACTCGAGGCCAGCGGCAGAATGAGCGAAAGGCGAAGAGGACGGTATCGAAGCGCGGGTGGATTACCGACCTCATAGACGATGCCGCAATATAAGTGAACTATTGTCAGTTGTGTACTTGTAAGTTATTAAAGGTCAGGGAGATAAATGCTCCGCGGCAAACCGGGATAGAATTCTAATTCGTTCGGTGGATGAGAACTGTTTTAGTATTGGGCAAAGACGGAATCGTTAGACCTAGGAGATTGCAATGAAACAATCGGAACGCTGGCCGGCACTTTCGCTCGCCGAATGGAGGGACACCTACGCTACTCTGCACATGTGGACGCAGATCGTTGGCAAAGTACGTTTAGCGCTGAGTCCCCGGATTAACCACTGGTGGGGATCGACTCTTTACGTGACAGCGCGGGGTTTGACGACCTCGCCGATTCCCTGTGAGGAGAAAGTTTTTGAGGTTAACTTCGATTTCATCTCGCACACTTTGGAAATCACGACTAGTCTCGGCGAACGCAGAGTTTTGCGTCTGATTCCCCGCACGGTGGCCGAATTCTATGCGGAATTCATGGGCGCGCTGAACGCACTGGGCATCCACGTTAAGGTGTGGAGCATGCCTGTGGAAGTACCGAGGCCTGTTCGATTCAATCTGGATGAGAGCCATGCGTCTTACGATAGCGAATACGCGCATCGCTTTTGGCAGATTCTCATCAGCGTGAATAAGGTTTTGTGGGAATTCCGGTCGCGATTCGTCGGTAAGGCAAGTCCCGTACATTTCTTCTGGGGGAGTTTCGATCTGGCGGCGACTCGCTTCTCTGGAAGGCGTGCGCCGGAGCGTCCGGAGGCCGACCCTATCACCAAAGAGGCCTACTCGCACGAAGTAATCAGCGTGGGATTTTGGCCGGGTGATGGCGAGACGGTGAAGGATGCAGCGTTCTACGCATATGCCGCTCCGGAGCCGGCGGGATTTAAGGAAAAGCGAGTACGCCCGGAAAAGGCTTTCTATAGCGGCGAGAAGAACGAATTCTTTTTGATGTATGACGACGTTCGATTGTCGGACTCCCCCGAACATGCGTTGCTGGATTTTTGCCAGAGCACCTACGAAGCAGGAGCAATACTCGGCCACTGGGATCGCGCGAATTTGGAACGAGCTGCGTCGGGAGCTACTGCAGCCTAGTCTGGCGCTTAACCTGGGCCGATGGCGAGATGGCGTTTTCTTACGCTCGACGGGTCGGCAAACTAAAGATAGTTTGATATAAGTTCATAGCTTGCTGGATTTTTGCTGGCTTGTTGTATTTTGCTGACGAGAATAAATCGAGGGAAAACAATTGATGCTTTCTTCAGAGAAGACACTCTTGGTGCTCATTAGTTTTTTATGCTTGTCGATGCTTGGCGCTGCACCATCGCAAACCTTTGACGTGGTGATCACCAACGGCCGCATCATGGATGGTACGGGTTCCCCTTGGTACTCCGGCGACATCGGGATTCGCGACGGGAAAGTAGCCACCATTGGCAATCTAGGGGAAGCTGCGCGCAAGCGCACCATTGACGCGAACGGCATGGTCGTGGCACCCGGGTTCATCGACATGCTGGGCCAGTCCGAGACGACCATTCTGGTAGACGCGCGGTTGCCTTCGAAGATCTACCAAGGCATCACGACGGAAATCACCGGTGAAGGTGGATCGGTGGCGCCAGTGACTAACGCCATTCTTCAGAGCGACAAAGCGCTGTATGACTTCCTGAAGATCACGCCCGACTGGCACACATTGCGGGAATACTTCGCGCGCCTTGAAAAACAGGGTATGGGCATTAATTTGGCCACATATGTTGGCGCAACACAAGTGAGGCGCGTGGTGCTGGGCGAAAACAACGTCCAGCCAACACCGGCGCAATTGGAACAGATGAGGGGGCTGGTGCGCGAGGCCATGCACGACGGAGCTGTGGGACTCTCGAGCTCGCTGATCTACGCTCCCGCGCCCTATGCGACGACAGAAGAGCTGATCGCGCTGGCTTCAGAGGCTGCGAAGTTTGGGGGCATTTACGCAACGCATATGCGCAATGAAAGCGACGCGATCCTGCCGGCGATCGATGAAGCACTGCGCATCGGCCGGGAAGCGCGCATCCCTGTGGAAATCTGGCACATCAAGACGGCGGGTAAGCAGAACTGGGGCCGGATGCCGGAAGTTGTCGCCAAGATCGAAGGGGCACGCGCGCGCGGCGAGGATGTAACGGCAGATACTTACGCATACCCGGCGTACTCCAACAATCTTTCCGCTATCGTGCCGCCGTGGGTTCATGAAGGCGGAGATGCAAAAATGGTAGCGCGGTTGAAAAACCAGGTGCAGCGCGCGCGGATGCGGAAGGAGATGTTGACGCCTAGCAAAGAGTGGGAAAACGAATGGATTGCTCTGCCGGGGCCTGAATCGATCCTGATTTCCCTGGTGCACAATCCGGTGTTGAAAAGTTTGCAAGGCAAAACCATGGATGTCATCGCCAAGCAATGGGGCAAAGACCCGATCGATGCCATCTTTGATCTGTTGATTCAAGACCCTACGACCTCGATTGTGGGCTTCGACATGGCGGAGTCCGACGTAGCGCTGGCGTTGCAACAGCCGTGGGTTACCGTGGATAACGACTCCTCGGGCACGTCGTCGGAAGGAATTTTGGGAGAAGAACATTCGCACCCGCGAGCGTATGGGACATTTCCAAGAATTCTTCGCAAGTATGTTCGCGAAGAAAAGAAGCTGACGCTGGAAGATGCCATCCGCAAATTCACTTCGCTAGCTGCGCAGCGTATGCGCCTGAGCGACCGCGGCGTGCTGAAATCAGGCATGTGGGCAGACGTGGTGATTTTTGATCCGGCGACCGTCAAAGACGTAGCCACTTTTGAGGATCCGAATCGGTTGTCGCAAGGAATGGAATACGTATTGGTCAATGGCGTACCGGTGATCGATCAAGGGAAGATGACGGGGGCACTGCCGGGGAAAGTGTTGCGCGGAGCGGGTTACGCTCAATAGTCGAATAGAGTGGATACCTAAAGTCCCAGGTAGCGCAAATCAAACCAATTGTATTGGCCGTCGCTCCATTCCTCGTAGAGTAAAACCTCAAACTTGGCAGGTGCAAGCACATCGAGTAGCTTTGGCGCATCGTACCACTCCGCCCATGGAGTGCGAGGTCCGCCGACCATGGGACCCCAACCGGCGAAAGCAGGACTCGCGTCGCGAAGCCAGCGAATCTTGGGATAGGCACATTGAAGCCACCGACCGCCGACTTTCAGGTGTCTGATGAGTTCCTGATAATCGGGCCTTATTACATCGCTTGGCGCGTGCAATAAAGCAGTAGGCATGATGAAGTCGTACTCGGAGTCGAGCGAGCGCAGAGAATCGCGGTCCTTGAGTAGACAGAATTGGGCTTCCATGCCCATCACTCTACAGAGCCGCTTGAGGACTCCCAGATTGCTTTCCGTCAAATCTACGAACGTCAATTGCGCGCCGCGTAGGGATAAACCGATGCCTGGAACGCCAAATCCCGGGCCGACATCCATGATTTTCTTGCCGCGCACGTCTTCCGCACACAACACGTGATGCCAACCCGAGTGCGAGAATTTCTGCCATGCGGCGAGTGTTTCAGCGCGTGACTTCGCCCAATGTTCCAATAAGGCTTCGTCGGACAGCTTGAGGAGTTCGGCGGCGCAGGCCGGGGCGTTTGTGGTGAGCGGAAAATTGGCTGGTTTCTCGCGAAGCGTTTGGAAAGGCTTCTGCCAACCATCCTTATGCAGCCATGCTTTGATTCTGGCCATATTCAACGTCCCGCTCCTCTAAGCTGCAGAGTACACCCAAAAGATGATGAATCTTTTCGATGCGAACTGATGTACAGGGGTATAGGTATTTCGCGTGATGTAGGCCCTCCAGGTATTGCTTTGCTAGAGCGGAAACGACCGCGTATGATACGCCGCCATGGGACGCGTGTGTGGGATCGGCGGAGTTTTTCTTAAATCGGAGAACCCCGAAGCGCTTCGGGCTTGGTACGCCGAGCATCTTGTTATTGTGAGCGAGGGCGAGAGCGGGACGATGTTTCGATGGCATCAGCCAGACAGTCCCGCAGAGGAGAACTTTACAGTTTGGTGTATTTTTGCGGCGTCTACAGAGTATTTTGGGACGAGCAAGGTAAGCTGCATGATGAATTACCTTGTGGACGATTTGGATGGCACGCTGAAAACTCTGCGAGAGGAAGGCGTAGATGTGGATGAGAAAGTCGAGGAGTATGAGTACGGAAAGTTTGGATGGATCATGGATCAGGATGGGAACCGGATCGAGCTTTGGGAGTCCTGGCCGAAGAAAAATGCCTGAGCCGAGGTTGTCCCCAAAAAAAATCGCTCGTGATCTCTAGGCGTGTAATCAGACAGAGATAAATATCTTCGTCAATCTCGGCCAATCCAGTGTCTGGCAGACGCCATTGACGCAATTTGACGCGCTTCTCCTGCAATTGAGTCGCGACGTTGATTTCGGTGAATCTGTGGCGACGCCTTCCGGCGTCAATCCGCAGCGACGGGTTCCAGAGATTTGGCGACGATTTCTTCGATATTCAATCCAAGCCCCTGAGCCACACCAGTGCCATAGGCCGCATCGGCCTTATAGAAATGTTGAACTTGTAGCTCCTGGATGCGCTTCGGAGTCTGGCTCAAGCTTCCGACGATGTTGCGGATCAGGCGTTGCTTCGCACCCGCGTCGAGCAAGCGGAAGAGATTGCCAGGTTGCGTGTAGTAGTCGCTGTCGCTGCGGTGATTGTGGCGGTCGACCGTGCCGCTGAACATTTTCGGCCGCTCGCGGAAAGCGGGGTCTTCTTTGGGCCCGCCGAAGCTATTCGGTTCATAGTTGGGCTCGCCGCCGTGATTTCCATCAAAGCGCATGGCACCGTCGCGGTTGTAGGTGTGATACGGACATTGCGGCTTATTGACGGGGAGAGCGTCATAGTTCACTCCTAAGCGATAGCGGTGAGCGTCAGGATATGAGATCAGCCGCGCTTGCAACATTTTGTCGGGCGAATACCCCATTCCGGGCGCTATGTTTCTAGGCTCGAAGGCGGCTTGCTCGACTTCGGCGAAATAATTTTCGGGATTGCGGTCCAGGACTAGTTCTCCTACTTCGTGCAGCGGGTAGTCTTTGTGTGGCCACACCTTTGTAAGGTCAAAAGGATTGAGGTGATAAGTGTCCGCTTCCTTTTCGGGCATGACCTGTACGAAGACGGTCCACCTGGGAAAGTCGCCTCTGGCGATAGCATCGAAGAGATCGCGCTGCGCATAATCGGGATCTTTGCCGCGCATAGCGTCGGCTTCTTCAGCGGTGAAATTGTTGATGCCTTGCTTGGTTTTAAAGTGCCACTTTACGTAAAAGAGTTCGTTTCTTGAATTGATGAGGCTGTACGTGTGGCTGCTGAAGCCATCCATATGACGGTAGCCATTGGGCGTGCCGCGATCTGAAAAAAGAATCGTGACCTGGTGCAGCGATTCGGGAGACAGGGACCAGAAATCCCACATCATGGTCGGCGATTTCAGATTAGTTTTGGGATCGCGCTTCTGAGTGTGGATGAAATCACCAAATTTTAGAGGATCGCGAATGAAAAATACCGGTGTGTTGTTGCCGGTCATATCCCAGTTGCCCTCTTCAGTGTAAAACTTCAGCGCGAAGCCACGAGGGTCGCGCTCCGTATCGGCGGAACCTTTTTCGCCGCCCACTGTGGAGAAGCGAATGAATGTGGGAGTCTTTTTGCCCGCCGCATTGAAAAGCTTGGCGATAGTCCACTTAGCCATGTCGTGGTTGGTGCAAACAAAATATCCGTGTGCACCCGAACCCTTGGCGTGCACTACGCGTTCTGGGATCCTTTCGCGGTTGAAATGGGCCATTTTCTCAAAGAGCAGGAAATCTTCGAATACCACAGGACCGCGCGGGCCAACGGTAAGTGAGTTCTGGTTATCACCGACTGGACGTCCGGCGTCCGTGGTCATTTTTTTCTTATCTGCCATCGTTCTCCTCCGTTCACGAACAGCGCTGGCCAGCAGGCCAACTGAGTTGAAGGATAGGCCCGACTAACCTATAGTTCCAATATATAGATTGGATAAGATAGATAGGTCTAGCCTATGGAACTTCACCAGCTTCGCTACTTCTGTGCTGTTGCGGAAACCAATTCTTTCTCGCGCGCGGCCGAACAGTCTCACGTTTCGCAGCCGTCTCTGTCACAGCAAATTATGAAGCTTGAAGATGAGCTTGGCGCGCGTCTCATTGACCGGCTGGGACGCTCAGTCCGGCTTACGGAATTGGGCAAAACGTTTTTGCCCCGGGCACGTGCTGTTTTGCGAGAGCTGGAAGCTGCCAAAGGCGACGTTGTTGAACAAAAAGAGTCGGTTGGAGGCTCCATTACTGTAGGAGTGATCCCTACGGTTGCGCCGTATTTGCTGCCTCTGCAACTCTCATCATTCTCGCGCAAATACCCGCAAGCCCAATTGACAGTGGTAGAGGAGATCACACCTATACTGCTGGAAAGGCTGCGCGCTGGTTCTATCGATGTGGCTATCCTTGCACTGCCAATCCGCGGCCATGAATTCGAGAGTTTTCCTCTGCTGACCGAGCGCCTGTTTGCGGCGCTACCGAAAAGACACAAACTTTCCAAACGACGGTCGGTGGAGCTGAAAGATTTGCGTGCCGAACCGTTTGTGTTGCTGCGCGACGGACACTGCTTCCGCGATACGACGATTGCGGCTTGCGATCGGGCGCGGTTGCATCCCCAAATAATATTTGAGAGCGGCCAGTTCAGCAGCCTCCTGGCCATGGTGGGCGCAGGCATGGGAATATCCATCGTTCCGGCGATGGCCATAGAAAAGGGAATGTCTTGCCGATACGTGCCCATCGCCGACGCCGACGCCGCGCGCACGATTGGTACAGTAGTTCTTCGCGGGCGTTCGCTTACACGACTGCATCTAGGATTCCTGACGCATCTTCACGCATCTGCCGAGAGTAAAGATACTGCTCGGGCCGAATCCCGCATCGGGTCGCGTGTTGTACCTCGATGATAGTGTCCCCTTTTATCCTCAATAGAAATGTCCCCCTAATAGGGCCTCCGGAAGGAGGTCAGATTGGGGCGGACCGAGATGAGCAAGAGAGAGTTAGGAAGAGTAGAAGTGCTAGCGCGTGTGCGCAGCAAGCAGCTGGGGGTGGTGGACGCGGCACGATTGATGCGTGCGAGCTACCGGCAAGCGAAGCGGCTGTGGAAGCGGTATTGGGAGGAAGGTGCTGCAGGTCTGAAACACCGCAGCGCAGGGCGAGCATCGAATCGCGCACACCAGCAGAAGTTTCGGGCGAAGGTGCTGCAGTTGGTGCGCGAGAAGTACGGTGGGCCAGTAGGCGAGCGGTTCGGGCCGACGCTGGCGGCGGAGCATTTGGCGAGC
>Ga0209011_1000065_pt1 | contig 67289 bp, 57 predicted proteins | sample BlaSpr_A8_OM1_M3_FD_187986 | JGI IMG/M metagenome (GOLD analysis project Ga0209011, IMG submission 187986) | Forest soil microbial communities from Thunder Bay, Ontario, Canada - Black Spruce, Ontario site 2_A8_OM1_M3 (SPAdes) (version 2) | ecosystem: Environmental > Terrestrial > Soil > Boreal...
CCGAGATTGATAGCGGCAGCGGTCAACAAGATAGATGAACCAGAGTAATGAGCAAGGGAGGATGCAATGAGTAAAACTATAGAGTTTGTGCCCGGTCGCATGCCGGATACTACCTCGATCGAGAGCGTGGCGGACATTCTTGACCGTGAACTTGAATCTGTGATTGTGGATTGGCTTGCTCGAGTCGAGCAGGAGCCAGACCTGACGTGTATCCCGCTGAACTTTGAATCCCGGACCGGCCATCTTCCTCATCTTCTGCATGACGTGATTGCGCGCTTGCGCCTGGACGCCGGGACGAAAGCTCCGATTTCGAAGGCTGCGGCCGAACACGGGGATTTGCGGCATAGACAGGGTTACACGGTTGCGATGGCGGTGGAGGAGTCCCGTCTACTGCAGGTCACCATTTTTTCAACGCTGCATAAAAACGGGAAGAATTTGGAATTCAGCCAACTGCTTCCGGATGTTGTAACGATCGCGGACGAGGTGGATGCGCAATTGAAGGAGCAAATGCTGCGCTTCATGGCGGCGGATGCGAAGGTGGCCAAGGCGAAGTAACGCGTTTTTGGGAATAAGCCAGATGCCAATCCTAGAGATGAGAACCGCGAAACAAACGAGCACGAAAGAAAGCGACGAACGGGTTACCGAACTGTCCAGCGGGCGCGGGCGGTTTCGCAGCGGCGGGGTTGTGGCCGCGGCGCTGGACCGGACAATGGCCGATCGCAATGGCGTCGAGACGTTCGACAGACTTTTTCAAGCTTCTCCTCGCGTCCCGATTTTGATCCTGCGCGGGGCCTATACAGCGGACAGGGCCAGGAAAATAGTTCAGCGCGGGGCCCAAGAGTGCCAGACCAAGATGCAGGCCTACAGGTGCCGCTTAGGACGACGGTGCGCATGATGATGGATAGCCGGGCAACGGAAGCAATGGTTATGGAAAATGAAGTCGCCAACGTGACGCTTGATTCGATCGAAGAGGCGGTACTGCGCACCGACGTACAGGGTAAGGTCACATATCTAAATCGAAAGGCGGAAGAGATGACCGGGTGGCGCCGGGAGGAGGCACGGGGACGCCCCATGGCGGACGTGCTGCGGCTCATCGAAAGCGTTGGCGGCCGAGCGATCGGCAATGCCGTGGGAATCGTAATGCAAGAAGATCAGGCCACGAAGGAAACGGCCGAATGCACAAACTGTATTCTGGTTAGACGGGACGGGTTCGAATGCGGAATCGAGCGTAAAGTGACTCCCATCCAGGGCCAGGAGGGGAGTGTAACCGGGGTGGTTGTGGCTTTCCACGACGTGAGCGCGGCCCAGGCCAAATCACTCGAAATGTCGCACTTAGCGCAACACGATGCCCTGACCGATTTGCCCAACCGCGTACTGTTCAACGATAGACTGACGCAAGCCATTGCCCTGGCAGAGCGCCAGGGCAAGCAACTGGCGGTGATGTTTGTCGATTTAGATCGCTTCAAAATGATTAACGACTCACTCGGCCACGATGTGGGCGACAAACTGCTGCAGTCAGTAGCCGTGCGATTGATAGCCTGTGTGCGACGGTCGGACACGGTAAGCCGGCTGGGCGGAGACGAATTCGTAGTACTCCTCGCTCAAGTCGAGCATGCCCAAGACGCAGCCTATAGTGCGCGAAAAATCCTCAGGGCGTTAGCGGCGCCGCATATTATCGACAATAGAAGTTTTGACATCAACGCGAGTATCGGAGTGAGCACCTACCCCATTGACGGGCAAGACGCGGAAGGTTTGATGAATCGAGCGGACAACGCGATGTACGAAGCCAAGGAACACGGCCGGAATAACTATCAGTTCTTCCGCCATGAGATGCACGCGCGGCTTGCAGAACGGCAATCGCTGGAAGCGGATTTGCGTTGCGCGCTGGGGCGGAACGAGTTCTTGCTGCACTACCAGCCTAAACTTAGTCTTCAAACGGGGGAGATCACGGGAGTGGAAGCGCTGATACGGTGGCTACATCCGCAGCGGGGAATAATATATCCTGCGCAGTTCGTGTCCCTAGCGGAGGAGTGCGGGCTGATTGTGCCTATCGGACAGTGGGTGCTGTTGGAAGCATGCAAACAGGCGCAAGCTTGGAGGGATTCAGGACTCGGGGTTGTGAGGGTGTCGGTGAATGTGTCCGCCGCTGAATTCGGCGCCAAGGATTTTCTGTCGGGGGTTCGGGCGGTGTTGATTGCAACGGGATTGGAACCTCAACATCTAGAGTTGGAATTGACCGAGAGCGTACTGATGCGTGACGCGGAGGCTGCTGTGGTCACGCTGGTTAAGCTGAAAGCCATGGGCGTGCAGCTTGCCATCGACGACTTTGGCACGGGGTATTCCAGCTTCACCTATCTGCGGCGTTTTCCATCGGACGCCCTGAAACTCCATCAATCTTTCGTGCAGGAGATCACGGCGGACCCGGCAGACGCGGCAATTGTCAGCGCCATGATTAATCTCGGCAGGAGCCTCAAGCAGCGGGTGATTGCGGAGGGGGTAGAAACACGAGCCCAACTCAAATTCCTTCAGCTCCACGGGTGCGGCGAGGGGCAAGGCTATTATTTCAGCCCTCCGGTTGTGGCCGAACAGGCCAGGAAGCTGTTTGAGGACGGCATACAAGCAACGGTGGTCCATTAGCGAGGAAAGAGATTGTTCAGACAGGGCCGCTCGAACTCCGGAGGGCTTCATATTCTCGGTGAAAGTTCCGCAGCGCGTACCGTCACGCTTTATTTACCGCTTGATCGTCAGGCCCGTCATCACCTAACTCCATTGCGAGATCTTGTTCAGCGTGCTCCGAAGTTCACTCTTGAGGTGGTAGTCGGTAATCACAGAAGTTCCGTCGTATCACGCTTTCGGAGCACCCCATTCCTCTAGCGCTCTTCTGTAGCGGAATGTTTTGCCATCTGATTTACGTGTAAGAGTTCGCGCGCGTCCATTTAAAGTCCGATCCTCAGCAATTCTTCAAGCTTCTGTTTCCTGCGATCCAGCATTCGAGATTCAGCCTTCTGTTTAAGTGTGGCCTACTCTGACCTCAGGGCCACCTCTAGATCCGCGACTAACTTTGAATCGGTGACGGTTTTGCGCCAGCCGTCCTTTACAATCTCCCAATCGTGACGGACTGCTCGATTCACCATAATAACTGCGTAAGCAAACGTGCCGCCTCGTAGGGAGTAGTGGTAAACGTCGCCGTTAAAGAAAAGTTCCTGTTTCCTCGGCTTCAGTTTGATCATGATAGTTCCTTACGTTCCGCTCCTTAGCTGTGGTATCGCGCGACCCAAATCTTTGTGTGCCACCGATTGAATTTACTCAGCTTATTGCCGGAGGACTTCCCAGATATAAGGCAGTTGCGGATACAGAACGTCAAGCTCCAGCGGATGCTCAGCGAGTGGACTGCCAAGATATCTACAGGAAAGGCAATTGGTGGTGGCTCTCTTAAGAAGGCTGAGAAGAAACAAGCAAGTCACGCTATTCGCATAGGTCATCAAATCAACAAAGTCAACACGTTGGCGGATAAATCTTTCAAAGAGTGGTTCAGACGCGCCGGAACTCTGACCAACAAACAGTTCCAAACATGGAAACGGAAATTCAACGCGTCGCTAACCGCAGACGGAAAGCGAATGCAGAAGCAGATTTCAAGTGGCATGACAGATCGACTCTTCTAGGGAGAGAGCCTGGACAAGCCTCGGATGTTCGGTCGCTTAGGTCATCGTTCCTAGGATAATTCAAAGGCTTTTGCCGTCTGCGTTGTAACGGCTAACGGTGTAACGCGATAGGGTGATTACGGCATAAGTCAGCAGCGTAGTGGTGGTGAAAATGAAACTCGCAGCTGTTGTTTTTCTCATCTTGACGGTGGCAGCGCCCTCAACGTTCGGCGTTGAGAAGCCAGAAACATCTCACCTTGTCTTCGTTACCGAATATATCCGCGAGTTGTCCGCTATCGAGCGTATCCGCGATTCGGGTGAACAAGAACTAAAGAAAGATCCAGACAACCCGTTTTCTAACACGATCCATATCAGCACGCTAATTCAGTTAGAACTGGCATCGCAAATTAGAATGTTGAGGGGGATGCGCCTAAAAGCCCCACATGACCACCTGATTTCCAACATCACGGCTTTGTATGAACGCAAGATCGTTTTGTGGAGACGGATGGCTGAGATTGGTAGCACCCTCATTGGGGGACAGAAGCCAGGCGTTGATTTTGCCAAGCTCGCTGCCGAGATGCTTGAGATACGAGGGCAGATGGATTTTATTGACCACGCTTTGTTTGAAGCCTCTCCTGCGGTCTTCGCGACATTGATAGACCTGAAAGAAGACTCTAAAGGCCACACCAGCCATCTGATTATCACGAAGGAACAACGAGCCGAATTGATCGATAACATTAACACCACCTTTGGAACAAAACTGGATGCGAACGACCAGAACTCTATCGTCGCCGCTGCGAGCGTGTTTAAGGCGGGTCTGCTCAAGGACTTTAAGTCTTCAGACGAACCTTGGGAATGACGGTGGCGGGGTGGGTTCGCACTGGCGGGTTGGCGGGCGTTAGTTGTCTCATCGCGGAAGACTTCTGTTTAGGGAGGTGCATGTTGAAGAAATCTCGCATGACTATCAGCGGCAGGCTGTTGCTGCTGCTCCTATTGGTTGTAGCTTCTAGCCTGAGTGCTCCGACTCAGACGTCTGACACACGCTCAGACGAAGCTCGTATCAGAGAAGCGTCAGCGGAATGGGGAAGCGCTGCGCTCAACAGGAATTTGGATAAGACTGTTTCGTTCTATGCTGAGGATGCCTCGTACTTTCCTTCAGGAGCTCCTGTTGCCGTCGGCAAAGATGCCATCCGAAAAGCGTGGGCAGACTTTCTGGCGATCCCAGGAATGAGGCTGAATACCGCCACAAGAAAAGTGGACGTAGCTCGCTCAGGTGACCTTGCCTACGAGGTCGGTACGTGAGAAATGACAATGAACGATAAAGGCGGCAAACCCGTGAATTCGAAAGGGAAGTACGTAGTTGTCTGGAAGAAGCAAGCCAGCGGTGACTGGAAGGCTGTGGTGGACATCGACAACTCTGACCAATAATCCTAATGCGCCAAAGGAGTTAGTCGGCGGGATGGATTTGAGTGATGAAGTTAAGCGGGATCTGGCGTGGACGCCATAAGTCTGGCGGTATGGTCGCGCTTCTATGCACGATGCGTTTAAAAGGAAAAGGGGCTGAAGTCACCCAGCCCCTCTGTGGAAATACTGGAGAAATACTATGTCAATAGAATGCTAACCGGATCGTGAAGGAACGTCTGTTAAATTTTAGACACTTTAGATGACACCATTGGACGCTTACATTTTTATTGGCGACACATGACTCGCAACACACTGCCACTTTCCGTTCGGCATCTTCACCCATGTATCAGTCCAGCGTTCATGAGTATCGAAAGGCTTCCCCGACGCATCGGTGCCTTTACTTGTGAAGCCGCCCGTCGCGATGGCCGTGTCGCCAAATACCGTTACCTTCACATCGTCGTACTCTGCAGTGTCATATTTGGTCGCTTTCGCCCTCGCTAACAACTCGGCCTTGCTCTCGACTTTCCCATCGCTCCCGGTACTCACGAATTTGTCGGCCAGCAGCGGGGCGACTAAGTCAGGATTATTTGTCTTTTGTGATTGAAGCCACTGTTGTTCCAGTGCCGCCACGGCCTTCTCAGTCCCGCCGGTTGTCTGCGCTTGCGACCACGCGGCGATCCCCAGTGAAAGCAAACCGATTAGACACAATATCCAAGTTCTCTTCATAGACTGTCTCCTTACTTGTTGAGATCGGTGTCCGCCACAGTGCCGTCATATTAGGTTGCTGGTCTACCGCAAGTCAACAAATCTGCGAGGTGGCGGGTACGGCGGTTGGTGACTTATGCCGTCTGTTTTCTTAACACGACTGATTGCTTCGCCGGAGCCAGCACGATCAGAACTGCACCGATGACACCAAGCAAGGCGGAGACCATCAGCAGACCTTCGCGTGCGCTCGTAACATCCACTTCACGGATCGCGTTCCGGGTCTTTGGGGATTGAACTTTCCCCCCGGAAAGACTCGTCCTTGAAGGTCTTGAGGACATAAGTCCCGAGGCGGTTGTTGGATTTGGTTGGCGTCGCCATCACAAAACCATCGTTTCGTTAGCTAGGAAAAGGTCAAACCCGCTCGGGGCAGGCTACTTTACGGGCAATGTTCCGGCTCGGGTGCGTCGGGCACGCGTCCAGGAGGCACAACCATGAGCGCCTGCATTATCACAGCCGAAATTTTCGATGCCTTCTTGAAATGTGAGAGCAAGGCCTCAACCGTCGTTCCTGGAGGAGTTGAAAAGCGGCAAGCATCACATTTTGCTCGATTGCAGGCTCGAAGCAGGGCAGTTTCAATCCCGCATCGATGCGGTCGAGAAAGTAACCCGCCTAACACGCACGAGGTACCGTGGGTACATTCCAATTCGTTTTGTTCCGAACGAAAAACTCAGCAGACAAAATGCAGTCCAGAATCCGGAGGAGAACTTCCGAGTACCCGACCACACAGCTGCTGACCCAGTCCGCTGCCGTGCTCAGGGCGCCCTCACATTCCTCTCGATTCGCTATTCACGAAAAAGGTAGAATCCACCCAAGAAAGTAAGGGGCGAGGAGCGGATGCGGACGTCGCGCGCGCCGTGGTGGATGTACGTGACAGCGGTCGGGTATGTGCTCACATTCTATCTAATGCGCGCAGGAGGCATGGGAGCGCGCAAACGCGGGGTGGACATCTGCGTGGCCTACCCCGGTCGTTCCGGTGTTTCCCTGCCATTCGGGTTGCAGGCAACACGCGGTGGTTGATGTTTCTATTCTCAGGTTTACCTTGAGTCTGTTCATTTAAGTACGGGGGCGCATTTCTTTGCAGAACACAGCGAAGAGGACATTCATGGCCATTTTGCTGGCGTTCAGCCTGGCGGGCGGCATAGCCGTTCTCTACGCTGTGCCCATGAACGTGGGAGGACTGTCTGATTCTGTGGCATACATCGGAGCCGCCAGAAACCTTGCGGGAGGCACTGGCTTTTATTTGGCTCATTTCCTACCGCCAGAGCGATTCACGCATTGGGCTCCGCTTTATCCCATTATTCTGGCAACGCCGGCTTATGTTGGTGTGGATCCAATCGACTCGGCGAAATGGATCGACGCTCTTACTCTTGCGTGTACTATCTTTCTTAGTGGATTTATCGCCTGGGCATATTGTGGCCGCTCCGCCCTGTTGGGTTTTCTCGCAGCCCTGTCGATCTTGTTTTCTCGTGACATGATTGAAATTCATTGTCAGGCATTATCCGAGCCGCTTTTTGTCGTATTTGTCTTGGCCGGTATAGCCCCGCTCCTGTCGTATGTAGAGTCGGGAAACACCAAGAGTCTTCTTTGGACCGCGATTGCAATGGCGGCGGCATTCTTGACTCGGTATTCGGGTGCTGCCTTCCTCATTGCGGCTTTTGTTGTGGCCTTCATCATCCCATTTTCTTGGCGGCGGCTTAACCAATTGACGTCCTCCGCCATCACCTTTGGCTTGATTGCAGTGCTGCCCGTCGGCGCTTGGATCATCCATAACATCCTCGTTGCCGCGCAGTTCGCGGGCGACCGAAAGTTTGTCGTCCATTCGATAGGACGCCAGAAATTCCGCGATCTCTTTAGTACGGTTACATTATGGTTTTGTCCGGAAGCAGTTCCCAATCGTTTAAGGTTGTTGCTCTTGGCGGGTCTGATTACGCTGGTTTTCGCAGCCGTCGTATCAGCTTCTCGCCGCTCGCGGCAAAGTCAGGACCCAGGCTTGCGTTCGACCCTGTTACTGGCGCAAACGTGTTTGGTCTTCGACGTCGTCTATCTTCTGTTTCTGATTATGAACATCTCTTTTCTTGACGCGGACATACCACTCGACATGCGCTTGCTGAGTCCGATTTATCCGGTAACAGCTCTATTGCTGATCTCGTCTTTGGCCCTGCGGCGCCGGATGTTCGGTGTCCGATCCATCTTGTGCATCATTTTGTTCGCTGCTTGCTTGTCGATAATTTCTTTGAACGCAATGCGATTCCTGGGGACGGCTCGGGACATTAGGGCCAATGGTGTCGGATTTCAGACTGCCTATTGGCGCGATGACCAGGTCATGAAGTACGTTCGTGATCTTCCGGGCAGTATCATGCTGTATTCGGACGCTCCTGCCCGCATCTACTTCGCGACTAGGCGTCCTCCTTATCTATTGCCAGAGAAGTTCGACTTGGTCACCACGCTTGCCAATCGCGAATATGAGAACCAAATGAATAATCTTGCCAAACTCGCGACACAGCGCTCCATCATCGTCATTATTTTCTTTGCAAGTAACTGGGTTAATGGTCCTTTTCCTCAACCGCCAGAGCTAACGGAAAGACGCGGCTTCCATTCGCTCTTCCGCTCGGCTAAGGGAACTTACATCTTGAGTGGCAGCAGCGAAGCTTCCGATCGCTGACTTGCACGCAGGGGGCCGGTTCGAGCCCGGCCACGTCCACCAATCTTCCCTTACAAACTCCGTTGAATACCGGGTAGTTGTTTTGCAACCTACGTTAGCGCGGGAACAATTTATCTTTCCGCATTGGTAGCTGAGTTACCGGAGCGCCTATTACAGGAATAAATCCTAAAATGGAGATACCCATAACTGGTGTATTCGCTGCGTCCAGTTTATGCTCACTCTGCGTTGAAAGACGGTGTGGCCGCAAAAGACGGTTAGGTTGCGAGTACCATGCGACTGACGCACAGATGCCCCTCTTGTGGGAGTACAGTCCAAACGCGGTCCAAGCGGGTGGGCTTTATCGAGAGAAACTTCCTTCCAATCTTTCTTGTCTATCCTTACAGATGCACTGCTTGTCGCGAAAGGCATTTCGCGTTCGGAGTGGAACGGAATGGCTCAATCTCCCGAACCGCCATCAAATCCATCGCAAAATCCAAGTTCTTTCTAATTTTTGTGGGAATTCTTTTGTTACTCTTCTTTCTCTTTTTTACTCGCTAAGCGGCGCCTGCTCGCTCGATTGTGCTGATCAAAATGTCTGTGGTGTAACGAAAAATCATTTGACGGGCGAGCGACTCACAATAAGACCTGCCGGCAGAAATTAGTTTAGGTTCTTTTGCAGTGTCTCAAGCAAAGCTTGCTGTTTTTGCGCGTCCAACTTCTTGCCCTGCGCGGTCAAATAAAATACGTCTATCGCTTTTTGCCCTTCCGTATCGATAAGCGCTACCTCGATATTGCATCCGAGCCCCGCCAGCGCCGAGCCGATCTCATAGAGCAAGCCAGGTCGGTCCTGCGTCAGAATTTCCAGCAGCGTGCTATGCAGCGAAGACGAGTCGTCAAAGTTGATGTGAGTTTCCACGGCGACCTTTGGCAAACGTGCCCGGTACGCGCTTTCTCTGCTGTTCAGCAGCGGCTCCAGCGGTGCCTTGCCGGCGACCACATCCGCCAGACTTTTGCGGAAGCGCTCGATCTCCGTGGGATTTAGTTCCAGTGTGCGGTGCAGGTCCGTGAAATGGAAGGTATCCAGAATAACACCCGCGGCGTTCCCAAATGCTTCCGCTTTAATGATGTTCATGCCCCACCCGGCTAGCGCGCCTGCAATTGTCGAAAAAAGCGCGGCACGATCGGCCGTCAATAGCGTCAACGAAAATGCATGTTTTGTTGTTTTCAGCTCTGTTTGTACTGGCCGGACCTTCAATTCTTTATACAGCCCGAAATGGGCAGCGATTTCCGCTGCCGAGTGCACTGTAAGGTAGCGTCGCGGGAACCCTTCCAGAAAATCCTCGATCTGTCCTTTGCTTGCGCCGCCCGCTCGCGCACAAACTTGCTCCAGTAGCGAAACCTCCTCGCCTGCATGCAGCCGATCGCGATCTAGACTTCGGCTGAAATAATTGGATGTTGCTACAAATAGTTGCCAAAGCATTTCCGCTTTCCACGGGGTTAATGCTTCTGGGTTCACGGCATGGATATCCGCATACGTTACCAGGCACAGCCTCTGCAGCCGCTCTTGGGTACCTACTATTTCAGCAAATCCATTCACCGTTGCGGGGTCGAAGATATCCCTACGCTGCACCGTCGCGGACATATCCAGATGATGCTTGATCAAAAAGTGTACTTCGGCTTTTTCTTCCTCCGATAGCGCTAGCCTTTTCGCAGCACTTTCCAGTGCTTCGAGGCTTCCAGTCACGTGATTATCAACCGGCAGGCCTTTACCAATATCGTGCACTAACATCGCGAAAACGAGTAAATCCCTTCGCTCAACGGACTTCCATAGGGGCGCAAAATGCGTTCCCAAGGAGTCTGTCGAATCGGTAAGCCCTTGTAGGTGTTCTATAGTCCGTAGGGAGTGCTCGTCAACGGTGTAGCGATGATAAAAATCGCGTACTACCAGTGAATCAATCACACCAAATTCGGGCAAAATATTCGTCAGCAGCCCCAGCCTCTGCATCGGTCGCAACGCCAAGCCCGGATAGTCCGAGCTCAACATCTCGCGCAGCGTCCCCCACGTCACCTGGGCATTTGTGGCTGGCGTCTCGGGATCGGCCAGGATATCGGCAATGTTTCGTTCAGCGTCTCGGCTTAAGGGGACGCCCGTCGCAGCTGCTTCCGCAAATAGAGAAAATAGAACAGCTCGATCGGAAAGCGCGCTTGGCTCGATGATTTCGAGTAATCCGTCTCGTGCCGCGAAAGGTCTTCCCTTGCTTTCCTCCGATTTTGCTCCGCGCGCCGCGCCGAAGAGCCGTGCACGCAGGGAGACCGATGCCGGCGCTTTTTGTTCCATGTACCGCAACAGCTGACGATTGAGTGTTCGCGCATGACGAAAATATAACCGCATCCATTCTGCCGCATTCTGTGCAGAATTAGCCGAGGTTTCGCGCGCGTCCCCGCCCGCAGCGTCATTAGGCACTTCTCGAGTCAACCCATCCGTCATGCCAAGAGCACATTCTGCCCCCGCGGCCTGCAACTCGTACGTTAAAGTATTGTCGTTTCGACCGTTGCTGTAGTGCAGAAAACAGCGAATGGCGCTCAGGAAATTGACCGCGTTTGCCGTCAGCTCTTTTTCTGCCGCCGTGTTGGTGCGGTCGCGCTCTCCACTGATCTGGCGCAGCCACACCGCGGCTTGATAATCACGCATTCCCCCAGGTGATTCTTTAACATTCGGTTCCAGATGAAAGATGGTGTTTCCGTAACGCGTTAACCGCTCTTTCGTAAGCTTGTGAAGTTGCGCCAAAAGAAATGCGCGGGCTTGGCGCTCCGATCCAGGCAGGACCTTGCAATGCAGTCTCTCGAAAAGTGCCTTGTCCCCGGCCAGGAATCGCCGGTCCAGCAGCGCCAGATGGAATTCCGCGTTGTCTTCCTCGATTCGCTTGCATTCGTCCAGCGTACGTCCTGCAGAACTTACACGAAACCCCAAATCCCATAAGGTTCGCGAAAACTCCGCAATCAGCGGGTGGAATTCCTCTTCCGTTTTTTCATTTCCAAAAAGAAACAGGATGTCCAGATCGGAATAAGGGAAGAGCATCCTTCGCCCGTAGCCGCCCAACGCCAGAAGACAAAGTCCTTGCACTTCCTCTTCGCCGGTGTCACCTGTTTTGTGCGTTCGCAACACCTCACTGAATATCTTTTGAATATTGTGGTCCGCCAGTTCGCACAGCGCGCGTACCGTCTCTTGTGCGCTTGCGCCCGCCTCGAATTCTTGCCGGATTCGATGTCGCTCATCGTCGGCTTGCGACCCGAGCACGGACAACGAAGTAATAGAACCTTGCATGGATTTTGCGGGTTGCTCGCTCGGGATCTAGACCAGCTGGGTGGCCCTGGTCACTATTACTCAAAGCGCGTTTTCCCCGCGCTCCTCGTTGCGGATCCGGATGGCTTCCTCTACCCGCGATAGGAATATCTTACCGTCTCCTATCTTTCCTGTCTTGGCGGTCTGCAAGATCGTCTCGACCACCCGGTTCACTAGCGTATCCGGCAGCACCATTTCCAGTTTGACCTTTGGCAACAAATCCACCGTGTACTCCCGGCCGCGATACACCTCCGTGTGCCCCTTTTGCCGTCCGTGCCCTCGAACCTCCGTTACCGTCATTCCTTCGATTCCAATTTCGCGCAGCGCATTCTTCACGGAGTCAAACCGCGACGGCTGGATAATAGCTTCGAGTTTCATCATGGAAGTATGCGCTCCGGTCACTGCCTTGCGGCGCTACTCGGTCCTCAAACTTCTATGCTTCCAGGTTATAAGCCTCTTCGCCATGCTGCGTAATGTCCAATCCCTTGATCTCTTGCTGTTCCGTTACCCGCACGCCCGTTATCATATCTACCATCTTCAGCAAGACGATCGTCCCGGCGAGAGCGAGGCTCCAAGCGATCAGCACGCCGACAAGTTGATTGCCCAGCTGTCCCCAGTGCCCATCCAGCCCGCCGACCGCTTTCCCAGCCCCATAAATCGGATTGATTGCCTGCTGCGCAAATACCCCCGTTAACAGCGCTCCAATCGTTCCGCCGGCCCCATGCACGCCAAACGCATCGAGCGCGTCATCATATCCGAAAATAGCCTTTACCTTTGTAACCATCCAATAGCAAATCGCACCTGCCATGAAGCCAATCGCCAACGCTGGCATCGGCGCAACAAATCCCGCGGCCGGCGTAATCGCCACCAGTCCGGCTACCGCCCCGGATATTGCTCCGAGTGCACTCGCGCGCCCGTTCTTGACCCATTCCGCCACGCTCCAGCTCATCGCCGCGGCGGCTGCTGCAAAATGGGTTGCCACAAACGCGCTGGATGCTAGCGCATTGGAAGCCAGAGCGCTTCCGGCGTTAAATCCAAACCATCCTACCCACAATAAACATGCGCCTATGAAGCTCAGCACTAAACTATGCGGCGGCATTGGCTGCGTCGGATATCCCGTGCGCTTCCTCAAATAGAGTGCACAGACCAATGCGGATACGCCGGAAGAAATATGCACCACTGTTCCCCCGGCGAAGTCCAGCGTAGGGAACTTACCCCTTAATGAAGCATTCAACAACCCGCCCTTGCCCCACACCATATGCGCGAGCGGCGCATATACCACGAGAAACCACAACGCGATGAATAGCACCGTGCCGCTGAACTTCATGCGCTCCGCGCTCGCGCCCGTGATCAATGCTGGCGTGATAATCGCGAACATTAACTGGTACACCATGAAAGTCATTTGCGGGATGCTGCCCGCATAATCCGCGTTTGGTTCCGCACCGACGCCGCGCAGAAAAGCGTGTTCGAACCCCCCGATCACCGGTCCATTCCCGCCAAAGCACAAGCTGTATCCCACCAGCGCCCACATCACCGTAATAATCGCCATCAAGGCAAAACTTTGCATCATCATCGCTAACGTGTTCTTCCGGCGCACTAGCCCGCCGTAGAAGAGCGCCAGCCCGGGCCCTGTCATCATCAGCACCAGCGCCGCACTCACCAGCATCCAGGCATTATCAGCTGACGACTGTGCCGCGGTGACCCGCCGGTCTAGTTGCGCCAATTTCTCGTTGACCGTCTTGGACGTTTCCGGACTCGTTGCAGTGGCCGCGGGCGACGTCACTGACGAAGGAGGAGCGGGAATTTGTTGTGCGCGGACAGAAACTCCGATAAGTACAGCGGTCATCAGCAAACAATACTTCCACACCATGCGCTTCATAGATCTCCGCTTTGGTAGGTTGGCCTCATCGCTCAACAGGTAGTAGTGGTGGATGTCCCCACCCGCAAATGGGCCGAATTATACGCAGCCTTGCGTTGCGATACAATTCTTCAAATTCAATTTCTAAATGCTTGCTTTGCAGGTGGCCAGACGTCTTTCTGTGAAGGTTGGCAGCAGCACTTTCCGGGTGGCAAAAAAATCAAAAAAAACGGATCAGGAGAAGTTCGCGAGAGCAGCGGCTTCCGACTCAAACGTCGGGATGGCTTCGATGAGGCGCGTTACGGTGAGCGCGTCACGCACCCGCCCTGGCCCGCAAACCAAGCGCAGCACCCCGCCTTCGCGCGCAAGTTGAATGGATACTCGGACCAACGTAGAAATGCCGGAGCTGTCGATCTGCGGAACACCGTTGAGGATGGCCACAACCTTACGTGCGCCCCGTCGGATCACGGACTGCAGCGCATCGTGCATTTGCTCGGCGGATTCACCGATCGTGAGACGTCCTTGGACGTCCAGAATCGATACGCCGCCGGAATCGCGGACGTTAATTTCCATTGGGGCGTGCCCAGTCATGATCCTAGGTTCCATACACAAGAGATGCTTACCGGGAGCAGGACGATACTTATCTCTATGCTCCGCTCAAGGTAGCGGCGGTCTCTGGCTGCGGTGCATTATACGATGAAGAAGCAACGGGCCAGCGAAAAAGAGATGAGATGAAATAAACGCATGAGAACAATCTGACTGAAGCAGAACGCTATCAACTACCCTTTTTCAACTCCGCCAAAACCAGCTTCGCTACTTCCTTTAAGGTCTCAAATACCCCTTGCCCCTTAATCGCCACTCCTTCCAGCACCGGCTCGCCTTTTTTCTGCAATTGCTTGGTCAACTCTGCTACCGGCATGGCATTCGGCAGATCGCGCTTATTCAACTGCAGTACATAGGGGATCGTATCGAAGTGTAGGTTGTGCTCCTTCAAGTGCTCCATCAAGTTGTCCATGGTTTCGAAATTCGCGTCCAGCCGCTCTTCTTGCGAATCCGCAACGAAAACCACGCCATCCGCGCCCTTCAAGATCAGCTTGCGGCTAGCCTCATAAAATACTTGTCCGGGCACCGTATATAAATGAAAGCGTGTTTTGAACCCGCGGACCGTTCCCAAGTCCAGCGGCAAAAAATCAAAGAACAGCGTGCGGTCCGTCTCCGTTGCCAGAGAGACCATCTTGCCCTTTTGATTTTGGCCCGTATGGTCATAGATCCACTGCAGGTTGGCGGTCTTGCCGCCTAGACCCGGACCGTAGAACACGAGCTTACAGTTAATTTCGCGAGCAGGAAAATTGATAAAGGGCACTTGTCGTACTCGAATTCGGCCTCAACTTTATAGCACACGCCTCACACCCAGGCCAGTCTTCGCCCCCAGTCGTCGTCTATTTAACTCACCATAGACAGTTTCCGCGATTATCTACTGAACGTCATACTCTATTTTTGTGCCTTGCCGCTGTTAGGTAACGTTATAACTCCGCACATTGTCCTTTTTCTGTTCTACGCTATATACCTGCTATACACCGTTGTTACGCGCCTTCGGATTCCGGTCGAATTCCGTCTGATTTCCTCTGCCCCTTTTATTCCTACAACCGCCTGCTCCTCCGTTGACGTGCAGTATGTCCTCTGTTAGCATTCGCCACATGGCGAAAGCACGTAAGACTTCTTCAGGCTCCTCCCACGGTGCCAAGAGCAAAGCGCGAAGTCACTCTAAGCCACAGAAGAAAAAGAGTTTACAGCCTGCTCATCCTGCTCAGCGCGGAGGGGTCGAGTTGGTGGATCCCCGCGTTCAGGCCCAGCTCAAGCTGTACGATGAAGCTTTAGCCCTTTTTCACCAACAGAAATTCGCTCGCGCCAAGCAGGAACTCGACAAGGTTATCGAAGGTCCGAGCAAAGAGCTTGCTGATCGCGCCCGTATGCACGTCAAAATCGCTGAGCAGCGGATGAAGCCCAGTCATGAACTCAACCCGCGTACCGCCGAAGACCATTATCAGCGCGGCGTCGCCATGATGAATATCGGTCGCTGGGACGATGCCCGTGAAAGCCTGGACAAAGCACGCAAAGCAGCCCCTAAAGCTGACCACATTCATTACGCCTTGGCTGCCCTCGATTGCCTCACAGGAGAAGCTGATTCCGCGATGGCCAATCTGAAAGTCGCCATCCAACTCCGCGCGGAAAATCGCTATCACGCCCGGAATGACGAAGACTTTGCCTTCCTCCAGGAGGACCCTCGTTTCACCGAGCTCCTCTACCCGGAAAAAGACGGCACGGCCGGCTAATTCAGCCTGTATCCGATGTCCGATCTGCTACGGAGCTTGTTTTTCTGTATCCACGAAGCGTCGCCATTGCGTTTATTTCTTGACCATTCCCAAAAATTCACTCAGCTAGAGCGTTTCCGGTACACTTTGATTTCAGCAAACAGGATGATTCTATTCCGGCCCGTAGGGTGAAGAAGATCGCAAAGTCGAAAAATGTCCAGCGCGGCTTCCGCATTGTAGCTCTGGGCGGTGGCACCGGTTTATCCACCCTACTTCGCGGCCTCAAAGAGCACGTCGTCCGCGCCGGCGATGAGCATCCAACGCCCGAACGCCCTATCACCGACCTTACCGCCATCGTTACCGTTACCGATGACGGTGGCAGTTCCGGACGTCTCCGGCGTGAAAACCGCATCCTGCCACCCGGCGATATTCGTAACTGCATGGTCGCCCTGTCCAAAGATGAAGCGCTCCTCAGCCACCTCTTCCAATATCGTTTCCACGTCGGCCGCGGACTGACCGGCCACAACTTCGGCAACCTCTTTCTTGCTGCGCTCACACATATCACCGGCGATTTCACGGAAGCCATTCGCGTCAGCAGCAAAGTCCTAGCCATCCGCGGCCGTATTTTCCCTTCGACACTTTCTAACGTACATCTGGTGGCTACTTTGACAAATGGGCGCGTCGTCCGTGGAGAAACTCGTATCACGGCCAGTCGCGTGCCGATTAAGAAGTTAACGCTTTCGCCGCGCCGCCGCGTTCGGCCGCTCCCAAAAGCTATCGAAGCCATTGGCCAAGCCGACCTTATTCTTCTTGGTCCCGGTTCGCTCTATACCAGCATCCTCCCTAATCTCCTCATCCCAGAAATTGCCAACGCTATCGCCCGATCCGACGCGCCTCGCGTGTATATTGCCAATTTGATGACCCAGCCCGGGGAAACTGCCGGGTACGCTCTAGCGGATCATCTTCGCGCGATCCAGCGCCACGTTCCGCGCCGCGTTATCGATTGGGTTGTCGCCAACCGTCGCACGATCTCCCCGTCAGTAGCCAGACGATACCGCGCCGAGGGAGCCCAGCCTGTCGCCATCGACCATTTCGAACTCCACAAGCTCGGTCCCCGCTTGCTTCTCGCCAATCTCCTCGTGGAGCACGGTGTTATCCGTCATAACCATAAACGTCTCGCTCGCCTGCTTCTCGAAAAATTCCTCAACGCCCCGCATTCTTCCCGCCGCTAAACGCCTTACTACTTAGCGCCCTGGCTATGCGCTCTTCGCGAGCAGTGGCCCGCTTCCCACAAACGATCATTCCGGGAAAGCCTTCGCATCCAACCCTGCCACCAGCCTCAACGCGTTTTTGTAATACACCTTCTTCAACACGTCGTCCGGCACCTGGAATCCATAAATTCGCCAAAACGCGTGCCGCTTTCGGTAATACTCAAAATACTCGTCCCGCGTCTCTAGTGCGCGAAAATACCATTTGTATTCGTTCACGTCGTAAATGTCCTTTCCCATCAGCACGCGGTCCTGATACTTGATCAAGAAATCATGAGCGGAATATGGCTGACGGCCCAGCTCAGCCAGAACTGCGGCGATGTCCACATTCACATTTGGGTAGCTATCAAACAGCTTGCCCAACCGCTCCAGATCGTTCCCGTGAAACCCCAGATGCGCCGCGATGAAATTTGTCTTCGGGTGCTTCGCAAACAGATGATTACGCTCCGTCATCAGCGTCTCGAACGGTGGATACCTGGCCGGCGGCCGCGCTCGTTGCGGAAATTCCTTCAGCTCCAACCAACGCTCGTTGTACTTATCCCATGGATCGAAAAATGCCGACGGTTCCGCAACATGAATCAGCACCGGTATCTTCAGCTCGCCGCACTTCTCAAAGACCGCGTCGAATTCTGGATCGTCCACGTGCACGCGTTCCCCGTTTGCATACTTGAGATCCATCCCAAAATTCTTGAAGATCTTCAGCCCCTGCGCACCATTCCGAATGTCTTGCTCCAAACGCAGCACCGCGCGCTTCCCGAAGCCGGGTGTGTTCAGATCGTCGTAGTTCATATTCGCGAACACCACAAAGCGATCTGGATAGCGTCCCTTCATCACTGCTATCGTTTTCTTCAATGCTTCGCCGGTTCCACCACTCAGATTCACCAGCACGTGGAGGTTGATCGAATCCATTTCTTTCACGAGTTTATCCACGCCCTCCGGTGTGGGATTCCAATGGTGGCTGTGAATGTCAATGAACGGATACTTCGCCCGCTCGATCTTATGTTCCTTCGTAACCAGGGTGGATTTCGGCTGATACTCCTCGATATTCAGCGATGACGAACCTATTTGTGGTGCCTGTGGTGATGGCGGAGAGCTTTGTTGCGACGATTCTCTGCTGCGTGATTCTAGTGTGCTCGACGACAGCAGCCGGCCGGGCCGTGGTTGTGTCATTCCCGTCCGCGACCATATCAGTAAAGATCCTGCAATGAATCCGAGGAGCACTGCGACTAAAGCAAGCAAGCGAAAGAATTTCATCATTTTCCTTAAACGGCGAGCTGTATAAGTTATCTTCCGAACTATCATTGTTGTAGCATAGCGTCTGTCATCAAATGATTTAATTGTGTGTTACCTGGCCATTCTGGCTCCGCGTCAACCACGAGGCGTTGCTAACTTCCCAGAGAACGCCCGCTCTTCCCGCCGCCTCTACTCACTACCGCTGCTTCCTGCTACCTTTGTTCTCTAACTTTTCCCCGGAGACCCCATGGCCACGTTCGGACTCATTGAATACAAAGACGCAAGCTCAGAAGTACGCGCCGTCTATGATGACATCATGACCACTCGCAAAACCGACTGGGTCAGTAATTTCTGGAAGGCTATCGCTCACGATCCCGCGACTCTAAAGCGTACCTGGGAAGACATTAAACAAATTATGGCGCCCGGCGCGCTCGATCCGCTCACTAAAGAATTGCTTTACGTGGCTGTGAGTGTTACCAACAACTGCCATTACTGCATCGCCTCACACACCGCGTCCGCTCGAAAAAAAGGCATGACCGACGCCATGTTCAAAGAATTGCAAGCCGTCATTGGCATGGCTAACGAGACTAATAAATTGGTCACCGGTTACCAGGTCGAAGTCGACGAGCAATTCAAACCCCCCCTCCCACCTGTCCGTTAGTACAGGTGAAAGCATTCTGGGAATTTCGTCAGCAGCGTTCCCATGGCAGGAGGTATCTCTAAGAACAAATTGACGGTGCTTAGTACCCTCGTACTATAGCTGGCGGTCTTCCGCAGAGCAGAAGATATAAAGGTTCACTCAGGCCGCGTCTTCATTCGGAGCTGAACAAATCCTGCTTCGCGAGCGTGTATATATGCCACCGATCGTCAAAGATACTCAGGTGTTGGCCGCCAGTTCGGACTCCTCCACCGCGTGCTCCGTCTCCGCTGTTTCGCGGCCTATCGAAACCGTCAGCCGCCCGCAGGCTGTGGCGCTGGAAGTTGCCGTGACGGTAAACGGTGCGCGCTCGGTAGACGGCAGCGACAAGCGCGAAACCTTCTCGGAATCCACGAAGACTGTGTTGGTTCACGGCAATGGCGCGGTCATTCGGCTGTCTTCGGCGATGGCCCCGGGCCAGCTTCTCTTTTTGACGAACCAGAAAACTAAAAAAGAAGTCGTTTGCCAGGTTATTAAATCAAAGAGCTACCGCAACGTCAGCGGCTACGTCGAACTGGAATTCACCGAACCCGTCGTCGGCTTTTGGGGCATGCGTTTTCCGACCGATCGCATTGGGTCGCAGCCTTCGCCGACGCAGCCGGTACCGGCAAGACTTGCGGACACCCACTTTCCCGAACTACGACGCCCGGAAACTCCAGCTGCTGTTAAGCCCGTAGTACCTGCTGCGCAGGATGCTCCGACACGGTCTGCGGTTCAACCAGCTTCGCTCCCGCACCATGACGCCCCGGTCGCGAATTTACTTCACGCCTCCGAAGTGACGGTCGTTACCGCAAGCGTGCCGCACGAAACCGAGCAATCGCCACTACCATCGTCGCCAGCACTGCAATCCGTCCCGCCTTCAGCCGAGAATCCAAGCCAGTCCTTGCGGCTGGAGAGTGCTCGCGTCAAACAGCAGCTGTCTGCTCTGCTTTTCTCCGGGCAACCGGTCGCGAAGCCGTCGCAGCCGGATCCCAACGAGCGTGCTGAGCTCACGGATGCCACTGCGAAAGTTGTGGAGTTTGTGCCCAAGCATGTCGCGCCGGCATCCCCCAACCACGCCCCCGCGGTTCTCGCGTCCATCCCAACGGTCGTTACGGAGTTCACATCGGCTAAGGTTGACCGAGCGAAGATTGAGCCATCGCCCGCTAAATCGCTTCTGGATTCGGAAGAAGTAAAAATTCCTGCCTGGCTTGAGCCGTTGGCGAGAAATGCCGCAACTCCTGCGCCCCTTGAAGAATCGCAAAGTGATGAGGAGCAGCACCATCAAGAGCTACAAACGGTTGAAGAAATTGACGAAATTGAAGACCACGAGAAACAGCAATTCCCCTCGGCGGAACACGGCGGTTTCGAAATCGCAGAGCCACCTTCGGCTGATCGCTTACTGCTCGGCGAAAACGCCAGCGAACTCTCAGCAACTTCCAGTCGTCCCAATAAAGGCGCGTTGATCGGAGCGATCGCTGCCGGTCTGCTTATCTTCGCGGTGGCGGGAGGTTGGTACGCCTATCACTCGGCTGGCGCCGTTGACGCCAGCAGTGCGAAAGCGCCGAATACCGCGGCGACCTCCAACGTTTCCGGAAGCGCTGTCTCAGCTCTCGCCCAGTCCTCGCTCACAATGACTAATTCGGCATCGAACACTCCAGCGTCGGCAACGTCTAATTCGTCCGTGCTTTCTTCTAAGCCGGTTTACTCCCAGCCAGCTTCGGCTGGAATTAATGTCACCTCGGTGGGAAACGCAAACTCCATGCCGTCGGCCCCGGAATCGCCGGTAGCCGGAGACCCCCAGCCAAAAAAAGCAGCGTTGGGAAGAATTCGCTTGGCCGCACCGCACGCACAACGTAATGCAGCGGGTCAAGATAATGCCGAACCCGAGCTGGGTTTCGACGGTCCGGAACAACTCGCGGCAACCGCTGATCCCATCGGATCTACATTTGGTAACTCCAACGCGAGACAGCCCGTCGCGCCTTCCAGTCCGCTGCCCGTTGGCGGCAACGTGAAGCCGGCCAAGCTGCTTTCTTCAGTTCAACCCGTTTATCCTAACTTGGCAAAAAGCCAGCATGTCGCTGGGGATGTTAAGATAAACGCACTCATCGATACCAACGGCCGGGTTACGACCATGAAAGTGATCTCTGGTCCGGCCATGCTGCAGCAGGCCGCGCAGGATGCGTTGCACCAGTGGATATATCAGCCCGCCATGCTCGATGGCAAATCCGTGCCAATGCAGCTAACGGTCACGCTGCAGTTCCGGCTCCAATAGCTCTCTTTCGCACCAAGGCGAAGTTTTCGCCGCCGGCGAGTCATTCTACTCTGCTTGCTATTCATTCTTATCTTTAGAGATGCAAATTATCGCTGCGCTTTAACCGTTCCCCTACAGAAAGTCAGCCAACATGTGCATACTTGCTGCTCAGTGCTTCCTACGCCTCTCGGAAGGGCGCGCGGGACCTCTACATTCAGTGGCTATAGTCCGATGAATTGATTTAGCTCCGAATGCGACGAAAGAGCACATTCAAGAAAATGGTACGCGACGCTTCGCATTACAGAGGTCTCTGGCTCATCGCTGCTTTTAAGCTCCTCAAAGGTTTGGCTCTGCTCGCATTGGGCATCGGTGCGCTCAAGTTATTGCACAAAGACGTTGCTGCCGAAGCAGAACACTGGGTCAATGTCCTTCGGGTAGATCCCGACAATTACTATATTCAACGGCTGTTGCAGAAATTTTCGATTCTTGATGATCGAAGATTGAAAGAACTGAGCGTGGGCACTTTCTTTTACGCTGCGTTGCTGCTGACGGAGGGTGTCGGCCTGGCGTTAGCGAAACGCTGGGCCGAATACTTTACGATCATCGTTACATCGTCTTTGGTTCCCGTTGAACTTTACGAACTGGCTAAACAAGTGACTTTCGCAAAAGTAGTCGTCCTGCTAATTAATATTGCGGTGGTCGTATATTTGGTGATCGTAGTACGCCGGAAGAAGCACTAGCCAAAAATCCTCTGCCCTGAGCAACCCGCCAGCAGAATTGTTCGCCAAAATGTTCCAGCGTGTTGATATTGGGGGGCGGCGGCCGAGATGCTGAGGTGGCAGATACCGGCCGCCGCTTCGGTCAAATCGCAATGGCGTCCCCGGCGACCCAATCGGCCTCCGGCATTGCGGATGGACCATTAGCTTTGATGGCTGAAACCTACTTTTTCCCGCCTGGGACTGTCTGTTCAAAATTGAACATTCTGCAATTAAGTTGATCCGCTCTCCCCAATCCACGAAACCCCAGTCGTACCTTCCTGTTTTGGACATGATGTGGACACATGGAGATCGCTCTAGCCTTGCAGGGAAGGGATTGGGTTCGTATACTGGCGCCCCGGCCAAATGGCAGGTCGGCGGGAAGGGTAGCCCGCCAACACTCACCTTACTTGGCCATTTCAAATCAGCCTGCGATTCCATCGCTGGCAAACTGTGAAAAGACCGTGGAGCGTTCTACGGCACGACTCCAAAGGGGACTTCCGAATGCCGCAAGCGCCTGTACCAGAAGAGATGAATGTCTACCAGAACGCCGAAGCGCGTTTCGAAGTGGCCGCCAATAAGTTGGGACTCGAGCAGGGCGTTTACCGTTATTTGAAGTATCCCAGTAAAGAAATCACTTTGTACATTCCGGTGGGCATGGATAGCGGCCAGCTCGAGGTGTTTACCGGCTACCGGGTCCTGCATTCCACAGTGCGCGGTCCAGGCAAAGGCGGAATCCGCTTTGCTCCCGACGTTTCCTTGGATGAAGTGCGCGCTCTCGCTACCTGGATGACCTGGAAGTGCGCGGTTGTGAATATTCCCTTCGGCGGCGCCAAGGGCGGCATCATCTGCGATCCCAGCAAGATGTCCCGCACTGAGCTGGAGCGCATGACGCGACGATATACCGCGGAGTTGTCTAACTGGCTGGGCCCTGAAAAAGATGTACCCGCCCCGGATGTGGGCACCGGCGAACAGACCATGGCCTGGGTGATGGATACCTACGCCATGCATCTTGGTCAGGCCACTACGGCAGTGGTGACGGGCAAGCCCATCGAGCTGGGTGGGTCCGCCGGTCGGCGCGAGGCCACCGGGCGGGGCGTGATGATTTGCTGCGATAAAGCGCTGGCCAAGCTGCGCATTCCGAAGCCGGGCTGCCGCGTAGTGATCCAGGGATTTGGCAACGTCGGCTCACTGGCCGCCGCCCTGATGCAGCAAGCGGGCTACAGAATAGTTGGTCTAGCGGACATTGGCGGGGGGCTTTACAACGAAAAAGGATTTGACGTACCGCGCGTGATCGATTGGGTTTACACTCAGAAAAAACCCCTACACGATTCCCCCGGCGGCGGGACTAAGATGAGCGCACGAGATATATTATTCCAACCGTGCGAGATTGCCATACCGGCAGCCATTGAAAATCAAATCACGGAGAAGAATGCTCACCAGGTGCAGGCCAAGATTCTGTGCGAAGGCGCCAACGGTCCGACTACCTGGCAAGCCGACGCCATCATTGATGCGCGCGGCATTTTTACCGTGCCGGATATTCTAGGCAATGCCGGCGGTGTCACCGTCAGCTACTTCGAATGGGTGCAGGACCGCCAAGGGTTCTTCTGGCGTGAAAGCGAAGTCAACGAGCGCCTTCTCGACGTGATGGAAAACGCTTTCGATGAAGTCGTTCGCTATGCCGAGCTCCATGGGGTGAACAACCGGATTGCCGCCTATATGCTGGCGATCGACCGGGTGGCTCGCGCCTTGAAGCTTCGCGGTATTTACGCCTAGAATTCTCAGGCAAGTTGTATTAGCTTCTTCTTAACCCTTGCGACCAGGTCGGCGCTCTAGGGCCTCCCGTAGCCCCCGCGGGTGGAAGCACCATTTGAATATGGAACGGTCCGGAATTCTTCCGGGCCAGGAAGGAGTCCGCACGTGACGCTGGACTCACTCTTGCCAGGCCATTCGAAGAGCGAAGCGCAGCACCGCCAGGATATTTGCATCGTCGGGCGGTGGATGTACGAACGCGAATACATTGTGGCGTGTGAAGGAAACCTATCCGTGCGCTTGAATGATGGGCGCATCCTCAACACTCCCACGTGCATGAATAAGGGCACACTTTCGCCCGACGATTTGGTCATCACCAATCTTGATGGCCGGCAACTTTCCGGTGAGCGTAAAGTATCGTCTGAAGTAGCCATGCATCTTTTGTTTTATCGAATGCGCCCGGACGTGCATGCCGTTTGCCACGCCCATCCGACCACCGCCACAGGTTTTGCGGTAGCAGGCCGCGCGTTGGATCAGGCGCTGTTACCGGAAGTGATCGTTGGACTGGGACAAATTCCGCTGGTGCGTTACGCCACGCCGGGTACGCCTGAACTCAGTGCCGCCATCGAGCCTTATGTTCCGCACTACGATGCTTTGCTGCTGGCGAATCATGGCGCGGTCACTTGCGGGCCGGATCTCCTCACTGCTTTCTTCCGCATGGAGACGATCGAACATTTCGCCAAAATCACTTTGGCGGCAGAGACGGCTGGCGACCCCCGACTTCTTTCCAGCCGAGAGGTAGCGAAGCTGATGGCGGCACGCTCTAGATATTATGTCGCGCCGCCCCCAGGGGGTGGGGCAGAGCTGCCCGTCACCAGCGATAGCGCGGACTCTTCCTCTGAACATGTTTCGTTGACCCGCAGCGAGCTGGGTGCGCTAATCGATGAAGCAGTGCGCAAGGATCGCGCGCGAAGTTAGATCTCGCAAATTTGCCGGCTCTTCGAAGTTCTTCATTTCAGCTGGGGGAACTAATTCTCGGACTATCCATCACCTGGAATTTCCCGCCCTAAAACAGGAAATCTCCACGGGGAGACGCGGTCATGCCGCACTGCTATCCAACGAGTTTGGCGGAACTTTGCAACAGTCCCAAATCGCCGTGCATCGGGTCATGCCTACCGCGCTCAATCCTGGCGGCGATTATTCTTTTACTCTCTGTCTCGCTTTCACCGCACTCTTCACCTGCCGCACAAGAACACTCCCACTCTGGACATCAACACGACACCGCGTCGACGCCAGGGAGTAGCCCAGCCGACAAAGCCAAGCTCCTTGCTGACCAGCGCGAAAGCGAATTCAATCATCATCTGGTTGGATTCTTCGTGGCGTTAGCCGGGCTGTGGGTCTTGGCACATGGCACTATGTTGCGGTCGTGGCCGCCGATTCGCTATGCCTGGCCCGTCTGTTTTCTTCTGGCCGGGCTCTTCGTCCTCATCTTTAGCGATACCGAGCTCTGGCCTTTTGGTACTCAGGCTTGGCTAACCGGCCTCGCAACACACCGAGAGGTGTTTCAGCACAAAACTTTCGCGGTCATACTGCTGAGCCTCGGCACAATTGAGTTCCAGCGCGCGCGTGGGCGTTTAACCGCCGCCTGGGTCCGATGGATTTTCCCCGTTCTCGTGTCCATGGGATCAGCTTTACTTCTTTTTCACGAGCATCGGTCGGGCATGGTAGGCGTTGACCATATAGAGCGCATGGCGCGTATTCAGTCGGAGCATGCGAGCTATGCAGCTGCAGGGTTTGGAATCGCTTTAAGCAAGAGTCTTTCCGAGATGAAGTTCCCTTGGCAATTTGTGTTTGCAAAACTCTGGCCGACGCTAATGACTTTGCTCGGAATCCTTCTGATGTTGTATCAAGAGTAGCTTTGGGAGTAGTGAGGAACTTCAGCTCTCATTTTTGTTATTAGCGCAGTTTAATAAGGATGTGCAAGTTCAATTTGCGGCAGTACCAGTTTGCGCTGCGCCATTCCCGGAAGCGCCGCACGCGCAAATATCTGCAACGAAGCCCTTCAAAAACTCATCCCTGGGTCTACCACCAAGGTTCCTGAACAGGACACAAACATCACTTTTTCGAGTGAAGCGACGGTGTTTGGCAATTTTACGCCAGGCCCAAGCGGCTAAGCGGCAATTCGCGCACGCGCTTGCCGGTCGCCGCAAAAATGGCGTTGCACAATGCTGGTGCAAACGGCGGCAGGCCGGGTTCGCCGATTCCCGCGGGGGGCGCTTCGCTCGGCACCAAGTACACATTTGTTTCGCGCGGCGCATTGTTCATGCGCGTCATTTGGTAATCGTTAAAATTCGATTGGTTGATCGCGCCATTGCTGGCCGTAATTTCTCCGTAGAACGCCAGGCTGGCTCCCATCACCGCGGCGCCCTCAAACTGCTGCCTGACCATCTCGGGATTCACGATCCTTCCAGCGTCCAAGGCGGTGTCCACGCGGTTAATCTTCACCTTGCCCGCATCGTCCACCTGCACCTGTACAACGCTGGCGACATACGTCAGGAAACTACGATGCATTGCCAGCCCCATTCCGAAGCCGTTGCCGGATTTATGTTTTCCCCAGCCCGCTCCTTCCGTCGCCAGGGTCAGCACGCGCCGGAATCTTGCCGTATCGATCGGATAATCCTCGTATGCGCCGTCATAGTTGGGATAATCCTTCGCCAGCTCGCTCTTTGGGATGATGCGATCCGGCCCCAGCAATTGCAGCGCGTACTCCAGAGGATCGCGACCCGCCGCGTGAGCCAGTTCGTCCGCGAAAGAATGAACGGCAAACGCGTGATAAATATTGGCGACCGACCTTAGCCATCCAATGCGCACGTGCGCTGTCGCTGGCCCGTTCTCCACGCGGTGATTTGGCAGGGCGAAAGGCACATCGGTGAAGCCCAGCCCCAATTCATCCGCTGCCGAATAGTTAGTTTTGGGATCGAAGGTCGAACCGATGGGCGGAAATACCGTGCGTTGCAGCCAGGCAGTTGGTTTGCCATCCGCGTCCAGCGACGCTTTCATGTACATCGCCGCCACTGCGTGAAACACGTCAAACTTGATGTCGTCCTCGCGGCTCCAAATTACCTTCACAGGTTTCCCGGTTTTTTTCGCAAGCACGGCAGCTTCAATTGCAAAATCGGGAAAAGATTTGCGTCCGAACGCGCCGCCCAGTAATGTCACGTTTACCGTCACATCTTCCTTTTTAAGGCCCAATGCAGTTGCGATAGCTTCCTGCGCACCTTGGGGATTTTGCGTGGGTGCCCACACTTCGGCCTTCCCGTCGCGGAAGACCGCCAGTGCAGCGGGTGGTTCCATCGAAGCATGCGCCAAGAGCGGAACATAATAATCCGCCTCCACGATCTTCCCGCCTTTGGCAAAAGCGGCTTCTACGTTGCCATTCTCTCGCACAACTTTGCCCGGCTTGCGTGCCGTATCCTGCAACTCCTTTTTATAGGAATCGGAGTTGTATACGCTGTGGTTGCTCGTCTCCCAATCGATCTTGAGTTTTTTCTTTCCCTCCATCGCCGCCCAGGTGTTATCCGCGAGCACAGCTACTCCACCAAGAGCTTGAAATCCAATCGGCGGTTTAAAGGTGTCGAGTGTGGCCGTCTGCTTGACACCGCTCACAGCCATCGCAGCCTTGTCGTCGAGAGATTTGACGGTACTTCCGAAGACCGGGGGATGCGCCACACTGGCGTAAAGCATTCCATCCATGTGCGCGTCTTGTCCGTACGCGGCTTTGCCCGTGCACATATCTTTCAAGTCGTAGTTTGGTGTACCTTTGCCGATATACCGCCACTCACTGGGCAACTTCAGCTTTAGCTCTTCGTTTTTCGGCACATCGAGTTTCGCGGCTGCGGCCACCAAGCTTCCATATCCGAGTTTTCTTCCCGACGGCTTGTGGACTACGGTGTGAGGTTCCGTAATGCATTCGCTTACTGGCACATTCCACTGCGTCGCTGCTGCGCGCACCAACATCAATCGCGCGCTCGCTCCCGCTTCGCGCAGTGGCTTAAAGAAGCTCTTTACGGAGTGCGATCCATCGGTGTCCTGGTCGCCATATTTCGCGTCACCCGTCGCCTGTACAATTTTTACCCGCGCCCAATCCGCATCGAGTTCGTCTGCCACGATCCTCGGCAAAGCGGTTTTGCTTCCACTGCCCATTTCCGAGCGGTGCGCGATGATGTATGCGGTGCCGTCGGTATCGATCGCTAAATACACATTCGGCTGCAGCGGCGGCCTGGTTATCGCCGCCTGCTGATCGAGAGTTGCGACAGTCGCTGCATTGAGTTGTTCTGGCACTAAACGAACACTCAAGACAAATGCGCCAGCGCCGAGCATGCCTTTTAGGAATTCGCGGCGGCTGTTTCCTGTGGCGCGCGCGAAATTAACTTTAGAAATATTTTCGATGCGGATCATAAGATCCCCCATGCTGCATGAAGAGGAACTCGCCGAGAATCGCTTCATGCCAGGCTCCATCCTACCGCCATTTTTATTTCTTGCAAGCCTGCTCAAGATCACGGCCGTAATCGCCAGAACTCACTGCTATGATCACGCCGGCGGCGCAGCTGCGCACTCGGCAACCCGTCAGTTGCAGTTTGCGAGCTGGAAGTGCAATCTGAAATACGAAAACGCAAACACATGTCCCCAGAATTAATGCGCCGCGCCATCGCGCTGGCCCTCGGAAATGTGCGCAATGGAATGGGCGGTCCCTTTGCAGCGCTTATCGTGAAGGACGGCCGTGTCCTCGCTGAAGGAACCAACCGCGTTACCTTTTCCAACGATCCCACGGCCCACGCTGAAATCGTGGCCATCCGCGAAGCCTGCCGCGTCCTTGGCAATTTCGAGCTGACAGGCTGCGAACTCTACGCCACCTGCGAACCATGTCCCATGTGTCTCGGCGCGATTTATTGGACGCGCCTCGGGCGCGTTTTTTATGGAGCTACGGCAACTGATGCTAGCGCAGCGGGGTTCGACGACGCGTTCATTTACGCGGAGTTAAAGAAGCCTGTTGTCGAGCGGCGCACTCCCATGACGCAAATTCTTCGCGAGGAATCCTGCACCATCTTCACTGAGTGGAAACAGCTGGGAAATAAAAAGAGTTATTGAACTTCTGCCAGGAAACTTGTCGTCGGCTCGAATGTTTGCATTCTCATTGCACCTAGGCACTTTCCCAATCGCACGCTGTCACTTTCCCAAGTTGTACCCGGTCACCGTTCCTAACGTACGCTTTACTTTTCTGAAATCAGCACCTGTTGCGGCATTTCCGGAACGGGATGCATCGTGGTTTTCGCAAAGCCGGCGTTGCGGAACATCTTTTCGTATTCGGAAAAAGGATACGCATCGCCATTTTAATACAGCATGGCAACGGCGTAAATTCATTGCTCGGATGAGAGGTGGCTGGCATACTTTCAACCCCGCGATCAGTAAGAGGCTAGCTGTGAAACGCGAATATCATCGTTGGCATTCTCCCCGGCTGGGTATCGAACTCGGCGTAGTGGTGTATGGCCATTGGGGTCCGCCGGTGATGGGCTTTCCGACCAGCGCGGGCGACGAATGGGAGCTGGAAAACCAAGGTATGATTTCAGCACTCGCGGAATTCATCGATGCCGGCAAAATTAAATTCTTCAGCGTCAATTCCGTGAACGGCTATGGGTTTTACAACAAAGCCGCGCATCCCTTTCATCGCAGCTACGTGCAGGCCACTTTCGACTCCTACCTGCGCGAAGAAGTCGTGCCTTTCGTCTGGGACCATTGCAAATCTCCGCGCATTGCTATCACGACGATGGGCACCTCTTTCGGCGCGTATCACGCAGCCAACACGCTGTTCAAACACCCCGATGTCGTGAAGCGTTGCTTGGCGCTGTCCGGCGTGTACGACGTCAGAAACTTCATGGACGGAATGTACGATGACAATCTTTACTTCAACAATCCGGTCGACTATCTGGCGAATATCAATGACCCGTGGGTGCTCAACGAGCTGGCGAGTTGCGACATCCATATCGCTACGGGCAGCGGACCTTGGGAAAAAAGCGGACCTTCGTACCGACTTTCGGAGATTCTTTCCCGCAAAGGGATCCGCCACTCGCTGGATGACTGGGGGCCGGAAGGCGGACACGACTGGCCCTACTGGAAAAATCAAATGCGCGAGTATGTCTCCCGGCACTTCTGAGTTTAGGGATACCTGCCACCCGGGTGTTTTTCGGAAGTATGTCAAACGAAGGTTTAGGGGGTTTGAGCGTGCAAATGTATCAAAACAAAGGGCTAAACTTTCGTGAGGGGCGAATTTGAGTGAAAGTGTGCGGATGAATGTTGCAAAGGGCGATGGTAGAGGAAAATTCGCGCGAACATGCGAGCGTTTAACAATTTTTATGGAATGGTCAGCGGGTCAGGCGAGGCCAAGGTTGGCAAGCTGGTAGCGGCCCTTTTCGATGATCTGGTCCTGGTCGATCCATACATCACACTGGCGGGTCAGGACGTCAACGTGGGTTCTGGATTTCCACTTGGCGTGGGTCTGGCTGCCGTAGGGATCGCCGAAGGCGATGTGCACGCCGGGAAATTTTTCGTCCTGCAACAAAATGCCGATCATTTCCGAGAGGCCGATATTCGTTCCGAACGCTAGCTCGCCGACACGATCACTGTTTTCGTCGGTGTGGCAATACTGCCAGAATTCCTGTTCCAAGTCTTTGCGCTGACATTCCACGCGAACAAGGCGGGCGCCAGCGATCTCGAGGACCAGCGGCGTGGTGCGCAGGTCACCATATTTACCGTTAAAGTGATCGCCGGCGGTGGCGTCACATACGAAGGTGCCGTCGACGGTGGCGGGAGTGGTGAAGACTTCGCCGGCCGGAAGGTTTGACCAATAACGCGGGCTGATCAGGCCACTGGTCTTGACCCAGTCCAAGCCGCGATCGAAATGGGCAGCAATTTTTGTTCCCGCTTCGGACTTCACGGTCAGCGTTTGCGCGCGAAGCATGCGCTCGCGAAGCTTGTCGCTCAAGCGGTCCACCAGACGGTAATCCGCACGCATTCCTTGTTGCATGATCTCCGGCGTGACGCCGACCATGTGGGCGTAACGGATTTGGCGGCGCTCGATCACTCGCACGATATCCATGCGCGCCCCCAATTCGCCGGGCTGCGGGCGCATGCACAGCACGCCCACGTCAGCGGACTCCAGCGCGTCTAGAATCTGCTTGGGCGCCTCGCGCAGGGGCCGCGGTCCGAAATCCTCCAGAAGAAACCCGGAATAGATTGCGCCGCGATTTTGGAGGGCCGCTGCCAGACTGGCAGCCACAGGTTCACTAGCCTTATCCGCGATTAGCGCCACGTGCTCGCCGGGCTGCACACTGAGGCAGGTTTCTATGGCGTTTTTCGCGCCAGGCATCAAGGCCGAATCGGACGACGAAAAGATCATTCACTTATTTTAGCGAATCCGGCAGGGTTTTGTACCGCGAGAGTCTAATCGTGGGCAGTCGCGCGGCATCGGCGCAGGCCGGAGCGCGTGTTACGCGGCGCTGGAGTCGCGCAAGGCGACGCGGAAAGCGGGGACTTGGCCGCCGCCGCTGGTGACATTAGCCAATCCAGTCGCACTTAGCCTGGTGAGGAAGCCAGCCAACTTTCCGCGAAAGAGATAGGGAGCAAAATCCACTAAGATGTCGCGGAACTCCACGCTTGCATTGTGCGTAATGTAGGGAAAATTTTCTCGACGTACGGGTATGCGTTGCTGCACGATCCAGCAACCGCCTCCAGCGTCCGGGTTGCCGGCGGAAATGGCCTTTTCAATGGCGGCGTCCCAGGCCTGCTCATCCGTCTCCCAGCCCAGAGTAACGCCCGTGCCGCCGTATTCGTCGCTGGGCTTGAGCACGAGGTTCTCGCGTTCTTTGCGAATGAAGGCCAGCAGTTCGAGCGGTTCACCTTTATGGGTGGTACGAACGTCGGCAACGACTCTGGTCCACGGCACATGCTTCTTGATTATTTCACGTTCTCCATGCGAAAAAAGCGAGCCGTTCCGCTCGTCAGTCAGCACGGCAAAAAAGGCTTTAACGTGCGGAATCTTGCAGCGAAAGGAATTGGCGACGCACACAGCATTCGCGGTATACGCTTTAACCAAAGCGGCGCAAGCTTCGGGGCGAGCCACGATATCGTTGATTAGCACACGGCGATACACGAGATCGATTTTTTTGCCTTGGGCCGTGAGGGTTTTGCCGTCGAAGAGCAGGTCGCGGGGATCCGCAAGCACTACGGGAACACCCATCTTTTCGAAGCGGGTTTTTAAGATCTCGAATTCGCTCCAAGTAGGTACATCCTTCCAGTCAACAATGGCGATTTGCGGGCGTTTAGACGTTCCGCCCCAATCCATAAAACTCAGAACCAACGCATCGAGGAGCTTGGCGATCAGCGGATAGCTGTGCATTTCGTAGCGCTGCGAGAATTTTTGCGTGAGCGGCAAATCGCTAAAGATATCGGCAAGCGTTTCCGCGTAGCCTGCGCCCGCGGGGGATTCCCCGTTGTATTCAACAAACTTGAGCGAACCAGGAAGCAAAAATGCATCCAAACGCGAGGCGGTACAGGCACGTCCGTATTGCGAGGGCAGGCGCGCGAGACGTCCCTCTGCCGGGCGGAGATGCAATTGCGCGAAGAGGTTCTGGTCTTTCAGGGCTGCCGCGGCGATGCGTTCCCCGAACTCGGCAATGCTCTCAGAGACAGTACGCACGCGTTGTTCGTCTTCGAGCGAAAGAAAAAAAGGCCGAAGGAATGGGCAGAGAACCCGGTTTCCAAAAGTCAACTTGGCGGCGCGCAGACGTTCGAGGAACGTCACGGTGAACTGGGGCGACTCGTCCAAGACGGGCCGCAGGAGATCGTGCCAGCAGTCCGCTGGGCCTGCAGATGCCGTACTGGTAGAAGAGGCACTGGTCATTTGGTATTAGTCCCCGTGGGTCGCGTGGAGGAAGTGCTCCCTGGCGCCTGCGCTGTTCTAGCCTTGGAGCCGGCAGCTTCGGCAGATGCTTTGTCTGGCGCTTTATTGGGCGTGGCAGGGACTTCTGCAGCTACTGTTGCACGTGGCGCCGCAGGCACTTTGGCGGGTGGTCGAGTAGAAGTTTGGCGCTGCGGTGTGCCCAGGAAACCCGCGGGTCCCGAAGCTTGCGGGTCAGCGATGCCGATGCCAAGCAGGTCTTCCCACTGCGGCCACGAATTTGCGATATTCCCGGTCAAAGCGCGATCAATCACCAAGCGGGCCATCTTGTCCACGACGATGTCAAAATAAAAATCGGTGATGCGTTCGCGTTCGAAGTCCGGGGCAGGATTGAGGAAGTCAATGGCATATGGCACGCCATCCTTGACAGCGAATTCGATGGTGTTCATTTCATAGCCGAGCGCTTGATTGATAATTTGCGCGTCTCTTACGATCCGGGAGCCCAACTCCGCTGACAAGTAGTCGTGATCGACGAGGTAACGCCGGTCTTGGGGGTCGTAGCGCACGGGAAGAATGTCGGCCTTCCCAAAGGTGAAGCAGCGCACGTATTGAGTGAAGTCGATGAACTCCTGCAACGTCATGCAATAGGGTGAAGTTTTGTCATAGGCAGCGAGCAGCTCTTCGCGATTATGTACCTTGTATACATGCTTCCAGCCGCCTCCAGAGTAGGGCTTGAGGATGGCGGGGCGGCCCACGTAATCGAGCAGCGCATCCCAATTCAAGGGATATTCCAAGTTATGCAGAGATTCGCTGGTGATGTCCACGTCGGGAGGATAGCCTTTCTGAGGCAGCAGAACGGTCTTGGGAATAGCGATGCCCAACTTGGAAGCCACGGAATAGTTGAAAAACTTGTCATCGGCGGTCCACCAGAAGGGGTTGTTGATGACGTAGGTGCCCTGCAGAACGGCGTGCTTCAAATGGCCGCGATAATAATCCGCTTCATGGGAGATGCGATCGACAATCACGCGGTACGGGGAAGGCGCGTCCATGCGGGTGCCGCCCAATTTCACGAATTCGGCGGTAACACCATCCGCGGCGCCCAAAGATTTTACGCGCTCGATAAAAGCCGGGGGAAAACTGTATTCGCGGCCACAGAGAAGACCTACTTTTTTCATGATGTTCTCCTAACCAGGAGATCCGAGAACAACTGCGTTTTAAAACCCCAGATCCGCGTTCCTGAGACACAGAGGTGGCGTGCCGCGGCGAAACTCCTAATTTACGGCGTGCGCGGAAGACGAGCGCGGTTCGGTTACACCGCTGCGTGTTTCCTCCACGAGATGGCGCACGACGGCTTTGAGGTCGCCGGTGTCGTGATAGACGCGGAGCTGACGCTCGGCACTGGTTCCTTCGTTCAAGATGGTATGCACATACTCGACCGCGCTGCGGCTGCCCAATTCATCCACGACGTCGTCGACAAACATCAGCAGCTCCGGGATGAGTTCGCGCATGGGGACTTCCACTTCCTTGCCGAAGTCGACGAGTTTGCCTTCGATGCCGTAGCGGGCAGCCCGCCATTTGTTCTCTTCAATCAAGGCGCGGCGATAGAGGCGGAAGCTCATGTTTCCTTTATAAAGTCGATAAAGTTTGACGACGATGGCTTGGGTCAAGGCGGCAATGGCGACCGCTTCTTCGACCTTGGTGGTGACGTCACACATACGGAATTCGAGTGTGCCGAAGGCGGGATGCGGACGGACGTCCCACCAGATTTTCTTTCCGTTATCGATGCAATTCAGCTTGACCAGGAGGTTGACGAAATTTTCGTAGGCACTCCAGGACTCAAATTGTTCGGGGACGCCGGTGCGAGGAAAGCGACGGAAAACTGTAGTGCGGAATGATTTCAAGCCGGTGTTGCGCCCCATCCAAAACGGCGAGCTAGTGGAAAGGGCCAGCAGATGCGGCAGGAAATAGCGGACCATATTCATCATATCGATGGTGGTCTGCTTGTCAGGCATGGCCACGTGCACGTGCATGCCGAAGATCAGTAGGGAGCGGGCGAGCTGCTGGAGCTCTTCGATAATATTCTGGTACCGTTCGCCGGGCGACATTACCTGGTCGATCCAACTGGAGAACGGATGTGTGCCGGCAGCGGCTACCTGCAAGCCGACGCGCTCGGCTGCGGCGACCAGCTCGCCACGCGTGCGATGCATTTCGATGCGGAGCTCGGCTACATTATCGCAAATGTTGGTGCCGGTTTCAACGATGGACTGATGCATCTCATGCTTTACCTGTTCGACTATGTCCGGCGAAGCAGCGGAAACAAGCTGCATGACATGGGAACGCAGCTCGCACGTGGCGGGATCTATAATTTGAAATTCTTCTTCGACGCCGATGGTAAAGCGGTGAGCCACGGACGGGGCCCTCAGTATACCGGTTCAAATCGGGAACTTCGAAGTCGTATCATAGCGCGCTAAAGGATAAAATACACCTTCGCGTGTAGCCGGAAGAGAGGGAAGTAAGAGCAAAGAAATGGGGCAGAATTCCTATCCGCCCCACCAATTCTTGGACCGCGTGAAAAAGGGAGTTAGAGCTAGGCCGCGCCCAGTGCCCGCCGTTGCTGGAAGCACTCACGACAGAAAACCGGTCTGCCTTGGGTGGGACGGAAAGGAACCGTGGTTTCCTTGCCGCACTGCGAACAGTTCGTTTTGGTCTCCGCGCGCATCTGATAGCCGCCACCAGCAGGCGAGCCACCGTCAACGCGCTTGGCTTTGCAACCTTTGCAACGTTTGGGTTCGTTCTTAAAGCCCTTGTCGGCGAAAAACATTTGTTCGCCGGCAGTAAATACAAACTCGGCACCACACTCCGAACACTTCAGGACCCTGTCGTGATATTCCATGACCCGCTCTCCCTAGGCCCTAGGCGGGCAGGAGATGGGTAAACCTCGTATCTCAGAGCCTAACTGCTTGGGTGTACCGGTATCCGGGGAAGCCGGGCGCGGATCCCATGGGCCTAAGTGCACGAAGCTAGAAATAGAAACCCAAACGTCACTGCCTACCGGGGCCTGATTCTCGGAAGTGCGGCGCCGAGCCGCAGCGAGAAAGGGACGAGAGTTAGTCCAATTCGCGCCGCTGCTTCTTGCGCAGTCGCTTCCGCGAAAGCGCTTCCTTGGCCCGGCGCTTCTCGCCGGGTTTCATGTAAAAGCTATGCTTCTTGATTTCCTTGATGATGTCTTCCTGCTGCACCTTGCGTTTGAAGCGACGCAGGGCATTTTCCAGAGATTCGCTCTCCTGGATGATTACTTCGGCCACTTTTTCAATTCACCCCCAATCCGGTTAGGATTGGATTCTTGCGGCGCCTCTTGATGAACGCTCTGCGTACACCTGAACTTGCCGGTGGGCACCGCCCCTAGCAGCAATTATCGCACGAGGGTTGATGCATCTTCTAATCAATAACCCCCATAGAAGTCAAGGAATCTTTCTACCCATAGGCGGGAAAGGGAGTTGTGACGGCGACTCGTACCTAGTTTATAAACCCGTAGTTAATAGTAATAGGACGTCGCAAGGCCGGGCTTGTGCAGGACCTTGTGCTGAGGCTTGCGCTTACTGTTAGAATGAGCCCCGTTTTAGGGATCCCGGAGACAGCTCATGAGCGAGATGCGCGACGCCATCGGAGTACTCCTTGCGGGGGGCCAGGGCGAACGCCTGTGGCCACTAACGCGCGACCGCGCCAAGCCAGCCGTTCCTTTTGGCGGGATGTATCGCATCATCGACATTACGCTTTCGAATTGCATCAATTCCGACTTGCGGCGAGTCTTTGTTCTGACGCAATACAAAGCGCTGAGCCTGAACCGGCATATACGGGCGGGGTGGTCTCCGCTAGCGGGATTGGGAGATTACATCGAAGTTTTGCCGCCGCAGATGCGCGTCTCACAGCAGTGGTATCAGGGCACTGCGGATGCCGTTTACCAAAACATTTATTCCATCGGCAGCGAGCGGTCTAAATACGTGTTTATTTTGTCCGGCGACCATATATACAAAATGAATTACAGCCGCATGCTGCAGCAACATGTGGACGCAGGCGCGGATGTGAGCGTGGCGACGATCCAAATTCCGGTGGAACAAGCGGCGGGTCAATTCGGAGTGATCGAAACGGACAAGGACTGGCGCATCGTAGGCTTTGAGGAAAAGCCGGCGATTCCTAAACAATCGCCGCACCAACCGGGACACTGCAACGCGTCCATGGGCATCTATATTTTTAATACGCAGCTGATGATTCCGATTCTGCTGGCTGATTCCGAAGACTCCAAGTCGCACCACGATTTCGGCAAAGACATAATTCCGCGGATTATTTCGAAGCACCGCGTGTTTGCTTTCAACTTCGTGGACGAAAACCGCAAAGACGCTTTGTACTGGCGCGATGTGGGAACGCTAGACGCGTATTACGAAGCCAACATGGACCTGGTCAGCGTTTCGCCCATCTTCAACCTTTACGACACTTCCTGGCCGCTGCGCACGTGGATACACCAGTATCCGCCGGCCAAATTTGTATTCGCGGACCCTGAACGCATGGGCGTGGCACTGGATTCGATCGTGGCGGGAGGTTCGATCATTTCGGGCGGACGCGTGATGAAATCCGTGCTGGGGGCGGATGTACGCATCAACAGTTATTCGGAAGTGTCCGAATCGATCATTTATAACCATGTGAATGTGGGACGTCATTCGCGTATACGGCGCGCCATCATCGACCGACACGTCAGCCTTCCGGAGCGAACGGAGATTGGGTATGACCTGGAGGCTGACCGGCGGCGATTCCATGTGACGGATTCCGGCATTGTGGTGGTGGTGAGGCAGGAGTCACTGATCGAAGAGCCGGAGACAGTTTAGGGGTATTGGGGGCGGACACGCCCACCATTCCGCGTTTTGTAGATTGCCATTCCTCGTTTCTCCCTCGATGTGTCGATGTCTGCGCTGTGCCTAAGAGGCAATCTTCTGTAAAATTGCCAATTCGCTTTCATCGAGGAGAAGAAACACTCATGGCCACGAAAATAACAAGAGTACACGCGCGCGAAGTCCTAGACTCACGGGGCAATCCTACGGTCGAAGCGGACGTGACGCTGGACTCCGGAGCAATCGGAAGAGCGGCGGTGCCGTCAGGGGCGTCGACCGGAGAGCACGAAGCCCTGGAGTTGCGCGATGGAGACAAATCGCGGTATCTAGGCAAAGGCGTCTTGAAAGCCGTGGCCCATGCCAACACGGACATCGCCAAGGCCGTAGCCGGTCTGGATGCCGCAGATCAGCGCGCAGTGGACCACAAGATGATCTCGCTCGACGGCACCCCGACTAAGTCCCGCCTGGGCGCCAATGCAATCCTGGCTGTATCCATGGCCGCAGCACGCGCTGCGGCCATCGCCCTAAAGCAGCCGCTTTACAAATATCTTTCCCGGTACTCGACGGATACTTCGGCCAGTCTGCTGCCTGTGCCCATGATGAACATACTCAATGGCGGAGCGCATGCGGATAGTTCGGTCGATTTTCAGGAATTCATGGTGATGCCTGTCGGCGCACCTAAATTTTCGGAGGGTCTTCGCTGGGGCGTGGAAATTTTCCACGCGCTGAAGACTGCTCTGAAAAAACGCGGATACTCCACAGCAGTGGGAGATGAGGGAGGGTTTGCACCGAGCTGTAAATCCAATGAAGAAGCCATTCAGATCGTGCTGGAGGCGATCGAGGCAGCGGGCTACAAAGCCGGGGAGCAGGTGAGCATCGCGCTGGATCCGGCGTCCAGCGAGTTCTACGACAAGGCTAGCGGCAAATATGTTTTCAAGAAGTCCGACAAGTCGGCACGCACTTCGGCCGAAATGGCTGCTTACTGGACGAGCTGGGTGGAAAAATATCCAATCGTCTCCATCGAAGATGGAATGGCGGAGGACGACTGGGCCGGATGGAAGACGCTGACGCAATCCGTGGGGAGCAAGAGCTCGAAGAAGAAAATACAGCTGGTAGGCGACGATCTCTTCGTCACGAATACGGAGCGCCTGGGACGCGGAATTAACGAAGGTATTGCGAATGCCATTTTAATCAAGCTGAATCAGATTGGAAGCGTGAGCGAAACGATTGACGCTATCGAACTGGCGCGCAAGGCCGGCTATCATTCGATTATTTCGCATCGTTCGGGCGAGACCGAGGATACGTTCATCGCGGATCTGGCGGTAGCGACTGGAGCCGGGCAGATCAAGACAGGGTCCGCGAGCCGCACCGACCGGATTGCCAAGTACAACCAATTGCTGCGCATTGAGGAAGAATTGGGAACATCAGCGAGATTCCCGGGCGGGAGGATTTTTTCGGCGTAGCGCGGCAGAAGAAGCCAAGCGCGTCGCCCAATACAAGCAAGGCCCGCACAATTGAGGAAGAACGCTGTGGTCTGAAGGGAAGTTGTTTTATTATGGGAGTTACCGGGATGCCCGGATTTCCCGGCAACGACGTCTCTCTACCCAGCCAAGGCCAAACCAGTTGAAGTCCGGACGATTAGGCCACCGGTAAAGTGAACTAGCAGAGCGGAAATCCCGTCAACTGAGCCGGAGAGGAACTTTTATGTCATTTACGCTGTATGCGGTGGGATTTCTTATTCTAATCGGCGGGCTGGCCTATGGGGCTCACTTGATGCATGTACCGGCACACTGGATTGTGGTTGGCGCAATCGTGCTATTGGGTCTTGGGATAGTGACAGGCGTTCAGAGCACGCGGCAGAAAGATCCGTCAACCTAACTAACACGCGCAGAGCCGGAATCTTTTTGTCCGGAAAGCACCGCGGTCGTTCGTCCAACGAATGTGGACTGCGGTTCATTAACTCACGCGATTTCCAAAGATTACGTCTTTGAGGCAAAATACGGGCTCAATTCTCTGGAGTCTTGGGGTATCCATGAATCGCAGTCTGGCACTCGCATCGCTTATCTATCTTGGCGTATCGATTACGGCTATCGGAAACTATGTGGGCGCCGATGAGCAATCATTAGCCGGCTATTCCGCCGAATCCTCGCGCGTGGAGCGCCAGTGGGAAGAAAAACTTCGGGCCATTCCCAGCGCGGACAATCTTCGTGCCTACATGCAACGCCTATCCGCCCGGCCACACCACGTCGGCTCCCCTTACGACAAGGAGAACGCCGAATGGATCGCCGCCAAATTCAAGGAGTTCGGGCTGGATACGCACATCGAACAATTCGATGTGCTGTTTCCCACGCCGAAGGAAAGGGCCGTAGAGGTCGTGGATGGCGGGACCAAATTTGTTGCGAAGCTACAAGAGCCGGCACTTCCCGAGGACCCCACATCCAACCAGCACGCCGAGCAGCTCCCCACGTATAACGCGTACTCCATCGATGGGGATGTTACGGCTCCGTTGGTCTACGTGAACTACGGAATACCGGAGGATTACGAGCAACTCGAACGAATGGGGGTTTCCGTCAAAGGCAAGATCGTGATCGCGCGCTACTATCACTCGTGGCGCGGCATCAAGCCGAAGGTCGCGGCGGAACACGGCGCTGTTGGCTGCCTGATTTATTCTGACCCGCACGAAGACGGTTACGTGCAGGGGGACATTTTCCCGAACGGCCCTTATCGCCCGGGCGCTGGAGTGCAACGCGGGAGCGTTGTGGACATGCCACTGTACCCGGGGGATCCACTAACTCCCGGCGTGGGCGCCACCAAAGAGGCCAAGCGGCTTAAGCGCGAAGAAGCCGTTACGATTACCAAAATCCCTGTGATGCCAATTTCGTATAACGATGCGCGTCCTCTGCTGGCCGCGCTGACCGGCGCGGTAGCCCCGGAGAGCTGGCGTGGCGGCCTAGGCGTTACGTACCACGTCGGCCCAGGGGCCGCGCAAGTTCACCTGAAAGTGAGATCTAACTGGGACATCAAACCGGTGTATGACGTCATCGCGAAAATTCCCGGATCGACGAATCCCGACGAATGGATCATCCGAGGAAATCATCATGACGCGTGGGTGAACGGCGCAGAAGACCCCACCTCCGGCATGGTGGCGGTTCTCGAAGAAGCCCGGGCGCTGGGGGAACTTATCAAAGCCGGCTGGAAGCCAAAACGCACCATTATTTATTGCGCGTGGGATGGCGAAGAGCCGGGATTATTGGGCTCAACGGAATGGGCGGAGGCACATTACGACGAATTGCGGGAGCACGGCGTGGTGTACATCAATTCAGACTCTAACGGGCGCGGGTATCTGGAAGTTGCGGGTTCGCACACGCTGGAAAAGTTCAGCAACGACGTGGCGCGGGAAATTACCGATCCGGAGACGAAGCTCTCCGTTTGGAAGCGGAATCAACTGCACGAAATTGCGGGCGCCACTAGCGACGAGCAGCGCAAGGAAATTCGGCAACGCGCGGACCTTCGTATTGAGGCTCTAGGTTCCGGCTCCGACTACACGGCGTTTTTGCAGCACGACGGAGTCGCTTCGCTGAGTATCGGATTCGGCGGGGAAGATGGCGGCGGTATATACCACTCCATTTACGACGATTTCTACTGGTACACGCATTTCAGCGACACAGATTTCACCTACGGGCGAGCACTCGCGCAGACTGGGGGGACTGCGGTGCTGCGCCTGGCCGATGCCGAACTGCTACCGTTTGAGTTCGGCAATTTCGCTGATACGGTGCAGACCTACGTGAAGGAACTGAAGACGCTGGTGGAACACAAACGGGATGAAATCAGCGAGCGCAATCATCAAATTGAGGAGGGTGTGTTCAAGGCCACCAATGATCCGAAACGCCCGCTGGTACCGCCGCCGACCGAAGGCGTACCTCCCCACGTGAATTTTGCGGCGCTTGAGAACGCGGCCGACGCGCTGGCGCGGAGCGCTGACGAGTACCGTAAAGCTTTCGAGCAAGCCAACGCCAGTGGTGGGAGCACGTTAAAATCCAGCGCTCTGGCGGATGTGAATAAACTACTGATGCAAAGTGAGCGGAAACTTACCACTGCGGAGGGATTGCAGAACCGGCCGTGGTTCAAGCATCAGCTATATGCTCCCGGGTTTTATACGGGCTACGCGGCAAAAACAGTGCCGGCAGTACGCGAAGCTATTGAACAAAAACAATGGAAACAGGCTGAGGACGGAGTGCTCGTCGTAGCGCGGGTTCTACAGGACGAAGCGGCGCTGATCTCATTGGCAGCGACCAAGCTCGCCGCGGCAACCGCACATTGATAAGCGTACTGCAGTTGTTTATTTATTTGGGGGTTGCCCGGTCGTATTGCTGAACATAGTGCGGGACCGGTATCGCCGAGTCACATTTCTCGTCGCGAATCGCAACACCTGCAGCAAGGTGAAGAGGAATCACGCCAGCCCACACGGGAAGCGCGTAATCCGGCGCATCGTCTTCCGGCGGGCCCACGCGCATTTTGGCGGAAACTTCCGTGAGCGGCAGACGCAAAATGCTGGTAGCTTTCAACTCCTTTTCATCAGGCTGACGCGCGTCGTTCCACCGTCCTGGCAGAATTTTTTCCGTGAAGGCTCGCAACGCCTGGAGTTTCTCTTCAGCTGTATCAATGAGCGTCGCCCGCCCAAGCGCCACGACGGAGCGGTAATTCATGGAGTGATTGAACACGGAGCGCGCCAGCACTAGGCCGTCAGCGAGGGTTACGGTGATGCATACGGATAGACCTTCGCTGGCGCCACGCAACATGCGGCTAGCCGCGGACCCATGAAAATAAATAGCCTCGCCCACACGCGCAAACATCGTAGGAATCACGTAAGGCTGGTCATTCATCGCAAATCCGACATGACAGACGAATGCTTCATCAAGGATTTTGTATATCGTATCCCGATCGTAGGAGCCGCGATGGGGTTCGCGCACGACGCGGGTGCGCTCAGTTGGCGAAAACGTTTCGAGCACGGTACACCTCATTGAGAACGTGGCGCAGGGTTAATAGTCGGCGCCACCGCAGCATGAGTGAGGAATAACAATTCTCATGCTAACACGAGGTAATTCCGGCACGAGACAGCGATGATGGATGGAAAGGAAAAAACATAACCAATTTGGCGCTTTGAATTCAGGTTTGCTACGGTGCAGTAAGCCCGAGACCGGTGGGCCTAATGGTGGGCAGCGTAATACGCTTTGTGAGAAACTAACGGGCCGGAGAGAAACATGAGCACGCTAGCTTTGTATGGAAGCGAACAAAAATTGTTCGATATGGCATGGGTGCGGGAGCAATTCCCGTCACTAGGTATAAAAGTCAACGGACATAACGCGGCATTTCTGGATGGGCCGGCCGGGACGCAGGTTCCCAAACAGGTGATCGCGGCGATCCAGGATTATCTGCTAAACGCCAACGCCAATACGTGCGGTGCGTTTGCGACGAGCCGGCGCACCGACGCGTTGATCGCCGCCAGCCGAAAGGCGATGGCGGACTTTCTGAACTGCACAAGTGAAGAAATTGTTTTCGGGCAGAACATGACCACGATCACCTTTGCGCTGGCTCGTGCGATTGGGCGCGAGATGAGGCCGGGTGACGAGATCGTGGTGACCACGCTGGACCACGACGCTAACGTCGCTCCCTGGCGGGCGCTGGAAGAGAAAGGTGTGATCGTCCGACAAGTGGACATTCGCGAAAGCGATTGCACGCTGGATCTCGATGACCTGAAGCGCAAAGTAACGGATAAGACGAAGCTCGTAGCCGTAGGCTATGCGTCCAATGCGGTTGGCACGATCAATCCGGTGGCTGAAATTACGCGGCTGGCACACGCGGCAGGAGCTTTGATGTTTATTGACGCGGTGCACTACGCTCCGCACGGATCCATTGATGTGCAGGCTCTCGACTGCGATTTTTTGGCGTGTTCGTCTTATAAATTTTTTGGGCCGCACATGGGAACGCTGTATGGGAAACGCGAGCATTTGCTGCGCTTCAAGCCTTACAAGGTAAGACCGGCGCCCGACACGCTTCCGGACCGCTGGGAGACGGGGACGCAGGTACAAGAATTAATCGTGGGGATTGCCGCCGCGGTGGAATATATCGCGGAGCTAGGGAAGCGCTGCGATCCGTCCGCTAGGGACCGGCGTAGCGCGGTGCTCGCGGCGTATCGAGCAACACGAGAATACGAGACAACTCTGGTTACAAGGTTAATCGAAGGATTGGTGGCAATTCCTGGGCTGCGGCTCTTTGGGATTAGAGATCCCAAGAGATTTCACGAACGATGCTCCACGGTTTCCGTGCGTTTGGGGCAGCATACGCCGACGGAAGTGGCTACTTATCTGGGTGAGCGCGGAATTTTCAGCTGGGATGGATCTTTCTATGCGCTTAATTTGACACAACGGCTGGGCGTGGAAGAAAGCGGCGGGCTGCTGCGAATAGGACTGGTGCATTACAACACCGCGGAGGAAGTAGACCGATTGCTGGTCGCACTGCGCGAATTCGCAACCAAGTAGCAACGTTTCCGCAAAGTCGTAAAGAACTCTGTGCAGCTCATCGGCGTACTCGCATCGCCGACAAAGTGCCGTGCCGCTGAAGTGCGGAATAGTATTTATCTCGAGGAGCGATGAGCAAAAGGCCGAAACCAATTGTACTGACCGTGCTGGATGGCTGGGGCTACCGCGCCGAGACACAAGGCAACGCCGTAGCGCTGGCGCGAAAGCCGGCTTACGATCAGTTGCTAAGTATATTTCCAAACACGCTGATCCAAACCTCGGGGCCATTTGTGGGGTTGCCTGAAGGACAGATGGGCAACAGCGAAGTCGGACACATGAACATCGGCGCGGGGCGAATCGTGCACATGGACATCACCCGCATCGACCTGCTTATTGCGAATAAAAAGCTGCAGACAATTTCGCTCTTTCAGCAAGCCATGGAGCGTGGGCGTACGCGACAGTTGCATTTCCTGGGGCTGCTCAGCGATGGCGGTGTTCATTCACACATCCAGCACCTTTTTGCCCTCCTGGAAATGGCTAAGCAGCAGAAGGTGGAAAAAGTATTTGTGCATTGCTTCCTGGACGGACGCGACACTCCGCCGCACAGCGGGCGGGGCTTCGTCCGGCAGCTGCAACAAAAGATGCGCGAGTTGGCCATCGGCGAAATCGCCACGCTCGTAGGCCGCTACTACGCCATGGACCGCGACAACCGGTGGGAGCGGGTGGAATTGGCCTATCGCGCGATGGTGCATGGGGAAGCCGAGAAACGCACGGATGATCCCGACGCCGCGCTTCAGAAGAGTTACGAACAGGGCGTGACGGATGAATTTGTAAAGCCGATTGTAGTGACGAAAGGCAGCGATGGTTCGGCCCGGCCGGTAGGTTTGATTCGTGACGACGATGCTGTAATCTTCTTTAATTTTCGCGCGGATCGAGCACGGCAGATGACCTACGCGCTGGCTGCGCCAGAGTTTGACAAATTCGTGGATCCGCGACGCCCCAAGAATTTGTTTTTCGTTGCGATGACGCAGTACGACAAGAATTGGCCATGGCTGAAGTACGTCATCTCGTCGGAGAAGCTTGAGCACATATTGGCGCAAGTGTTCGCGGAATTGGACTACAAGAATTTGCGGTGCGCCGAGACGGAGAAATATGCGCACGTCACTTATTTTTTTAACGGCGGCGAGGAGAAGCCATTTGCCGGCGAAGAACGCATTCTCGTGCCATCGCCGAAAGTGGCGACTTATGATCTGAAACCGGAGATGTCCGCACAGGGAATCACCGACACGGTGATAAAGGCCATCGAACAAGGCGAGTTTGACGCCATTATCATGAATTATGCGAATGCCGACATGGTGGGACATTCCGGGAAGCTGGAAGCGACGATCAAGGCGGTGGAAGCGGTGGATGCGGGATTGGCCCGAATTTATCAGACGCTGAAACCCCGCGGTGGAGCGTGGATCATTACGGCGGATCACGGGAATGCGGAAACGATGATTGATCCGGCGACCGGCGGGGCGCACACATACCACACGACAAATCCGGTACCGCTTGTTCTTGTGACCGAAGACGATCGTGTACAGTTGCGGCCCGGTGGCGCGCTGCGGGATATTGCGCCGACTATGCTGGGTGTGTTGGGACAGTCACAGCCGGCGGATATGACAGGGAAAGACCTGCGGATTTTGGGAAAGTGGCTAAATCCTGAAAGTGCAAAGAAGCATCGCTAAAGTTTTTTGAATGATTCGCACAACACCTGAAAGAACAAAACTTCTCATTTGTGTGTGGCATCCGTTTACGGAGTGGAGACCCCAGCCGATGATGGCGGAGACCATCCGCAAGCGATGGCCAGAGATGCGCGTCGTACATTTGCCAAACTACGACCGGCTGGCGGAGGAATTGCCGGACAGCGATATTTTTGTGGGTTACTCGTTGCGGGCGCCACAGCTGGTCGACGCAAAGAAGCTGAAGTGGATTCATTCGACGGCAGCCGGAGTGGCGCAATTGATGTATCCGGAATTGCAACAATCGGGAATTGTGGTGACCAATCCCAGCGGGGTGTTTGCGGTACCCATGGCAGAGCACACCATGGGATTGCTGTTGGCGCTGGCGCGCAATTTTCCGGATGCCGTTCGGCAGCAGGATCAAGCGACGTGGTCGCAGCAGACGTTGTGGGACAAGCCGCAACATCTGACCGAACTCAACGGAAAGGTGTTGTTGATCGCCGGGTTCGGGTCGATCGGAAGAGAAATAGCTAAGCGGGCGAAGGGATTTGATATGCGTGTGTGGGGCGTTACGCGTTCAGGAAAAGGAGATATGACGGTCGCGGAGCGAATTGTGTCGGCTTGTGTATTGAACGACGTACTCCCCGAAGCCGACTACGTGGTGATTTCCGCACCAGAAACAGCGGAGACGAAACATCTAATCGGAACTCCACAGATTGCGCGCATGAAGCGCGGTGCCCGGCTCGTGAATGTCGGGCGCGGGTCACTCCTGGACGAATCGGCGCTGATCGGCGCTTTGAAATGCGGAAAGTTGGGCGGGGCGGCACTGGACGTGGCGCAAACCGAACCGCTTCCCACGGACAGTCCGCTATGGAAAACGCCAAATTTATTCATCACGCCTCATACCAGTGCGGTGAGTGATCGTTTGTGGGAACGCGAGACGTCGCTATTGATGGAATTGCTGGTAAGGTGGTTTGATGGGCGAGAATTATTCAATCGCGTAGATTTCGCGCGGGGATACTGACGCGCAGAAAAAAGAAATAACATCGACGAAGAGGTCCGCAGAGAGAGGGTATTCTTCAAACTTCGAGAGTGCCATGAAACTGTTTGAGACCATCGATCGAGCAGAGCGCTTCGCGATATTAAATCAATCGCCGACGCCACCTTTTGGAGCCTGGTAACCTTCGCGAGCGTAAACTACGTATTTCTGTTTCTTTCCCTTCTGGTCCACGACGGTAAGAGGGCCACCATCGGGCGCCACCAATTCGACTTTAATCTTGTGAAACTTGCCGTCTTTGGCGCCATTCGCGGGGCTATAGGAAATACTATATTGATGCCGCAGAAATGCGGCCACGTCGCGGAATATACCGGGAATTTCTCCGTCGAATTGCGGAAACCAGGCAAAGCCCCCGGTTTGCTGCGCAAAAGTTCTTAACTGGTTTTCCCCTTGCAGGGCATCCATCCGAGTGCCTTGATAGCCGCGAGACTCGAGAAAATTGTTGTACGGGCGATCGAGGCCTACGGCAAAGATGGTGACATCGCTTTGGCGCAACTGCTTCATGGTCTGATCCAAAGTGTGTTTTGAAAAGGTGTCCACGCCAGTAGCGAGTACCAGAATCGATTTCTTACCTTTGACGTCCTTTAGGCGATCCACGGTCTCAAGAAGCGCATCAAAGACGTTCGATTCACTGAAACCCGGAAAATAGAGATGGTAGATCGCATTGCGAACTTCGTCTTTGTTCTGTGTGAAATCGACTTCGAGGCGCGTCCGCATGTCGAACGTTTCGAGGGCTACCCAATCCTTGGGCTGAAGATTAGGGAAGAAAGCGTCTGCCCAATACTTCGCCTGGTAAGCGAACCAGTCATAGTAGCCGCGGCTGCTGAACTCTAAAAGCATGACGATAGTGATGGGTGCATCCGTCGGCGCAAAGTTCGTGATAGTTTGCGGAGCGCCATCGTCGAGAACGCGAAAGTTTTCTTTTTTTAAACCGGTGAGGATATCGCCATTTTTGGTGGCAGCGATGACGTCCAGCGTAACTACCGGAACATCAACGGCAATGGTAACGCCGGATTGGGGCGCTTGCTGTTGTGAGGGAGCCGCAAGCGCGGGCTTGGGAGGAGCGCTCTGTGGCGGCGGAGAGCCACCCTGCGGGCCTGACGGGGCTTGTGCGTAAATCGAGCGCTCCGCAATTGGCAGGAGCAGAATCGCCGCCAGAGCCGTCAACACAATTGGCAAGAGAATCGCTTTCATACAAAGAACCTCACCCTAAAACACAAACGCCGATTAAACAGAATATTCGATGCTTCGAGGGTACTGGCTCACGCTGTAATGTATGCACAACGTTAGACTACCCGCAGTCGCGTGTCGATACCTGCATGTTAATATGAAGCGCTTTCGTATCAAAACGTTGCTGGCGAGAATGTTGGGAAAACGGAGGACCGATTCGTGAATTGGAACTGCAAGAGGCAGTTGATTGTAAGCTCCGCATGGTGGCTGGCGACTGCGTGGTTGCCGGCTGCGGCGCAGCTCGCGCCAACGGTGGCTCCGGGAATTCCTGCAAGTCCCTCTCACGTTGGAGATACAACCGCGCTGGCCCAGGAAGCACAAGGATGGCTCGCGGATTTGATCCGCATAAACACGACAAATCCACCGGGAAATGAACAAGCTGCTGCCAAATACATCGCCGGGATTCTGGAGAAGGAAGGCCTTACGCCAGAATTGCTGGACGTCGCGCCCGGACGCAGCGCGCTGGTGGCGAGATTGCGGAGCACGGCGATGGCCGATCCTTCGAAAGCTCTGTTGCTTGTGGCTCACATGGATGTGGTGGGAGTGGACAGGGCCAAGTGGACGGTAGATCCCTTCGCGGGAGTGCTCAAGGACGGCTACTTGTACGGTCGGGGAGCCATCGACGACAAGGGAATGCTAGCGGCAAACCTTGCGGCGTTCATCGCCCTGAAGCGATCCACGGTGCATTTGAACCGCGACGTTATTTTTCTGGCAACCGACGATGAGGAAGGTGGCGGAAACGCCAGCATCAAGATTCTGATCTCGAAATATTGGGACAAATTCGCCGCGGGATACGCATTGAACGAAGGTGGCGAGATTCTTGTAAAGAATGGGAAGGTACAGTACGTGGCCATCCAGGCAAGCGAAAAGGTGGCGGTAAATGTGGCTGTAGTGGCACAAGGGAAGTCGGGCCACGCCTCGCAGCCGACGAAAGACAATGCCGTAGTGCATTTGTCCGCTGCGGTAGCCAAAATCGGAACGTACTCCGCACCGGTGCACTTCACAACTATCGTGCGAAGATATTTTGAGCAGCTGGCGACCGTTGAGGACGGTGAGATCGCTAAGTGGATGCGCGCCCTGGACACGCAAGATCGGGGCGAACATGCGCAGAAAGTAATTTCCGAGGCCAGCCCATTGTGGAACGCCATGATGAGGGACACGATTGCACCGACCATGCTATCGGCGGGAATTCGCAACAACGTAATTCCTGGGGAGGCACGCGCCAATCTGAATATCCGCTTGCTGCCGGGAAACACCATTGATGTGCTGCTCGCGGACCTCACCAAACTCGTGAGCGATCCACAGGTACGCTTTGAAATGCAACCGGATGGGGGCCTCGCAGCACCCCCATCATCGCTGGAGTCTGATCTTTACGTGACGATTTCGAAGGTCGCCTCCCGGGAATTTTCAGCACCTGTGCTTCCCTTCCAATCCACCTGGGCAACGGACTCGGCACAGTTGCGGCTACATAATGTTCAGGCCTACGGATTTGTGCCATTCCCGCTCACGGATGAGGATTATCGGCGGATGCACGGCGATGACGAGAGAATTCCAGTAGCTTCTTTTGCGAAAGGTGTAGACGTATTGACCAAGATTGTCGCGGAATTTGCGCGCGCTAGATAGACTACGGCTTCAGCATCAGTGCCGTAGCACCACTTAATTAAACCGTTTGGGAGAAGTAAAAATAGACGAGGAGTTATCCCGGCAATACCATGAATTTTCGCCACTCAAAGATAGTTTGCACCATAGGACCAGCCAGCCGCTCACCACGCATGATTAAGCGCTTGCTGCAAGCTGGGATGGACGTGGCGCGGTTGAATTTCTCGCACGGTTCCCACGCAGAGCACGCGCGAAGCATCGCACTACTACGCGCGGCTTCGATCGAGCATAAGAAACCGATTGCCATTCTGGCTGACCTGCAAGGGCCCAAGATTCGCACCGGACCATTGGCGGGCCGTGGACCCGTACAGCTCCACGCGGGCCAGCGGTTCGTGATTACCACCGCACGTATTCTCGGCGATTCCACGCGGGTAAGTACCACTTTTAAATCTTTGCCGCGGGAAGTACGCCCCGGCAATCGGATTCTGCTTTCGGATGGGTTAATTGAGTTGCGAGTGGTGCAAGTGCGCGGCGTGGAAGTGATCTGCGACGTGGTTAATGGCGGTGCGCTCGGCGAGAACAAGGGAATTAACCTGCCAGGGATAAAACTTCGCGTGCCTGCACTCACGGCGAAAGACAGGCAGGATCTCGTGTTTGCTCTAAAGCAAGGCGCCAACTACATCGCAGTGAGTTTTGTGCGCCGCCGCGAAGATGTTTTGCAGGCCAAGAGCTTGATTCGGCGAGCGGGAAAAGACACCCCAATCATCGCCAAGCTAGAGAAACCGGAAGCCATAGAAAACCTCGATGCGATTCTGCGAACGGCGGACGGCGTCATGGTGGCACGTGGCGATCTTGGTGTGGAAATGAAACCCGAGCGCGTGCCGGTGGTCCAGAAGATGGTCATCGCGCGGGCCCGGGAATTTCGCCGGCCAGTAATTACCGCAACCCAGATGCTGGAATCGATGACGGAGAATCCACGGCCGACGCGTGCGGAAGCCTCAGACGTGGCGAACGCGATTTTCGACGGCTCGGACGCAGTGATGCTATCGGCAGAAACGGCTACCGGAAAATATCCGGTGGAGACGGTAAGCATAATGGCGCGAATTATTGAAGAGGCGGAATCGAGTATTCGTGAGTTTCCGCGACCATCGACGCAGGAGCAATTGAAGGTAGCGGAAACAGTTGCAGAGCTGGTGTGCCATGCCTCACGTGAACTGCACATGAAACTGATTGCGGTGTTTACGCACAGCGGTTTCACGGCACGGCTGGTCTCGCGATATCGTCCGTTGGTGCCGATTATCGCGTTTTCGCCAGAAGCCGAGACGCGGCGGCGAATGGCGCTAATTTGGGGAGTCATGCCAAAAAACATCAAGGATCCTCACAAAATCGACACGTTAGCGTCGCTTGCGGAAAAACGTTTGCTGGAAGAGCGACTGGTCCGCAAGGGGGACGTGATCGGAATAGTCGCAGGTACACCGATGGGGATTCGCGGCACAACGAACTTCATGAAATTTCACGTAATCGGTGGAACGATATAAGCCTGGCTCGTGGATGTAACTACGCTCATTAGAATCTCTAATTAACCCAGTGGTCCGGATTGGACGGCGGTTCGTCTTTGTGTTTGTTCATATACACTTCGAATCTCTTCTTATTGCGCTGAACTTTCCAGTCCGTAACGCTATTGCGCACGTTATAAAGGAAAGATCCGCGGCGCAAATAGACGTAGCCGACGAGCATGCCGCCGAGATGACACAAATGGCTGACGCCGTCGCCTCCAGATCCAAGCGTGCCAAAAAATTCAATTGCCGCCATAACCGCGACATAAGGCCGCATGGGAATGGTGATGGGGAATGGAATTAGCCAAATGCGGCGGTCCGGAAACAGAATTGCATTGGCGATCAGAATCCCGAAGATCGCTCCGGATGCACCGATCGTCGCTACGTCCGATGGCGGCCTGCCAAAAAAAACCGGAATGGTCTTGACCACGACGTTGATTAGGCCGGCGCCCACTCCACAAAGGAAGAAATAATTCAGAAATCGCCGCTTGCCCCACACCAATTCAAGTTCGCGACCAAACATCCAGAGCATGAGCATGTTCAACAGCAGGTGGACTAACCCGCCATGAAGGAACATATAGGTGAACGGTTGCCAGATGCGCAGGCCATGGGTAACGGCGGCCGGAATTAAGCCGAAGTTTTGTGTAATGAAGTGATAAGCCGGCAGATCGCCAAGCAGGATATTGGCTAGCGTCTGAGCGAGAAAAACTCCCGTGCAAATGAGGACCAACAGCTTGACGCCGGGAGTGATAAACCCCCGCCAATCGAAGTTGTAACGCCGCGCGCTCACCGACGGGGCCATAAATGCAGTGTACGGCGGCTTAGGGCGTGCGTCAAAGTGTGACAAGTGCGCGTGTGTAAGGAGCTCAATGCCTCAAACTTCGCACGTACCAACTTTAAATTTCTGCACTTAGTTGAGCTTCTTGCGCGCAAAATAAAACAGCGAAGCCGCCAGCAGCAAAAACATAAAAATTCCGGCGAGGTTATTCGTGGCGAAAGGTCCTAGAATTTTCGGGCCGAATGCCAACAAATCAGGATGCCATGGCAGGCGCAGTAAGCCAGCGAACCAGCTGGGTACGCGAGTAGCAATTTGCGGATCTTGGAGGATATTGATAATGATGGCCAAGAGGCCGAACACTCCGCCCGCAGCAATTAGGCCGCTGGAGTACAGGGCGCCGGGGCTGGCCTCACTGTCAGGCTGACTATATTTCGTGGCGCGCTCCACCAGCCAGCGGACCAGACCGCCTGCGAACATGGCCGCGGTTGTGGCAATGGAAAGATACGATCCGACGGCAAAGGCCAGCGAACGCACGCCAAGTATCTCTACGGCTAGAACCAGAGCTACGCCCATGAGCACCAGTCGCCAGGGAAGACGTTGATTCAGGATGCCGCTGATAACGGTAGCCATCAACTTGGCCTGAGGAGCGGCAGCCTGGTCGCTTCCGATTCCATGTACCCACTGGACCTGGATCTTGCTGGTGGCGGGGTCGTAGAGATATTCACCGTCTGGAATTTCGCGTGAACCAATCGCGTTAATCAGTACGTAGCTCTTGCCTTGATAGCTATAGGTGTTCTGCTCGATACGCACTCCTGACGGGAGTTCGGAAACGTTCACCGGAATTTCAACGGGATTGTATTTTTGCAGCCCGCGATCCATGAGCGTAAGCGTTCCGCCGACCGCAATGGTTGAAACAGTGACGCCAATGAGCAGTCCAAACTGCTGCCAAATAGGGGTTGCGCCCACCAGGTAGCCAGTCTTGAGGTCTTGCGAAGTAGCGCCAGCAATAGCGGCCGCGATACATACGACTCCGCCGATGGTCAGAGCGAGAACCGCATAGTTCGGCGCGGTCCAGCCGGAAACTAGAAAAACCGCACAGGTAGCCATGAGCGTGGCAATGGTCATGCCGCTGATGGGATTTGAAGAGTTGCCCAACAAGCCGCTGATGCGCGAGGCCACGGTGACGAAGAGGAAACCAAACACCACCACGAAAACAGCGGCGAAAGCATTCTGATACCACAGCGTCTGTGCGCCGGGGATCGGGCGAAAGGTGAGTAGCACCCACATCATGGCGATAATAACGCCCGAGCCGAGTACCACGGTGCTCATGGGCATGTCGCGGTCAATGCGGCTCGCTGCCCCCGAAGAGCCAGCGCCCTCCGCGCGCAAATCTTTCACTCCGGAGCGCAGCGCCGAAACGATCGTAGGAAGAGTGCGCAATAAAGTGATCAATCCCGCAGCGGCCACCGCTCCTGCACCCATGGGCCGTATGTAGCTTCCCCATAGCTGATCAGGCGTCATTTGCGGTATGGGAATCGTCGCCGGATAGATCGGCGTGTTACCCGCAAGCTGGCCGAAAAATTTTATGGCCGGCATGATCAATAACCAGGAAACGATACCTCCCGCGAACAGGATGCCGGATACTTTGGGGCCGATGATGTAGCCTACGCCGAGATATTCCGACGTAATTGCCGCGCGGAAGGATGCACCGGGGAACCAGTTCGGACGATTTTCGGGTTGTGCGGGCCATGCTCGCACCGTGTTCATAAGAAAGGTGTAAAGGCCACCGAGGCCCAGCCCCCAGAACACGCGTCCGGCAAAGGATCCACCACGCTCGCCTGCCACAAGGACATCCGCACAAGCGGTGCCTTCGGGATATGTCAGATTGCCGTGCTCCTTCACAATGAGCTGACGGCGCAGCGGAATCATGAACAGCACACCTAGCCAGCCACCCAGTAGCGCTAGAGGAAAAATGCGCCAATAAGTGAATTCTGAGCCGTAACCGAGGAAAATTAGCGCAGGAAGTGAAAAAATCACTCCAGCAGCAACCGATTCGCCGGCTGAGCCGGTAGTTTGCACGATGTTGTTTTCGAGAATGGTCGAACGGCCAAACGCTCGTAGGATGCTGATGGAGAGAACCGATATGGGGATGGATGCGGACACCGTGAGGCCCGCGCGGAGGCCCACGTAGACGGTCACGGCGCCGAACAGCAGACCAAACAGGGCACCAAGAATGACCGCCCGGAAAGTGAATTCCTTCAGAGTCTCTTCCGCGGGCACGTACGTGCGGAATTCCCCGGGCGGTGCCGTGGAACTCCATGGACGCTCGCTCACCTAAAACCTCCCTGGCAGGATACCGGATGTTAATCCGGGTGCGGGGGGATTATGCCGCAGGCGGGCGAAGCGGGAAAGAGGTTCCTGCGGATGTGGCATGTAGATACGGAAGGTCATACGGTATCCATATAAGAAATAACCAGCCCATGGTCAAAGATTCTTTCGCTGCCACCGGCTTCACACCTCCCGTCGAAGCGGGTGATGGCTTCCAGCCAATCCCACCTGAAGAATTGAAAATGACAAGTGAATCGCAGGCCCCAGGTGCCCCAGCGATCATTCTCTTCCGCCAAGTAGACCGGGACGACAACGGCCGAACTTCACATCAATTTAATTATAGAGTTACCCCAGTTACCCGGCACTACTAACGGCCTCCAACGCACTGCCAAATTGACATTGAATCCTACTGGCACGCTGACCGGCGAGGTGAAGGAAGTACGTATGGGCGATCCCGCAGCTTATCAACGCCACGCGCTGCGTGCCGCCACGACAGACACCGACAAAATCAAGCCGATCGAGACCCTGCTCGCGCAATCGCTGGGAACTTTTCACATTCAAAGGGCTACAGTCGCCAACCTGACGGAGACGAATTCTCCACTTATATACGTCTATTCGCTTATCGCAGAAAATTATGCGAAAACTACCGGAAATCTGCTTCTCGTGCGCCCCCGTGTGGTGGGCTATAAGTCGCGCGACTTGCTGGAGACCAAGGAACCGCGGAAATATCCCGTCGAGTTTGATGGACCGTCGCGTGACATCGACACTTTTGAGATCGCGCTCCCGGCCGGTTATGAAGTGGACGACCTGCCACCGCCCGTCAACGCGGAGTATACTTTCGCTACCTATCACAGCAAAGCGGAAGTTGCCGGCAATACACTGCGGTACACGCGCACGTTTGAGGTGAAGGAACTGAGTGTGCAGGTCAGTAAAGCTGAGGAGTTGAAAAAACTCTACCGCATCATTGCTAGTGACGAACGCAATACGGCCGTTCTGAAGCCTGCCGCAAAATAGCCCGTTTTTCGATTGCTCTTTCGATTATTTTCTTGTGCTGACAAACACAAGAGCCGCTGGCGGATGGAGTGCACTCCACTGGCGTCGCAGCGACCCTGGAGCCGCATCGAGCAATTCGGCCCGCAATGCTCTTGCTGTCTCAAAGGGTAATACGCAGCGAAAAAGATCAGCACGCCGGGCATGCGAATACTTTTCGTAACGCGGGGCGGTGCCGCGCGCGGCACCCAGCAAAACGTTCCACGGGCTGACCCTGCGAAAAAGACGTTTCCTCGAAGCTTCCTTGCGCGTTACCTCGACCACGGAAAGTTGCGTACCGCCGCCAATTTCCAGAAGAACGGCGCTAACTGTTTGTGGATCGAAGGCGCGCACCGGATCGTCATCGGGAAACTCCGCAAGGAGACTCGCTACATCGGCCGAGTCTGTAGAAAATCCGTCCCACCAATAGCGATATCCGTTGTAGACGACGGCGCCGGCTCGCAAGATTTTCTGCACTTGCGGTGCGTCTTTTCCGGCGACGCTTACCACCATGTCGACAAGTTCCAAGAGGCGAAACGATTGTTTCATTACCGGGCGAACGGTAACGTAGCCCGCATCATCTTCGGTATAACGCACCGCAATATTCTCGGGCAGGCTCATGGTGACGATGTGCGTAAGCAGGCGCTAAGTTTCCACACGCCGGGTTCAAACTCGTCCTGCTTCAGACGGGCGGGAACAGAACTCAGCCAATTTTGGACAGGCGATCGCGAACGCGGTCACTCAGCGCCTTCCCATCTACGGTCCTGCCTTCCAGCATGACCTTAGCGGCCTTTACGACCGCTCCCATCTGCTTGATGGAGTTGGCGGACGTTTCAGAGATCGCCTTCTCAATGGCCGCATCCATTTCTGCATTACTCGCGGAAGCCGGAAGATAACTCTCTAAAATGACGAGTTCTTTGGCCTCTTTGTCGGCGAGCTCCGGGCGCCCTCCTTTAGTGAACTGATCGATGGATTCCTTGCGCTGCTTCACCAGCGTTTGCAGGATTTGAATGGATTCGCTCTCATCGAGCGGTCGGATTTTTTCGATTTCCTTGTGCTTGATGGCCGCCTTAACGCCTCGCACGACACTCAGTCGGAGTTCGTCTTTGGCGCGCATGGCGTCCACAAGATCTTTCTGAATTCGTTCTGCGAGACTCATTGAAGTTCCTCCAGACAAAGCTGCGGCGCGCTGCTCTCGGCCGTTAGGTTTTGTTGAATACAAAACTATAGCAGAGGGCAATAGGGACAGACAGGAATGTGTGTCCCGGCGATTTGACAGCCAGCAAGCGGCTCGCTACCTTGGTTAGTTTATTGTTAGCAAGAAATACCGGACAACACAGAGAGAGGCTGAATGAAAGTTATCGTAGCGGACAAAATCAGCGAACGCGGTGTGCAATTGCTCAAGCAACAGCCGGGCTGGAACGTGGTGTTGACCACGAAAGACACGTTGTACGCCGAGATTACCGACGCTGAAGCGCTGATCGTGCGAAGTGCCACCAAAGTTACTCCGGAGTTGTTGGATAAAGCGACCAAGCTGCGGTGCGTGGGGCGCGCAGGCGTGGGTGTGGACAATATCGACCTGGAAGCCGCTACCAAGCGTGGTGTGTTAGTAATGAGCACGCCTGGCGGCAACGCCGTGAGTGTTGCGGAGCACACGTTTGCGCTGCTGCTGTCGCTTGCCAGGCAAGTGCCGCAACTCGATAAAGCAATTCACGAGGGTCGCTGGGAGAAGTCCAGTGCCGCTGGGACCGAAGTGCGCGGCAAGACGCTCGGACTGATTGGTCTGGGCCGCATCGGCAGCGAAGTTGCCATGCGAGCGGAAGCTTTTGATATGCGCGTGTTGGGCTACGATCCTTATATTAGTGAGGCAGCGGCGAGAGAGGTTTCCGTCGAACTTGTGCCGCTGGAAAAGTTGCTTGCGGAGAGTGATTTTGTCTCCCTGCACACCGCTTTGAGTCCCGCGACTCAAAATCTTATTAATGCTGCATCCATCGCACAGATGAAGAAAGGCGCGCGCATCATCAACGCCGCACGTGGCGAGTTAATCGACGAAGCAGCTTTGGCTGACGCGCTTAAGAGCGGGCATCTTGCAGGAGCCGCGCTTGATGTTTTTGCCGTGGAGCCTCCGAAGAATTCGCCACTAATTGGTCTTTCCACGGTGATCGGTACGCCGCATGTGGCGGGCTCAACAACCGAGGCTCAGGAAGAGGTCGGCACACAGGTAGCTGTTCAGGTGCGCGATTATTTAGCGGACGGAATTATTCGTAACGCGGTGAATCTGCCGGCGTTGTCGGCTGAGCAGTATCGCCGCGTGCGGCCTTACCTCGAGCTCGCCAACCGCCTTGGTTCGCTGGTTTCACAAGCCGCGGCTTCGCGGCCGGCGCGAATTCGAATCCGCTATGCGGGCGAAGTAGCCGAAGTGGGCACTCACCTTCTGCGCAGCGCAGTGCTCGCCGGTGTGCTGAATGCCGTGCTGGATGAAAAAGTGAATGTCGTGAATGCACCCGCAATCGCCGCGGCGCGTGGCCTCATTGTGGAAGAAGAAACGCGGCGCCGGGAACATGGCTTCCCCAATACGCTGGAAGTTGCGGCTCTTCCAGAAAAGACCGGCTCGGCAACAGCATTCACTGCCGAGGGGACCGTCCTGTACGATGGCTCGCCGCGCTTGCTGCAGATCGAAGGGATCGCGCTGGAAGCGCAACTCGAGGGAACGATTCTGTACTTGAGAAACCGCGATGAACCCGGCGTAATCGGCCAAGTGGGCTCCACTTTGGGAAAACTCGGCGTTAACATCGCTACATTTGCCTTGGGCCGGCGCGAAGCGACCCGCGGTGCGGAGGCTGTTTCTCTCGTGCGATTGGATGGAGAAGTTTCTACCGCTATTCTTGACCCCATTCGTGCAATACCCGCGATTACCGAGGCTAAACTGCTTCGTCTGGCCGGCGCCTAGGAACGCAGCACGCACGATATTTAAGAAGACAAACCGCCTCATCAAACCACACGTCTTGACATGCTGGGCTAAAGTGGTTTAAAAATCATACCAACACAATAGGTGAAGTAGGGTCGGGGAAGAGATGTAGTGGGGTCTTGTCTATCCTACGTTGCTCCAAATTTGGTTTCAATTCAGGCTTTCCCGCGCATCGCGCCGCGTTCGTATCCCGTTTAATTTCTATGGCACAGTTTGCGAAAGGAGCAGTCTATGAGGGTCCCTCACAATATACTTGGCACCGAAAGGGAGTGGTCTATGGACTGTTTGATTCGGTTGGCGGCTTGGCTATTTTCATTACTCGTTGCTCTGATCATGGTTGGCGCTGCATACGGTCAAGGTGCCACAACCGCGATCATTGGCGCTGTGTCCGATCCTCAGGGGCGGCCGGTTGCCGAAGCGAAAGTTTCGGTAAATGACGCAGCCAGCAACGTCAACCGCGAAACGCAGACGGATTCGGACGGGTTCTACCAGTTTTTGGCTTTGAAGCCTGGCACCTACACAGTCCGCGTGGTGGCCCCAGGATTTCGAGCCGGACAGGTCAGTAATGTCGAAGCGTTGGTCTCCACCACGCCGCGCATTGACGTGAAGCTGGAGCTAGGCTCGGTTAGTGAGACCGTCACGGTCACGGAAGCCCCTGTAGCGCAAATCAACACCGTGGACGCAAGTCTTGGGAACGCCTTCGATTCGAAACAGGTTCTTTCACTACCTTTCGAGGGGCGGGATGCCGCGGCAGTGCTCAGTCTCCAACCCGGTGTAGCCTTCATCGGAACGCTTGCAGCAAGCCCCACAAGCACGGTTGACACTAGAAACGGCGCGATCAACGGCGGGCGGAGTGACCAAGCAAACATTACGCTAGATGGCGTGGATAATAATACGCAGGCAACCGGCGCTGCTTTTCTGGGTGCGGTGCGTTCCACGCTCGATTCCATCGAGGAATTCCGCGTCACCACGGCAGGCATCAACGCCGATCAAGGACGCTCTTCTGGAGGCCAGGTTACGCTGCTCACCAAGAGTGGCTCTAATAGCTTTCACGGATCAGCCTATATACAAAACCGTTCTCGGATCGGGGAGGCGAATGACTGGTTCAACAAGCACACGCAGCTCGGTTCTGGGCTACTCAATAGTCCGCCGGGGCTTGTGAGAAATGTGTTCGGAAGCTCGCTCGGCGGGCCGATCTGGAAAGATAGGCTGTTTTTCTTCGGCACCTTTGAAGGATTGAGGCAAAACGAAGCCGCGCAGCAGAATCGGAGCGTTCCCGGGCTTGCGTTGCGAGATGGCATCGTGCAATACCCCTGTGCGGCCGCTGCCAGTTGTCCTGCAGGAACTGTGACGGGACTCGATGGTAAAGTATTTAATTATGCCGCTGGGACATTTGCGGTTGGGCCCACACAAATTGCCCAGATGGACCCAAACTGCACTGCCAATGGAACTTGCCCCAACGGAAACGGTGTGGACCTGGCAGCAGTGGCGGTCTTCCAAAAATACCCTACCCCCACACCAAACGTGAACACCTGCACCAACGGAGATGGCTTCAACATCGCTTGCGTGTCATTCTCTTCTCCCCTGCCTTTGCACCAGAACACTTCAATCGCCAAGCTCGACTACAACATTAACCGGAGCGGTACCCATCACGTCTTTCTTCGCGGAAACTACCAGGCGGATGCCAATTCAGCCGCGCAGCAATTCCAGGGCGGACCAGCCACAGACGTGGCGCGTGACACCAGCCGAGCGCTTGCAGTTGGCTATTCCGGAATTCTTTCAGCGAATTTGATTAATACCTTTCGATATGGATACACGCGTCAAAGCACCTCGCATCAGGGATTGCAGACCCAACAGCTCGTATCGTTCCGCTATTTGGATGATCTCACGCCGGCAACTTCTACCCGCGATTCGCACATTCCCGTGCACAATTTCGTCGATGACGTTTCTTGGATAAAAGGGAAGCACACGCTTCAGTTTGGAACCAATCTCCGCTTGATTAACAACGTGCGTGCCTCAAATGCTACTTCTTTCAACTCCGCGCTGCTCAATCCTCTCTATTTAAAAGCTGCTCCGGCAGGAAGTGGTGGCAGCCTGGACCCGGCTGCATTTGGGTTTCCCGCCGTTGATCCCGCCAATTTGAGCGTCTACAACAACCCGATCATTGACCTGGTCGGAATCGTGAGCCAGGTCACGGGAAATTACAATCGAAACAAGACGGGCTCTACCTTGCGCCAGGGACAACCCGTTCCGCGCCATTTCCGCGCTTGGGAGTATGAAGTCTATGCTCAGGATACCTGGCACGTGAAGTCCAACCTCACAGTTACCGCCGGTCTGCGCTATACCATTCTCGAGCCTCCGTATGAAACGACGGGAACGCAAGCAGCCCCCAACATCAGTCTCCATGATTTTGTAGACACGCGGGCGCGCCTTATGGCCTTGGGTCAAGTCTATAGCCCGACCTTTGGATTCGACCTTTCTGGCCAAGCCAACGGCCGCAAGCCGTATTGGGGATACGACTTCAAGGATTTTGGTCCGCGCTTTTCGATCGCCTACTCTCCCAGTGCGACGCGCGGGCTGTTCAAGTCTCTTTTTGGAGGTCCCGGGAAGTCTTCGATCCGGGCGGGCTTCGGAATCGTCTACGACCATTTTGGCCAAGGGATCGTGAATACTTTTGACCAAAATGGCACCTTCGGATTGAGCACGTCCATTACGAATGCCGCTTCTGTACAGACAGTGGACGGAGGCGCCCGTTTTACGGATCTCCACACGATCCCAACGGCCAGCGCCGATGGAGTGCTGCTGACGCCAGCTCCAAGTGGTAGTTTTCCAGCCGTTCCCCCGATCAGCACACTTGGCAATCCCGTCCAGCAAATCGCTTTTGGATTGGACGATAAACTCAAGACACCATATTCCGAGCTGGTGGATGTTGCCTTCTCGCGCGAACTCCCGGGCGGCTTAATCTTTCAGGCGGCCTACGTTGGAAGATTTGCTCACCGTCTCCTGCATCAGCGCGACCTTGCGATGCCTCTCAATCTCAAAGATCCAAAGTCAGGCATGGACTACTTCGCTGCTGCAACCATATTCTCGAAAACTTTTTATGCCCAGGGTCCGAATGCCATTGTGGCTCCGATCCCGTTTTGGGAGGACCTGTTCCCCGCAGCTGCCGGCACTTGTGGCGCCGACACCAGCGCCACGCAGTGCATGTTTAATTTGTTTGCTCAGGGCAACATCGGACCCGGGACTTTCGGTGAGACAAATGCGATCAACATATTTGACGCATTCTGTTTTCCCTCCTGCTTGCAATTGCCAGGACAGCCGGCCGGCGGTGTGCCCTATCAATTCTATACACCGCAATACACGGCTCTTTATGCATGGTCCAGCATAGGGTTCAGTAGCTACAACGCGGGCCAATTTACTCTCCGCAGCCAACCCATTCACGGAGTCCAATTCGACTTTAACTACACCTACGGCAATTCCATCGACGTTGGTTCGGACGCAGAACGGGTAGGAATTTACGGCGGCTTGAGCGCCATCATCAATACCTGGTCTCCCTATCAACTACGCAGTGTTTCGGACTTCGACATCAGGCACAGCATTAATACCGACTTTATCGCAGAGCTTCCATTCGGCCAGGGCCGACGGTTCGGTCATTCCTGGAACCGTGGCTTGAACATGATCCTGGGCGGTTGGGAATTGTCTGGGATCGGAAGGTGGTCCAGTGGCCTACCATTTAGTGTGGGAAACGGCGGCACGTTTCCCACGAACTTCCAGTTATCTGGACAAGTATTTACCAACGGGGTTGTCCCCAAGACAGGGAAGTTCTATTTGGGTCCTGGCGGTGACCCCAATGTCTTTGCTCTAGGCGACACGCAGACCATCGTTGGAAATTTTCGCTACGCATACCCTGGCGAATCCGGTCAACGCAACAACTTCCGGGGCGACGGCTTCTTTAACATTGACGCTGGCGTCAACAAGAACCTCAAAATTACTGAACGCTTCAATCTGCAATTGAGCGCCTATGCCTTCAACGTGACGAATTCCGTTCGTTTCGACGCCCAGACGGTTAATGCAAACACTCAGAATGCTAAGGTTTTTGGTACGTACTCCGGCGACTACACCCCGTCGCGCCGTTTTGAATTTGCGGCGCGCTTGAGCTTCTGAGTCGCTCATGCCAACCAATGTTTACGCTTTTCGCGACAGTTGAGAAATGTGCCACCGGGAAGCGCGGCCTTCCCGGTGGTTTACTTTTGAATTGAGATTTTTCCCGGGTAGCCAGTACCTTACACCTATGCTAACCTTGGATTTCCGCTCACGTTTGACTTCAAGCTTGAGCGCTTCGGTCGGGGCGTAGCGCAGCCTGGCTAGCGCGCCTGGTTCGGGACCAGAGAGTTAAAAAATCTAAGTCTTGTCGTGAGTCGCACTTAGGTTCTGAGCCCGCCTTTGCTGCGGGTGCGACTCCCGAACGCGGTGAAGCGCATGAGCCCGAATCCCATCTGATCCCTTTGGTTTTGCAAGTAGCCTTGGGCCAGCGCAAGCAGATCGAGATCTACGGAACCGACTACCCAACCCCCGACGGCACCTGCGTACGAGACTACGTCCATGTGGTCGACTTGGCTTCTGCGCATCAACTTGCCCTTGATGCGCTCTCGCGGCACGAACAACTCATTTATAACTTGGGGAACGGACGTGGTTTCAGCGTGCGCGAGGTGCTCGAAGTCGCCCGGCGCGTGACGGGACATCCCATTCCTGCCGTCGAAAGCCAGCGCCGTCCGGGCGATCCATCCGTCCTCGTCGCCAGCTCGAACAAGATCCAGCTTGAGCTCCACTGGAAGCCACGCTTCACCGATCTCAAGAACATCGTGCGGAGCGCCTGGGACTGGCATAGGAGTCATCCGAATGGCTACAAAACATGTTGATGACAATCCAAGTGTTCCCCATGCCTCCGGCGCGGAAGGTTGAAAATGGCATCTCTTAACCTGATCGAGCATCCTCACCGGCGTCTCAATCCGTTAACTCGCGAGTGGGTCTTGGTTTCTCCGCATCGTACCCAGCGGCCCTGGCTTGGCCAGGTGGAGAAGCTCTCGACCGAAGCACAACTTATCTACGACCCCTCGTGCTACATGTGCCCGGGGAACACGCGCGCCATCGGAACCCGCAATCCTGCCTACGAGTCCACGCTCGTCTTTGACAATGATTATCCAGCACTTCTACGTGACACCCCGGTGGGTAGTCTTGATCAGAAAGACTTGATTGTGGCCCGCAGCGAATCCGGCGTCTGCCGCGTCGTCTGTTTTTCGCCGCGCCACGATTTGACCCTCGCGCGCATGACCCCGGCCGAGATTCGCGGCGTGGTGGACCTATGGATTGCGCAATACCAGGAGCTAGGCGAGATTCCCTCAATCAACTACGTTCAGATCTTCGAAAACCGCGGTGCACTGATGGGTGCCAGCAATCCCCATCCGCATGGCCAGATCTGGGCCAGCGCAAGTATTCCCAACGAGCCTTCCAAGGAACAACTAGCTCAGCGTGAGTATCAATCCTCTCGTCATTCCTGCTTGCTTTGCGATTACCTCCCGTTGGAGCGCGCGCTGGGAGAACGCATGATCTTTGAGAACCAGCACTTCTCCGCGCTGGTTCCGTTCTGGGCAGTTTGGCCCTTTGAAACGATCGTCGTGGCACGTACCCACCTGGGAGCTATGACTGATCTCACGCTCGAACAGCGAGATGCATTGGCAGATGTCCTCAAACGGCTGACCACTCGCTACGACAACCTCTTCCAGGTCTCTTTTCCCTACTCCATGGGATTCCATCAGAGCCCGACCGACGGGCAACCGCATCTTGAATGGCATTTGCACGCACACTTCTATCCACCCCTGTTGCGTTCCGCTACGGTGCGAAAGTTCATGGTGGGCTACGAGATGCTGGGAACACCGCAGCGCGACATTTCCGCCGAGACCGCTGCCGCCCGGCTGCGTGAGATGAGGGACACCCAGTGAGGTCAACCCAGCGAATCGCCGGACTACTTCTCGCAATGCTAGCCAGCGCTACCGCAGAGTTTGCTCAGGCCCCCGGATCTTCCATCGATTCGCTATGGAATCTCACTACACTTCACGATTACTCTCAAAAGCGCGTTTCCAGCTACGATCGTTCCGGAGCAAACGCCGACTTTCGACCGATCTCGCCGGGAGAGACGCTCACTCTGTTCGACAAGTCTGGCCCGGGCGCAATCACGCATATATGGCTCACGCTCGCTTAGCGCCTCCAGGTCAGTTTCCGAAAGCTTTTTGTATTTTACTTTTAGGATGAAGCTTTGGGCTAAGCCCACGGCTTTTAAAATGTCTATATCCGAACCGTGCTGCAAAATGTTGTCGAGCGTTTCATCGAGGAGTTGAGGCATGTTTGTCACTTTCTTCTGACCTGAGAACTGGTTTAATTTTCATTTTATTGTCCTGTACAGAACTTTGTTTCTGGAACTGGGGACACCCCGCCAGGGATGTTATGTATTTGGGACCCGCCCCTACTACCCTCGCGTCGATCCGGATTTCGTCAGGTGGTACAGTTTGAAACTTCAGGCGTTGGTGGCACTATGGACCCGAACGCAGGACTGTGCCATGAAGGAATTTGGACTTCTAATCTTAAGCGCTGTCGTCGTTTGGGCCGGTATTCGTATTTTTGTCGAGCCCGAGGAGTACAGAAAAGAAATAGCAACGTTCAGCCATCCAATTGCCGGCATCCCTATTTGGACGATTCGTGCGCTCGGGGTCCTTCTCGCCCTAGGCGGCGTCTGAGCCTTTTACGAGTTCATGATCTCTTAAATTCAAACTAGTGTTAAAACTCGGAGGACGCCTGTCTTTTCGTGGGCGCAACGGCCGAACATCCCTTTCGAAAAGTTACAGTTGAAGCACCACAATTCGTACCCATCCTTAGGCCAACCACGCTTCTGCAAATCGCGATAGGTAATCCAGCCTGCCCCACCAACTTCCGCACGATGCTTCTTGCCATCCCTCCGGGTATGCTCCAATCCCAGAAACTCCGGTTCGGTTACGTCACAGACTGGGCACTGACACTTCCCACCGTATGCGGCAATTAGCTCCGCCCTGAGTTGCGCCCGTAATTCTTTCTGACGCTCGCGATTTAGTTCCCGCTTGCATGGCGAACATAATTTCGTGACACGCTTTGTGTGAAACGTGCGGCTGCATACGGCACAGAAATTGTTTCGCATATTCGAATTCGAGATGATGTTTCAAAATCACGGTGAAACATGGATTGTCTTGTCTAAAACCCTTAACTTTCACATTGTTGAATGTTACTGCAAGACTGTTGCCATTGGTGGCCACGAACTGCGCCCATGGCATAGAGAACCTCATCGGCCTGTGGCTCGGTCACGCTCGAACTCTCACGGATCGTTATGCTGCGCAATTACAAAATGACGTGCAGTATCGCGCAGAGTGGTGTGAACGTGCAGGACTGGGCTTCTCAGTGGTTACATTGTTACACACCAATGTTGTGTTGATTGATGCAGAGAGAGTGGCGTAAACTTGTTGAGCGATAGGGTTTTAAGTACAGTCGGGGCGTAGCGCAGCCTGGCTAGCGCGCCTGGTTCGGGACCAGGAGGTCGAAGGTTCAAATCCTTTCGCCCCGACCAATTCTTTCAGGGTCCAGCCCGAACACATGGGTTACACAACGTACCGGCTACATGGGTAACACTTTTGGGCCGAACGGATTTTCAAGCGGTTCCAACACCCGCGTCTCCAGATCAAAGTATTCCAGATCATAATCCATAAAACTGACAAGCCAAATATCGTCGTGAACTTCTTTGATGCCGACCGCCTGGCCAGCAAAGACCGTGCTGAAGTTTATCTTTTTGTGACCGAGACAGATGCGGCCGCAATGGGTGACGACAATGACTTTGTCGTGGAAGGGATAATCGATATCGGGCAATCCCCGATAGGTGCGCGTGGAGGGTTGATAGACCTCGGCCGGGCACTTCATGTCCAGAGCTTCGTGTGGACGTTCCTTGTTGAAGATCTCGATAAAGTCATCGAACCTGGCCTGCTGCTGAAGGAAGTTTAAAGCGGCCGGCTTGGTGGCTTCTTTCTTCAAGGTCAGATGCATGCGCTCATGGCGACCATTTTGTTGGGGATGGCCAGGCCGGTCCGTTCAATGCCGATGCCGAGTCTGAGCCACCAGACTGCCAGCTTGCTCAAATTGAACAAAGCGTGGGCCGAAGCGAAGGGTACGCCGTTATCACTGCGGATGTTGGCAGGCAGGCCGCGCTCCTTAAAAAGCCTTTCAAACACGGTAAAAGCGCAGTCCTCTTTGGTGGAGGAGAGCGCTTCGCAGCTCAGGAGATAACGGCTGGCGTGATCGGTGACGGTCAGCGGGTAGCAGTATTGACGATTCCCCAGCAGGAACTCGCCCTTGTAATCGGTGCACCACAGTTCGTTAGGACGCTGGCCTAAGGATAAAGCGGTTCCCTGAGCACGACGACGCAAGCGACCGCGTCGCTCCACCAGGCCGTAGCGATCTAGCACCGCATGGATCGTGCTTTTGGCGGGGATCTTGATCCCCGAGAACCTCCGAATCAGGCGCTCTCGGATCTTACGGGCACCCCAGCTGGTGTGCTCGCGCTTCACGTTCAGGATATAGTTCTCCACCTGAAAAGGAAGTTGATGGGCATAGCGATAGGGACGCCTGCTCCTGTCGGTCAGCCCTTGAATGCCGCATTCCTGGTAGCGATCGAAGATCTTGTAGCCGGTCTTGC